>Ga0335071_10000594_pt1 | contig 39732 bp, 34 predicted proteins | sample Lox_Sample_15_FD_206724 | JGI IMG/M metagenome (GOLD analysis project Ga0335071, IMG submission 206724) | Soil microbial communities from Loxahatchee National Wildlife Refuge, Florida, United States - Lox_Sample_1.5 | ecosystem: Environmental > Terrestrial > Soil > Wetlands | place: USA... | reverse complement strand
CATCCTGGTCCTCCCATCTACCTATCTAAGCAGTTGACCGCAAAGCAGCGGGCCCAGTATCGTGGCGATCTGCAATCCATCTCTACGGATCTGCGAAAGCTGGCTTCTGACATACCTGACAAAAAGCGCGTACAGAAAATCTCTCGTTGTCTCGATAATGCGCTGAGCGATCTTGAAGGATTGTGACAATCACGGCTCGGCGAAATTCCGCCTTGGCTGCACCGGAAAGCGAGGCCGTTACTTTGAGGTCCAGCCTCCATCCACCGGAAGCGTGACGCCGGTAACAAAGGAAGCCTCATCGGATGCCAAAAAGAGCGCAGCGTAAGCTACTTCGCGGGGGTACCCGACCCTACCAAGCACCGTGTTATCGCGTTGCCACTTGTAATGCGCGTCATCGGGCCGGGGGGCAATTCGAGTCTGGATAGGTCCCGGGCACAACGAGTTGACGCGAATGTTCTGTGGGCCGTAATCGTATGCGGCACTCAGGGTGTAACCGAGGAGCGCGGCCTTGGTCGCGGTGTAGGCGACGGAAGTCATCATCCCCGCGAGCGCCTGAATGGATACTACGTTCACGATGGATCCATTCTTTTGCTTGAGCATGTAGGGCAAGGCAGCTTTGGTGAAGTAGTGAGTGCCCAACAGCGAGATGTTGATGCACTTGGTCCATTCGCCCTCCGTAGACTCGAGGATGCCATGGAAATCCGGCGTCAGATAGGCCGCATTATTACATAGGATGTCGATGCGGCCATTTTTCGCGGCCGCTGTCTCAACCGCGCGCACCGCTTCAGCCTGGAGGGAAACGTCGGCGTGGCAGAATTCCGCGTTCCCGCCCTTCTCGCGGATCGTACGGACCGTGGAGTTGCCGGGTTCGTCTTCAATATCCGAAACAAGCACCCAGGCACCCTCCTCCGCGAACAATTCGCTGATCGCTTTGCCGATACCGTTGGCAGCGCCGGTAACGACAGCAATCTTGTCTTTCAATCTGTCCAATCGTCCTCCTGCAATATCACGCGCTGGCGGTTCCCGTTCCAGCCGGCTCCTCCGGGCAACGAAAAATCCTATCCGCCGCTTGAATTACGCAACGCGCGAGATCGTCGATGTTTTCCTCGCGAATTTGGCCGACGGTCCCTGCAATCGCCAGAGCGGCCATGCAATCACCCGACCTGCTAAAGACCGGGGCGGCGATGCAACGTACTTCCAGCTCCTCTTCTTCGTCGTCGATGGCGTATCCATGTTGCCGAACCTTAATCAGTTCTTTTCGTAAGAGATTGGGTGAAGTAATGGTTTTGTTGGTGTAGTGGGCGAATGATTTCCGATTGAGAATATGTTCCCGTCGTTGGTCCGGTGCATACGCAAGTAATACCTTGCCCACTCCCGTGCAGTGCAGGTTCGTTCTCTTGCCGACATAAGAGTCAAATTGAATTAACCCCGGGCCTTCGACCTTCTGGATGTACATGGCCTGATCGTCGGCCATGACCGCCAACTGGGACGTGCACCGCGTCGCTCCCACCAGCCACTGCATAGGGCCAAGCGCCCGGTCGGGCAGGCTGAGGCTTTTCATCAGTCCACGTCCCAGGCCGGAGACCTTGAGACCGAGAGAATAATCCCGGGTGCGCGGATCGAGCGTCAGGTAACCGAGCCGTTCCAAGGTCAGCACGATCACGTGTGTAGTGCTCTTCGGGATCCGCAGCTTGCGGCTCAACTCAGAAATATTCCAGCGGCGCCTCGATCCATCCAGGAATTCCAGAATGGCGAAAGCCCGCTCGACTGACGTGGCGTGAAGGTCTTTTCGCGGCATTATCCGATTCTCCGCGCGGCCTGCCGTCCTGCGATTATCGCCTGCCGACCCATTATATACACCTGCGTCTGACGGGGTGACGCCTCGCTTCATTCCTCTATCCCAAACACGTAAATAGAATGACCAGCGGCAATCGCCACACGCTGTTTTCCGTCGCCTAGATAACTGATCGGATTGGCGATGATCTTCCCGCCGGTTTGAAAACGCCACAGCGGCTTGCCGTTAACGGCATCGAGCGAGAAGAAGTACCCTTCATCGCACCCCCCGAAAACCAGTCCGCCTGCGGTCGAGACCACTCCCGCCCAAGGTGGCGAGTACAACCTGTATTCCCAACGGAGTTCGCCCGATGTTGGCTCCAGGGCGCGAATCGCACCCCAGCCTGGTTCCGCCGGAATGTTTCGCAGCCCTCCGCCGTTGTACTCGGCACCAGGTCTGTAATCGGCTTCTCCCTTGTAGACCACGTTTCCGCTTTCTCGGGCCGCTACGTAGAACAGATGAGTCTTTGGGCTGTAGGACGGGCTGAACCAATTCGTGCCTCCGGCCGAATGCGGGTACACCTTGACTCCGGTTTCTGTGGGTTGGGCGCCGGCAGCCGGGACCGGTCTTCCGCGGTCGTCGACCTGAGTCGCCCAGGTTTGCTTCGCGTACGCTCGGGCGTGTAGAAACTGGCCGTTCTGCCGGTCCAAAACGTAATAGAACGTGTTCCGGTTGGCGAACAAAACCAACTTTCGTTGCCGCTCACGGAATCCCGCATCCACAAGCACGGGAATCTCAGCGGAGTCGAAATCCCACACGTCGTGTGGCGTAAACTGAAAATGCCATTTTAGTTTTCCAGTATCCGCATCCAGGGCCACCAGGCAATCGGAGTACAGGTTGTCGCCAGGGCGCACATCGCCGTTCCAGTCCGGTCCTGGATTGCCCGTGCCCCAATAGACAATGTTCAGGTCTGGATCGTAAGAGCCGGTAACCCAGGTTGTCGCAGCGCCGTTTTTCCAGCCCTTACCGCCCCACGTTTCGCTTACCGGCTCACCTTCTACTGGAACAGTCCAGAACCGCCATAACCGCTTTCCCGTCTTCGCTTCGTACGCATCCAGAAAACCGCGGACACCGAATTCCCCGCCAGCCATACCGACCACAACTTTGTCTTTCACCGCCAGGGGGGCCGCCGTAATGGCGTGTCCGGTCCTGTAATCCGCTACCGTGGAATCCCACCGGAGGGAGCCGGTCTTGGCATCGAGGGCAATCAAGTGGGCATCCACCGTGCCAACGAATACAAGATCATCGAGAATGGCTACACCACGGTTGACCTGGCCACAACAGACCCGCACATCTTTCGGAACCACACGGCGGAATGCCCACAGGGTCCTTCCAGTTCGGGTATCCAGCGCAATCACATTGCTTGGAGACTCGGTCAGGTACATGACACCATCCACTACCAGCGGTGTCGTCTCGGCTTTGTCCAGGGCATCGAACTGATAGACCCACAAGGGCCGCAGATTCTTTATGTTTTGCGGGTTGATCTGATCGAGCGGCGAGAAGCGATGCGAACTGTAGTTTCCCGAGTAAGTCAGCCAGTTGCCAGGCTCGCGCTCCGCGTGCAGAATGCGGTCGAATGTTACCTGCGCCGGAGAAATAATTCCCGATACGAGCAGGCCGATCAGAATCCTCATCGGTCACTCCGGAGAGAAACTAGATAGGCGACTACATCGTCCAATTGGCGACCCGCCAGCCGGTCGCGATAGCTTGGCATGGGTGACCTGCCAGGCTGCCGATCGAGCGATTTCAGATCATCCTTCCAGAAGGAATGCAATTGATCCGTCAGATCGCGTACTTGAATGGAGTAGTTGTCCTCGTTGAGCCGGATGCCGCTTATGTGCTTCCCGTCACGGGTAATGATTTGCACCTGCAAGAATTCCTCGGGTAACGACGCGGCCGGCTCTATAACCTTCGCGCGTAGGTACGCTGCGCCACGGCGTGAACCGATGTCGGTTAGTGGTGGCCCCAGGCGCCCTCCCTCGAAGCCCACCTGATGGCATGCCATGCACCCTTCCGTCCGGAATAGATCGGCGCCGGCCCGCACATCTCCCGCGATGCGTTCCACCGTGACCCGGCCGAGCGAGCGAACGTAGGCCGCCACCTGCCAGATTTCATGCTCGTTGAGCACCCACCAAGCGGGCGGCATCTCGGTTCCGGGTAAGCCCTGGCGGATCACGAAGAACAATCCGCGATCATCCGCTGCTCGCCGCAGGGTGGGTCGAGCCAAGTTAGCGCCACGCCCGCCGGCACCTTCAGGGCCGTGACACACCGCGCAGTTTGACGCGAACAGCCGCTTGCCGCTCTGCACATCAGCCGCGCTGGTGTGGGGGTTTCGCGCAGCAATCTCCGTGGGCAGTTGCTCTTGCCACATCCAAAGCGTCCCGGCAGCCAGCAAACAGAAGAAGCTTAAAGGCAGAACGGCACCTCTACTCAAAGACGAGCAGTATACACTCCCACGCCCCCGCATAACAGTTTTCTTCCATCATTCTGGACAGAAGCGCGGCCCTCCTAATCCGCACCAATTGCCGCAAGCTACAATCAAAAGCGCACCTTCGGGCGAAAACCATGCTAGTAGACGTTCACAGCCACTACTTCCGGTATCCGGAGCACTTTTCAAAGAACTTCGTGGAACAGGCGCGCCGTGCCAGGAATCAGGAAATCGATTTGACTGTCCGGTGGGAGGATTACCACAGCCGGGCTCTGACGTGCGAGAAGACCATCGTCTTTGGTGGAAAAGCCAAACTCGCCGGGCTTTGGGTGCCCGACCAGGAAGTCGCCGCATACGTCAAGGATCACGCCGACAAGGTCATCGGTTTTCTATCCGTCGATCCGACCCAGCCGGGGTGGCAGGACGAGCTTCACCAGGGTCATCAGGACCTCAAGTTGAAAGGGATCAAGCTGCTGTCCATGTACGCCGGCTTTTATCCAAACGACCGCAAGCTGGATTATCTGTGGGAGTATGCCACACGCCACAATCTCCCGGTGCTGCTGCACACCGGCACCACTTTCGTTTCCCAGGCGCCGCTCGATTGCACCATCCCTCGCCACCTCGATGATGTCGCTATTCGTTTTCCGCAGGTGAAAATCATCATGGCGCACCTGTCACACCCCTACGAGGGCGAATGCGCGGTCGTGATACGCAAGCATCCCAATGTTTACTCGGATTGCTCGGCTCTCCACTACCGGCCCTTTCAGCTTTATCACTCGCTGATGCTGGTGCAGGAATATGGCGTTTGGGACAAGGTTCTGTTCGGCAGCGACTATCCCTTTACGACTGTTGACGCCAGTCTGGACGAGATGCGAAAGCTGAACTGCATGCTCGAAGGCACCTCGCTCCCCAGGCTGGACATGGCCAAGATGGAGCAGATGTTCTACCGGAACACGCTCGACGTCCTCGAAATCAGCGCGTAACTCAGGCGATACGGTACTTCTCGAGGGTGTCTTCGTTCACGTCAACCCCCAGGCCTGGCCCGCCCGGCACTGAAACGTAACCATCCACCAGGCGCAGAGGCTGTTTCACCATGGCCCGGCTCAGCGGCCCTTGCGAAGTATTGAACTCCACAAAAACCGCGCGTCTCTGGAAAGCGTTCAGGTGCAGTGAGGCGGCCGTCAAGAGGTCGGAGGACCAGGAGTGCGGAATTACTAGAACATTAGCCCGCTCGGCCATGTGCACAATCTTCCGCGCGACCGTGAATCCTCCGCACCGCGTGAGATCGGGCTGAAGGATATCTACTTTGCCCCTCTCGATCAACTGTTGAAAGCCCCATTCGGTGGCCTCTTGTTCCCCGCAGGCGACGAGCGTATCCACTGTGTTCGCAACCTGAGCGTAGCCGTCATAGTCCTCCGGATGGAGAATCTCTTCGACAAAGAAGGGCCGGAACGGCTCGATCGAGCGAATCACTTGAATGGCCTGTTTCGGCGTCCGCTCGATGAACCAACCCGTATCGATCAACAGATCGTTATCATCACCGATTTCCTTGCGGGCCGCTTCAACCAGGCGCACGTCCAGACGAGGATTTTTACCGAAGACGCCCCAGCCGAACTTCATGGCGGTGAAACCCTCGTCGAGGTACTTCTTAGCTGCCTCACGCATAGCCTCTGGCGTGGGACGGAACAGCGTGCTAGCGTATGCGCGAACTTTGTCCCTCCACTTGCCGCCTAGCAACACACAGACCGGCTGCTGATAGAACTTGCCCATGATGTCCCAGAGCGCAATATCAATGGCGGAGATTGTCTGAATGGCCACACCACGGCGGCCGTAGTAAATGCTGCCGCGGTACATCCTGTACCAGAGCCGCTCCACTTCCAGCGGATTTTCTCCAATCACCAGCGAGGCCAAGCCGTCAAAGCACTCCGTGCCCGGCTGGCTCCAGCGGGGCGCATCCACCGCTGCTTTGGCCACCGATGCCACGGTCTCCATATCGGAGTAGCCAGTAATGCCGGCATCGGTCGAGACTCTCACGATGCCCATGTACGTCGGGCCGAGCGGCTCTTCGGATCCTTCGGGGTTGTTATATAGCCCTGGGGACTTGAGCACCAATACTTCGACGTTCGTGATTTTCATAGGCGGTCGGTCAGACTGCATAGTATACTAGCCGTCCATGCCGGCACCCGCAGTTATTTACGATCCGTCGAAAATAGATTTCGAAAGGCCCGGAAAGAACCACTACCACGTCGCGTTCCATCACGATTCCAGTTGGGGATACTCGCTAGTTCCCCTAACCGTGATCAACGGTTTGAAAAAGTCGAAGGCCGATTCTCCGGGCGTGGCCGTCTTCGGAGGTACGCACGGGAACGAATGGGAAGGCCAGGTTACCGTCAAACGCCTGTGCCACGATCTCGATCCCGCTGAGATGAGCGGCCGCGTCATTCTGGTCCCGCAGTTGAGTGAGAGTGCCTGCAACGCCAACACGCGCATCTCTCCTCTCGACGGCGTCAATATGAACCGCGCTTTTCCTGGCAATCCGCGTGGCTCAATTTCCTATCGCATTGCAAACTTCGTGAAGACGCGGGTCTTCCCGCAGGTGCGCGTGGTAATCGATCTTCATGCTGGCGGCAACGAAGGTGGCTTCGCACTCTGTACCTCGTTCCATCCCATTCCCGATCCCGAGCAGCGTGCGGAAATGAATCTGGTCGCAGCGCTTTTCGATACGCCGTTCATCCTTATCTACACCAGCGACATGGCTTCCGGCCTGCTGCCGGAGGAGGCGGAGAACGAAGGCAAGATAGCCATCGGTGGAGAATTTGGATTCGGCGAATCCGTCAGCCTCAAAGGTGTGCAACACGCATACGAGGGCGTTAAGAACGTTCTCCGGCACTATCGCATGCTCACTGGAAAGGTCGTCAAAATCGATCCCGGGCGCCCTTCGCCTCCGCGGTTGGTGGATGCATCCAACCTGGAAGATTTCATTCCAGCGCCGCGCACCGGCATTTGGGAGTCGGTGGTGGAATTAGGAGCCGACGTAAAGAAAGGCGACCTGGTGGGTAGGCTGCATGATTTTTCGGACCACTCTTCGGATCCTCTCGATATCCGAGCCCATCGCGCCGGGGCCGTGCTCATGATGCACTTCCCTGCACATGTCGCCAAGGGCGTGACACTGTTCGTTATTGCGCGGGATGCCAAACCCTAGCGCATGGCTTCCGTGGCCACAACGCGGGCAACTGTTCCGGATCACGGAGGCGTCACTCCCCGCCTTGCCTGGGCCACGGTTGCATTTCTCTGGTTCGCCTACCTGCTGAACTACCTTGACCGGCAGGTGGTGTTTTCGATTTTTCCGGTGCTTCGCCGCGATCTCGGCTTCTCGGATACACAGCTCGGTCTCGTGGGTACATTGTTCATTTGGGTCTACTCGCTCTGCATGCCGCTAACCGGACGAATGGCCGACCGTGTACGTCGCGACCGTTTGGTGATCATCAGCCTCGTGCTGTGGAGCCTAGCTACTCTCGGCACAGCATTGAGTCATTCCGCGCCGTTGTTTTTGTTCTGGCGCGCGGTCATGGGCGTCACGGAGTCGCTATATGTGCCTGCCGCGCTCACCACCATCGCTATCCTGCATCCTGGAACCACGCGTTCGAAGGCTTTGGCTATTCACAGTTCAGCGCAATTTGCCGGCATCGTCGCAGGCGGGTGGTACGGCGGTTGGGCCGCTGACCACATCGGCTGGCGGACAGGCTTCACAGTGCTCGCGGTTGCGGGAACCGCTTATGGTTTTGTGCTATGGCGAGCATTTAGGCGCATGCCCCATTTGACGAGCCGGGATCCGCGCCCGGCCGCTATGCCGGCGACTATTTTCAAATCCGCATGCTACTGGACGCTTGCCCTTGCTTTCTTTGCATTCTGCACTATGCTTTGGATGCTCTACGCCTGGTTCCCGAATTTCATTTACGAGCATTACCATCTCTCGATGACCCAGAGCGGCCTCGCCGCTACTGTCTACCTTCAGATCAGCTGCGTGGCCGGCGTTCTTGCGGGCGGAGTGCTCGCAGATTGGCTGGTGAAGCGCATTCGCTCCGGCCGGTTTTGGATCGCGGTGGCCGGTCTCGCAGCTTGCGCACCCTTTGCTTTCCTGAGCCTGGCTGCGGGATCGCTGGCCAATTCTGAGTTATCCGCCGCAGCCTTCGGTTTCTTCGCGGGAGTTTTCGTAGCCAACACCTTCGCCGCCTACGACGTCATTGCAAAACAGAATTACGGCTTAGTGACAGGTATTTTGAACCTGACGGGAGGCTTGGCCGGCGGCGCCGCCATGCTTGCTGCCGGTTTCTGGAAAGTCTCATTGGGAATGTCGGCGCTGATGGAGTGGCAGGCCATCGCCTCAGTTGCCTGCGCCTTCCTGCTCCTTCTGGTAGTCGTGGCAAGGTTCGCTAAAGACCGGCGGACGGCGCTTGCAAGTGAAGCTGCCTAGGTCCCCTGCACACGAAACCGCTCTTGCAAGTCATAGAGAGACCTGGGCACACCCTTGTACCTGGGAATCGGCATATCCAGCACACCGAATCGGGCGCGTGAAAGCTGCTCGCCGCGTACCAGCCGCACATGGCTCTCGGCATGTAGCGTAGTTTCTCCGAGGTGCACCGGGTATGCATCGGCCGCGCGATAACTCAGAATGAGCGTCCTGCGGGAATACGGCGACGTATTGGGCGCCGAGGCATGGGGCGTCATCCCGTGGAGAAAGATCGCGGTGCCTGCCCGGCCCTCGATCGCCACTGCGCGGGATGCATCCACCGGCTCGGTTACCTGGCCGCTGAAAAAGCCATCCCAGCTATGGTTCAGAATCCCCTTGCCGTGAACTCCGGGGATTACTTGCAGGCAGCCGTTGTTCCGGTCGGCGTCGTCAAGATAAAACAGAACCGCAAGTGAGTCCGGGTTCGTGAGGGGATAATACGCCAGGTCCTGGTGCCATTCCACCACCGAACCAATCGCGGGAGGCTTCATGTTGATCTTGCTGTAATGAAAAAGCAGGTTCTCGCCCAGCAACTGGGCCACGCAGTCGAGTAACTTACCGCTGTCCGATAGCGAGCGGAATTCCGGATAATACGTGCAGGGCTCGTAAATCCTCCGCACTCGCGTCCCCTCCGGACCCTGATGCGGTTCCATCTCCATCCGGCCCGCATCATGCTGCGCTAATGTGGCTCCAGCGCAGATCCAGTCCATACTGGCAAGCAACACTCCTACTTCGTTGCTGGTTAGCAAGTCAGTAACAGAACAAAAGCCATCACGCCGAAACTGATTCACCTGTTCTGCGCTCAACATACGAAAAACATACTAAAAGCAGACCCGTTCAGGAGAAACATCATCCAGCGTAATGGACAAAAATGCGATCGGCAGTGCCCCGGAACACGAATAGTATACTGACGTCACTGACGTGACTGCTTGCACTCTCATCGCCATTTTCCCGGCCGCCGTAATCGTGCTGGCCAACCCTGTCGGACGAAACACCGCCCTGCTTTGCGAGAAATGCCATCCCGATGAGAGCCGTACTCAACCTGCCACGCCAATGGCGCACGCGGCCGTACGCGCTGCTGACGCCGCCATCCTGAAGGAACATCCGCTATTGCGCGTAACCCGCGGAGGCTACACATACGTTATCCGGCGAGAGCCCGAACGCGTCACGTATTCGGTAAGTGCGGGCGCTAAGACTTTCTCGGCAGCCATCGTTTGGGCCTTTGGCTTCGGCGCTATGGGCCAAACTTATCTGTACGAGTATCGCGGGACTTTGTTCGAAAGCCAGGTAAGCTTCTATAACGCGCTCAACGGCCTCGACCTTACCATCGGGCACCGAAACTCGGCTTCATCCCAAGTGGAAGAGGCGGCAGGCCGGCCGATCCAGAGAGCCGAGGTCGTCCGCTGCTTCGAATGTCACGTTACGGGTGCTGGGGATACCATCGCACCGGGAGTCGCATGCGAACGGTGTCATAAGAATGCCGGAGAACACGCCCGCGCCCTGATAGACCCGACCTCTCCTTCCATTACGCCTGCGAAGCTTTCTAAACTAAACGTCGAGGAACAGTCGGATTTCTGCGGCGGATGCCACCGGACGTGGCAGGAAGTCTCGGCCAACGGCCCTCGTGACATAAACAACATCAGGTTCCAACCCTATCGCCTGGCCACTAGCAAATGCTATAACTCCTCGGTCAATGACAAACGCATCAGTTGTGTTGCCTGTCACGATCCACACCAGGACCTGGTGAAGAGCGCGGAGTACTATGACGCCAAGTGCGCCGCCTGTCATGGCCCAGGGAATAACGCGCCTTCCGTCAAAACGTGTCCTGTCGCACAGCGTGCTTGTGTAAGCTGTCATATGCCCAAAATTGATTTTCCTAACGGGCATTTCAAGTTTACCGATCATCGAATTCGCGTGGTACGCTCCGGCACCGGTTACCCGAGTTGACCGGTCGCTCACTTGGCGAGATGCCCACGAGGCTCAAACGCCTGCGTAATTCCTTTTCCTTCCTCGATGACCAAAATTCGGTCGAGAGGTGCCGCAGGCAGCTTCTCCACCAACCCGCTCGGCCAGCGGATTTCCAATTCGTCGACCTTGCTCTTCTGGCCCAGACCGAAATGGACACGCGGATCATTCCCCGATAAATAGCTTTCGCCCGATCGTACGGAAGCGTATTGAACCAGATCGCCGGCCGTGAGCTTAAGGCGTGCGCCGATCCCGTCGCGATTGCTACGATGTCCAACCGTCTTGACTGTGACCCAATGATTCGGCGACGAAGTGACGTTTTCGAGAAGCGTTGGTGGAGCATCTATGTTCGTGTAGGCGATATCGATGTTCCCGTCATTATCGAAGTCGGCGTATGCCGCGCCCCGCGACGAGTAGACAGCCGGGCCGGCAAGCCCTGAATGCACTCCCGTCTCTGTGAACAGGCCTGGCGCCGATTGTCGGAAGAGTAGTGGACGCTGTGTGTACTTTTCCATGGCTCCTTTCGCGCGGTCGGCTTCCGGATACACATGACCGTTAGCCGTGAACAGATCGAGCCATCCATCGTTATCCAGGTCCGCGAAGAACGTTCCCCAGCCCAGAAAAGGACGCGTGACAGCGGCCAATCCGGTTTCGCCCGAAACATCGACAAACAGCCGGCTGCCCGTATTGTGAAACAGCGTGAAGTGATCCTGAGAAAAGGTCGTCACGAACACATCCATGGCTCCGTTGTGATCGTAGTCGCCAATCGCCACGCCCATGTTGGCTTGGGCTCTGCCTTCCACCGGGTACGCCACTCCCCACGTCTCGCCGACCTCCTCAAATTTCCCATTCCCCAGATTGTGGTAGAGGTAATTCCGGCCGCGGTCGTTGGCTACGAACAAATCCGGCCGGCCGTCATTATCGAAATCCTCGAAAGTTGCTGTGAACCCGTATAACAGGTCGCGGTCCTCCACGCCGGCTTGCCGCGTCACGTCGCTAAAAGTGCCGTCGCCGTTGTTGTGATACAGCCGATCAGGCGCGCCCTTCAGCCCGCCAGGGCCGCAGAACACTTCCATGCCTAGCCACGGGCATTCCTTCTGTGGCTGGAATACTTGCGCGAGTTCCAGGTACCCGCTCACGTAAAGATCGAGATAACCGTCGCCGTCGTAATCGCCGAAAGTTGCGCCCGTATGCCAGTTAAAGCCGCCGGTCACGCCTGCCGCCTTCGCTACATCGGTGAATGTGCCGTCACCGTTGTTGCTAAAAAGAAACGACTCTCCCAGATTCGTCACCAGGAGGTCCGTGAACCCGTCGTTGTTAAAATCAGCCGCGGCACAACCTGCACCCCAGCGGAATCCGCCGACGCCCGCCTTTTCTGTCACGTCGGTAAAGGTACCGTCGCCGTTGTTTCGATAAAGGTAGTTGTGATGAGCGCTGCGGCCGCCGTTTCTGTCCGCATGCAAATCCTCCATCGTTCCGCCGTTTACCACATAGAGATCCAGCAGGCCGTCGTTGTTGTAGTCGAACCAGCACAAGCCGGTGCCGTTGACTTCGACAATCGAGGTATGCTGCTTGCCGCAAACCGTGATGCCTTTCAAGCCGGCGCGCGCGCCCGAGTCGCGAAACTGCATTCCCGGCCGGCCCTGCTCGTTCGCGCCCGCAATTAACATCACGAGCATCGCTGCGGAAGTCAGCAACCCTGCCGCCGTGATGGAGCGTTTCGCCATGAGAGGATTACTTGCTTTGGCGATCGAGTGCCGCGGCTCGATCCAACGCGGTTTGTGCGCCGCTTAGATCCCCTTTGTCCCTTAAAGTGAGCCCCAGCGCATACTGCACTTGTGCGTTGTCCGGCGCCAGCTGCGCCGCACGGCGAAATGCCCCGAGTGCGCCATCCAGCCGGTTCAAAGCTCGAAGAGACAAGCCGAGATTAAAAACGGCTTCCAGGTACCGCGGTTCCAGGTCCGCAGCCAGACGAAAATGCTGCGCAGCTTGTTCCGCCTGGTTGCTTTTAGACAAGATCAACCCCAGGTTATTGTGTGCTTCGGGAAACCAGGGATCTATTTGAAGGGCTTTCTCAAACTCAGATTTCGCCAGAAACTCTTGACCGTTTTGCAGGTAAACGCTGCCGAGATTTATGTGAGCGCGAGCGTTGTTGGGATCCAATTCCAGCGCAGTCGCCAGCTCTTGCATGCCGGACTTCACATCTCCCGATGCCGCCAGGGCTAGTCCGAGGTACATGTGATTGGCCGAAGAGGGATCGAGGCCCACGGCCGACGTCAGCGCCTTTCTCGCGTCGGATGGCTTGTGTGCGCTTAGGTCCCGCACTCCCTCGTTTTGCAGTTCTTGCGCCTCTTGCATCTCCTGGTGACGCTTGCGCATCGCTTGCGCCTGTTCCAGCTCTTTCTTGCCCTCGTCGGTTTGTCCGTTTCGGATCAGCGCCTGCCCAATCGTGTACTCGGTACTCGCATCTTCCGGTTCGCGTTTCAAGATCTCGCGACATTGTTCGATCACCGCCGTCCACTGTTGCTGCGACATCAGAACTGCCGCAAGCTGCCGCCGCGCTTCCGTCAGATCCGGGTTCAGTTGGATGGCGTGCTGGAATTCGGAAGTGCTCGCACTCTCGGGTGCGTCCCTTTTGAGCAGCAAGGCAAGGTTTAGATGCGCATTTGCATTCTTGGGATCTATCCGAATCGCGCGCTCGAAAAGCTGCCGCGCCTCAGTGGGATTTTGATCTCCGAGATCGACACCCAGGTTTATCAGCGAATCGACGTGTCGCGGGTCCGCCTTCAGTGCTTTTCGATACTCTGCGGCGCCCGCTCCCTTGCCTGGATCTGCGCGGTCGAGCGTCAGCGCCAGATTGTAATGCGCTCGAACTGATCCGGGAGCCAAGGTCGCGGCCTTATGGAGATACATAAGGGCCTGCTTCCACTCTCTGCGCTCGGCATGTGCGATCCCCAGTTCTGTTAAGACTGCCGCGTTTTCTGCTTCCAACTGCCGAGCCTGGTTCAATTCCAAAATGGCAGCCGGCCAAACACCCTGGTTCTCGTACTCCAACGCTTTCTGATAATGCGCCTTCGCCTCCGCTGTCTTAAACTCGACCGCCTCACTCGCGGCATGCACGCCAATCACGGCCGCGAACGCAAGCAGGACAAGCCGCCCTATTTTCCCAATATCCATTTCTCGAACCACTCTGCGTTCCGCCGCATCAGATCCCGCTGGTGCATTGGCTCCGCAATGCCGTGGCCTTCACGCGGATAGGTTACGTAACTAACCGGCACGTTAAGGTCGCGCAGCGCGACGTACACCTCGGGGCCGCTGTCGATGTCCTGTTCGCCATGCAGCACAAGTGAGGGCGTCTTGACGTTCTTCAGAAACGCGCGAGCCGAATGCCGGCTGTAAACGTCGAGCCTGTTCCACGGCGGTCCGCCGAAGTATTCCCACATGACTTCCGGTGCACTTTCTTTATTCGCAATCGACGGCCCATACCAACTTACCCAATCGGTGCCACACGCCCCGATGGACGCGGCTTTAAACCGGTTCGAATGCCCGACAATCCATGCCGTCAAGTATCCGCCATAGCTCCAGCCCATCACCCCGAGCCGAGCCGGATCGGCAATACCCTGATCGACTAACGCGTCGATTCCGGTCATGATGTCGTCCATGTCTCCGAAACCCTGCGCCTCAATCGTCGCCTTCCGGAACTCAGGTCCATAGTTGATGCTCCCCCGGAAGTTAGGCTCGAACACTGCAAAGCCTGCGCCTAGGAACAGTTGGGTAGGGTAGGTTCGCGGCAGCGGAAAGCTCTCGAGCGCAGCTCCAGCCGGTCCACCGTGCAGGCTCACCAGCAACGGCACGCGCGTGCCCGGGGAGTAATCGAATGGCAAACGCAATACACCTTCAACCTCGAGACCATCCTTCGACTTCCACCGCACCGTTCGCGCATTCACAACTTGGTAATCCCGCACCTGCGGATTGACATCGGATAAACGAATTTCACTGCCGCTCTGCGAATTCCGCAGATAGATATCTCCCGGCGCTGTCGGGCTGCTCTTGATCCACGCGATGTGGTTGCCATCCTGGCTGACGCTGAACGCCGGCGTGCTCGTGAGCACGTAAGGGAGACGCTCAGAATCCCCCGTCGTCGGGTTAACCGCAAACAAGTATTCGTTCGTTCCCTTTCCTGCGCCGAAAATCAACCTTGACGCGTCCTTCGCCCACCAGTATTTCATGGCGCCGCCGAATACATCTCCATCCAGGTGTTCTGTAAGGTAGCGAATGGCGCCGCCGCCCGACGGGATAACGCCGACCTGTCTTTCCCCGAAATAGCTCAGCACTCCTCGCTGCGAATAGAAAGCTACATAGCGGCCGTCGCCAGAATATGTCGGCGCCATGTCCTGCCCGGGCTGCACCACGAGCGGTGTCTCAATTCCACTGGCCACTTCGCTTTCGTAGATATCAACGTGAAAAGCGTCTCGGCCCTGTGCGGATTTCTGTGCCGCGTAGACAACCCTGGAGCCGTCCGGTGCCCAGTCGAACGACAGCACGTGGCGAGTGCTGGCCGTCAGTGTGCGCGCAACGCCTCCGCCGGCAGGCAAAATATGCAGGCGTGCCGGTGTGTAGCCTTCGCCGCCAACGATGGCATCGTCGCCCTGCCGGCGCTTCGCCTCAGTTTCCGGGTTCTGGTCAGCCGCCAGATACCCAATGTAGCGGCCATCGGAAGACCACTTGAAATCGGTGATGTCGGTTGGCGAATTGGTAAGTCGGTGTGGCAATCCATCTGGCGCGCTCACCAGATAGATCTGCGTGATTCCGTCGCGGTGCGAAAGAAAAGCGAGTGCCCGGCTATCAGCTGACCATCGCGGGTGGGCATCGGAATCATGCGGCGCAGCCAAGGGCCGGCTCCGGCCGCCGCTCGCCGTCACCACCCAAATCTCCGAACAATACACGTTACGATGAGCGTCTTGTCGCCTTACAACGTACGCCACCTTGGCCCCGTCCGCTGTGATTTCAGGATCGGACACGCTCTTCAAGCCCATGATGGCATCGAGGGTCCAAGGTTTCGCACCGGCAGAAAGCCCTGCACACCAGACTACGGGAAAAACCAACATCCCTCCACGCGATAGTCGCATAGCCGAACATTGTACGGATTTAATTCTCACTAAGTCCATTGCGAACAGACCGAGCCAGGCGCATTCCTCGTGGCAAGTTTCGTCCAGAACAATGGACGAAAATCACAAACCGCCTTGACATACCCAACGAATAGACTAGTATTCTTCTATTACATTGCGTTTGGCGAAATGCCAAAAGAGAACGAGCACTGGCTTCGTTTCTTTTCGGGCAGCGGATCCTAAGGGGGGAGACAAATGAAACAGTTTGTTCGTTTTCTGGTCGTCGTTTCGCTGGCGCTTACTGGCGCTATAGCACAAACCGGAGTTGACGGATCAATTCTCGGTGTTGTCAGCGACGTGAACGGCGGTGCAGTATCCGGCGCGACAGTAACTGTGACCAATCTCGCCACCAATATCCAGAAGGCGGTGACCTCTCGGGGGGACGGCAGTTTCGAGATTAACGCACTGCCGGAGGGCAGTTATTCGGTGTCGGTGACGTTCACTGGATTCAAAACGTGGGCTCTTGCCAGAACAGATTTAACCATAGGAGAACGAAAAAGAATCTCGCCGGCTCTCGAGGTGGGCCAGGTCAACGAAAAGGTTACGGTTTTAGCGACCGCCGATCTTCTCCAGACCGAAAAAGCCGACGTCGGCGGCGTAGTTGAGCAAAGAACCATTCAGGAACTGCCCTTGAACGGACGAGACGTGGTCGAGTTGACGGAACTTGTGCCAGGCGTCCGGTATGAAGGACGGTCTTTTTCGACCGCTTGTGCTGACGGTAACACATCGAGCGTACAGGGCCTGGGTCACCGGGACGACCAGACGGAATTCCGCGTTGATGGTGTGGCTTCCAACGCGGTTTGCGACGAGGGCAGCACAGCCATCCCCAATCCCGATACCATCGCGGAATTCAATGTAACGACTTCGAACTTCAGCGCCGAAAATGGGCGTAATCCTGTTCAGGTGACCATGGTCACTAAATCTGGCACTAACGACTACCATGTCACACTGTGGGAGTTCCTGAGAAACAATGACCTGGACGCACGCAATACTTTTGCGAATGGCACTCCCAAGCTGGATCAAAACCAGTTCGGCCTTGCCGGCGGTGGCCCCGTCTTGATTCCGAAATTTTACAACGGCAAAAACAAGACTTTCATTTTTGGCAGTTACGAAGGAACGCGAGTCAAACAGTCACAAATCATTAACTCGTACACGATATCGCCCCAAATGCTACAAGGGGACTTCTCGGGTTTGGCGCCCATCAAAGATCCCACCACGGGCCTGCCTTTTGCTGGAAACCAGATTCCGGTATCCCAGTTTTCAGGCGCATCAAAGTTTTTCTTCCCCTGGATCGTTCTGCCCAATTCTCCCGGCAATATCTACAACGCGCTTGCGCCCATTTACCTCAACAACGACGAATTCAACGGCCGTGTCGATCACCAGATCACGCAAAATCAGCGGATCTACTGGCGGATCCTCCATCTGAATACGCCGCAGAACATCGTCGGTTACCGGCCAAGCATTACCGGCACCGAGGACACGCACTCCTACAGTATGGGCCTCAACTACAACTACACGATCACTCCCACCACGCTACTGAACCTGAGCATTGGAACAGTCAACACTGTGAATACGACGGTGCCGACTTGCATCGGAAGCGGACCGTGTACAGAAATTGGCCAACAGAACCTCACCGCCGAAGCGGGCATCCAGGGCTTTCAGACAGCAGGCAGGGAACAATGGATCGGACTTCCCGATGTCATCTCCTTTGCCGGTTACGGGGACATCTCTTCGCGAGTTGGCTGGGGTAGTCCATCGACCTTCAAGCAGCAAAGCATCAATGCCAACGCCAGCATCACCAAGGTATGGGGCAGACACACCGTCGTGGCGGGTTACCAATACGATCACTTGTACCTGCTGGCGGCTCACGGCTCGTGCTGTTCCAAGGGAACTTTCGATTTCAATGGCCAGTACGGCGGTAACGGATTCGCCGATTACCTGCTAGGCTACACGGACAACAGCAATAGGAATTATCCCATTCATGATTTCGGGATGAAGTCGAATCCCTATGGAGCGGCCTTCATCGATGATTCCTGGAAGATTACTTCTCGCCTCACCCTGGAACTCGGACTTCGTTGGGACTATTGGTTCGCGAAATCATTCATTCGCGGTGCGGGAGGTACGTTTGATCCAGCCACCGGCCAGGCTATTGCCGCTTTAGACAGCGCCGGCCAAGTAGACTTGACAGCCCAGCCGGTTGCACCTTACCTTGCTGCTGCGACCGCTGGACTTTGGGTTCCGGCTTCGCAGGTTCACGTGCCCGCTGGGCTATTTGAGCCCTCGGGGTATGCCTCCCCACGCATCGGCGGAGCTTGGCGGCCCCTGAAAGGCGGCGACTTGGTAATTCGAGCTGGCTACGGAACCTTTACCAGCAGCTTCCGCGGCAACATCACGGCCTCGTCAATCATTGCTCCTCCCTACTGGACATATGAGTCCCAATCTTGGAGCGCCGCACAGCTTCAGAGATGGGAAACCGCGTGGCCCGTGAATCCAACCTCATTTGTTGCGCCTTCCGTCAGTGCGGCGGCTTATAACGTCAAACCCATCAAGGATCACGAGTGGAATATCTCAGTCCAGAAATCTCTGCCTTTCAAGCTCGCGGCTACTGCAGCGTACGTGGGGAGCTCCGGCGATGGCTTGATCGTAGACAATTCTCTAAACAATGTTCCGGCTGGGCTATACACGAACCTCCAGGCGGCCAAGCCTTATACAGCATTCGGCAGTATCGATCTGTATGAGAACACTGGTCACAACTGGTACAACTCCGCCCAGTTGAAGGTGGAACGAAGATTCGCGCAGGGGCTTTCCTTCATGATGTCGTATGCGTATTCGAAGAACATGTCCGAAAATGGCGCCGACGGCATCTGGGCTGTGCCGACACCTTTCGCCCCGCAAGGCTATAACCGTGGATTGGCAAGCTTCGATCACGCGAATATCCTGGCGATCAATGCGGTATGGGATGTTCCAATCGGGAAAGGCCATGCCCTGGGCGGGAACTGGAATACTCTCACGAACGCTCTCGTCGGCGGTTGGGAGCTTTCTGGTATCTACCTGTACTCTTCCGGAGACCCGCTCACCTTCGGTGTGCCCGGTGCCACATTGGGTAATGGTTGGGGCACCAGGCCCGATTTAGTTGGTAACCCAAACATCTCTAATCCAAACGCTAATCTGTGGTTCAATCCTAACGCCTTCGCTGCGCCGCCTGCGTATCAGTTCGGCGACTCTGGTATTGGGCTTATGTTTGGCCCCTCGTCGCACGTGGCCAACCTCAGCCTCATGAAGAAGTTTTACTTCATGGAAGGCCGGTACGTACAATTCCGTTGGGAGGCATTCAACGCCTTCAACAATGTAAATTTGGCGGATCCGAACACCACCATAAACCAAGGCTCAACCGGCCAAATCTTTAGCGCTGGAGATGCCCGAATCATGCAGATCGCTCTTAAAGTGATCTTCTGATCTCCACAACGCAAGTTGTGTTAGCGAACGCGTCCATTAGTTTTGTGAGGATAGGTCGCACCCTAGCCGTCTGGTCTTTTCCATGTCGTCACAACTCGCGGTGGGTGCGGCCCGCTGTGACATAACGCCGCCGGTTGGTATCGCTCATGGGAACTGGAGCGCGCAAGTTCACGAACGCGCCGAGGGAGTCGATCTCCCTCTCTGGTTCACGGCTCTTGCCGCATCGGATGGTGGCGAAGAAGTCATCATCTCCGACTGCGATCTGCTTTTTCCTCCGGACGGCCGTTGGCTAGCGGAAATACGGAATCGCGTTACGGAGTTGACCAGAGTTCCACCGCATCACGTCAGAATCTCGGCTTCACACACTCACTCAGGTCCAAGCTTGAGCCCGCCTTGGTTCGACGCCGGGTCAGAGATGATCGAATCGTACCTGGCCAGCCTGACGGATAAGATGGCCGGAACCTGCTTTGATGCTCATCAAGCCCTCCGGCCCGCGCGAGTTGGTGGGGGAACAGGGAGTTGTGCGGTAAATGCCAATCGTCGTCTGCCTTGGAAACCAAAATATCCGATGATGGCTCCCAACCCAGAGGGCTTCTCCGACCACGAGGTAGGCGTGATTCGCATCGATGGCGAAGACGGCCAACTGATTGCGACCCTGGTGAACTTCGCGGCTCACCCCACCATCCTTGCCTGGGACAACCGGATGATCTCGACAGACTACCCTGGCACGGTGCGACGTACTGTCGAGAGCCTGACGGGAGGCTTCTGTCTGTTCCTTCAGGGTGCTGCGGGCAACCAGGATACCGTATGTGATTTCTCATGCCGTGTCGAGGACGCGCGCTGGGTCGGGCGTCAGATCGGATTGGAGGCGGCGCAAGTTGCGGAACGGATTGAAACACGACCGGGCAAACGGCACATCACCCGCTTCGTGGAATCGTCTTGGACCATGGGTGTATCGGAACTCGTACCGGCTGAGCAGGCCGACGGCGGCGTAAGATGCCTTTCACGGCGCATTAGTCTGCCCTTGTGGCATCGCGAGCCGCCAACCCCTCAGGAGATAGCTCACCTTGAGGAACTCAAGCAGCAATTGGCCAGTTTGCGGTCCCAGGGTGCACCCGCCGAACAGATCCGTGAGGCTAATCGCCTGGCGCGGCGTGCCACTCTCGGCTTGAAGATTGCCCGGCAGCGAAGTCAGGGCGCCGACGTCGCGATCGAGTTGCAGGTCATACGTCTCGGAACAACAGCTTTGGTAGGCATCCCTGCCGAGCCCTTCGCCGAGATCGGCGCCTGCGTCAAGGAACGGTCGCCGTTTGCCACGACCTTTTTCTCCGGCTACACGAACGGTATGACGGCCTACTTGCCGGTGCCCGAAGCCTACGACGAAGGCGGATATGAGGTCTGGATGACGCCGTTCGCCCCGGAAGCCGCCAGCATCGTCGTTGAAGAAAGCGTAACCTTACTGAACGAGCTCAAACACCAGTGAAAATCATTCGAATCGAGACCATTTCGGTCCAAATACCGATTAATCCCGAGCGCGCCATCCGGGGATCTCTCGGAGCGCACACGGTTTCCCCGTTCCTGCTGGTCAAGATTCATACCGATGAGGGGTTGGTCGGCCTGGGAGAAGTCTCCTGCACGCCGATTTGGAGTGGCGAAGATCAAGTCACAGCCGCGCACTTCATTTGTGATTATTTAGCGCCTGCGCTTCATGGCGAGGATCCGTTGCAGATTGAGCGCCTTACGGCCAAATGCCGCCAGCGTCTCGCCGCCAATCCCTTCACCAAAGCCGGCGTCGAGATGGCGCTTTGGGATATTGTTGGCAAAGCCGCGGGAATGCCACTGTATCGCCTCTGGGGAGGGCCGGTGCGGGACTTCGTATCGACGAAGTTCTCAGTCTCGGGGCTGGAGCCAAATAAGGCGGCAGGGCTTGCCGCGTGGGCGGTTTCCAAGGGTTTCGGGGCGATGAAAGTGAAAGTGGGGATAGATCCCGATGGTGACGTGGCGCGCGTCCGGGCGGTGCGCGAGGCGATTGGGCCTGCGATCAGGTTGGGTGTCGATGCGAACGGAGGCTGGTCGCCGCGCGTGGCCGTTCAGACCATCCGGCGCATGTACGAATTCGGCATTTACTTCGCCGAGCAGCCCGTGGCGGCCGTCGACGTTTCCTGGATGGCGGACGTCAGAAACCAGGTGAATATCCCAATCATGGCCGATGAAAGCGTCAACAGCGTGGAGGACGCCATGAGCCTCGCGCGTGCGGGCGCGGCCGATGTCCTATCGGTCTACGTCGGTAAAGGCGGCGGCGTCGGCACGGCCCGAAAAATTGCCGCCGTGGCGGAAGCGGCGGGGCTGGTTTGCACGGTCGGCAGCAATCTCGAGATGGGAGTCGCCAGCGCCGCGATGATCCACCTTGCCATGGCGACGCCGGCCATTGCAGCAGAGGAGTTTCCCTGCGACATACTCGGGCCGTTTTTCTATGAGGACGATTTCCTGGCTGAGCCATTACCAATCCAGGCCGGCAAGGCGTCGCCTTTCGAACGGCCGGGACTAGGCGTGGAGTTGGACGAGCAGAAGGTGAAACGCTATCGTGTAGGCTGAAGGTAGTCGGCACGAGATGGGAAGGATTCTTGCCTGCTTTGCGATCTGCGGCTTTCTCGCGCCCCTCACCCTCGCCCAACGTAACCCCTACCAAGAAGCGTTAGAAAAATATCAGAGCAAGCAGTATGTCGATGCTCTGCCCCTTGCGGAAGAGGCTCTGCGGGCAGACGCCAACAATCCGGTTTTTGTTCACCTGTACGGTTCGATCCTGGCTGCACTAGATCAGTTTTATCTGGCCGAAGAGAACCTACGTAAGGCAATCGTGTTGGCTCCCGATCAACCGGTTTATGCGTATGACCTCGGCACCCTCCTCCACAGAGAGAGAAAGTACGCGGAAGCCGTTCCGGTGTTGAAGCGTGCTGTCGAGCTGGACCCCGAGAACCTGACGGCACGCTTGATGCTGGCGCGATGCTACGTGTTCAGCTATCACGAATTGAAAATTCCCAATTTTGTTGAGCTGACGCTGGAACAGTTGAACTACATCGTGAAGAAGAACCCCCGCTTTCCGGGAGTTCATCATCACATGGCTCTGGTGTACATCAATACAGGCGAACCAGCGAAAGCAGTCGACGAGCTGAACACGGAGCTCCAATACGATCCGGCCAATGTGCAAGCCCGAATGGAGCTAGGCGAGGCGCTGCTAAAGCTGAACCAATATCACAAAGCCGCCGAGGAGCTTCTGGTGGCCGCCAAAGAGGCGCCACAGATGCCGGGCATTCCATATTCGCTGGCGAAGGCGTACAAAGCGGACGGACAAACCGTCAAAGCGCTCGACGCCGCTCGCAAGTGCACGGAGCTGGACCCCGGATTTGCCGACGGCCACTATCTGCTAGGACAGCTCTACCGGGATACAAACCAGCCGGAACTTGCCCGGCAGCAATTCGAGATATTCCGCCAAATCAAGGGCGCAAACGCGCCTCCTCAGTGATCCAACCGCAAACGGCTTCCTAGTGTCCCGCATTCTGGACAAACGGCGCGGACAATCCGGAGAACATATTAGTCTTTTCTCTATGCACCAGATATGAGAGTTCTTGGATACGTCAGCGATGAGATGTATGTCGCGATCCCGGACGCCTTGGCAGAATTCGAGTCGCCAGATGGCGCAATAACGGTTCTGCGCTCGTCACCACGGGGCGCGTTTTACGGCGACCTGCCCGGTGGGCCCTACCGCGTCACCATGAGCAAGCACGGCTTCGGATCGAAGATCGTCCGCGCGACGCTAGAGGACAAACCGCATCAGTTTCGCCTTCTGTCGGACGGGCTACTCGGCTACATGTGGCCGAAGTGGGTGCGTTCGGGGGAGCGGGCCGAATTCCGTGTGCACTCTGTGGAACAGTACCAGCTCAGCCTCTGGCGGTACGGATTACAGAAGGAATTTGTTGGGGTCATCGGCTGGTACGACGAACACGGACCGCGCGCCACGATGCAGATCACGCCGGACGGCGACTACACGCAGACCGGTGTGCAGTGGAACAAGATAGGATACGGCAAGCCGGATCATACCCGCCTCATTACGGGACCCGAGCGGTCCGGCCTGTATTATGTGTGGGCCAAGACGCCATCCGGACGGGAGTTCTCATTTCCGTGGGTCGTGGCTCCGGCACGGGCACAGTCCAAGATCGCGGTTCTGGCTTCTACGAACACTTGGAATGCGTACAACAATTTCGGCGGGCGCAGCAATTACGTCAATGCTGACCGGCTCCCGGAACAACCGGTTGTGAACGCACGCCTCGAGCTGGAGCGCTTTCAAAATCCATTACCATTTGGCGTCTGGCGGCCCAGTGACGCGGAGTATGCGCCTCTGTCCTTCGACCGGCCGGAGCCGCACAATCATTTCCTCGAATCCGGAGAAGTCACCGAACCGGTTCGTGGGCGTGTGCAATGCGGGCAGGCACCGGGCGAATGGCGGCTGTTGGGGTGGCTGGAGCGCGAAGGTTACGCTTACGATCTCTATGCCGAGGCGCAGCTTCACGACGGCACGCTTCCGCTCGACGCCTATCGAGTGCTGATCCTGGCAGTTCATCCGGAATATTGGACGCGCGAGATGTATGAGCGAGTGAAGCGATGGGTATTCGAGCGAGGCGGGCGGCTTGTATATTTAGGGGGCAATGGTCTCAACTGCGAGGTAACGCTCGCACCGGATGGCACCATGCGTTGCCTTACGCACGTCTACAGCATTCATGGAGAAATGGGAGGTCACTCATTGGATCGGCCAGAAATCGAATACGAGAGCCGTATGGATCGAACGCTCGAATCCGAAGCCGGGCTGCTGGGGGTTGTCTGCACATCGGCGGGCATCATGACGGCTGCTCCATATCGGGTACTGGACGACTCGCATTGGATATTTGCGGATACAGGTCTGCGCAACGGCGATCTGTTCGGTCACAAGACGCTTCACGAGCGAATCCCCGGAGGAGCATCCGGGCACGAAACCGATAAGCGCAGCGCGTCTTCGCCGGCAGGTACCCGACTGCTGGCCAAGGGAACTAATCCCGACAACGGCGGTGCGGAGATTGTTTACCACGAGCCGGGGCGCGGCGCGGTTTTTTCGGTTGGATCGATTACGTGGGTGCCCGCACTGCTGGTGGATGACCATGTTTCGCGGATTACATGCAATGTTCTGGACCGGTTTCAACATGAATAAGTGGTTCAGCACCGGCTTATTGGGGGCATATATGACGCTTGCTAATTCTCCTTTGTCGTCGGCGGAGGAACTCTTCGTTGCGAAGCCGCTGATGGCCGAGCACAGCTTCACCGGAGGAATTGAAGGCCCAGCCTGCGACCGGGACGGGAATATATACGCCGTCAGTTTCGCGCGGACGCCGACGATTGGGAAGGTTACGCCCCAGGGCCAGGGCGAGATATTCATCGAGTTTACGAACGGCAGCCTAGCCAATGGGATTCGCTTCGACCAATCCGGAATCATGTACGTGGCGGATTATACGAAGCACAACGTCCTGCGCATTGACTCGAAAACCCGAGCCGTTACCGTGCTGGCCCACAGCGATGAGATGAACCAGCCCAACGATGTGGCGATCACCGCCGGCGGCGTTGTTTTTGCCAGCGATCCGAATTGGGAAAAAAGCACGGGACAAATCTGGCGCGTCGATCGCGATGGCCGTCTCACGCGAATTGCATCCGGTATGGGGACAACCAATGGGATCGAGGTTAGCCCTGACGGCAAAAAGCTGTACGTCAACGAAACCGTTCAACGAAACGTCTGGGCATTTGCGCTCCATCCGGACGGCAGCATTACCGATAAGTCACTGGTCCATCAGTTCCCCGACTACGGCCTGGACGGCATGCGCTGCGATGTAGACGGCAATCTCTACATCGCGCGTTGGGAGAAAGGCACTGTGGCCAAAATCTCACCCGAGGGAAAGCTGCTGCGCGAGATCGATGTACTGGGTGCCAAACCGACAAACGTCTGCTTCGGCGGACCGGATGGCCGTACCTGCTACGTCACCGAGGTGGAGCATGGCCGCCTTGTCCAATTTCGAGTGGATCGCCCAGGACTCGAGTGGAAGCTTCAGCAGGGAGCCCGGTAATTTTACAGCGCGAGGTCAGCGATATCGGCGACATCCGGACCCCAGAGACGAGGCATCTCAAAATTGGCTGAGACGGTTCCCCATTTGACGGCCGCGCCGGAACCGATGACGACCCATGTTTCGCCACGGGACCACTCCGATGCGACCTGTTGCAGACAGGCGACAGCGGCCGCCGAGGCTGGTTCCAGTGCGAATCCCTGCCGCATCAGTACTCTTTGCGCTTCGAGAATCTCCTCGTCGGAGCATGTAAGGACCGATCCGTCCGACTCATACACGGCGCGCAGGGCGTGATCCCCGATAATTCGCTCAGCGATCGAGAGCGCCACGGTGGAGGTTGAATCCAGCGCCTCGGCGTGATGAGATTTTTTCTGGAAGGCGCGAAATGCGGAGTCGGCGCCAAATGCCTGACACGCAATCATCCTCGGCGCGTTGGTGATCCAACCGAGCTTGTGCAATTCCCGAAAGCCTTTCCAAACGCCGTAGATGCCGTCGCCACTTCCGGCGGGAACGAAGACGCGATCGGGAACGGAGTGGTCCAACTGTTCGTAAAGCTCGAAGGCGATCGTCTTGAAACCCTCAATCCCAAACGGATTGGAATAACCTGCGCGGGGGCAGAAGATGCTGCATGGGTAGTGATCGCCCCGTTCCAGAAGTTGCTTCAACAGTTTCTCCTGGTCGCCGCCACGAATCACGCGGGCACCATAAGAAATCATGAGGGCCAGTTGTGACTCGGGCGCCACGGCGTGGCAAAACACCACGCAATTCGCGGCGGCCGCCGCTGAGTATGCTGCCGCGGCGCATCCGTGGTTGCCGGTGCTGATGGCCACCGTGCGGCGGAACCCGAACTCACGCGCCATGGAAACGGATACGCAATTCGGACGGTCCTTCCACGACCACGTGGGATTCGCCGTTTCGTTCTTGAGCAGCACACGCAGCCCGTCCCGGCCACAGGCAATGGGAAGCAGCGGTGTCGCTCCTTCGCCCAGGCTGACCCTGGATTCTGTTCGGACACGAGGCAACAAAGAGCTCCACCGCCAGAGGCCCAAAGCTTCACGGTGATTAGCGGATAAAGTGGCGGCTCCAAGATCGCAGGCAACCTCAAGCGGCGCCACTCTGCCTTTAGCCCGGCACGCCGGACATCCGTAGAACATCGGCCCAATATCAAACCGGGTGGAACATGCGATGCACTCGAGGCACGGCGGTTCAGGCATCGGCATCCATAGGCTTCCCGACGAGCACCGCCCAGTTCTCGCAGCGGATGTAGGCCTTGCTCCGCAGCCCTAATACTACTCCGTCGCAGGAACTCACGAATTCCTGCAAAACCTCCCCCCGCGTCCCCAGTGTGGCCGCCAGTGCGGCACCCTCTTTAACGGTGTCACCTGGCCGGCATTGGGCAGTAAAGATCCCGGAAGACGACGCCAGTTGCCAATCTCCCTCGAACACGGAAATAGGGGTGGGCGGCTTGAGGGTTGCGGGCAACAGACCCCAGTGCGCGAGGCAGGCAAGAATTCCATTGCGATAATCACGGACACCATCCGGGGAAAGCTGTCCGGCGCCCCGGTATTCGGCTCCGATCGCCACTTTGCCGAGGCGCCATGCCTCGTGCGATAAGACGCCATTGGTAGGCGGAAGCTGCCACAGCGCAGGCAGGCCGAAGGCGCGCGCGGCATTAAATGACGAGTTGTCATTTTTCGGCATGCCGTAGAAACCGGTGACGGGAAGAAACGCGTACTCTACGCCACCGCTGTGAAGATCGATTACGTAATCGGCGCGAACTGCCAGCCCCTCGAAGATGGCTGCCGCCAATCGTTCCGTTGGACCGCCATGCGCATTGCCGGGGAATGTACGCGCAAGATTTTGCCCGTCGGCGGGATGCAGACGCGTGCCTGCTACAAATGCCGCGGGATTCGCGACGGGTACAGCTACGACAGTTCCCTGCAGATGATCGGGCGACAAAATCTGCGCCAGCGAGAAGACAGCCGCCGGCCCCTCATACTCATCACCATGCACGCCAGCGGTTATCAGGGCGAGCGGACCGGCTGAATAGCCGCGGCAGCAAAATACTTCGATTTGGGCATCCGCAGTGGCTTGCCAGGAGTGCCAGCCACGAAAGCCTACGGGGAGTTCATCCAGCCAGTGCATACCATTCAAACGATGTTCGGCGGAAGGAGCAGACGGTCGAGAAACTCGAGTGTCTTCCGTACATGATGTTGGCCGCGCCGTTCAGACCAGAGGAGATGTCCCGGGTAGAGACCATCGATCGGCAGCTCTGCCAGAGCACGCAGCGTCCGTGAGTAGGCCGGAATATCGCAGTCGGCCACATCCTGAAGGAGGATTCTGCCGCCATGAAACACGGTGTCTCCACAGAAAAGATCGCGCTTGCCGTCCCGGCATACCAGAAAGCTGACCATGTCGCGCGAATGGCCAGGAGTTTCCAGGACCTTGATTGCGCAGCCACCAAGGACCAATTCATCACCACCATTTAGCACTCTGGCCACCGGACAAGCTTCGAACCGAAGAGCGGCTGGATAGATCCCTGCGCGTTTGGCGGCTCCCAGACTGATGGCCTCTTCATCGCCAGCCTCAAGGGCGCGTGCTGTACCCGCAGACGCGGCGACTTGCACTCCCAGGCGATCCCGCAGGGAGCGTGCTCCACCGGAATGGTCGAGATGACCATGGGTCAGCAGCAGGAGGGTTACGCGTTCCAGCGGGATCCCATCGCGCCTCAAGTTTTCGATCAATTCTTCGGTTTCGAGGCCGCAACCGGAATCGACGAGCGCGAAATCGCCACCGCCGTCAATGGCATAAACATTGCAATCGTTGTCGTGCGTGATAGAGCAACCCAGAAGGCCGCTTCCGATGAGGTAAACGCCGGGGGAGATCCTCAATCGAGCCGCTCATTCGAGTAGTTAAAGTCGCGCTCCTGGGGGACGGTTTGTTCGCGAAAGAGCCGGCAAAACTCGACCAGGTTGCGAATGGAACACTCGGCGAACTCTTTCCCCTTTTCGGGTGTCGCGAGCCGCGGATCGCCCTCGACTCCGCTTTCCGAGATACGGCTCCAGCGGTTCACCATGTGGACGGGCCCGGAGCCGAACAGGTCATCGTAGATGAACTGGTTGACGCGAGATGGTGCTTCCCGTGCGGTCATCTTGTCTTTCTCGACCAGTTCCGGCTTCAGATACATATAAAGGGAGGTCTCGAACTCGCAGGCATGAGCCATGCCGCCGGGGAACTCCGATTCGCGCAAGTGGTCGACAGCCTCCTTCGCCAAGGCCCAATGAGCAACCGCGCCGGCGAGGGCGCGTGTCGTGTTGTTAATTCGCCGGGCGGCCAGGTTGCAGAGCATCTGGTTGCTGCCGTGGCCGTTTACGAACACGATGCGATCGAAACCCTGCCGCACAAAGGAATGGGCAACATCGTAGCAAAAATCGATGAAGACGTATTCCCGCACCGTGATGGTGCCCGGGAAACCCATGTTGTGTTCGTTGAAACCGTAATGGATCATGGGTGCGGTTAAAATGCCGCCTTCGGAGCGGCGGGCGGCCTCCTCGGTAACGTGCTCCACAAGGACGTTGTCCACATCCACGGGCAAATGATAGCCATGTTGTTCGATGGCGGCGACGGGAATCACGATCACGGAACCTTGCCGGGCACGTTCGCGGGCTTCCGGCCAAGTCAGAGTGCGATAGAGGTGCTTGGTCACGCCATTTGCATTTTTAGAAACGTGTTGCATCGTAGATAGCGGTATTATCTGTGGCCCCGGGTAAGGTGTCAAGAAATAGCGGCCCGAAGATGCCCGCTGCCCGTGGCTGATAGAATGCAGGAATTCCTCGGCGCGCCAGACCTCGGGGATTAAGGACGCAGACGCTCAAAATGTCAGCCGGCTATTGGTTCATGCTCGCGGCACTTTTCAGTTTTGCCGCAATGGGAATCATTCACAAGATAGGCGATCGCTATGCATGTGATCCATTGCATATTGCACTCTTCACTATGGCTTCCGCCTGCGTCCTCAGTGTGATTTCCGTCGTGGTGACACAACCGGTATCTTTGCAGTCCTGGAGAATCGCCGTTCCGCTGGTCGCTCTCCCTTTCGGCGCGTGTGCGGCGGCGGCCCTGTGGCTGTTCCAACGTGGGCTTCGATACGGCCGTATTGCCACGAGTTGGCTGCTGATCAATCTCTCCGCGGCGATTCCGACCTTACTTTCGGTGGTGGTTTACCACGAGAAGCTGAGCGCGCGAAAAATCAGTGTTCTACTTTTGATCATTGCCTCTCTGGTGCTCTTATGGTGGGACCGCAAACAAGATCGCGCCAGGACGGAACGAACAGTCGTCGAAGGCGTACCCAGTTCCCTGGGTGAGGTGGAGTGATGTGGTTTCGCCTGATGATGATGGCTTTCCTGTTGAACGGCCTGTGTCCATTCGGCCTGAAAATTCTGGCCAGTCTTGGGCTGGCCGACCGGTACACACCGGTCTACCTGGTGTTCTGGTACCTTGCCGGAGGGCTATTCATTCTGGCTCTCTTCCTTGGCAACTGGCGCAGGCCAGTGCGCTCCGACATCCTGGTTGGCGCCGGCCTCGGCTTCTTCAGTGTCTGCGGCCAGACGTCGATGGGGCTGGCTTTGGCGAAAGGCCTTCCCGGCAGCGTGGTGTTCCCGGTGGCGCTAGCCGGCGGTTTATTTGCCGTCGTGCTGGCCGCAGTCCTGGTCTTTAAGGAGCGCATCGGCCCGGCGGGAGTTGCTGGAATCTCGCTGGGAATCATTTCAATCGCACTTTTGAGCCTGACCTAGAAGCCCATAGGCCGGAGACATGAGCCCGAGCCGACCTGCTGTTACCACTTTGGTCGGTTCGTCCGCAGTGCCCAAGCTGTGACTTGCGGGCGGGATTCTACCCCTTGTGTCACGTGAACCTTGTCGCCGAGGTCATGTTCCGGCTACGCCCGTCTTTTGGGCGCGAGTAGCCGCGATTTTGGCATACCCTTGGTACACTAGGCCGCAGAAATGAAGGTCCTTGGCCGTATACCCGTTGCCTTTTAAGCAAAGGGTTGCGGGTTCGAGTCCCGCCCGGCTCACCAGATTCATCGTCGATTCGATTTGAAGCGGGTGAACTCCTTTTTGGAAACCGGTACCTATTTGAACGGGTCGACACCAACTCGGAGTGCGGCTTTGATTGCGTTTTGAATTACCCCACAGGCAAAATCGTCCAGGTTAACTCCTCCGGGCTGCGGTCCGGCATGCTTGCACATGGCAGCAACATCCGCCGGATCCGGTTGTTGCCTATGGTTGATTGCTGTCAGGACTTTGAGCGCGGCCACCATCGCACTGAGACTCGGGTGCATGGTTCTGTAGCTGATGTATAAAGCAAATCTCCTACGCTGGGAACTGGGACTTTTACTAGGACAGGTCCACGTCATACCCGAAGATTTGGCCTGCGTTTTCCCGCGCGGTGGGCTCAAGCTAAGGTGGCCCTGCCTTCAGGCGTCGGCGCGGTCGCGCGCTATCTCGAAGCTGGAGCGGCAATGGGACCCAGCGGTGCAACCGTCGCCACGGCTTTAGTGAAGTCGCGACGCTCCATGGGGTCGGCGCAATAGTTAGAGCGCCCCTTCGCATTGATGGCGTTTTTGACCCGGGTGTGCACCAGATTGTACTGCTCCCTCTCGTTGAAGTTTCCGTTCGAAACCCGAGTCAGGAATGTGCTCAAGTTTGCGGTTTGATCGGCCGTCATGGGCCACCCGCAGGCATCAGCCGCCAGAGAAATGTACACAGCTTGCCGGATCTCGTACATGTGGTCTCCGAAGGCCCACTGATTGGCGGGTTTCGCGGGCACTGGCGGAGGCTGTTGTTGCGCCACCTGCGCATCTGCCGGCAATGTATGGTCGTCATACAAGGCACCCAACGGCTTCAGGCTCCTTCCGTCAATCACTCGAATTCTGGTCGTCTGTGCTTGAAAAGTCGCCTTCCTGCTGGTGTTGCTCAGGGGCACGATGACGGGCGGCCTGTCCAAAATCGTCACATCGACCCCGAGGAACACGCTCCTTTGCCCATTGGAGCTGTCGATGTACTTTCTGGCCGCGTCTTCTCCCATCGGCAGTTCTCTGTACGTGGCAGGCTTGATGGAGATGACGTACTGAGCCGGGAGATAGGCGTTCACGGTCGCTGCGGGCTTCGCGGCCACCGGACATGTTTTGCCGATGTCCGAGCGAGTGCTGTCACTGGAGAGCGAGTCAGAAATCTCCACATTGTCCTTCCCGGGGTACTTCAGTGGAAATGCCTTCCGTTGTACGTTGTATTCCCCCAAACTCAGCGATTGTGTCCACATCCTCAAGGATCCCTGCTGTTGTCCGCCGATAAACCGGTAGAGTGCCACGTCGGTAATCGTTCGAGGCAGCGAGTTCAGAATCTGCGAAGCCTTGGAACGGTAAAACGCCGCCAGCGCCGGATAATCCAGTTCGTTGTAGATGGCACGCTCCACGTTCCGATCGTTGCAGTTATTCAGCGCGATGAAGTACTGCATCACGGGTTTCTGGTCGAGTGCCGCGGGATTCAAACGCAAGAAGTTCAGATCGAAACGCACGGATGGCTGGTTTATCCGCTGGAAATCTTCGGCCGTCAACCGTCCATGCGATGAGTCCCAGTTGGTGATTTCTTGCGGTACTGGAGCCGGCGGCTCGATCGGCGGCAATGCTCCCTGAGTTGCCTGTCCATTCCTTGCCGAATCGTTCTCCGCAGGCGCATTGCCGGACTCTTCCGCGTCGAGCACCTCGCTGACGGCCGCCAACGCGTCGGCCACCGGCGGCGTCGTTCCTTTGGCGAACGGAAACGTGAGCAGAGCACGATAGCGAACGTCGTCGAACGGATCGCTCACCAACGTGAACACGATGCCCTTGGGTCTTACGTCAATGCCCGTGACCCAGAGCTTTTCGCCGGCGACAAAAGTCCGTATCCCGTTGGCGTTCGCGATCTGGCCTATCAGTCCCTGTGTGATTCTTCCTCCCTTATAGGTATTGGAGGACGGAATCATGCCCGCCGCGTCGCCGGTCACGAGGTTGCTCTTCTTGAGCGTCACCACGACACCAGCCGTCACCACATCCTTCCAGTCAGCCGTGATGGTGGTGAGAGCGTACTTCGCTGTTAAAGCGCTCCTGATGGCTTGCATGGCATCGGACTGGGCGCAGATGGTTCCTACTACCAGGAAACATGCAACTAGTAAAACACGAGCATTCAATTTCATTTCTCCATCTCCAATCCGCGTGCCGCTACTGCGAAAGCGTGTAGGTGATCTGGTCTACCGGCTCGTTATGATCGCCGCTAGCGTTGGTGAAGCTGACAAATGTGATGGTGTTCCCGACCTGGCTGACCCCGATGAGAGTCTTAGCCGACCAGGCGCCGCCCCATTGTGAACCTGCGATACCGTAGCTCCAGGCGGTGGATGTAATGCCGGCGGCTTTGAGTCTCGCCGCCAAGGGATTGGTTGCCAGTGGTCCCACGTACCAGGTGCCACTGCCTGGGTAGGTGTAGATGTCGACTCCAGTAGGCGCGGTCACTGTCCATTCGGTGGCTCCTCCGCTGGTGACCCCAGGCCCGGCGACCACAATGACAAAGTCCCCGTGGTAAACACTCGCCGGACCTGCGTACTTGCCGGCCTGGAAAGAGGAAACCAGCGGCGCCGGCGAGGGGATGACCTGCGGATAACCGGGTGCCAGAGTCAAGTCCCCGGAAGAATCCACGTCAAACAGCAAGGTGATGTCTCTGAAAACCGTACCTTTGCTGGTTACGATGGGGACCGACATCGCGGTTACTTTGTCTCCGGAGCCTGTCAACGTTGAATATTCGAACAGCGAATAGGGCGGCGTTTGGGCGCGGGCCGCAACAGCATACGCCGCGGCCAAGGCCATCGCACCTGCCGCGAGTCGCGCGGAGCGCAAGTCGCAACGTAGAATTCCATGGAACACAGTCGTCATCGAAGTCCTCCCACTTCTGCTACGATTTTTGAGTCAGCCCAGAGGGTCGTCGTTGGCCTTCTCACAGAACCAGTACGTAGAGCGCGAGAAAAGTCCGCCATGTCCAGTCCTCAACCATCAAACGGCCCCGAGGAACCCGAGGCGACTCCGTCTGCCGGAAACGAAATCGTTCTGGACGAGCTTTTCACGAAGCTCTACAACAAAATCCGGGTTCTGGCGGCGCGAGTCCGTTGGAACGGCACTAACCCGACGCTAAACCCCACCGCCTTGGCGCATGAGGCGTACCTCAAACTGCGGAAAGACCCGCCGGAGTTAGCCGCCAAGTCTTACGAAGAGGTCATCGGGATCTTTGCGAATGCCATGCACCAGATCCTCATCGATGCCGCCAGGAGAAAGAGCGCCCAAAAGCGGGTGGTCGTCGATCTTCCCGGCAGAGCAGAGCTGCCCATCGAGGACGCCATTACCATAGCTGACTCCCTTGAAAAGCTCGCCCTAGGCAACCCACGCCAGGCTCAGATCATTCGGTGCCGATTCCTCCTGGGCATGACGGCTGACGAAACGGCGGCTGCCCTCCGTCTTAGCAAGAGAACCGTCGAGCGCGAATGGCAGGACGCCAAGGCGTTCTTGAGCAAGAAAATCTATCCGGTCAAGGAGTGATTTTCAACATGGATAGCATGCCCGTACTGGATTGCGACATTTTCGATCTCGCCAACCAGGTGCTAGACATGTTTCCCGAGGCGATCCCTATTGAGGACTTTGGGTCGTATCACATTTTGGGGCCTCTCGGTGCGGGTGGAATGGGTGAGGTTTATCTCGCCGAAGACCGCGCGGTGGGCCGCCGCGTTGCCATCAAGTTCCTGGGCAATATCGGTTTTGAGCCCGATCTCCGGGCGCACTTCGCCCGCGAGACACAGATGCTTGCCCGGCTGGAGCATCCTCATATTGCCCGGCTGTATGAGATCGGCCTTCACCCGAACGGAACACCATACTCCGTGCTCGAGTACGTCGAAGGTAAGCCTCTGGATGAGTACTGCCGGGAGCACCGAAGTTCGCTCGAAACGCGACTACGGCTTTTTCGCCTGATTTGCGGCGCGGTGCAGTACGCCCACAGCAGGGCCGTGGTCCATCTCGATCTCAAGCCGTCCAACATCCTGGTGAAGGACGATGGAAGTCCGACTCTTCTCGATTTCGGTATTGCCCGTCATCTTGAGGATGCTGACCGTCCGGTAACCCAAACCCAAGTCAGGTGCACGCCCGCCTACGCGGCGCCCGAGCAGATTCGCCGGCAGCCGGTAGGCACGTACACAGACGTTTATGCTCTCGGCGTGATTCTATATGAGCTGCTCGCTCAGACCCATCCGTACCCGATCGATGCACGCTCGCCCAGCGAAGTGGAAGCCCTGATTGCCGGTGAACAGGAGCCCAGAAAGCCCTCAGACTCGCCCAACCGAGTCAACGCCACAAAGGCAGCCTGGAACGATCTGGACGTCTTGTGTCTCAAGGCATTCAAGAAGGATATTCGTGAACGGTATCATTCCGTCGTTGAGCTGTCGCAAGACGTCGACCGTTTCTTGAGGAGCGAACCGCTACAGGCAAGGCCGGACAAGCTGGGATATCGGATCGGCAAGCTTCTGCATCGCCACCGCGGACCCGTTTTGGCGTCGGCGATTGTGCTTGCCTCGGTCGCCGCTCTCGTGGCTTTCTATACCGTGCGCCTGGCAAAAGCGCGCGATGCGGCGCTGGCTGAGGCAAGCCGGTCGCAGCGTATCGAGAAATTTACGCTAGGCCTGTTTGGTGGAGACGGTAATGCGGCGCCCTCCAGTGACTTGCGAGTGGTGGATATCCTCGATAAGGGTCTGCAGAAGGCGCAAAGCCTCAATGGTGACCCATCGTTCCACGCTGACCTGTATGAAACGCTCGGAGGCATCTACCATAGCCTGGGGCAATTCGACCGTGCGGATTCGCTGCTGCAGTCTGCACTGGAAGCGCGCCGGTCTATTTTTGGGCCGGACAGCCCGCGCGTTGCCGATACATTGCTGGCCCTGGGCATTCTTCGAACCGACCAGGCTCGCTTTGCGGAAGCCGAGCGGTTGATCCGCCAGGCCGTTGCGATTGACAGGCGTCATTTTTCGGCGGATGCCCCTGAACTGGGAGGTGTGTTGTCTTCGCTTGGAGCCACGCTCGAAAAGCGAGGGGCTTTTACTGAGGCGATTCAAGTGCTTGACGAGGCAATTCGCATACGGTCACTGCCGAACGCGGATAAAGCTGACTTGGTGGACAGCTTGACGTACCTGGCAAACGTCCACCACTCCCTTGGTCACGACTCACTGGCTGAGCCGCTGGATCAGCGCGTATTGACGTTGGATCGTCAGATCTATGGCGACAAGCATCCAAGTGTTGCCGAAGACTATATGAATCTGGGCGAGGTCCAGAAGCAGATCGGGATGTACGCCGAGGCGGAGCGCAATGAGCGTTTAGGCATCCAGATCACGCAAGCCTGGTACGGGAACGACAGTTACGAGCTTTCCATCGATCGCGAGGGATTGGCTGAAACTTTGATCTACGAACAAGCGTACGACGAAGCAGCCCGGCTATTGGATGAGGCCCTCGCAATACAGGAGCGGGTTGTAGGAAAGGCGCATCCGTACGTGGCCTTTGCGCTGAACCTAAGGGGTGTCATAGCTCTCAAAAGAGGCAAGCTGAACGAAGCCGAAGCCGATTTCCGTCGCATGGCGGATATTTACAAGGCAGCCTTTGGAGACCGAGATCGGCACGTCGCACACTCCTTGTTACGCTTTGGTGAGTTGTATGTCGCCAGGAATGATTACACACACGCGGAACAATGCTTGCGACAGTCGATCCAGATCTATACAGAGAAACTTGCGGCCGATAGTTTCCAGACGGGTAGAGCGCGCGTCGAACTGGGAGACGTCTTGCTCCGCGAACGACGCTATCCGGAAGCCGAGGCGGAACTGCTTGCCGGCTACCGGATCGTCACACCCGGACGCAAAGCGTCTTTGGAAGCGGCCGTTATGGTGCGTCGAGATCTGGTTTCCTTATATGAGGCTCTGCATGTCCCGGAGAAGGCGGCGCGATTCCGCGGTGAACCAGCGACATCCCAGTAACAACCAAGCACCGCAAGGCTGGAGGAATACGAAATGAGCCGGATTGGCAAGACGGTTCTTGTGACAGGAGCTGCAGCGGGCATCGGCGAGGGAATTGCCGAGCGATTTGCGGAGGCGGGTTATGCCGTCGCGGCTTTCGATATCGATGGAAACGGCGCCAAACGGATAGCCGAACGGTTGTGCGCACACGCACCGGCGATTGCGATCCAGGGAGACGTGGCGGTCGAGACCGACGCACAAGAAGCCGTTGCGAGAACGATGGCTGAGTTCGGCCGGCTCGACGTTCTGGTGAACAATGCCGGAATCGAGATCAACGGGTCTGTAACCGCCCTGACGTCCTCCGCCTGGGATCGCCAGATTGCGGTCAACCTCCGTGGGCCTTTCCTGATGTCAAAGTATGCCGTCGCGTCCATGCGCGGCCGAGGTGGCGCCATCATCCACATTTCCTCGGTTCATGCGTGGGTTTCGTGGCCCGAGTGTGCGGCCTATGACGCTACTAAGTCCGCGTTGATCGGTCTCACCCGAGCCATGGCACTCGATCACGGGCCGGACAATATCCGCGTCAACGCCATCTGTCCGGGGTACATCGACACGCCTCTCATGGAGAAATGGCTGGCTTCCGTTCCCGATCGGGAAGACACCATGCGACAAGTGCTCGGTTGCCACCCGTTGAGCAGGATCGGCACGCCCCGCGATGTCGCGGAAGCCGCCCTTTTCCTGGCATCCGACGCGGCCTCGTTCATATCGGGCGCTTCCCTGACCGTCGACGGCGCGATGAGCGTGGCCGGGCATTAGTAACTGGCGCCTACATCGGGCCCGTCGTAGGGGCGAGGCACGCCTCGCCTTCGGTCGCATCGGTTTCGAAATCGCCGGAACATCTCGCTATAGGTTGCTATTGGATTGCGCTCAATTTGCCCGCTACTTGCCCTCTTTGCCGTGGGCGATTGAGGCGAGTTTGGCTGCGATCTCTTCGGGCGCCTTCCCATTCACGTTGGCCAGGACGACTACGGTCAACTTGTCCTCCGGGTAATACGCCAGGTTCGTATTGAAGCCTTCGATGCCGCCGCCGTGCTCGATTCGTTTATGCCCGTCGATGGTTTGCACTCCTAACCCGCACGCGTAGTTTTCCTTGAAAGGCGTGGTCATCTTGGCGAGTGATTCCGGTTTGAGCACCTTCCCGCCGAAAAGCCCTTGCTCCCATTTCAGAAGATCTTCGGTCGTGGAATAGAGCGCCCCCGCCGCGTGCGGAATACTCATGTGAATGAAGCCGGCATTCTCGAATCCCTTGGCGTTGTGGACATAGCCGGAAGCCCGATGCGCGATCACAGGGGAGTTGGAATCGCAGCCGGAGTCCTTCATACCGAGCGGCGTGAAGATATTCTCGGTGACGAACTTTTCATAGCTGCCGCCGGTGATCTTCTCGATCAGGTATCCAAGCAGTAAATATCCCGAGTTGCTGTAGCTCCACTTCTCGCCCGGGGCGAAATCGAGCGGCTTATCACGGAAGCGCGCCACTACTTCACCGGGCGTCGTGGCGAAAGGCTCGATCTTCTTATATTCCGGAAAGCTCGTGAAGTTAGGAATGCCGGAGGTATGGGTCAGTAAGTGGAAGATGGTGATTTTGTCCCAGGCCGCGGGGGCGTCGGGCAGGTATTTCTTTACAGGGTCACCAGTGCTCAGTTTGCCGCGCTCCTCCAGCAACAGGACGGAGGCCGCCGTGAATTGCTTGGTGATCGATCCCAGCCGGAACTTGGTGGTTGGTGAATTCGGAATATTCCACTCTAGGTTCGCCGAGCCGTAACCTTTGCTCAGAATCACCTGGCTTCCACGCGCCACCAGCACGGAACCCATGAATGACTGGCTCGCCACGTAGCCTTGCACCACGTGCTCCATGCGGGCGACGTCCTGAGAGAGACCGGGAATCGCAAGCAGAGCCACAGCCAAAACACGAGTGAGCATGATGGACTATCGTAGAACAGGATTCGCAGTGCGGTGTTGCGAGGCTATTTCGCGCGTGCCGCGACTGTGTAGTAACTGTAAGTGCTCGACCAGGTGAACTCCTGCCCGGGTTCGATCGTCACGGAAACGAATGGCTCCATGGCCATCACCGCGCGGATCGACCAGAGTGCTTCGCTCAGTAGCGGTCGGTCGGCGCTGATGCTCATGCCCACTCCCAGTCTCTCGTTCTCGATGCGAATCTGATTATCTTTCGGGCTGTCACTAAATCCCTCAAGCGAGGTCGCGGCGACATCCCCGTTTTCCAATGTCTTCAGATAAACGATCCGGTTTCCACGAATCTCTGCCAGCCTTTTCTCGGGAGGCTGCTTGGTTTGAATCTGGAACGGAACCGTGATGACAAGTCCTGTCCCGGTTGGTTGCCCGTCCAGGGTGAGAAAGTTGTGATTGTAGACCTTGGTCCGGATGGCATGCGTACCGGTGTTCTGCAAGCGGTGTTCGAGCACCATTTCCGGTTTTCCACCCACTAGCCGCACGGTCTTCTGGTAAACGTAGCCGTATCCAGAGGACGGGTCCTTCACCTCTTGCTTGAATTCGAGGGATTCACGGTTCCTCTTGATGGCCCAATTGCCGGGGTCGACGATGTCGTATAAGTGGAAGTTGTCATACTTGCCTTCGTCTGCTTTTCGCAGAACTCCGACGCCGATCTTGACGAACGTTCCTCCTTTCTTGGCTTCGTCCCATCCGAGCGGCGCGAATTCGTCCGCCGGACCTGTCATCGAGGTACATGGGCTGGCGACGATGTCGGCACCCTTGTAGACGAAGTCGTGAACCGCCGGATCCGTCGATTGGAACCATCGCCCGTAATATTCATGGCCGCGGTACTGCAGGCTGTATATCACTCCCGACCAGTCGAACCGGGTGGCGCGATAGAATCCGTCCTTCGCATCAGGCAAGTAAAGCCGCACGGTAATTTCGCCGTTTGTAATCTCCGTCGTCCAAGAATCCGCGGCCGACAAGCATCCGCCCAACACGCATAGCAAAACCAGAACGAGAGCATTCCTCATAGTTACCCCCATCTACTCTCGCAAATTCGGCCTCAAAACCCAATACTTCGAAGCATCTAAGTCCTCGATCTACCGTCGCTGAGGGCCAGTTTCGATATAATCCAGACGGATGGACATTTACGA
>Ga0335071_10000593_pt1 | contig 39739 bp, 31 predicted proteins | sample Lox_Sample_15_FD_206724 | JGI IMG/M metagenome (GOLD analysis project Ga0335071, IMG submission 206724) | Soil microbial communities from Loxahatchee National Wildlife Refuge, Florida, United States - Lox_Sample_1.5 | ecosystem: Environmental > Terrestrial > Soil > Wetlands | place: USA... | reverse complement strand
TCGTCGTAGGGCCGCAGACCGACGTAGAACTCGCAGTTGAAGAAGCCGGTGGGATCGGTGCCGTCATCGGGACGGCCGAGCTCGGAACCGACGACGGTGGGGCTAAAGAGCGGCGCCATGGAGGGTGTGACACCGGTGGGGAGCTGGGCGTCGGCGATGCGCTGGAAGACGACCTGGCGAGCAAAGTAGGGATCGGTGCCTTCATCGAAGGTCAGACGCACGTCAGAGAGGCGCCGTAAAGAGAAATGGAACGCATCACCTGAAGGCGCGGTGTGCCGTTCATGGCGAGTTCGAGAGGCAGAGTGGTGAGGCGTTCAACTTCCTCGGCGGCGTGGCCGGGCCACTGGGTAATCAATTCGACCATCGGCGGGGAAAGGTCGGGATAAGCATCGACCGGCATATGTTGAAAGGAGATGGCGCCCGCGATCGCGATGAGCACGGTCATCAGGATCACCAGGAACCGTTGTTGCAGGGCGAATTGGACGATGCGATGGATCATCTAGTGTTGGAGTGAATTCTTGAACTGCAGAAAGAGTGCGCCATCGCCAACGACCTGCTCACCTTCCTTGAGACCGGAGGCGATTTCGGTACGGCCGGCGTTGCTGTCGCCGATCTTCACGAGGCGGCGAGCGAACTGGTTTTTATTCTGGGTCGCAACATACACGTACGGCTGATTCTCGGTATCGCGCAGAACAGCGGCGTCAGGAACGGTGAGGGCATTCGGATTGACGCCAGCCAGAACGGATGCGGCGACGTACATGTCTTTTTTGAGCTTATGGCCGGGATTCTCCGTAACGATACGAGCCTGAAGCGTGCGTGTGTTGGGATCAAGAGCAGGCGCGATGTACGAGATTTTTCCGTGGAAGACGTCCGGATAGGAATCCGTGTTGATGCTGACGGCGTCGCCGAGGTGAACGTAGGGGAGATCGCTCTGGTAGACGTTGACGAGGACCCAGACTTCGCTCATGTCGGAAATGGTGAAGCACTGGGTGGCGCCGCTTTGCAGCAATTGACCGGGGCCGACGAGGCGTTCGACAATTTCGCCCCCGACGGGTGCCAGCAAGGGAATCTGCAGGGTAGTTTGGCCGGGATTTTTGACCACGAAATCGGGGTCCTTGATGCCCAGCGCGTGGAGCGCATCTTTGGCCGCGACCATATCCGCTTCGGCCTGGTTGCGGGCGGATTCGGCGGCCAGCAGATCTGATTCGGCGATGGCGCCGTGGGCGTACAAATCCTGAGCGCGAGTGAAGTTCTTGTCGGCGAGCACAAGGGAATCTTTGGCCTTGATGTAGGCAGAACGGGCGGCGGAGTAATCGGGACTGTTCACAGTGAGGAGGGGCGTGCCGGCAGATACGACCTGGCCGGGCGCGACGAGGATTTCGTGGACCGGGCCACCGACAGCAGGAAAAACCGGTGTGGTCTTGAATTGGTTATAGGCGACGGAGCCAGTCAGGCGCAGGACGCGCTGCAAGCGGGTCTTCTCGACAGGGACGACTCTGATGTGGGCCATCTCCTGCCGCGGCACGGTGAAGAGTTGCGCGGTACCGTTGGCGGATTCGTTGGCAGTGTAGGAAGTCATCTTGGATTCAGGCTCGCCGATGCCGCTGCCGCAGCCAGCGATCGCCAGGGCGAGACTGGTGAGAAGCGCGAGGAGGTGGACGGATCGTATTTTGGAGCTAAGGATTCTCATGGCAGCGTCCTTGTTCCCACGGCCTGGCGCATCTGTTCGACGGCGACCATGTAGCTGGCGAGGGCCTGGCGAAAGGCGAGTTGGTTGGCGCGGTAGCTGCGCTCGGAGTCCAAGTAATCGAGAAGGCTGGCGGCGCCGCGGCGGTAGGCGTATTCGCTGATGTCGCGGGATTGCTTGGCCTGATCCACATAACCGCCGCGATAGAGCTGAATGATTTCGTCGTTGGCGCGCAAGGCCCAGTAGGCGTCGACCACGTCGGTGAGCACCTGCTGCGAAGCTTCCTCGGCGAGTTGCTGATTTTGCGTGATGACGTACTTGGTGCGGGCGACTTCGCCCTGATTGCGGTCGAAGATCGGGAGCGGGATATTGAAGAAGAAGGCGCCGGTATTGGTCGAAGAGATGTGGGAATAGGTGAACCCTGTGCCGAGGTCGCGCTTGATGTTGGCTTCGGCAAGTTTCTCGGCGCTTTGTGCCGCGACAACACCCTGGCGAGCGGCCATCAGGTCGGGGCGTGAGCGCAGGGCCATGGCTTTGAACTCGTCGAGGCCGCCATGGACGGGTTGGTAGTCCAGATCGCCCGCGACATCGAAGGAGTCGGGGACAGATTCGAAACCGACGAGTTGGCGAAGGGCGGCGATGGCCTGAACCTTGGCGAGCTTGGCCTGGTTGACGTCGGTCTGGAATTGCAGGAGTTGCAGTTTGATTTTGAGGAGATCGACCTCGCTCATGTCGCCGGCTTTGCGGCGGGCTTCGCTGATGTCGACGGTCTGCTGGAAACTTTTCAAGTCCTGCTCAGCGAAATCGAGAGTGGACTCTGCAAGGAGCGCGGCGACGAACTGCTGAGCGACGCTGAAGGTGAGCTGGCGCTCGCTGTCGGAGACCTGCCAGCGAGTTTGTTCGGTAGCATCCTTCGCGGCTTGCAAGCGGTGCTGGCGTTTCTTACCAATCTCGACCAAGTAGCTGATGCCCAGGTCGAACTGCGCCTGATTCTCGATCCAGTCAGAGGTGAATTTGCTGGGTTCGAAAATCGGGAGAAACTGCGCGTCCCAGGAGAGGACTGGATTAGGCCGGAGGTTCGCGCTTATTTCCTGGGCCTGATTCTGCAGGATGGTGGTCCGCAGAGCCAGCAAGGCATGATTGTGCTGAAGGGCGAGGCGGATGGCATCGTCGAGGGAAATCCGCTCCGTGGGCGCGGCAGCAGCAGTCTGAGCGGGTGATGGGGTTTGCGGCGGGTTCTGGCCTCCCGCCCAGATCGGCCAGGCCAGCAAAAGTGCGGCCCATGCCAGTCCTTTCTTCATGGTGAAACTCCTCGGAATTCCCCAGAGACGGGGAATCGGTGAACCAAGGCCCGGATTCATAGTGGGACTACGGGAATCGAGGGGAATTACAGGGCAGGAGGCGCGCGCGGAGCGACGTTGAACCACACGTCGGCTGACGCAAAAACCTGTGAAGGAGAGAACTCGACGGGTGCCTGAGCTGGAGCGAGACTAATTGACGGGGCCGAGGCAGCGATTGCAGCGCCGGTGGTGGCGCAGTAGGGACAGAAGTGAGAAGCAGCCGTGGTGGACGTCAGATCCGCGCAAAAATGGAACTGCGCGGCCAGGAAAATCAAACCCAGCAGAAGAGCGTAGAACCAAAGTTTGCCCGCGTTGCGCAGCATGGCGATGCTACTAGTAAGCCGGAAATCTTACCTCAAGTCCAGCGCGGAATGAAACCGAGCACGTGAGGAAGTCACCGTTGAGCCCTACAGTAAGAGGGCCTAGCGGAGACCATGCCAGACTCCAAACGGGCATCCCCGCTTCCGCTATTTGTTTGCCAGATAGGTCTTCGCTTCCAGCAATTCGGGGCGATCTCCGGCCGGGCAAGATTCGGCAAGTCGCACGTAGAAGGCCTGAGCGAGGGTCGAGTTACCGACACTTTGAGCGGCCCGCGCTCCACCGAGAAGGGCGTCAAAGCGATTCGGGGCATTCTTCAACACAGTCTGGTACTCGGCCAGGGCGTCGGCCGAACGATTGAGGTCGGCAAGCATGTCCGCCAACATTTCGCGAGCGGGCATGAAAGTGGACTCACCGCCATTGCGCTCTTGATAAGCGGCGGCGGAGCGAAGTTCGTCGAGCGCCTGATCGGTGTGGCTCATAGCGTAGGCGAGCCACGCTTCCGCTTCGCGGAGGTCAGTGGCCTTTTCTTTTGGCGGCGGATAGCCGTCCTTCCGCGCTTGCGCTTCGCGCGCGGCGACGCTTTCTGCCAGGGCCTTCACGTTCGCTTGAGCGGCAGCGACATCACCGCCGCGTGCAGCCCCAATGGACTTGGCCCAGCGGACGGTGTCGAGCTTTTCGGCGCTAACTTTTGGTTCTTCCAGGGCAGCCGCTTCCTTCCAGCGATGAAGTTCGATGGCGGTTCGAGACGACAGGTAGGCGCGGTAATCGTCCTTTCGTTCATGAGTAGCGCCGACGACGTGGTCAGCGGCGGCAATGACCTCCCGGGCTTTGGCCTCCTGCCCACTCTGCAGGCAGGAATAGTTCAGATAGTCCATGGCATGGGTTTGGTAGTGGGATTCGGCTTTGTGTTCCGCGGCCAGGCGCCGCGCAGAAGCATCGGAGGCGATGTTGGAAGAAATGGAATCCTGCCAGTAACCGAGGCGCACGAAGATGTGCGAGGGCATGTGCAGCGCATGGGGCGAATCGGGAGCAATTTGAGCGTAACGCCGGGCGGCAGCGAGGCCCTGGGGGGCGAGTTCGGGGCGATCGGCGGCATGAATCAAGTAATGCGCGACGCCGGGATGATCGGGATACTTCTGAAAGAGAGGGTCGAGGATGGCGATGGCCTGCTTCTGGTTGTCAAGCGAATCGACGTCCTGCTCGGCGAGAGCGACAAGAGTGAGGGCGTAGAGTGAGCCGACTTCGACGTCGGCGGGCATCTGGTCATGAAATTTCGCCATGGCCGCCGAGTAAGCCTTGGTGCGGTCTTCGTGTGAGAGCTTGGAATCGTCCTGATAGAAAGCAGCGGCAGCAATGAGGAAGCCCTGTTCCTTTGGCGTGGCGGGATGGAGTGTGCGCGCCTGGTCGATCTCTTGGCGGCCTTCCTTCAGCTTCGCGTCCTTCGGGAAGTCCCAGAGCTGGTAATAGAGAGACATAGCCGAGCCCCAATGCGCCATGGCGCATTTCGGGTCCCGGGATTGAGCTTCGGCGAAGATTTGTTGCGCTTCCTGATACTGAAAGGAGTGCAGGAGCGCGAGGCCCTTCTCGAGCAGGGGTTGAGCGGCGGCCGAACAACTGGTGGGAAAATCGACTTGCCCGAGGTGATTGGCTCGCGGATTGGTTTGTGCCAAAAGCGGCGTGAAAAAGGTGATGGCAATCAGAGTGAACCGTGGCAGAAGACGGTTTGGACGCATTATGCCCCCTCAGGCCGAGGCGGCCATTCTACTCCCGGTTGTGAAATGTGCGCGCTGTTCCCGGGATCGGGCTCACCCGCCGGCCGTAGGTGGCAAGTTGGACCGGGAAGCGAAGTGGGAGGATAATAGGCGCTGGAGCGGTACTTCGAAGCAGGTGAGGACGCGAAAGCCGTTTGAACCGTAACGAATCTCTGGGGTGCTGCGGATAGTCAGCTTGTGTGCACGGCCTGTCCCGTCGGCGAGTTCAAAGAGGACTCGCGGACGGGGCAGGAAAGCCTAATGGTTGGCTCGTGGTGCCCACCTAATCAGAGGTTCACGGCCTAGCAGCCCACGGCCGAGCAGTCCGCTCCGTTTCGTTTTCATTTGTATTCCAGTTGTAAGTGAAGGAAAACCGCCCAGGGATGGTTGGGATTCTCCGGCCAGATCTCTGCGTGAATTGTTCATGGAATGATGAGTTCCCAGGATCGAATCACTTTTTCATGCGCGTACTTTTCATAGGGGACATTGTAGGGTCACCAGGGCGGCAGATCGTGCGCGACCGGCTGGCGGACCTGGTGGAGCACCAGCACATTGATCTAGTGATCGCGAATGGGGAGAATTCGGCTTCGGGATTCGGAATTACGCCGCGCATCGCCGAGGACCTGTTTGCGCTGGGAATTGAAGTCCTGAGCGGCGGAAACCATAGCTGGGACCGCAAAGAGATTTTCGACTACATACCGCACGAGCCTCGGCTGCTGCGTCCAGCCAACTTTGCAGAAGGCAATCCGGGGTCTGGACTGTACGTGGGCACAACAAAGAACGGCGTGAAATACGCCGTATTGAACCTGCAGGGGCGCGTGTTTCTTCCGCCGAACGACGATCCGTTCAAGAAAGCGAATACGGAGCTGGCGAAGTTGCCCACGGATGTGGCGTTCGTGCTGGTGGACGTGCACGCGGAGACCACGAGCGAGAAGGTTGCGATGGGCTGGTATCTGGACGGCCGGGTGACGGCGGTTGTAGGTACGCACACTCATGTGACGACAGCGGACGAGCGCGTGCTGCCAAACGGCACCGCCTACATCACCGACGTGGGGATGACCGGGCCGCACGGTGGCGTAATTGGAATGGAGCGCGAGGCAATCATCAAGAAGTTTATTGATGGTTTGCCGACGCGGTTCGAGGTGGCCAGCGGCGATGTGCAAATGAACGCGGTGGTCATTGAGACGGACGATGCGAGCTCGAGGAATGAGGCGGGCCGGCTGCGGGCGAAGTCGATCGCGCGGATGCGCCTTCGAGCGGATTAGCACCTCCTAGTGATGTGCCGTCCCCGAACGCGGGGCAACCGTGGCGGAGGCCGGATAATCTGACAGACCATGCGAACACAATTGCGAGCGTTTGTGGCCGGTGCGGTGGCGCTGTGCGTGGGCGGAGTGCTCTGGGCGAGCGCTTCGGAAATTGACGCGGAGCTGCTGGCCAAGCGGAGGGTGTTTAAGGAGATTGGCACCGGCTTGCGGGCGGTGCGCCACGCGGCCAACGGAAATTACTATGTGCTGGCATCGCCGGGCGTGGTGGTGTTTGACGCACAGATGAAACGATTGCGGTTCATTGGCGCAGCGGAAGAGGTTCCGTCAGGACAGAAGGGGCCGCGGCCGCCGATTGGGTCTGGCGAAGATTGCGATGTCGATGCGAAGGGCAATGTGTATGTGGCCGATCGAGCGTACAACATGGTCGAGGAGTTCGCGCCAAACGGACAGCAGGTGAGATCGTTTGCGGTGAATTCGCCGATGTCGGTGGCGGTATTGCCTGACGGCGAAGTTGCGGTCACCTCGCCAGGGCAGCGGACCCTGGTAGCTGTTTACGGTGCAAACGGAAGGCTAACTCGCGAGTTCGGGGAGCCGGAGTCACTTTCGACGCGGGCTGAGCTGGACCGGTTCATCAATCAGGGGCGCGTGAATTCCGATCCGAAAGGCCACGTGTATTTTGGATTTACGTATTTTCCCGAGCCCACAGTGCGGCAATTCGATCCGGGAGGAGATGTGGCGCAGACGTTCCAGTTCACCGGGGTGGATGCGTTTCCCGAGGCGCAATCGGTACGCAAAGAGATCGAGCGGCAGGAGGCGCGCAAAGAACCGCCGTTCCTACGGCCGATTCTGACGGCGTTCGGCGTGGATCCGGTGAACGGAGACCTCTGGATGGGATTGCACAACACCCTGGTGCATTTCGACAAGGAAGGGATTCGCCGCTCGGAATACTTGATCTATACGCCGAACGGGACACGGCTGGAGGCGAACGTGATTCTGGTGGAAGAGGAGCGGCTGTTGATTGGGGCAGAGCCGTTGGGTGTTTATGAATTTGCAAGACCAGATCGCCAGCACTAGAAATTTTCCCAAGTTTTCCTCAGGCTCGTGTGCACAATTTCAGTGCAATTTTCCAGTTATGGAGTTTTCACAAAGACAAATTCCCTCGAAATCTTAGGGGCTTAGGAGGCACTTGCAGAAATTTCGCTCTTGTGGAAAAGTTGTGAATGGCATGTGAACGTTGGTACTGGCCCTCGCACACTTTTCGCTTGCTCCGCCGAAGACAGTGCGGGAGAATCCAATCCAGTTTGACGTAGTGGAACGTTAGTTCCTGCAAATCTGATCGTACCGCGTGGAATGTCGGGGGCTTCAGGCATCATTCCCGCGCGGGTAAGAACTCCAAAGCGTGATGCTTTAGGGAACATTGGTTTCCACAGGTTATTCACATCTGTGGAAATATGGTGCTATTCGGCTTTTCCCATGACGATGACAACTGCGACGCAAATCGGACGTGAACGCGATACCGCGAATATTTGGGACAAGTTTCTAGAGCTGATCAAATCCCGGGTCAGCATAAACACCTACACGACATGGTTCCAGCCGACGAGGCTGAGCCGCCATGAAGGCGATACGGTGTTCGTGCAGATTCCGAGTGCCGTCTTCCGGCAAGTACTGACCCGCACGTATGGGGAGATCATCAAGGCGGTGTTCCACCAGATGGGCACGCCGCACACCAAGGTTCAGTATGTGTGCACCGAAGAGGAGCCTGCGCAGGTGACTCCTTCGTCGGCGGCCGGAGTGAAACAGTCGAAACTGGACTTCGAGAGCAGCGACCACCAGTTGAACCCGCGGTACACGTTCGACACATTCGTGGTGGGCAAGTCGAACGAGTTCGCGCACGCGGCGTCGCGGGCGGTGGCCGAACAGCCATCGAAGGCCTACAACCCGCTGTTCCTCTATGGCGGAGTGGGCATGGGCAAGACGCACTTGATGCACGCCATCGGGCACATGATCAAGAAGCGCAATCCGGCGATGAAACTGAGTTACGTCAGCGCGGAGAAGTTCACGATTGAAGTGATCAATTCGTTGCGGTTTGACCGGATGATCAGCTTCCGCGACCGGTTCCACACGGTAGACGTGCTTCTGGTGGACGACATCCAGTTCATTGCCGGCAAAGAGCGGACCCAGGAAGAGTTCTTCCATACGTTCAACGCTCTCTACGAGCAGCAGAAGCAGATTGTGATTTCGTCCGATTGCTTGCCCAAGGATATCAACTCGATTGAGGAGCGGCTGCGGTCGCGGTTCGAGTGGGGCCTGATCGCGGATATTCAGCCGCCCGACCTGGAAACAAAGATTGCGATTTTGCAGAAGAAGGCGGAGAACGACCGGTTCAGCTTGCCTGATGAGGTAGCGGAGTATATCGCCCGGGCGATTAAATCGAACGTGCGAGAACTCGAGGGCGCGCTGACGCGGTTGATGGCCTACGCTTCGCTGACCGGTACGGCGATTACGCTGGCAACGGCGCAGTCGGTGCTGCGGAACATCATCGCGTCGCAGGAAAAGCGGGTGACGATCGACTTGATCCAAAAGAGCGTGAGCGAGCACTTCAATCTGCGCGAGCAGGACCTGAAGATTCGCAGTAATACCCGCGCGATTGCGTTCCCGCGCCAAGTCGCCATGTACATCGTGAAACAGCTGACTACGGCGTCTCTGCCGGAGATCGGCAGGCAGTTCGGCGGGAAGCACCACACGACCGTGCTGCATTCGATCAATAAGATTGAAGAATTGCGGCGTTCCGATAAGGAACTGAACCGCACAATCACGCGCCTGATGGACGCGTTGCAGTAAGACTACAGCTTTTTCCACTCACTCCAACGCAAAACGCCGAGTTCGGGCCGAGGTGTGCCCGGAAGCATAGCGATGAATTCGAGTTGGTTGCCGTCGGGATCATCGAAATAGAGTGAAGCGGCAGGCATCCAAGCCAGGACATCAGGTTCGTCGGTGGGCCGCCGCTCAAAATCGCACGGTGTGACATTGGCAGCTTTGAGTTTTGCGGCTGCTTGCAGGAGATCCGGCAACTCCATACAGAACGCCGTGTGCAAGTGCATGCGCTGCGGCCCCGATCCCACTTCCCATAAGCCAAGCATGGATTTCCCTCGACCTCCCAGCCAGTAGAACGCGGCGTGGTGCTCCGGAAATACACTAGCTGGCTCCAGACCGAGGACATCGCCATAGAACTTCATGGCGCGAGGAAGATTCAAGACAGTGAGATGCGCTTCAAACAGTTCCTGAATCGCGAACAAGCGCTCCTCCTTGATAACGAGGTTAGGCGTGAGACGCCCATGATGGCGGAAATTTCGAGTGGCGAGAAGTAGTTGTGTGTGGAAAAGAGAGCGAAAGAGCAATGCTTGCCAGTGAGAAATGTGTGTGAAGATGTTGTGAACAGCGCGTGGGAAAATTGCGAACGAAATGTGGAAGAAAAACGCCGACTCGAGAGGAATCTGGAATTTGAGATTGTTTTCCGAAACAGCGCAGAAAATTCCACTGAGGATCATTGCGGAAATACCGCGGCCTGCTTGTGTGGTGATGATTTTTCCACCAATCCACAGCAGTCATCACAACAACAAGGTCTATTCGTTTTAATTTTCAGGAAAAAGTTCTGTGGAGATGGTTGGATCTTGTTGCTGTGAAAAAGCAGTAGTACCGGCGGTACCGCGTGCCGAATTGGAATTCCTCATCCACACGCATTTCCACAGGCTTTTCCGGGTTGCCGCCCTTTATACTTTGGCGAAAAACGAGTAGAGTACGCTTACGGCGTAGTCCACCGGAGAACCTATGACCGCAACGGGAACCGTACGCGAGGAAAGCCAATCCATGGAATTCAGCGTAACCAAGTCAGCGCTGCTTGATGAACTCAACACGACGCAGGGTGTGGTTGAGCGCAAGACGACTATCCCTATCCTCTCAAACCTGCTGGTGGAAGCGAAAGGGAGCCGGTTGGCCATTACGGCGACTGATCTAGAGTTGAGTGTGCGTACATCGTGCGAGGCGAAGATCAAAAAGGAGGGCGCCGGCACGATCCCAGCAAAAAAACTCCTGGAACTCGTGCGGTTGCTGCCCGAGGGCGAAATCAAGTTCAAGCTACTCGATAACCATTGGATTGAGATCGTCAGCGATAAGAAGAAATACAAGATGGTCGGCATGGCAAAAGAGAACTTCCCAGCACTGCCCGTGATGCCGCACACTTTGGTGAAAATCCCAGCCGCAGTGCTAGAGAGCCTGATTGCCAAAACAAAATTCGCAATTTCGATGGAAGAGTCACGCTACACATTGAATGGCGGGTTGTTGATCCTGAAGCCAGACACGCTGGCAATGGTTGCGACGGATGGGCACCGCCTGGCGCTGGCCGAGACTGATCAGAAACTCGCTGGCCTGAATGGCGAAGTGCGTGTTTTAATTCCGAAGAAAGCAATGGATGAAGTGGAAAAGCTCTCGGCCGCGGCGGGTTCAGATGCCAGCCTAGAGTTTGCGAAGGATGAGAGCCACCTTTTCTTCCAAGTGGGTCACCGGTTGCTGATCTCTCGAATCCTGACAGGTCAATTCCCGAACTACGAGGCAGTGCTGCCGCGCGAGAATAACAAGACGGTGGTGCTGGAACGGACCGAGTTGAGCGATGCGGTTCGGCGCGTTTCGCAATTGGCTGATCAGCGCTCGCATGCCGTGAAAATTTCGGTCTCTAAGGAAGGCGTGGAGATTTCCGCGTCGAGCCCGGAGTACGGCGAAGCGAAGGAATCGATCGAGAAGGAATACAAGGGCGATGCGATCGCCATTGGATTCAACTCGAGCTACATGCTGGATTTTCTCGCGGCCGCGGCCGATGGGCCGATCAGCATCGAGCTGAAGGACGAACAGTCAGCCGGGCAGATGCGACCGCTAGCGGATGAAAGCTACCGCTACCGGTATGTCATCATGCCGATGCGCATCTGATTCGTCGCGTCGACCTTTGCTTCAGCAAGGCGCACAATAAGCTCACCAAAAAATACGTCTGTTTAGGGTGCGGATCAGAAGTTCCCATCAATCGTTGTGCAGGCACCGCAGCGCCACAGGCCACATTTAAACCATTGAAAATAATATAGTTAAATATCCACAACCTCCCCCCTGCGCCTTGTGAAAATCGCTTGTTTCCAGTAAAATTTAAGTGTTGTCGATTCGCGTTTTTTCCTCCAAATCGACACGTCCGCCAGGCCGAGTTTTGACCGCAAGAGCCCTGCGCCAGGGGCTGGTTGAACGACCTGGAGAACATAAGTCTTCGCCGCGTCCCGGGTTGCGGGATGGGATGAAGCAGGAACCCTACGAGCTACGATCTGCCCAGCAGACCGCGGTCAAAGGGTGAGGCGACGCATGGAAGTCGATCATCACGCCTTTCCTAGCTTCACAGAATCGAGTTGAGCCATCGCAGGCAGCGCCGGCAGTGCGCCGGGTGTGCTGCACGGGCCGAGTCCGAACGATGGGATAGCCGTAGGCACGCACATCAGGAGCTGACATGGGCGACAAGGAAACAGTGACGGGCAAGGGCGGTCACGCTTACGACGCGAAGTCGATCAAAGTTTTGGGCGGCCTTGAGGCCGTGCGCTTGCGTCCCGCCATGTACATCGGATCAACGAGCGAGATGGGCTTGCACCACCTGGTGTGGGAAGTGGTGGACAACTCGGTCGACGAAGCGATGGCTGGATTCGCCGATGAGGTCAACGTCACTGTGCACGCCGACAACTCCGTGACGGTGCAGGACAACGGCCGCGGCATTCCCGTGGATATGCACGCGACGGAAAAACGGCCGGCGGCGGAAGTGGTGCTGACCGTGTTGCACGCGGGCGGCAAGTTCGACAGCGAAACGTACAAAGTTTCGGGCGGATTGCACGGCGTGGGCGTTTCCGTAGTGAACGCGCTTTCGGACTGGCTGGAATTGGAAATCCAGCGCGATGGCGCCGTATGGGAACAGACGTACGAGCAGGGCAAGCCGACCTCAAAACTGAAGCAGACAGGTAAGACGCGCAAGACGGGCACGAAGGTCACATTCCATCCCGATCCAACGATTTTCGAAAAGACGGTGTTCAGCTACGACACGCTAGCGAACCGCTTGCGCGAATACGCGTTCCTAAATAAAGGCCTAAAGATCACGCTGAACGACGAGCGTACAGAGAAGAACACGGAGTTCCGTTTTACAGGCGGCATTGCGGAATTCGTGAAGCACCTGAATCGCGGCAAAACCACGCTGCACGATTCGCCGATTTACATGGAGGGCAAAAAGGGCAACGTGGAGATGGAAATTGCCCTGCAGTACAACGATTCCTACGGTGAGAATGTGTTTGCGTTCGCGAACACGATCAATACCGTGGACGGGGGTACGCACCTTTCGGGATTCCGTTCGGGGCTGACCCGCACGATTAATAATTTCGCTTCGGCAAACGGCATGCTGAAGGAGCAGAAGGACGAAGTGAGCATCACGGGTGACGACGTCCGGGAGGGTTTGGTAGCGGTGGTGAGCGTGCGCTTGCCGCAGCCGCAGTTCGAAGGGCAAACGAAGGGCAAGCTCAACAGCGACATCAAGGGCGACGTCGAACAATTGGTGAATGAAAAGCTGGGCGAGTGGTTCGACAAGCATTCGACCGTGGCGCGGCGCATCATTGGCAAGTGCATTGACGCGGCGCGCGCGCGCGAGGCGGCCCGCAAGGCGCGCGAATTGACAAGGCGAAAGTCGGCGATGGATTCGAGTGGTCTGCCCGGAAAACTGGCAGACTGCCAGGAGCGCGACCCCAGCCGCTGCGAGCTGTTCGTGGTTGAGGGCGAATCGGCCGGCGGCTCGGCAAAGCAGGGCCGCGACCGGAAGTACCAGGCAATTTTGCCGCTCAAGGGCAAGATCCTCAACGTTGAAAAGGCGCGCTACGACAAGATGCTGGGTCACGAAGAAATCCGCGCGATCATTACGGCCCTGGGCACGGGCATTGGCAAAGACGATTTCGACGCCGGCAAGCTGCGCTACCACAAGATCATTCTGATGACCGATGCGGACGTCGACGGTTCGCACATCCGCACACTGCTGCTGACGTTCTTCTTCCGTCACATGAAGGAACTGATTGAGCGCGGACATATTTTCATCGCGCAGCCGCCGCTCTACCGCGTGAAGCGCGGGAAGAGCGAGCGGTATATCCGCGACGAGCGCGACTTTGCGCGCGAACTGATGAAGCGAGCCACGGAAGATCACGTGGTGAAAGCGAAGGAAGGCGTGACGCTGCAGGGCGCTGGTCTCACGTCGTTCTTGCTGAACGTACAGGAATTCGCGGCGGTAGAAGCGAAGCTGGCACGACGGCTGAAGGACGCGGGACTTGTGTATGTCCTGGCCGAAAGCGGTCTCGACAAGAAGGCCGAGTTCGAAGATAAGAAGGTTCTGGAAAAACTGTTGAAGGAGATCGACAAGGTTAAGCTGAAGCTCGAAGGGAAAGTCGCGTTTGACGAAGAACACAGCTTGTACGAAATCCAATTTGGCGCGCCGCACAACCAAAAAATCAACTGGGCGCTCGCGTCGATGCCGGATTACAAGCGGCTGCGCGCGCTGTCCAAGCAAATCGAGGAATATAACAAGCCGCCATTCGTGATTACGCGGAACGGCGACAAAGCCACAAAGGAGAAAGCCGGCGATGTGCTGGCCTACGTGATGGAAGACGCGAAGAAGGACTTCACGATCACGCGATTCAAGGGCCTCGGCGAAATGAACCCTGGACAGTTGTGGGAAACGACGATGAATGCGGACACGCGGACGCTGCTCCAGGTGAAACTCGAAGACGTAGTGGAAGCGGAGAAGATCTTCACTACCCTGATGGGCGAAAACGTGGAAGACCGCCGGAAGTTCATCGAGGACAACGCGCTGGAAGTGGTCAACCTGGACATTTGAGACGGTGTCCCTGGTTCGAAGCATGTACTACCAGTTGGGATGGGCGACATTGCCGGGGCTGAAGGGGTTGAGCGTGAGCGAGTTCCGTGCCACGCCAACGAAGACGCCGGACAACGAAAAGGGAGTGGCGCTCGAGTTTGCGACAGAAGCGGAGCGGGATTCGTTCTTGCAGCAACTGGAAGCGGATTTTGGGCCGCGTCGATTCACGAATGCGGCGGATGCGTTCGACACGGTGAAAGCCTACGTGCTGGAGCGCGCGGGCAAAAGAATTTGAACTGAGGAATGACGAGGAAACATGGCTGACGAACAGAATCTTTCGATCCTGCTGCCGGTAGACATCGAAGCCGAGATGAGGAAGTCGTATCTCGACTACGCGATGAGCGTGATCATCGGCCGCGCGCTGCCGGACGTGCGAGACGGATTGAAGCCAGTGCATCGCCGCATTCTCTTCGGGATGTACGAGTTGGGGCTCACCTCGACGCGGCCGTACCGCAAATGCGCCAAGATCGTCGGCGAAGTGCTCGGCAAGTATCACCCGCACGGCGACGCGCCGGTGTACGACGCGCTGGTGCGCATGGCGCAAGACTTCAACATGCGCTACCCCCTGGTTGATGGGCAGGGCAACTTCGGCTCGGTCGACGGCGACATGCCCGCGGCAATGCGGTACACGGAAGCGCGGCTGGCGAAGATTGCGGAAGAGTTGCTGGCGGATATTGAAAAGGAAACCGTCGATTTCCTGCCAAACTTCGATGAAACCGAGAAAGAGCCAACGGTACTCCCGACGCGCGTTCCGAACTTGCTGGTCAACGGGGCGAGCGGTATCGCCGTCGGCATGGCGACGAACATTCCGCCGCACAACCTGCGCGAAGTAATCGACGCAACGATCGCGATGGTCGAAAAGCCCGAAATCACTCTGAAAGAAGTGATGAAACTGGTGCCGGGCCCGGATTTGCCGACAGGCGGCTACATCGCGGGACGAGAAGGAATCGAGCAGGCGTACAAGACAGGCCGCGGCAGCTTCACGATGCGCGCAAAGGCGGCGATCGAGGAGTCCGGCAAGGACCGCGAGAATATTGTCATCACCGAGATTCCGTACCAGGTCAATAAAGCAAAACTGATCGAGCGGATTGCGGAGCTGGCGTCGAACAAGAAGGTCGAAGGCATTGCCGACGTGCGTGATGAGAGCGATCGCGACGGCATGCGCATCGTAGTGGAGCTGAAGCGCGGTGAGGAATCGCAGCTCATCCTCAACAATTTGTTCAAGCACACACAGATGCAGGAATCGTTCGGCATGATCCTGCTGGCGATCGTGGGCGGGCAGCCGCGCGAGATGGGCCTGCTGGAGTTCATCCGGCTGTTCATCGAGCACCGCCGCGATGTAATCATCCGCCGTTCGCGCTTCGAACTGCGGAAGGCGCGTGAACGCGAACACGTTTTGATGGGCTACCAGATCGCGCTGGACCACCTGGACATGGTGATCCGCATCATCCGTGGCAGTTCGAGCCGCGCCGACGCGAAAGAAAACCTGTTCAAGTACTTCAGCGATCAGGAAGTGACGATCACGGAGAATGGCAAGTCGAAGAAGATCGAAGGCGTGAAGCTGGACGGGCGGAAGTACCGCATTCAGGGCGCGCCGGAGATCGACGCAGGCGCACGCGGCGGGCTGACGCTCAGTTACGTTCAGATCGATGCCATCCTGGAACTGCAGTTGCACCGCCTGACGCAACTTTCGATCGACGAAATTCTGAAGGAGTTGAAATCGATCCGCGAAAAAATCGCCGAACTCGAAGAAATACTTGCGAGCGAAAAGAAGCTCAAGTCGGTGATCATCGCGGAGTTGAAGGACATCCACAAGACGTACGGCGACGACCGGCGCACGCAGATCGTGGACAAGGTGGAGGAGATCAAGCTAGAAGACCTGATCGCCGACACCGACATGCTCATCACCGTGAGCCACGCCGGGTATATCAAGCGCACGCCGGCGGAGACGTACCGTCACCAGTCGCGTGGCGGGAAGGGCCGGATTGGGGCAAAGACGAAGGAAGAAGATTTCGTCGAGCACCTGTTCGTAGCTTCAGCGCACAGCTACATTCTGCTGTTTACGTCGAAGGGCCGTGTGTACTGGCTGAAGGTGTACGAATTGCCGGAAGCGGCGGCGGCAACGCGCGGGAAGGCTATCAGCAGCCTGGTGAAGTTCCAGGAAGACGAAAAGCTGACGGCGCTGGTGGCAGCCCGGAACCTCGAGGAAGAAGGCCGGTTCGTGTTCATGGCGACGAAGAACGGAACGGTGAAGAAATCGGCGCTTACGGAATTTTCGAATCCGCGTTCGACGGGCATCATCGCTATCAACCTGGAAGCCAAGGACGAGCTGATCGGGGCGAAGCTGACCGATAGCAAGCAGATGATCTTCCTGGCGAGCCACGAGGGCCAGGCGATTCTGTTCCGCGAGACCGAAGTGCGCCCGATGGGCCGCAATGCGGGTGGCGTGAACGGCATGGACCTGGACAAGGATGATTACGTGGTGAGCATGGATGCGGTGCAGCCTGACTTTGAGATCATCGCGAAGGAACACAAGCAGACCACACAGAACCTGGAAGAGCTCGAAAACGAGCACATCAAGGATTCGCTGACGACGCTGATGCTGACGGTGGCGGAGAAGGGCTATGGGAAGCGCACGGCGCTGGCGGAATACCGCATTACGTCACGCGGCGGCAAGGGCGTGGTGAACATGAAGACCACGGATCGCAACGGGTCGGTGGTGGCGACGCTGCAGGTCACCGAAGAGTCGGACGTCATGATCATCACAGAACACGGAAAGGTCATCCGCGTACACGCGAACGAGATTCGCGAGGCGGGCCGGTCAACACAGGGTGTACGCCTGCTGCGGCTGGAAGATGATGATTCCGTGGCAGCGGCAGCTGTTCTCCAGGAAGAAGACGAACAAGAGAAGAAGTAAAGGGCAAATTGGGATGAGTCAAGAAAAGGGGCACGTCATCACGTGCTGCTTTTTTGTTTCTTGCTACACTACTGGACCATGAAAATGACACGCCGCTTTTTTGCGCTTCTGACGTTGTCGGTGACCGCAGGACTCCTCGCGCTAACGACCGCCGACTCCAAACCCTCTGCACATCAAGACTTCCTTGCGTTCGTCGGGACGTATACCAGCAAAACTGACAGCAAAGGCATCTACGCATTCGAGTTCGATGCCGATTCCGGCAAACTCAACGCGAAGGGACTCGCGGCGGCAGCGACAGACCCGTCGTGGGTGGAGATTCATCCGAGCGGAAAATTTGCGTATGCCGCGAATGAGTCCGGCAATCAGAGCGCGATCACCGCATACTCGGTCGACGCAAAGAAAGCCAAACTCACGCAACTGAACCAGCTACCCGCGCTCGGGCAGGATCCTTGCCACCTGTCGTTTGATCGCACGGGAAAGTACCTGTTTGCGGCGAACTATTCGTCGGGAACGATTGCTGTGTTTCCGATCCTGCCTGATGGAAAGCTGGGCGAGCACACGGCCGTGGTGAAGAATGTGGGTAATCTCGGTCCGAACAAGGAACGCCAAGAGGGTCCGCACGCCCATTGGGCGCATGTGTCGCCGGACAATCGCTATGTATTCGTGGCAGACTTGGGACTGGATGCGATCCTCAGCTATAAGTTCGACGCGACTAAGGGCACGCTTGCGCCGAACGATCCGCCGATGGCCAAGTTGAATCCCGGCTCGGGCCCGCGGCACGTGGCGTTCACTCCGGACGGGAAATATGTGTACGTCGTAAGCGAACTGAATTCCACAGTGACGGCGTTCCAGTATGATCCGGGGAAAGGGACACTCTTTCAATTTCAGATTCTGTCCACACTGGCGCAGGATTTTTCGGGAAGAAACGACACAGCCGAAATTACGGTGCACGCCAGTGGCAAGTGGCTGTTTGCGTCGAACCGCGGGCGAGACACGATCACTGTTTTCTCAATCAGCCCTGCGGACGGCAGCCTGACTTCTCTGGGAGAATTCCCGACGGGCGGAAAAGAGCCGCGGCATTTCGCGATCGACCCAACGGGAAGGTACGTTCTGGCGGAGAATCAGAATTCTAATTCCATTACTGTTCTGAAGATCAATCCGGCTACGGGAGCCCTCAAGGAGGTATCTCACGTGGACGGTATTCCCTCGCCCGTGTGCCTGGCGTTCCTACCGTAAGAGCTAAAGCTGTGCCGCGCTGGCGCAGAAGTTCGGGATAGAATCAGCGGTTCAAGCACGACAGGAGACCTCTATGCCCCAGGGGAAGTGGCTCAAGTTTGTGTTGCTTGGGTTGGTCGCATGCTCGACAAGCAGATTTGTGTTCGCGGACGGAGAAACGCAGCCCGGTCGCGATCCCAAACAACCGGTGGATGAGGCGTACACGGCGAAGATTCACAAATACACAACGCAGCCCAATTTCTCGTCGCCGTTGGTGGACTATCTGCCGGCGTCGAAAACCGTGCCAACTCCGGAGGTGGTGCTGGGAGATGTGGCGGGAGCGCCGGGAATCCTGCCGTACGCCGAGGATGTGTACAAGTACATGCGGCTGCTCGAGAAGGCAACGCCGCGGGTAAAGGTGTATTCGATCGGCACAACAGAAGAGGGCCGCGAGATGATTGCGGTGGCGGTTTCGTCTGAAACAAACCTCAAGAACCTGGAGCAGAATCACGAGCGGCTCGCAAAGCTGGCCGACCCGCGGACCATTCACCTGGACGATAGCGAAGCAGACAAGCTGGTCGCACAAGCCGTGCCCGTGTACTACATCACGGGGACGATTCACTCTCCCGAGACCGGCGCTCCCACAGCACTAATGGAGCTGGCATACCGACTGGCAGTGGACGAAAGCCCGTACATCCGCGAAATTCGCGAAGGTGTGATTACGCTGATCACGCCCGTGGTGGAAGTCGACGGCCGCGACCGCATGGTGGACATCTACAAGTGGCACCTGGCGCACCCCAAGGAGTTCTATCCACCGTTGATTTACTGGGGAAAGTACGTAGCCCATGACAACAACCGCGACGCCATGGCCATGAAGTTGAAGCTCACGCAAAATGTGTTGAACACGTATCTGGGGTGGGACGCACAGGTATTGCACGACCTGCACGAATCGGTGCCGTATCTCTACGACAACACCGTTGGCGACGGTCCGTACAACGCGTGGGTCGACCCGATTCTGGTGGACGAATGGCAGATGCTCGGCGCACGGAATGTCGCGGATCTGACGAGATTCGGGATGCCCGGCGTGTTTACGCACGGAGTCTTTGACACGTGGTCCCCCGGGTACCTGATGTTTCTGGCAGCGATGCACAACGGGATCAGCCGGCTATACGAAACGTTCGGCAATGGCGGCGCGGATACACGCGAGCGGACGTTGGAGCCGGAAGAGTACGCGAGGACGTGGTACAAGCCGAATCCACCTTTGCCGAAAGCGCTGTGGTCGCAGCGCAACAACAACAATTATGAAGAGACGGGGTTGCTCACGTCGCTGCATTACTTCAATGAGAACAAGAGGCTGTTTCTGAAGAATTTCTATTTGAAGGGCAAGCGGTCGATCGGGAAGCCCAACGAGGAAGGTCCAGCGGCTTATGTTCTGCCAGGAGACGATCCTCGTGGCAGCCTGCAAGCGCACCTTTTGCAGGTGCTGGTGAAACAACACGTCGAAATCTCGCGGGCCCAAGATGCGTTCGAGGTGACTCTGCCGCCGAAGAAAGAGCAAAAGCGAGCGAAGGGAGGCGAAGCCGAGGACAAAAGCAAAACTCCGTCAGCTCCCAGTCGCAAGTTTCCGGCTGGCAGCTACGTGATCCGCATGGACCAACCGTATTCGCGAGTGGCGGACGCTCTGCTCGATTATCAGTATTGGAGCCCGAAAGACCCGCAAACTACACCTTACGACGACACGGCCTGGACTCTTGGCGAGATGTTTGGCGTGCAAGTGACGCGGGTGGAGGATCCTAAGGTGCTGTCAGTTCGCATGGAGCGCGTGACGGAACTGAAGGCTCCCGGGGGAGTCGCGGGAGAAGGTTCGATTTTCGCGATTGAAAACCACGCCGAGCCCGCGTTAGCGACGCTTCGCTACGGTCTGAAAGAGGCCAGCATCGATGTGGCCGAGGATGGATTCGATGTTGGCGGGCACAAATACCCACGCGGGACATTTCTGGTGAAGGGAGTGGAGCGCACTGAGCTGGACGCGGCGACCAAATCACTGAAGCTACACGCGACAGCCGTTGCGGCGTCACCTACAGTGAAGACGCATCCGATACGCGCGGCGCGGATTCTGTATCTGCACACCTGGATCAGCACACAGGAGGAAGGCTGGTGGCGGCTGGCACTCGATGAGTTGCAGATTCCCTACGACTACAAGAGCACCCAGGCCATTGCCGGAATTCCAGATCTCAAGGCGAAATACGACGTGATCCTCTTTCCTCCCATTGGCTGGAATTCCAGCCCGACGTCCATCATTGATGGATTGCCAACTACGTGGGGCAATCCCCTGCCGTGGCTGAACACGCCAGAGACGCCGAACCTGGTGGGCAAGAACGATTCAACGCCGGACATGCGGCCGGGAATGGGCTGGAATGGCGTGGCGAAACTGCAGGAGTTCGTCGCGAACGGCGGAGTGCTGCTGACCGCGACGGACACCTCGCAATTCGCGCTGGCGATTGGACTGACCAATGGGGTCAGCACAACTCCCGTGGAGAAGATGAAGATCGTTGGAGCGATCGTAGGCACGAAGACGGTGGATAGCGCCAGCCCGATCGCCTATGGATACGAGGAGAAAGTCTCAGCCTATTGCGACAATGGCCCCATTTTTTCGGTGAACAGCGTGCTGGGAGGGCGCCGGCGCCGGCTGGGGCCGGAGGGAGGTACCCGCCCCACGGGGAGGGGGACCAAAGACGACCCGGACTTTGTGGTTGGACGCGCACCGGACCAAATCCCGGACCAGCCCGAACACGAATTGTGGGAAGTGCCCGTGCCGACTGACGAACAGCGGAACAATAACCCGAGGGTAATTCCGCCCAATGCCCGGCCGCGGGTGATCCTCCGGTACGCGGACGAGAAGGACTTGCTCGTTTCAGGACTGGTGGACGGGGGCAAAGAGATCGCGCAGCACCCGGCGGTGCTCGATGTGCCGAACGGTCGGGGGCATGTCGTGCTGTTTTCCATCAATCCGGTGTACCGCGGGGAAACCGAGAACACCTATGGGCTAGTGCTCAATACTCTACTGAATTTCGACAGCCTGGACGTGGGCCGAAAGGACGCCGAGAAATAGGATGTGCGGGTTAAACTTGCGAAATAGTCCAGTTGGGGTACAATCCCGCCGTCATGCCCAAACGAAGAGCGAAGAAAAAGGCCGCGCCGCGGCGGCCCCGGCGTATTTCTCGCGGCGCCAAAATCACGAAGCTGCCCAAGGGAGCGTTGACGTTGATTGTGACGCTCCGCGCGAAAGACGGCCAGCATCTGTTACTGGAGGCGGAGCTTCGCGCACTGATCGGCCCAACGCGCAAGGAAGAAGGCTGCCTTCAATACGACCTGCACCGCGGCGCGGATCAACCCGGGACGTTCCTGTTTCATGAAGTGTGGGCGAGTCGGGAGCACCACACCGCACACACACGGACACCCCACTTTCTGCGTTGGAATGCGCGCAAAGATGCGCTGCTGGCCGGGAACGAACTGGCGTTCTGGCAGCAGATTGCTTGAACTTCAGGCGATGACGCGGTCCGCGATTTCCTTTTGCAGCGCAGCGACGAATTCCGCAATCGGCCGGGGGCCAAGATCCCCTTTGCTGCGGTGACGCACGCTGATGGTGCCGGCCTCCGCTTCCTTGGGGCCGACGACCAGCATGTAGGGAATCTTCTGTAACTGGGCATCGCGAATCTTGGCGGGCAACTTCTCGTTGCGATCGTCGAGATGCGCACGGATGCCGTGATTCTTGAGAGTCTCGAGGAGATGCTTGGCATAGTCGGCGACTTTTTCGCTGACCGGGCAGATCTCCACCTGCGTGGGCGCCAGCCACAGCGGGAACGCGCCGGCATAATGCTCGATCAGAATGCCGAAGAAGCGCTCGACGGATCCTAGCAGGGCGCGGTGCACCATCAAAGGCTGGTGCCTGGCGCCATCCGCGCCGACAAATTCCAAGCCGAAGCGGGCCGGCAAGTTGAAGTCAAACTGAACCGTAGTGAGCTGCCAAGGGCGACCGATCGCGTCGATCAACTTCACGTCGATCTTCGGACCATAGAACGCCGCTTCACCTTCCATGCGCTTGAAAGGAATCTTCATGCGGGTCATGGTGTTGGCGAGCGCGGCCGTGGCCCGGTGCCAGTCTTCCGGCTTGCCCGCGTAGCTTTCGGGATGCTTGGGATCCCAGTCGGAAAGTTCAACTTCGAATTGATCGAAGCCGAAATTCTTCATCACCGCGAAGGCGAAATCGACGCAGGCCTCGACTTCGGATTCAATTTGATCGGGGGTGCAGAAGATGTGCGCGTCGTCCTGGGTGAAGCCGCGAACGCGCAACAGGCCGTGGAGCACGCCGCTGCGCTCATAGCGGTAGACGGTGCCGAGCTCCGCCAGCCGTACCGGAAGATCGCGATAACTGCGCAGCTTCGACTTGTAGATCAGGATGTGGCCCGGACAGTTCATGGGCTTAAGCTGATAATCGGCCTTTTCGACTTCCACCGCGCCGAACATGTTTTCTTTGTAGAAGTTGGCGTGACCGGAAGTCTTCCAGAGGTCGAAGCGCATGATGTGCGGAGTGAAGACGAGGTCGTAGCCGCGCCTCAGGAGCTCTTCGCGTAGCCAATTCTCGATCAGCGTGCGGATCAGACCGCCTTTGGGATGCCAGAAGATCAGGCCAGGCCCGGCTTCTTCCTGAATGCTGAAAAGGTCCAGCTCGTGGCCAAGACGGCGATGATCACGGCGCTTGGCCTCCTCGAGTTTGTGCAGATACGCATCAAGCTCTTTTTGAGTGAAGAAAGCGGCAGCGTAGATACGCTGCAACTGCGGATTCCCTTCCTGACCTTTCCAGTAAGCGCCGGCGACGTTCATGAGCTTGAACGCTTGAATGCGCTTGGTGGAAGGGATATGCGGGCCGCGACAAAAGTCGATGAACTTGCCGGTGGTGTAGAACGAAACCATCGGCTCGTCGGCCTTCTCTTCGATCAGCTCGCACTTGAAGATTTGCTTGGAGTCCTCGTAGAGCTTCAGGGCTTCGGCTTTGGGCAGGAGCTTGCGCTCGTTCGGAAGGTCTTTAGCGGCGAGCTCGTGCATCTTCTTTTCGATCTTTTCGAGATCGTCGGGAGTGAAGGGCTCGTCGCGCAGGAATTCGTAGAAGAAGCCGTTATCGACCGGCGGCCCGATACCAAGTTTCACGTTAGGGTAGAGCTCCATGACCGCTGCGGCGAGCAAGTGCGCGGCGGAATGGCGGAATACGTACAGTGCGTCTGGATCCTTTTCAGTGAGGATCTGGAGTTCGACGTCTTGTTCGATTGGGCGCCGCAGGTCGTAGAGGAGGCTGCCATCCTCGGCGGGCTCGACGGAATTAGCGTAGATCCCGGACTTATGGGCGGCGTCGCCGTTCATGGCGCGCACCTTGGCCACCAGCGCCGCATCGGCGAGGCGCGGAGAGATGGACTTGGCCACCTCGACGGGGGTCGTGCCCTTTGGGACTTCCTTCAGGCTGCCGTCGGGGAGAGTGATGCGGATCTGATCCATGCTGTCGTGTCCTGACCTTGCAGAAAAATCTGCAAATGATTAGCTAACTAGAGTATAGGCGGGCGCTAGGACGGTCAAGACAGCGCGGCAAGCGGCTTCAGACCAGGGTGACGCCTGGGAGACTGGCGAAATGGGAGTCGGACGTGATGAGCCGTGCCCTATGGTGCTGCGCGGTGGCGTAGATGATGGCATCCGCCATGGGCAAGTGGGTCTCGACACTCATCTTTGCCGCCAGCAGCGACAGTTCAAGATCGAGGGCAATCAGACGGTCACGGAAGCCGTAAGCCTGAGACAGGAAAATCTCGGCTAAGTTATTGCCGGCCTCGCGAAGGAGCTTCTTATAAACCTCGTAAACGACAATGGAGGGCAGCAAGAGATTGTCTGAAGACTCGAGGTAGGGTGCAAAGCGCTCCGCCTTCGTGCCATTTCCCATGTACTCTACCCAGCCTGAGGAATCTACCATTGTCCAGTCAAAACCGCTCGGTGTGGTCACGATCTTCATCCTTCCACTGCAGGCCCTTGGCTATGCCCCGCAGTTCTTTAATGGAGCGAGGCCTGTGTAGGTAAATGGAGCGATCGTGCAGGTAGACCTGCAACTCTTCACCGGGGCGCAAGTCCAGCTTTTCGCGAATCTCTTTGGGAATAACGACTTGGAACTTGGGTGACACTTTGACCGTGGGCATACCACAAAGCTATCGATATTAGTGTCGTATGTCAATGTTAATATCGATTGATATGCGTATGACGTTAGTCCGAACGAACAATCTGACTGAACTCTGGCATTGAACCAAGGGCTTCAAACGCATGTTCGCTGGAGAGCCATTTAGTGAAGGCAGGCTTATCGGCGGTCAAGTCTCGAGCCTTGCGAAGCGCGCTAAGCGCATCCTTCTTCCTTCCGCCGGAAGCGCATGCGACCGCCAGTTCGCGCCAGGCCCATTCCGAATCAGGCTTGGCTTGTGTGGCGGCGTCGAAAAGGCGAGCAGCGTAGCCGAAGTTTTTACTGTCGAGGGCGGAGCCTCCCATTTCAAGTGCTCCGATGAAGAGGCCGTCGAGAGCGCGCTTGTAGACACGCGCTCGTTCCGGACGCTTTTCCTGTTGGGCATTCACGCGAAGGCGCGCGATCAGGTCGCGCAGTTCGCGGTCGGAGTCGAAACGATCGTCGGCATCCTGCTTGGAAGAATCCAGATGCGACGTGATTTCGCTGGTGAGTTGGGCCTGCTCTACGAATTCGCTCTGCTCGTGCTTTAAAGCTTCACGGACCGCTTTTTCTTTGGCCAAGGCGTTGGCCTTGGCGCGCAAAGTGGAGACATCTTTCAAACCGTCGAAAGTGGCGGCAACCTGTTGGTATTCTCGCCAGGCTGCGAGCAGGTCGCCGGCCTGCTCGAAGGAATAGGCGCGCTCCAGCATCTTTGTGAACTGGGCGTCGAGGAAGGTGGGTTCGCGCGGTTCGCGTCCCGCTTTCATCGATTCGATACGGAACCAGATCATCGCTTCTTCCATGACCTCGGGCGGAGCCCATTCATGCGCTCCGCTGAAGACGCGCAGAAAGTGCTGATATCCGGCTTTTTCGAGCGCGTCCTGGAACGGGATCACTTCGCTGTAGTTGAAGTCGAGAATGCCAATCGCGGAAAAGACCGGAAATGGCTGATCGGTCGCTACCGACTGGCCGTTGGAGAATCCTGCTCCGTCGAGAAGCACACCGGCGGAACACTTGCAGGCGAGAGCAATCTGCGACGAGAAACGTGCGCCGCCGGAAAATCCGGCGAAATACACGCGGTGCGGATCGATGAAAACCCGGGCCTGCACGTCATTCAAAGTCGCCTCGGTGGCATCAAACCGAGCCTGGCCAGAGCCGTTGCGCGAGTTGTTGGAAGCGGCGAGGATGAACCCCAACTTTTCCGCGGAGGATTTCTGTAATTCCAGCGGAGCGCTACCGCGCCCGAGAGGGTCGGAGGAAAGCAACAGGGGCCACGGCCGGCCCGGAGAGTAATTCGAGGGCAGGTACAGCGCATAAGTCTGCTCGGGGCGGGCAGAACAAGTTACACGAGGAATAAGCTTGCCCTTTTCGAGTGCGGCGTCTGCTGGGGGCTGTGATTCCTGTGCCTGCAGAGGATAGGACAGGAGCAATGCGAGAATCGCAATCCACGGGCGCATAACGAAGCGAGTATAGCGGAGAGCGGCGATCGGTGCAGGGGAACGTGCAGAACGTCATCCAGGGACGCTACAAACTCTCCTTTGAACCTGCCGCAAGCGCTGTAGCGAATCACTGTTTGGAGCGCGCGGCTTCCATCTGCTCCCAGAGCGCGTCGGGCAGAAGGGCGAGATCGTTGAATTCCCCGGCGCCGCGCAGCCACTGGCCGCCATCGATCACGACGCACTCACCGTTGATATATTCGGCCATATCACTGAGGAGAAACGCCGCCAGGTTGGCGAGCTCCTCGTGCTTTCCAAAGCGCTTCATCGGAATCTTACCGAGGGCATGCTCCTCAAATTGTTTGGAAGGAATGAGGCGAGACCACGCGCCTTCGGTGGGGAAAGGTCCGGGAGCGATGGCGTTCACGCGGATATGGTACTTGGCCCATTCGACGGCGAGAGAAGTGGTCATGGCGAGGACGCCAGCTTTGGCGCAAGCGGAAGGGACGACGTAGCCGGAGCCGCAATTCGCAGACGCATAGGTGGTGGTGATGTTCAGGATGTTGCCACCGAGGCGTTTCTCGATGCGGCGGCGGGCGAAGGCCTGTGTGCAATGGAACGTACCGTTCAATACGATACTGACGACAGCATTGAAGGCGTTCGGGGAAAGCCTTTCGGTACGCGCCATAAAATTACCGGCAGCGTTATTCACGAGGGTGTCGATCTCGCCGAACTGGGTTTCGGCAGCGGCGAAAGCCGCTTCGACAGCACCGTAATCACGCACATCACAGGTGGTGAAGGCCGCGGCGCCGCCCTCGCGATGAATTTCCTCGCAAGTCTGGTTGAGCGGAGCATCACGGCGGCCAACGAGGAACATGCGGGCGCCGAGCTTCGCGAAGTGAATGGCCATGGAGCGACCGAGCCCGCTGCCGCCACCGGTAAGAAAGATCGCGCGGGCTTGGAGAAGATCAGGAGAGAACATGGGTGCCTCCGAGTGTGGCTGAGAGGCATTGTAGCAGCGGAAGGGAAGGCCAAACCGACGAGGGAGCATGTAGGGGGATGGAAGTGCCGAATTGGGACGCGGTAGTGTGACGGGCGAACACATACCCCCCTACCCCCCTGTTTCTGCAGTACACGGCGGAAGCAGTTGAAGAGTAAGAGGTTGAGGGAAAAGGCGTACGGTACGCGCGGTACGATTTGCGCAGAATCGAAACGTCCCCCAGCCCATGGGTCGCGCATGAGACAAAACTGCAGACCAAAAGGGGAATCAGGAAGGGGACCCGAAGAGATTCACTTGTCAAAGAGCGGTGGGTCGAAAGGATGACCCGGTTGCCGGTCCCGCCAGCAACATATCTAACCGATTAGTTTACCATAGAATAATAGATAGTCAAGAGAAAAGGCAAGCGGCGTAGAAACTCCAACCAGCGTATTGTCAATAACCAACCGGGAGGACGGAGTGTGGCTCAGGCGAGAGCACTGGCGCGTACAATGAGGGCAAGGTGGATGGAGGATACGGAGGCTCGGCATGATCGCAACGCTTTGGAGGGGAAAGACCAAGCAGACGAGGACGACGGCGGGAGGCGAGCGGCCTGGGGGAAAGAAGACGGTGTGGAAGCACTGCGCCGTTGCCGGGCTGAGTGTGGCGATGCTGATGGCCTATGGGGCGAAAGTCGTGGCGGCGCCGCAGGGAAATGAGCCGGTGGCGAGCGGCAAAACCGGGCAAGTTGCGACAAAGGAGCAGAAGGCGCAAGCACACGATCGAGGCGTAGAGACTCTGGTGCTGATCCGGCATGGAGAGAAGCCGGCGAAGGGCCTGGGACTGCTGACTTGCAAAGGGCTGAACCGCGCGCTGCTTCTGCCGGACTTCTTCGCCGCAAATTTCGATCGTCCGGACTATATATTTGTGCCGAACCCGGCGGTCAAGGCGACGGAGATCCACGGCGATGGGAAGCGATACGATTACGTGAGGCCGTTGTTGACCATCGGGCCGACCGCCATCCGATACGGAGTGCCGGTGAACACGCAGTTGCCCTTCAATGCGCCGGATTTGCTTGCGGATACGCTACTCGATGCGAACTATCACAATGACACGATCTATGTGGCGTGGGAGCACGCGAACCTTGAGGAGTTCGCGCACATCGTGCTGAAACGCTTTGGCGATGAAACGCCGGTGAAGGCGTGGGGCAATGACGACTTTGACTCGTACTACGTATTTCGGATCGATTGGAACAAGGTTCCGGCAACGCTGAGGTTCGAGGTGCGATCGGAGAATCTGGGAGTGATCAGCGAGAAGTGCCCGGAGGCGTCGAAGCCGTAAGAAAAGGAAACGCGCCAGCACATGAGCGCGAGGGGATGCGAAGCGAGACGGAAAAAGGTTAGGGCAGGATGGGGACCTGGACCCATCCTGCCCCGGCGACAACGGATTGCCCGTTGCCGCAAAAACGCTGTGGAGAATCTCCGTCGAGCTCTAGCGCATACGTGACTGCGCGGGGCCACCGAGAGTTGAGCCACCGTTGGCTTCGTACCCTCCGTATTCGGCGAGCAGGCCCGAGCAGCTTCCTGATTTTGGCGACCGCCTGCGAAGCGTCACCGGGTGATCTGCGGAATCACTCAAATCAGGGAAGCGCAGCCAGCAGCGTTTCCACAGCGTGAATCAAATCCTTCCAGGCGACCTCAACGGACTCCTGAATGCGATCCATCTCGAGGTCGTCGGCATCTTCCAGATCGCGGACGCGGCGCTTGAATTCCGCAAAGCGGGTCCGGACATACTCCAATTCCCAGTAATGCTCGAGCTTGACGCTCACCTTTTGCTTTGCGAAGCGGCCCTTCAACAAGGCCACGCGCGCAGCCAAATCCTCGACTTCACCAACGACGCGATCCAAATAGGCTTCCTTGAGTAACATACCCCCCTCACGCTGCAACTCACCGTGCTGAGGCGAGTACAACAACAGCTAACGGTTGCAGAGAGGGAAGCAGGTGAGTCGCCAAAGGGGAAGAGGCACAAGTCACTGATAAAAAGACAGATGCTCAAATTGAGAGAGGCACGGCGGGGGCGGGCATGTGTGGGAAGACCCAATGGGGACTGGTGGGAGTGTTGAAAATCACGCAGAAGAGTGGGGCATCTTTCCTGAGAAAGGGCGGAGGCACCCTCAAGATCAGAGGGTTGAGGGGAGAGGCGATTAGTTGGAGGGGCCGATTTTGGCGGGGATGGGTTGGCCCATGGCTTTGGCGTATTCGGTCTGGTAGACCAAGTTGCCTGGAAACTCGTCTGTCAGCTCTTTGAGGTTCTTGATGGCGAGGGCGTTTTGCTTCTCGCGCCGGGCAGACAGGGCCAGAAGAATCCTGGCAAACGCCCGGAGGTAATGGCCGTTGTCCGCGGTCTTCTGGACCTCCGACATGCCGAGAGCCTTGTCGCCATGGATGCCGCCGAACCAGAGGACGAAACGGGCAGAGGCGGGGAGGGAGCCGATGACGTAATAGGCGATGCCGGGGGCAACATAGGCGTCGAAGGCGTCGGGATGGTCGTGGAGAAGGATTTCGGCGTTGGCGTTGGCTTCCTTGATGTGTTTGAGGGCGTCGTAGTGACGCTTCAAGAGCATGCTGTCGGAGTCAGACAGCATGCCGGCGCAGAGGGTCATGGCGTAAAGGCCTTCGGCGTCATGAGGGTTGGACTTCAACCGGCGGGCGGCGAGCGAACGGGCACGGGTGATCGCGGCGTTGAAACCCTTCATGCGGCCCGGGTCGGGAGTGCCGGTGATTCCACCGAGGAAGCGCTTGTCGTCGAGGAAATAGTCGCTAGTCAAAACGTTCTGCAGGTAAAACTCTTCGAAGAGATAGCTTGCGGCGATGGCGACCTGACCAAATGGTTCGGCGGGATTTTGATTGACCCAATTCTGAAAGACGGCGCGGGCATCGGTGAATTTCTGTTCGTAGAGGAGGCGGAATCCCTGTTCGAGTTCCGGGACGGAAGAGAAAGCGGGAGAGCTGTCCGGGGAAGCGGTCAACTGGAGAGCAAAGATCAGGCTAAACAGGGAGGGTAAAGCGAATCGGGTCTTCAGACGCATGAAACACCTGTGTCAAAAAAGGCCCGGAAGAAACCGCGGTTTTCCTGCCATGGCGTCGCGGTAGCGCGCATCGGAGAACAGAACGCGCTCTTCGGTGGCGAGCCGTTGCGACAAAACGACGACATGAGCCAGGGAGCCGGCGATGGCAGTGATCCAGGCGCAGTGGATCAGAGGAAGCGCGAGCATTTCGACAAAAACCGCAGCGTAATTGGGATGGCGGACATAACGAAACGGTCCGGTGGTGATGACTCCCATAGCGGTGGAGTTCATGACCTGGACGTTCCAATGCTCGCCGAGGGTGCGAATGACCCACCAGCGGACGGCGTTGGCGGCGAGGAAAATCGCGAAACAGACGGCGGCGAAGATTGGGTAGAAGGGGCGATGGAGAAATACGACTTCGGCGGCAGCGCCGGCAAGAACCGCGATGTGGACGAGGACCATCCAGCGAAAACGGGGATCGTTGACCTTGCTGGCGCCGTGGCGAAGCATTTCGCGCTGATGGCGCTTAGAGATAAGCAGTTCGTAGAAGCGCAGAAGCGCGACAACGACCAGGAGCCCGAGATAAACAATTACGTTCAGTTCCATTGCAGCAGCAAGAACTCCGCGCTGAAGCCCGGGCCGAAGGCGGCGGCGATAGCGTGTTCGCCAGGCTTGAGCGGGCGCTTTTCGAGCCACTCCTGAAGGATAAAGAGAATGGTGGCGGAGGAAAGGTTGCCAACGTTGCCGAGGATGTCCCAGGAAGGTTGCGTATCGCACTTGCAAAGGCCGAGTTTTTCTTCAATGTTGCCGAGCAGGCGGGCACCGCCGGGATGGAGGATCCAGGCTTTGATGTCGTTGCGAGTCTTGCCATGGCGCTCAAGGAATCCGTGGACGAGATCTTCGATGCGCGCGCCGATCATTTCCGGAACGTCTTTGGCGAGAAGGATATGGAAGCCGGAATCGCGAAGGTCGAAGCCCATGGCACCGAGGGAATCGGGGAAGGTATAGGTTTCGGTGACCAGGACGCGAGGGCCAGGTTTGTTCTGGCCGGTGACGAGAACGGCGGCGGCGCCATCGCCGAAGAGGATGGAAGAAATCAGGTTGGCCTGGGAAATGTCTTTGCGTTGAAAGGTGAGGGAAGGCAGCTCGACGGCGATAATCAGGACATTGGCGCCGGGATTCGATTTGATAAAATCGGCGGCGCGAGAAATGGCCATGGCGCCGGCAGCGCAACCCAACTCCGTAAAGGGCATGCGGCGGACATTGGAGCGGAACCCCATGAGATTGATGAGATGGGCGTCGAGCGAGGGAATCATGAAGCCGGTACAGGAGACGGTGATGATCAGGTCGACCTGGTCGGCGCGGAGTGAGGCCCGGCAGAGGCACTTTTCGGCGGCCTCGCGGCCCAGCTTGACAGCGTGCTCGATGTACTCGTTGTTGGTCTTGGCCAGGGCGCGGGGTTCGATGGTGTACTCGATGGGGAAAATCGAATGGCGCTGGTGAACCTGAGCGTTGTCGACGATGGCCATCATGGCTTCGACGCGGCGTTCCGGGATGTCGAAGACGCGGCCCATATAGTACTTCACGTCGTCGCGAGTGATGAGGTAAGGGGGCAGTGCGGTAGCGGACGCGGAGATAACGGCAAACGGAGAATGTCCGTTCGAAGAAACGTAATCAGGCGAATTCAAGAGCACCGTCCCTGGTCCGGAATGTAACCAAAGCCAACCTGCCACTCGAAAGGAGCAACCAACCGGTTTGTCGAGTGCTTGACGGCATACTTTACATCATAATTTCTCGTAGGGGAAATGCAGGTGATTGGAGAATAACCAGGCGCGGGCCTTGGGAAAGAGGGCCGCGGGAGGGGACGAATGAAGCCGTCCGGCAAGATTTCGCGAGTACTGTTGTGTTTTCTGGTTGTGGCACTGGCGGTGATGGCGCAGCCGAGTGCCGCGCAACCGGCGCCACTGCTGGTGGTTATATCGGTGGACGGGCTGCGTCCCGACTATGTGACCGGCGCGGACAGACACGGGGCGAAGATTCCGAACCTGGAAAGATTCCTGAAAGAGGGCACATACGCGGACGGGGTGACGGGCGTGGTGCCGACGGTAACGTATCCAAGTCACACGACTTTGATGACGGGAGTGTGGCCGGAAACGCACGGAATTTGGGGCAACACGACGTTCGATCCGCTGCAGAAGAACTATCAGGGCTGGTATTGGTATGCCGAAGACATTCACGTGCCCACGCTGTGGGACGCGGCAGCGCAGGCAGGACGCACAACAGCGGCGGTGCAATGGCCGGTGACGGTCGGCGCGAAGATAACGTGGAACATCCCGGAGTTCTGGCGGGCAGGAACGCCGGAGGACGCGAAACTACTGAGGGTGGTGGCAACGCCGGGACTGCTGGACGAAGCCGGGGCGGAGATCGGGCCGTATCGCGGTGGCATTGATACAAGCGCAGACGCGGATGAGGTGCGCGGAAAATACGCGGAATGGATTCTGGAGAAGAAGAAACCAGGATTGCTGATCCTGCACCTGACGGCTCTTGACCATATCGAACACGAAGCGATGCCCTTCAGTGAGGAGGCGATCGCGGTGCTCGAGCGGCTCGACGGAGTGATCGGCAAGGTACGCGCAACGGCAGAACGGATCGCGCCAGGGCAAACGTATTTCGCGGTGGTTTCCGATCACGGCTTCGTGAAATACGAGCAGCAATTGAATCTGGTTGCGGCGTTTCGCGAGGCGAAGCTGTTCACCGTGAACGAAAAGGGGAACCTAACGGACTGGGAAGCGATGCCGTGGGAGACAGGCGGATCGGCGGCGATTGTGCTGAAAGACGCGAGCAATCAGGAGGCAGTGAGGAAGACGCGGCAGCTGCTGGCGCAGCTATCGGCGGACCCGGCGAATGGAATTGACCGGGTGCTGGAAGCGGAGGAACTGCACAAGCGGGGAGGCTATCCAAACGCATCGTTTTTTGTAAGCCTGAAGCCGGGATGGCGAACGGGGTCGGCAATGACGGGAGCGGTGGTGACGAAGGTAAAGCCGGGAGGGACGCATGGCGAACTGCCGGACTTGCCGGATCTGCGGGCAGCATTTTTCCTGGTTGGTCCTGGAGTCCCAGCGGGGAAAGACCTGGGTTTGATCGATATGCGCGACATCGCGCCGACGCTAGCCAAAGAGGCCGGGCTGCGTTTGCCAAGCGCGGAGGGAAAGGCGCTGCTGCCGTAGGCGGGGACGCCCATTGTTGCGGCGGAAATGCAAATATTCTAAGATTTAACGGCTCGTTTTTGGTCGAACGAAGAATCCAGAACCGATCAAGCAGTTCAGCACGAACAATCCAATCGAGAAAACAGGTGCAAGCGGACTCGTTGCGCAACTATCGCTCCCGCCTCGCGAGCCACGAAGCGCCAAAACCCAGGAGGGATTTCATGAAGAAGAGTATTTGGACGGGAATTGTATTAGCAGGGGCACTTTTCCTGCAGGCGCCAGCGGTGCACGGTCAGGCAGCTTCGGGCAGCCAGACAACCGGGAACCAGGCACAGTTGGACAAAGATGTGTCGTTGCTGCGGCAGGACCTGAGGTCGCAGAAGAAGCAGTTGATCGCGGCGAACCTCACTCTGACTGCGGATGAAGCCACGAAGTTCTGGCCGGTGTACGATCAGTACTCGGCGGAACTGCAGAAATTGGGCGACCAGAAGTACGCGTTGATCAAGGAATACGCGCAGGGCTACGGGTCGTTGACGGATGATCAGGCGTTGAGCCTGGCGACGCGTTCGCTGGCATTGGACGAACAGACGGCGGCGCTACGGGCGAAGTACCTGCCGATCATCAACAAAGTGATTCCCGGCAAGAAGACGGCGACGTTTTTCCAGTTGGATCGGCGGATCAGCCTGTTGATGGATCTGCAGCTGGCGTCGGAGATTCCACTGGTGCAATCGCAGCCAGCGGCGAACTAAGCCGAGGCTGAAGGCAGATTCGCGGGCCTGAGACTGCGGAAGGCCGCAGCGTGAGGACTGTGAGTTTTATGGGAGGCCCTGCATGGCGTGATGCGCTGTGCAGGGCTTTTTTCTTGGGAATTGCGGCAGGTGCGTGTACATTCGGCGGCGGTGGAGGCCCTATGCATTCCGGAATTCGATTGATGATGTTGGCACTCTTGGCGAGTCTGGTGGGTGACGGCGCGTGGGCGCAGGAGGCGGCGCATTTTGCGGTGACGGAGAGCGAGTGGGTGGCGCACGATTATGCGTTCAAGTCCGGCGAGAAACTGGGGGAGTTGCGACTGCATTATCGAACGCTGGGGAAGCCTGCACGCGATGCGAATGGACACGTCACCAATGCGGTCCTGATTCTGCATGGGACCGGCGGGTCAGGAGCGCAGTTTCTGCAGCCACAATTTGCGGATGAACTGTTCGGGGAGGGTCGGCTCCTCGATGTGAATCGTTACTTCATTATTCTTCCCGATGGAATCGGGCACGGGAAGTCATCGAAGCCGAGCAATGGGCTGCACGCGCACTTTCCGCAATACGACTACGACGACATGGTGGCGGCGCAGCACCTGCTGGTGACGGAAGGGCTGCACGTGGAGCATCTGCGGCTGATTTTGGGCACGTCGATGGGGTGCATGCACTCGTTTGTGTGGGGAGAAACGTATCCGGATTTCATGGACGCGTTGATGCCGATGGCTTGCCTACCGGTGCAGATTGCGGGGCGGAACCGCGTGTGGCGGAAGATGACGATGGATGCCATTCGCGAGGATCCGGAGTGGCAGGGAGGCGAATACAAGGAGGAACCGAAGGAAGCGCTGCGCACAGCACAGTATTTGTTGACGATCGCGGGAAGCGCCCCGATTCTGATGCAGAAGAATCTGCCGACACGGGACGCCGCGGACAAGTATGTGGAGGAGACAGAGAAACGCTCGACCACGCTGGATGCAAATGACCTGCTGTATCAGGTGAACGCATCGCGGAACTACGATCCCTCGGGGCAACTGGGAAGGATTGCGGCGCCGGTGATGTGGGTCAATTCCTCGGATGATTTCATTAATCCGCCGGAGCTGGGAATCGCGGAAAAAGAAGTGAAGCAGTTGAAGAACGTGATGTTTATTTTGCTGCAGAACCCGGAGACGCACGGACACGGAACGCACACGTGGGCAATTTTCTGGAAGCAATATTTGCAGCAATTGTTAGAGAAGACGGCGCGGTGACGGATCGCGGCGTCGGCGGGCTTGCTTTGGGAAGCGAAGAGCCCAGGTGCAAAGGCGGCCCGTGGGGCACCCAGGCGAGATGCCGGGCTGAAGCCCGGCGCTACTTGGAGTCGACGCCCAAGTGGACACCCCAAGACCAAGGGCGCGGAATCAGGCTTCGCGGGCGGTTTCCTGACTGGCGCGAATTTCCTGCCAGCGGCGGGGACGCTTGTTGGCCTGCAAGACTTTCTTACGCAGACGGATGGACTTGGGAGTAATCTCGACGAATTCGTCGTCAGCGATAAACTCGATGGCCTGTTCGAGGCTGAGCTCGCGGTGGGGGATGAGGCGAATCGCCTCGTCGGCAGTGGAAGAGCGCATGTTGGTGAGCTTCTTTTCCTTGGTGACATTCACGTCCATGTCCTGCTCGCGGGAATTCTCGCCGACGACCATGCCTTCGTAGACCTCGGTGCCAGGGCCGACAAAGAGTTCGCCGCGTTCCTGCAGGCCCCAGAGGGCAAAGGCAGTGGAAGTGCCAGGACGGTCGGCAACGAGCGCGCCGGTAGGACGCAGGGCCATATCGCCGCCGTATTCCATCCAGCCATCGAAGATCGAGTGGATCAGCGCAGTGCCACGCGTGTCTGTGAGGAGCTGGCTGCGAAGGCCGATCAAGCCGCGAGAGGGGATTTTGAAGTCGAGGCGAACGCGGCCGGAGCCGTGATTGCTCATTTTGATCATTTCGCCGCGGCGGCTGCCGAGGGATTCCATGATGATGCCGATGAAATTCTCGGGAATGTCGATGACGAGGCGCTCAACCGGCTCGAGCTTCTTACCGTTTTCGGTGCGCACAACGATTTCCGGCTTGCCGACCATGAGCTCAAACCCTTCACGGCGCATGGTTTCAATCAGGATGGCGAGCTGCAGTTCGCCGCGGCCGAGGACGCGGAAGGATTCGGGAGTGTCGGTGTCTTCGACGCGAATGGAAACGTTGGTGAGGAGTTCCTTGGCGAGACGATCGCGAAGGTCGCGGGAAGTGAGGTAGTTCCCTTCGCGGCCGGAAAGCGGGCTGGAGTTGACGGAGAAAATCATGGCGAGGGTAGGCTCATCGATGGTGAGCGGCTCGAGAGGCTTGGGATTGTCGGGATTGGTGATGGTTTCGCCGATCTGAATGCCTTCGACGCCGGCGATGGCCACGATGTCGCCGGCCATGACGGTTTCGGCTTCATCGCGTTCGAGGCCGCGGAAGGTGAAGAGTTTGGTGATGCGTGTAGATTGAAGCGCACCGCCGATCTTACTGATGGCGACTTCGTCGCCGCGATGCAAGGTGCCGTTGAAGACGCGGGCAATGGCAATGCGGCCGAGAAACTCGGAATAGTCGAGATTGGTGACTTGAAGCTGCAGAATGCCGCTGGGGTCGCCGGTGGGAGGCGGAATCTTGCCAACGATGGCTTCGAAGAGGGGAAGCAAATCCCTGGAGGCGTCGCCGGGTTCGCGATGCGCCACGCCTTCGCGGGCATTGGTGTAGACAACGGGGAATTCGAGCTGATCTTCGGTGGCGTCGAGGTCGATGAAAAGGTCGTAAATCTCGTTGAGCACTTCGGAGGCACGGGCGTCCGAGCGATCAATCTTGTTGAGAACGACGACGGGAGGAAGCTTGGAGGCGAGGGCCTTTTGAAGGACGTAGCGGGTTTGCGGGAGCGGGCCTTCGCTGGCATCGACGAGAAGAACGACGCCGTCGACCATGCGGAGGGCGCGTTCGACTTCACCGCCGAAATCGGAGTGGCCGGGAGTGTCGACAATATTGATCTTGGTGTGGTGGAACCACAACGCGGTGTTCTTGGCGAGAATGGTGATGCCGCGCTCGCGCTCGAGGTCATTGGAGTCCATGACGCGCTCGGCGACTTCCTGGTTGGCGCGGAAGATGCCGGATTGCTTAAGCATGGCGTCGACAAGAGTGGTTTTGCCGTGGTCGACGTGGGCGATGATGGCGATGTTGCGAATATCCTGGCTCATGTTTGTAAATGCGTCTTGAGACAAAAATAGCTGCTGAAACAACCAGCAGCCCGGACGAATCCCTTTCTTCATCAACAACAGGTGTGGTTACAAAGAATATTTTATCAGAGGATGCGGAAATGGGGCTAGTGAGAGAGTTGGAAGGGCAGAGGGGTGCAGGGATGTTGGTTTGGAGAGGGCGAAACGGCGCCAGGGCGTCCGGGCTCTCAGGGTATGCTATGCTCACCGCGCTTTTGCGCGCACGTCACATACGCAAGCAAGGGAAAGCCGAGGTTTGGATGAAGCGGATGCGGATCATGGTGCGAGTTGTGGTGAGTGTAGTGCTGCTGACCGCAGTGGCCGGCGCGCAGGAGGACAAGAAGGCCCGGCCTGACCTGCCGAAGCTGTTCGAAAGGAAAGAAGTGCTGATCCCGATGCGCGACGGCGTAAAACTGCACACGGAAATCTACACGCCGCGCGATGCGAACGGGCCACTTCCCTTCCTGATGAAGCGCACACCGTATGGAATCTCGGCGGGGCCGGGGCAATACAGCCGCCAACTGTATGGCGACCGGCACCTATACGCGGATCAATACATTTTTGTGTACCAGGATATCCGCGGGCGCTACGGCTCGGGCGGGGACTTCCAGATGAACCGGCCGCTGCACGATGCCAACGATCCAAAAGGGGTGGACGAGAGCACGGACACGTACGACACGATCGAATGGCTGGTGAAGAACATTGCAAACAACAACGGGCGGGTGGGGATACATGGGGTGTCGTACGACGGGTTTCTGACGGCGATGGCGCTGGTGAACGCGCATCCGGCGCTGAAAGCGGCGTCGGAGCAGGCGTGCATGGGCGACGCATGGATGGGAGACGACTTCTTTCACAATGGTGCGTTCCGGTTGAGTTATGGATTTGAATATTCAGCGCTGATGGAGACGTCGAATGAGAATTTCAGTTTTCAGTTTGACCGGTTCGACTTGTACGACTGGTTTTTGAACCTGGGAGTGCTGTCGAACGCGAATGAGAAGTATTTTCACGGAAAGATTCCGACGTGGAACAATTTCGTGCAGCACCCGTCGTACGACGATTTCTGGCAGAAACACGCGGTGGAACACGCGCTGAAACAGACGGAGGTGCCGAACCTGAACGTGGCGGGCTGGTGGGACCAGGAAGATTTTTACGGGCCGATGCGCATGTACGACGTGCTGGAGAAGAACGACGGGAAGCACCTGAACTATCTGATTGTGGGGCCGTGGAATCATGGCGGGTGGGGATATGGCCCGGGCAACACGCTCGGGCAAATTCCGTTCGATTCGAATACCGGGGAGTATTTCCGGAACAACGTCGAGGCGCCGTGGTTTGCGTACTTCCTGCATGACAAAGGGTCGTTGCCGGTGAAAGAGGCGTTACTGTTCCAGACCGGAAGCAACGTGTGGACGACGTTCGACGCGTGGCCGCCGAAGGAAGCGAAGACGAAGAATCTGTATTTTTGGGGGAATGGGAAGCTGTCGTTTGACGCGCCAAAGGCAGACGGCGCGGAAGAGTTTGATTCTTATGTGAGCGACCCAACGCATCCCGTGCCGTACCGGCATCGTCCGGTGGACATGACGTATCCCGGGGATCACCCGGGAAGCTGGTATACGTGGCTGGTGCAGGACCAACGATTCGTGGACAACCGGCCGGACGTGCTGACGTGGCAGACGGACGAATTGACCGAAGATGTGGCGATCGCGGGAGAGGTGAAGGCGAAGCTGTTTGCGTGGACGAGCGGCACGGACAGCGACTGGGTGGTGAAGCTCATCGACGTGTATCCACAAAAGGTGGAGTCCGACTGGAAACTTTCCGGGTACGAACTGATGGTGGCGGACGAGATCTTCCGGGGGCGGTACTGGAAGAGTTACGAGAGAGCGGAGGCGCTGGTGGCGAACCAGGTCACGCCAATCACGTTCAGCCTGCATACCACGGATCACGTGTTCAAGAAGGGGCACCGCATCATGGTGCAGATACAGAGCACGTGGTTCCCCTTATATGACCGCAACCCGCAGAAGTTCGTGCCGAACATCTTCGAGGCGAAAGAAGCGGACTACCAGAAGGCGACGGAAAGGATTTATCGGTCGAAGGAGTATCCGTCGAGCGTGGAAGTTCCGGTGGTGCCGCTGAACGCGGGGCACTGAGGCTAGCGGGAGGCGACGGTGGAGTTCGGAGCGGGATCTTGCGAGTGCAAGTTCAACACCACCTGAAACCACCAGTTGGGCTGGTAGCGAATCAGCACGGGGACACCACGCAGCGGGCCAGAGGTACCGGTGACCAGGGTGAAGGCGACCTGCTTGCCGGTGAGTTTGTGCGTGGAGACAAAG
>Ga0335071_10000592_pt1 | contig 39757 bp, 78 predicted proteins | sample Lox_Sample_15_FD_206724 | JGI IMG/M metagenome (GOLD analysis project Ga0335071, IMG submission 206724) | Soil microbial communities from Loxahatchee National Wildlife Refuge, Florida, United States - Lox_Sample_1.5 | ecosystem: Environmental > Terrestrial > Soil > Wetlands | place: USA... | reverse complement strand
GGGGAGTGGGCATGCCCGGGATGGGAGCGTCGTCGGGCGCCGCGGCGAGGGGCATGTCGGGGTCCTTGCCCGTGCCGGTCACTGGAGGAGCCTGTCGATCTCGGCGGTCAGCACGTCGGCGGCGGAGGTATCGCCGAAGAGCAGGACCGACTCCAGCGTGGCGACGGCCACCTGGAACTCGGGCTGAGACTCCAGCGCGAGCATCCGCTCGGAGTTGACCGTCGTGTCTGGCCCGGCGGTGATCTGGTCGATGACGGCCTGGGCGGCGGCGGTGACGGCGAGGCCCACGAGGACCTCGGCGTCGAGGGTGGCGGGCACGTGGACGATCACGGCTTCACCAGCCCGGCCTCGATGGCGTACTCGGTGTTCGCCATGACGCACTCTTCGATGTTGCCGAGGTCGGTCTCGCCGAGGGCGATGATGCGGGCCCGCTCGGAGGCGGCGTACTCGGCAACGGTCGGGCGGGGGTCGGCGGCGCGCAGGGCGTCGATGCGGGGCTCGACCAGGCGCTCCAGGATGAAGAGCGAGCGGCCTGCGTACTTCGCAGCGGCGGGGGAGCGGACCTCGGAGGCGATGTAGAGGCCACGGCGGAGGGTCTGCGCCAGGGCGACCAGGTCGGCGAGGGTCATCTCGTCGAGGGTGGCCTCGCTGTAGTAGGGGAGCTTCGGGAGGGAAGTGGTTGCCATGTCCTATCTATCGGCCAGGCGTCCCCGGGACTTGAGCGGCTCAGCGAAGAATCTTCAGCGGGGCGGCTCGAACCGCTCGCACGAGCACTCGACGTCGGTGCAGGGGCCGTCATGGCGGTCGCCGGAGTGGTCGCGGCGCAGGTTGCCGCAGCGGCAGGGCCGGTTGAGCGCCCGCTCGTCGACGAGGACGTCGGTCGGGACGGGGCCGCTCTTCGGCTGGGCCTTGGCCTCGATCACCGGGCTCCCGGCGAAGTAGCCGCTGGTCTGGATGGGGCGAGGCGACTCCGGCCGGGCCGCATTGGCATCCGGGGCCGCCCCGCCGCTGGGAGCGTAGACGTCGCCCCAGCCGCCTGAGCGCGCGGGCTTCTGGGTGGGCAGGGGCACGTCGTCGTCCTCCTCGGTCTGCTCGGGCTCTCCGGCGTACAGCGCAGCCCACGAGCCGCCCGAGCGGCTGTAGGCGTAGACGACGGCGTCGCCGTTGTCGGTCGAGCGCCCGAGGCGCTTGCCGATGTCGTCCTTCGACTCGACCTGGATGCGCGCGCCGGACACCTCCCGCCACTTCGGGGCGAGCAGGTCGCCGGTCAGCAGGTCGTCGGGCGGCAGCGCCAGGTCCATGCCGTTGGCGGGGTCGAGCATCTCGCGCAGGTTCCACCAGGCCCAGGACCGACAGTTCTTGTGGACTACGCTGGTAGTGCGATAGGCGCCGGTCGAGGTCTCGACCGTGTAGACGCGGATGGTGCCATGCCTGCTCGGCGGGATGATCTCGATGCTGACGACCTGGTCCGTCGGTACATCGGCGGCGAAGGGGAACGCTCGATCTGCGCCGGGCTCGGTATCGACCGGTGCGTCGTGCGACGCATCCTCGCCGAACATGGGATCGAGCGACGGACGCGAGCCGAGGCGGCCGCTCTCAGGCGGCGGCCCCTTGACCGCGTCTATCTCGTCCGGCGCTACGAGAGCGGCGAGTCCGTCCTCGCCCTCGCCAAGAGCCTTCACACCGGGGAGTGGGTCGTGCGGCGCGAACTGACCGAGGCCGGGGTGGCCCTGCGCGACATCGGCACGGCGAACCGGTTGTGGGCTACCCAGCACGTCGCCACCGGCAAGCGCCACCACCTCGCGGGCGACTGGTCGCGGGTCATCTACGTGCCGTTCCGGCGACCCGTCGTCCAGAACCCGATGGGCGCCAAGGCCGCCCTGACCAGGCAGCGGACTCTGGCCCACCAGCGAGCCTACGAACGCACACTGATCGACCTGCTCCCGCCCGGGTTCGTGCACGGCCAGCAGGTCGCCGACGACACGTACAACATCGACCTGACCCACGGGACGGTCGCCGTGGAAGTTCACCGTTCGGGCGTCTACCCGCTCGGTGACGCCTCGCTCGCGCTCCGCTCGGTACATCTCGCCGATCGAGGCTGGCACGTCCTCTACGTGTGGGTGACTCGGGCCAGCCCAATCTCGGCCCTCGGCGCTGACCAGGTCGTCGCCCACGCTCAGCGCATGGACGGCGACCCATCCACTCGGCGCCAGTACGCGGTGGTTCGGGGTGGCGGTGAACTCGTCTCCCGAGGCCATCTGGACCCGGACGAGGGGGCCATTGTGCCGAGCCCGGTAGACCCGGCGTAGCTCGCCGATCGGCAAGACCCGGGCATCGCCGGTCAGGCAGTTGGCGAAGCCGAACTCGCCGGAGAGGTCGTGGCGCTTGGTCGCGCCCGAGGAGATGAACGGGGCGCAGGGGGTGTGCTCGCGGCGGATGTCGTTGAACACGCCAGCGCCCACGCCGATGGCGTCGACGATCGCCATGGGCTCGCCGTGGGCCCGCTGGATGGCGACGATCCGGTCGGCGGTGATCGTCGTGTCGTCGGTGTAGCCGTCCCGGCGTAGCTCGACGATGGCGTTGCCCTGGCGGAGCGCCAGCACGGTCTTGTCCTCGCCGCCCGCAGCGATGTCGCAGCCGATCGTGTGCAGCTTCTCGCCGGGCTGGAGCACGGCGCGCGTGCCCTGGTGCGGCTCGCGGTGGGCGCCCAGCTTCTCGCCGTTGGGCTCGTACCGCATCCGCCAGCGGGCGTTGGCCGCCTCGACCCAGGCGAGCGGGATCACGCCGTCGGTGGCGGAGGAGGCGAACTCGCCCAGCACGCGGTTCTTGTAGACCGCCGAGTCGATCCCCCACATCAGGCCCCGGTTGTAGACCCACTCCTCGGTGACCCGGCCAGCGGCCATGCACTCCTCGACGGTGACGTGGCGCGCCCACCAGTCGGTGAAGCCGGGGCGCCGGGCGTGGATGTCGTAGAAGCGGCCCTGGGGCTCGCCAGGCGTCGAGACGGCGAGGGCGTAGGCGACCGTGCCGCCCGAGCCAGCGGTCGAGAACGCGCCCTCGGAGGCGTCGAAGGTGGCGTCGCTCACGGCCTTGGACTCGTCGTAGACGTAGAGCAGTTGCTCGGCGTGCGCGCCCTCCAGGTGGGCGGGGTCGTCGGGGCTGATGGCGAAGGCGGCGCCGTGGTTCAGCTTCAGGTTCCACTGGAGCAGTTCCCGGCGGGTGTCGAAGGGCTCGCGGCCGATCACGTCCCAGCGCAGGCGCTTGGCCCACTTGTGGATCTCGGGCCAGAGGAAGTTCTTCAGTTGCTCCCAGACCGACGCGGTGGTCGGCACCTTCCAGTCCTCGCCCGCGGCGTCGCGGGTGAGGGCGAACCAGAGCACCGCCAGCGACTCCATGCAGGTCTTGCCCAGGCCGTGCGGGCCGCGCACCGCGGCGCGGCCGTGCTCGATCATGGCGTGGAAGGTCTCGGCCTGGTAGGCGGTCAGGCCCTCGCCGGGGCGCCAGATGACGCAGTCGTGCGCCCAGGCGACGGGGTCGTCGTGGTACAGCCCGACCTTGCGGGTGTACACGGCGTCGACGGCCTGGCGCTCGGCGAGCATCTGGCGCTCGGCCTCGACCGCAGCCAGGTCGCGCTTGTCGCGCAACGCCAGCAGGACGGCGAGGCGCTCCCGATCGCTCAGGTCGGCGTCGATGCGGTAGCGACGCTCAGAGACGCTCACGGCGGTCCCGGACCGTCGTCAGGTCGGGCAGCGGCTCACCAGGGAACGCCCAGCGGCCCGCGACGGCGGTGAGGCCGGTGAGCACGGTCTCCATCCCGGTCAGCCAGAACTCGGCCGAGAGCGGCCGGAACGGGTCCCACGTCAGGCTCCTGTCCGGGAGCACCCAGGCGAAGAGGCGGCTCAGCAGAGAGTGACCGTCGAGAACGGGGGGGGACGGCGGTACTTGGCGAAGAGGACCCAGGCGTACAGGTCCCGGCTGTCGGTCAGCCTCGGGCCCACAACGACCGACGTCGTCTGGGTGGCCGCGCGATAGACGGTGTAGGCCACGGCGTCGGCCGCGTCGTCGCGGAGCAGGTCGCCGAGCAGCACCCGGTCGATCTCCTCGGTCGCGGGCTCGTCGAGGATGGCTGTGGGGTCGGGTCGGGTCGCCCACTCCTCGGGCCGGTACTGGGCGCGCACGACCGACTGGGGTTGCTGGAGCGCGGCTCGCCGCCACGCCAGGGCTCTGGCCTCCTCGTCGATCTCCATCGCCCTACACGACCTGACGCGTCAGCAGGTAGATGTCGTTGACGCCCTGCTTGACGGCCAGCCGGTACTCGCGCGCCCCGATGATGTCGTCGAAGCGCATCGTGGGCTTGACGTCGAAGCGGTAGATGTCGTCCGCGGTGCCGCCGACGTGCAGTTCCCCGCGGTAGCTCTCGGGCTCGGTGATGCCGGAGGAGGCCGTGAAGAGGAAGGTGTACTTGTAGTACCCGGCGAAGTACCAGACCCGGCAGCGGCACCAGTGCTCCCACTGACGGGCGCGCGCATCATGGCTCTGGTCCTCGACGACGGCCCACGCCATGGCGTCGCTCATGGGTTCAGCGCCGGGACGGCGCTCGTGTCGATGATGCGGGGGGGCACCGGAACGCCCAGGCGGGCAGCGGCGTCGGCGATCTGGGCCTCCAGGGAGTTGGCGTCGATCCACTCGTGGCGCTTGGTCTTCGGGGCGTCGAGGCCGAAGAGGTCCCGAAGCTGCTTGTCGAGCTTCAGCATCCGGTCGATGGCCGTCGGGTCGCCCTTCTCGACGGCGGGCATGATCGCCGAGAGCGCCAGGTCGGTGCGGGCCAGGATGTCGGCCTTGACCTCCTCTGCGCCGTTGTCCTTGAGGAAGCGCAGCATGCCCCGGTGGACCATCTTGTGGGCGCCGCCGACGCTCACGCCGAGTTGGGAGGCGATCTCCCGGTAGGGGAGGCGCTGGCTGTAGAGGCGCAGCGCACGGCCGTCACGCTCGATGTCCTCGGTCGACTGGCGGTTCCAGCGGCGTTCACGCCCCACGGGGTTCACGCTATCCGCCCGCCAGGACGGCGGCAGCCAGGACGGTGCGAGGGGTCTGGCGGGCTGGCCGGGGGGCTCTCACCCGAGGCCTCGGGCGACCTATCGAGCCCCGCCCCGGTCGCGGGGATCGTCGGTCCAGTGCCCTCCGGCCAGCATGGCGCCATGGGGCGCAGACTGTACAGCACGCCTGCGTATACTGCGGTAGACCCATCGGGCGGAGGAGGCGACGGGATGGCGACGAGGACGTTCAGGAAGGACGGCCAGCCGGGGCAACCGCCGTCGACGTTGCGCCTGCGCGAGCCGGTCGACGAGCGCCTGGTGCAGTACGTGGCCCCGCCCGAGGACGGCTGGGTCGAGACCACGCCGAGGAACCCGGCAATCCGCTGGCTGACCGAGGAAGTGCACGAGAAGCGCTATGTCCAGATCGCGCTCTGGACGCTCGTCTCGTGCACCGCTCTCACCACCGTGCTCAACTGGCTGGCCCGCTGATGGCCGAGTTCACGCTCCGCTCGCCCCTCGGGGCCCACGAGGTGGTCACGCCGCTGGCCGCGCGCAAGCTGGTCGGCCAGACCACGAAGGTCGGTGCCACGCCAGGCACCATCACGGCCGCTGAGTTGGCCGACAACGGCCGCACGCTGGTCCTGACGGTGGATGTGCCCGGCGGCCTCCCCGAGGCGCTCAGGGGCGACCTGGGGGCCTACTCGATCGGAACGGACGAGCGCGTCGAGTGAGCGCTCGCGTTACGCGCGCGTAACGCGGCTCAGGCGTGCGGGTGGCGCCAGGCCAGGTAGCTGACCACCACCGAGGCGACCGCGGCCAGTGTCGAGACCAGGCCGATCAGGATGGTGACCGTGGCGACCGCGGCCGCACCGCCGCCCCCGGCCTCCACCAGGCTGTAGGCCACGATCCCGAGCAGGCCAGCGAGCAGCGCCAGGCCGATGAAGATCGCGACGCCCTGCCACGAGGGCCGCAGCCGGGCGGTGAGGACCGCCCGGCGGACCATCAGCCGCTCATCCAGGGGCCGCACGCCCCGGGAGATTACGCCCGCCTGGGGCCTCAGCCGGGCTTCTCGGGCGGCCAGACGTGGGTGACCGAGACGTTGATCACGTGGTCGCAGACGGCGCAGGTCTGGCGGCCGCCGACCGTCCGGCCGATCTCGGCGGCGTGGTCGATTGGGTCGGGGGGCTCCACACGGCAGGGGCCGCGGTGGCGGTACCGCAGGATGCACCTGTCGGTCATCCCGAGCCCGACGTCGACCCGGCCGCGGCAGCGCGGGAGTGAGCGGCCGTCGCTCACGGCTTCGGCAGGTGGGTGTCCAGCGGGTTCGGGAGCCGCTGGTGGGCCTCGCTGAGGCGGGCCTCCAGCACGGCGTACCGCTCCCACTGACGGGCGGACGCACCCGCGCCTGCCACGGTCTGGAGCGCATGGCGCAGGTCGGCGATCTCCTGCCACGTCAGCGTGACGTCGACCGTCTCGGCGGTGGTCCAGTCGGCGCGACGTAGGGAGTCCGAACCGGAGACGCCGTCGGAAGGGGTGCTGCTCATGCGGTCCATCCTCTCGGTTGGTCGATGGCGTGGTCGCAGGAGTAGCTCATGCACGGGTGGCAGAGCCCGTAGGCCCGGCTGACGCGCGTCGCCTGCTCGATCTTGCGGGTGAAGGCGGCGCGCTCGGCCGAGGTGCAGGCCGGGTCGGCGGCGTGCGCCCGCAGCTTCGCCAGGCGGTCGGGGCTCACCGGGCCGTCTCCGCTCGGTTGAGGGCCTTGCGGAGCGGCAGGCGGGTGTTGCGCCGCGGCGGGCCGTCGTAGACCTCGATGGGGAAGCCCTCGCCGGTCACCACCCGGAACAGTTCCTTGCGGCCCAGGCCCGGCTTCGGCTGGCGCACCACCCGGAAGGAGAGGAACCTGTCGGACCCGCTGGCGGTCTCCAGGATGAGCGCGTCGTTCGCCGCAGCCTTGTTGAGCGTCTCGGCGAGGAGCGCCCGGGTGCGGAACGGGCTGGTCGTGTGGGCGAAGTCGCCCGGGCGGTAGGGCATCAGTCGTCCTCTCCGTCGTACTCCTCGCCGACCTCGGTCATCTCCAGCACCCAGAGGCGGCCCGGCTGCTCCTCGTCCCAGCGCGCAGCCCCGGCGAAGCCGAACTCGGCGGCCATCTTGCGCGCGATGCGCTTGGCAGCGGCGAGCGAGGAGGCGCAGTCGAAGAGTTCCTCCGGCGACGCATCCATGGCCTGCTCGCCGGTCACCTGGATGAACCAGCAGCCGTTGCGCTTGCTGACCCACGCCGCCGTGTCGCGCTCGCGGCGCTCACGTAGTCCCATCAGAACTCCTCCTCGACGTGCCAGCCGACGACGGCGGGCAGCATCATGGCGCCGACCCGCTCGGCCGCGGCCACAGGGTCGTCGGTGCGGATCACGACGGTCCCCATCCAGTCGCCGTCGGTGTCGACGGCGATCAGCCCGACCTGCTCGGCGTTGGGGGTCTCGGCCGCGACGAGGGCGTCGGCAGTGAGGCGGACGCCGATCTCGGTGGCAGCACCCAGGTCGACCACGAGGCAGCGGGGCATCACGCCACCCGCCGGGCGGTGTAGCCGCCCCAGTTCCACGCCTCGATCGTGTCGAGCGTGCCGTAGCGGTGGCCCTTGTGGACGACGCCGTAGCCCTTGATCCCGAAGATCTCGCCCGTGACGTTGTCGACCATGTAGCGGCCGCTCATGTTGTGGGCGGGCCCGACGTCGATCTTCGTGTACTTGCGGCCGGGCACGACCTGGACGGTCTCGGACTCGGCCATCCACGGCGAGTTGGGGTACTGGTCGGCCAGGCGGGCCTTCTGCTGGGCCAGGACGAGGTCGGCCAGGCGGTTGATGGCGGCGGAGGTGTTGGTCATGCCTCTTCCTTCGGCACGTCCGGGGCCTGACTTGAGCCCTCGGCAGCGATTCGTTCGGTGATCTGCGCCGCCTCGGTCCACTCGTCCCAGCGCTCATGGGCGACGCGGCTGAAGCAGCACCGGGCGCAGTAGGCGCCGTACTTCATGCCGGGCTTCGGCGGGACGAACTCGGCGCAGGGCCGGACCGTCATCAGATCGCCACCGGGGCGAGGCCGAGCACCATGCCGTCGGGGTAGGTCGCGGCCACGATGGCGTGGGCGGCGAGGTCAGCGGTGCCGTCGTCGAGCACCGTGACGTACACGACGCGCTCCCGGAAGGGACCAGCCAGGTCCCCGCTCATGTCGCGGTCGTCCTGGTCGGGCGTGACCGTGACGGCGAACGTGACGGTCACCGCACCTCGACCGCGAAGGCGGCCGGGCCGTTGGGCGCGCGGCGGACGGTCGCCGTGAGGCTCTCACGGCGGAGGAGGAACGCGGCCTTGGCCGCATGGGTGCGGACCGCGAAGTAGTGGGCCCCGCCGAAGCGGGTCGTCCCCGTGAAGACGGGGGGCAGCCCGGCCTCGACGAGGAGGGCGGCGGTGGACTCGACGGTGTGGGAAGCCATGCCCTGATGATCGGCAAGGGGGCTGACGGACTTGAGCGCCACGTGGAAGAATCTACCGCGGTAGATCCCTCAAGTGAGCACGGGCGCTTGCCGATAGAGGAGGCATGACACCGTTCCCCGGCCCCATCGCCACCGACGCAGCCACGCTGACGGCGCGCCTCGCCGCCCTCGGCGAGCGCCAGGCTGAGTTCGTGGCCGCGCACCCGCACTTCGCCTCGGTCGCCGAGGCCAAGGCGGCCGGGCTGCGCGCCTCGGAACTCTTCGAGGTCCACGGCCTGTCCCTCGTCTTCGTCCGATAGGAGGAGCCATGGAAGAGCCGATGCCCATCATCCCCGGCGTGTTCTGCACGATCGGCCCCTCGGCCGTCACGGGCGAACTCTGCGGCCGCCCCGCCGTCGTGACGTTCACGCGGCGGGGTCGGACGTTCGCCGAGTGCGCCCAGCACGCGCCGACGTTCGCCCGCCACCCGGCGCAGGCGGCCGAGTCCCGGTCGCTCAGCTTCAGGGGCGTGCCGTTCCGCACGGCCACGACGCGCCGGTTCGTGCTGGTGCGGCTGACGGCGAGCGGCGACAAGGTCGAGATCCTGCGCCGCAGCGACTTCGCCGCCCTACTTCACGCCGAGGCGCGCCGTCGCGGGTTCAGCGAGGCCGGTGTCGTCGACCTCAGCAACGGGGCGTGGGTGCGGGCATGACCGGCGCCTCCGGCGGTAGCTCGGGTTCGACGACCACCGCGGCGCAGTAGATGCATTCGCCGCGCTCCTCGTCGATCGAGTGATCGCAGAACCCGTCGCCGCCGTAGATCTCGCGGGTCACGGGGCGCCGGTTGTGGGGGTCGGGAGGGCGGGCAGGCGGTTGGGCATCGGGGTCGCGCAGGAGCCCCCAGTGAAGCTGGCCGGAGCGGGCTGATCGGTCCAGGCCACCTGGACCTGCCAGCCGGTCGGCGCCACCAGGCACGACAGCAGGCTCGCAACCTGGGCGCGAGCGCCGTTCAGCATGGCGGTGTCGTGGGCGGCCTCGGCCGTGACGGCCTTGATCGCCTCGGCCTGGTAGGCGAGCGTGTCGCCCGGGCACGAGCGGGCCAGGTTGACGCTGAAGAGCGGCGAGATCGGTACGTGGCGGGCGCACGAGTCGACCTGCTGCTGAGTGGCCGGGTCGATCGAGGGCGTACCGGGCACGGGCGCAGGCAGGTAGAGGACCAGTTCGTTCGGAGCGGGGATGGCGAAGGCGGCATGGGTGACGTCCACGGCGACGGGCACCGTGGCCTCCAGGGTCACGGTGTGCTTGGCGGTGCCCGTGGTGACGCCGAGGAACGTGTGGCGCGACGACACGGTCTTGCCCCACGAGTACGTGACGTTGTCAGCGTGGACCTCGCCGAGCGCCTGGATGTGCTGGAGGATGATCGTCGAGGTCGAGGGCCCGGTGACGTCCTGGGAGACCGGCGGGATGTGCAGGTGGGGCGCCGAGACGTGCACGGGCGACCAGCCGGTCAGCTTGTTCAGGCCCACCAGGCCGAGCCCGGCGACCGCCACGACGGCGGCCAGCTTCACGCCCAGGCCGACACCGCGGCGCCCGGCTGAGAACGGGACGTAGCTCATCAGTCCCTCCTTCGCTTGCGACTGTGGAGCCGCGCGCCGGGGTGGCGCGCGGGGGGCAGAGCCTCAGGCTCCTCGGACGGGGGAGGCCGCCCGAGGAGCCCTCGGTGGGTAGCGAACGGCGGGCGCGTGTCGCTCAGGATGTCCAGGGCCTCGTCGAAGTCGTCGTCGGGGCGGGAGTGCCTCACGACTTCCCCCCAGCCACCTGACCAGCGATGCCTCGCTCGTAGCGACCGCGCGGCCCGGCCTTGCCGTAGCCCTCGTACACCTTCTCGGCGTGGTCGAGGGCGCCGTCGGTGGCGTTCGGATCGGTGATCACGGCCTGGACCGTCGGGTAGTTGTGGATGATCTCGTTGGCACCGCACGCGATCTGCGCGTCCAGGTCGGTGGACTCGCCGCAGGTCCGCGGTTCGTGCCACTGGCCGATGCCGTGGGCCTCGCCGCCGTCGCCGACGGCGTTCGGGTTGAGCCCCGACTCCTGGACCCACCCGCCGACGATCCAGGCATCGCCGCGGGGCGTCACGCCAGGGTCGTCCTTGGCGAACTCGGCGAACACGTGGGCCACCACGTTCGGGTCGGCGGGGTCGACCGGCCCGGCGTAGTGCGGGTGGATCAAGGCGCCGATGGCGGCCACGGGCGGCGGCGTGGGCGCGGCCGTTGTGGGGGGCGTGACCGGGGGGGAAATATTATCGGCGGTAGTCGGCGGGGCGCTCTGCTTGTCGGATGGGCCGGGATCCGACGGACTGGTTGAGTCGGTAGACGGCTCCACGATCTTCGGGGGGTCCGGCGGCAGCGTGGCCGGGGGCAAAAGGGGAACCGTCGGCGCGGGCTGAGCAGGGGGTTCGGTGGTGCTCGGCGCGGTCGTCGGCGACGAGGTGACGATGGCCGGGCCGTTGTCCACGGTCACGTGGGGCGCCGAGGTCGTCGGCGGCAGCACGATCACCGGGGCGGGTGCGGGCGCCAGTGGGACGGCACGCACGATCGAGGGTGCCCCGGCCGCTGGAGGGGGACTCACAACGGCCGGGGCGGGCGGCGGCGTCTGGGCCTGGGCCAAGGCCGGTGACGCGCCGGGCAGGAGGCGCACGACTTCGCCCACTGTCCCGGCATCTGGGGACGGTAGCGAAGGGTTCGCCTGGGCGAGGACCCATTCCGGGATCGGCCAGTGCCAGTCGCCGGTCGCGCCCGACTCCAGGGAGCGCAGCGACTCGCCGGGCTGGAGCCCGTGGGTGACGACGGGGACGGCCAGGTTGGCCGTGGCGGTGGCGGGGCAGTCGGTGACGACCTCGCCGACGGCGAGCGAGTTGGGGTTCGTGATCGCCGGGTTGGCCTGGGCGACGCGCCACACGTCGAGGGGGTTGCGCCAGGAGAGGCCCCAGTCGTAGACGAACTGGCTGATCGTGTCGCCCGGAGCAGCCGTGCGCGAGGCGCAGGCCTCGGGCGTCGCCGAAGCGGTCGAGGCCATGCCGAAGACGACCGTGCCGGTGATCGCCAGCACGCCGCAGATGACCCTGATCCGACGCCTCAGACGGCGCCGCGCTCGGCGACTATGACGCCTCTCCGACATGACCCTCTCCTCACGGTCGGCGGTTGTCGCCGCTGAGCGTAGTGGGTCTACCTCGGTATCACAAGCGCTAAGCGGTCAGAGCGCCTCGCACTGTGATGATCGGACCATGTCGGGACGAATCACCCCTTGGGCTTGTCGCGCTCCTTGAACCTGGGCGTCACCGTCTCGGAGCGCTCGGGCGGGGCGGTGAAGCCCTTGGCCGCCATCTCGAAGCGATCGACCCAGCGCCGCAGCCGCTTGGCCGTCGACCAGCGCAGTTCGGTGTCTTCGATGGTGAAGGCGACCGAGTCCGGGTCGAGGTCGAGCAGCACCGGCATGAAGAGCACCGCATCGGCCAGCCTGGCGGCCTCAGAGGTCCTGATGGGCTGGGCGGTGGTGTCAGGCGCCGGGCGGGCGTTGAGGTCCCTGAGGAGGCTCTGGACCCGTCCCTGGAGTTCCTTGACCTTGTCTCGGAGCAACGCGTTCTCCTCCCGGAGAGCGGCCATCACGTCGGCCTGCTCGTCCTCGGCGGCGATCTCGTCGAGGTCATCCTGGAGGCTCGCGAGAGGGTCGTGCACCGGCACGCTCGCAGGCGGCGGCGCGACGGGAGGCTCTTCGGGTGCAGGGGGCGGCGGGGCCGGGGTCTCGGCCGCCTTCTTCTCGGTCGAGCGAGCGTCGAGGACCTTGCGCTGGCTGGACGGCTGGGTGCCCTGGGGCAGTTCCCGGTTGGCGCGGTGCTGCTGGATCTTGCGCCAGGCCGTCACCCGGGTGATGCCGTAGGTCTCCTGGCAGAACGTCTCCCAGGTGGTGTGGGACGCCTTCCAGGTCCCGCGCTCCTTGCGCTCGGTGAGGGCGGCACCGACCATGATGGCGTCGGTCAGGTGCGCTCGCACCAGGTCGTCGATCTCCTCGTCGGATAGCTCGCGGGCGGCGCGCAGCGCCCCCTCCTCCGACATGGGCGTGATGTCAGTCATCGCAACTCCTCCGGCAGCTTGTCGATTGGGGTCAGCGGCCGGGCACGTGGTGCCCGCCGAGGGCGTACATCACGCATGGCCCGCCGGACGTGGTCCTGGCGCCACTCCCAGGCCGCCTTGCGCTTGGTCTTCCGGTGGACCCCCACCCACCCGCACGAGCAGGTGGGGGGTCCAGCGATGGACGTGGACCGCGCCCCGGTCGACGAGGTCGAGACGGTGCGCGGTCCGCATCGCATTACCGGAGCGCCCGCACGAGGGCGACGAGCCAGCGGGGCCGCACGAGGGCGGTGCCGACGCTGATGAGCAGGCCCGCCACCGCGAGCGGCAGCCCGAGCGGCGCGCCCGTGTGGGCGAGTTCCGTAGCCGGGGGGGCCGTCGTGGTGGGTGTCGGGTTGACCTCCGACACGGGCGGGATGAGCGACACGGGCGGCGTCGTGGTCGACGTCGGGGCGACCGTGGTGCTCGGGGCGACCGTGGTCGGAGGCTCCGTCGTGGGCGGCACGGTCGTCGGGCACAACGCCGGGACGTTCGCGCACGTCAGGATGGGCGGCGGCAGGACCGTCGTCGGCGGCGGGCATTCGACCGCCGCGAACTTCAGGCCGTAGACCTGTTCGGCGGTGGTCGTCGTCGGGCACGGCGGCTCTGTCGTCGGCGGCGCCGTGGTGGGCGGCTCTGTCGTCGGCGGCACGGTGGTCGTCGGCGGCTTCGTCGTCGTGGTCGGGCACCAGTCGTCCGGCTTGTCTCCGTCGTGGTCGTCCGGTTCGCACCCCGGCTTCTCAGTCGTGGTGGTCGGGTGCACGGTGGTCGTCGTCTGGTGCCACGGGCAGTCGCTCCCCGAGTTCGAGACTGGGCCCGCGGACCCGCCACCATCGGCGGTCCATGAGGCGGACACGGTGACGGCGGTGTGCGGTCGGGCGGTGGAGTAGGTCCCCGAGGAACCGAACCACGACGCCGTGTGGTCGCCGCCGTTGATCACGACGGTGGCGGTGTTGTGGCCGGATGGGAAGTGGTCGAACGACACGGTGATCGTGTCGCACGTGATGGAGATCGCCCCGGTGTGGGCAGACGCGGGGACAGCGGTCGCGATGAGCGCGACCGATCCCAGCGCGAGCCCTCCGATGACGAGGGTGAGCGCCGCCATCAGGCGAGCAGTGCGGTGGTGCATGGTTGTGGGTAGCTCCTTATGTGGGTGGATGGGGTGGTTGCGGGAAGACGTATCGGCAGGCCTCAGCCGAACTTGAGCGTTAGGACGACGGCGGCCCAGGCGACGGCCGCCACGAGCAGCCACCCGGCCAGCACCAGCGCCAGGCAGCCGAGCCAGGGCAGGGCGTAGTCCCACCACCTCACGGCAGGATCAGCCCCGAAGTCACCTGCTGGATGTCCCTCGCCAGGTTGACCGCCGCCTCGTGGTTGAACGGGATGACGATCATCTGGCCGCTGAAGATGAGCCGCAGCGCGTAGTACGGCTTGCCGCCCTGCTCGACGCCGGGGACCTTCATGAAGGCGTAGTTCGCTGGCAGGTGGGGGTCCCAGAAGGGGGGGATCCCGACCGTCACCCACTGGGGCACCTGGACCATCTGCTGCGGGCCGGGCATCTGCTGCTCGGCCTCGGGCTCGTGCCCGTCCTCCATCGTGCGGCCTCCCTATCGCTTGCGCCGGGGGCGGTAGGAGCGGGCGGTCTGGCGCCAGAACCACCAGTCCCGGACGACGGCGCGCAGCGTCATCAGCGCCACGTAGGCGGCGGCCGTAAAGACCGCCATCAGCAGCAGGCGGTGCCAGAGCGCGCCCCGCACGTGGGCGGCCACCAGCACGAGCACCGTCAACGTCAGGCCAACGACGACTGCCTTGCTCCCGCTGCCATCCATGCTGCTCCTCCCGTCCGCCCCCTGACCCTACCATGGTAGAGCCGGGGGCGTGACGGATGGCTCAGGCAGCCGGGACAGCCTCCCCTGGGGCCGCTACGGGCGTCGCGATGTCGAGGTCGAAGGCATCCTTCATCGCGCGACGCACGGCCCTCCAGCGGGCCGTCTCGGCCTTGTGGCACTCGGCGCAGAGGACGCGCAGCCCGGTGGCGTGGTGCTGGCAGCCGGGGCCGCGGTCGCCCCAGATCGGCTCGATGTGGTCCACCTCCAGGCGCGGGGTGGTGAACTCCCACCAGGCGGCGGCCAGGGCGGGGTCGGTGGCGGGCCAGTGACGCCAGTCGGAGCGGCTCATGGTCGGCAGCAGCACGTGGAGCAGGGCGTCAGCGGCCTGGCCGCGCCAGCAGAGGTCGCAGGACCACCCGCCCCGCATCAGCGCCGCACCCCGGGCGTGGCGCCAGACGTGGTTGACCGTGAAGCGGGTGCGGCACGTCGAGGAGCACCAGGAGACCTGGGCGCCCACCAGGGGCTCGTTGCACCAGCGGCAGCGGTCCGGCTCACCAGCCCACCGGCTCAGCGAGCACCCGAGGGCAAGCTGGTCGATCGGTACGGCGGTGGGCACGGTGACTCCCCTCAGGGCGGCGGCATCACCCAAAACCGTACGGGTCGGCGACATCGTGCGCAACCGGCTTAGGCCGAGCGTTCACTCTCCAGCCAGCCTGGGGCCACTTCCATGACCCGCTCGTCGAAGATCTCCTCCAGCCGAGGCAGGAGCACGACGAAGGCCGCGCCGCTCTCCCGCAGTGCCCGGGTCATCGCCCTCGGGGAGACCAGGCGGGGCGGGCAGCCCTCCTCGATCACCAGCGTGCCCGTGTAGGGGTCCTCGCCCTCCTCCATCTCGGCCTGGTGCAGCACGTCGATCATGGCGCGGCAGCGCTGGAGGCTCATCCCGGCATGGGCGAAGCGCGCGACCAGGAAGAGGTCGAAGACGTCCCGGTAGCTGTAGAGCCGGATCGAGCCGCAGCCGTCGCCGTGGCCTTCCGTCGGGCGGACGAGCCCGATGCGCGCCCAGTAGTCCAACTGGCGGTAGGTGATCCTCGCCAGACGCACTGCCTCGGGGGAGCGGAACTTGCGGTCGATCATCAGGGGCACCCCTCAAAGAGGCCCAGCCCCACCCCCACTGTGCTTGAGGGGCGTGGTCGAACATCGGGGATGTCCCGACTCTACCGCCGTTACCCAGGCACCTCGGTGACTAAACGTCCGCTACGCGCCGAGGCTGCGAGCAGCCTGGTCGACGATCTCCTCGCACACGACCCAGAGGTCGGCGCGACGCCGGGCCTCGTCGATGATGGCGTCGCCCACCCAGGGCGGCACGAAGAGCAGGCCCATGATCTCCAGGTCGCCCATCGTGTGCTCCATCGCCTGGGCGAAGAGGCGGTCGCGGCGCTGGGCCTTCGGGTCAGGCGCCGTCGGGAGCGCCATCAGGCGCGGCCCATCGTGAACACGAGCGGCCGCAGGTCCTCGGCCGTGGTGGGGGTGCCGTCCTCCAGGACGGGGGCGGCGCGGAACCGGGGCGGACGCTTCGTCGGTTCGTCGCCGACGACCTCGCCGTTGGAGTGGCGGCCACACGGGGCCTCGTCGACGATCTCGGCCACGATCGCCTCAGGCGAGACCGGGGCGACCGGGGTGATGCCGACCCGGACGAGGAAGTCGAACCCGCGCTCGGCCTTCTCGGCCTCGGTCACGGGGGGGAGGGTGTCCGGGTCGATGTCGCCGAACTCGGTGCGGTGGTGGCGGAACATGGTGGGGTCCTTTCGGGGGGGGTGGGTTGGGTGTGGGACTGGCGGGAGCCGCCCTGGCCGACCTTGGCTGCGTCGGCCCTCGTGTGGGCGGCTCCCCGGTGGATCAGGCCGCCTCGCCCTGGGCGAGTTCGGCCAGCAGGGCCAGCGCCGCCGCCCGCTCGGGGTCGGCGATCTCGGCCAGTTCGATGAGGGCTGCGGTGGTGGTCATGTCTCTTGCTTCGGCAGGCTCGGCGCCGGGCTTTAGGCCTCGGCCGGGGTTTCTGGCGTGAACGTGATCCCGACCACGCGAAGGCCGCCCTGCGAGCGGGGGATCGGCCTGGGAAGGGCCTGGCTGCGCCGGGGGGAGCCGTCCAGGTTCTCGGTGCGGAGCGTGCCGTCGTAGGACCGGAAGACGTTCCAGACATCGACGATCGTGCCGCCCGCGGCGAGCGCCCGGTCGAGCATCACGTCGTCGAGGGTGGTCGTGATGGTCCCGCCGAAGGGGGCGGGGCCGAGGACGGTCGCCTTCGTGGCGACGAGGGTGGGGGCCGGGACCGGCTCTCGGACGATCAGCTTGCCGCTGTCGTCGAAGGCCCGGACGGCCTCACAGAAGCGGCAGCCCTTCTGAGGGCGGGTCGCGTGGCGGTCGAGGTGGCGCTTGAGTTCGGGGGAAGTGGTCATGCCTCTTCCATCGGCAGGTCAGCCCGAGGACTTGAGCCGGTACCGCCGGGAAAGTTGGCCGCCGCCCTGGAGGAGCAGCACGTCGCTCTGGACGAGGCTGACCGACATGCCCAGCTTCTCGGCGATGTCCTTCGCCCGCCACCCGGCGCGCCAGAGCACCGCCACCCGGTCCCGGCGCTCGGCGACCACGGGGCTCGGGCCGCGGCGGCGGGGAGACCCGGGGGGCCGTGGCAGCACCCGCTGGACGTAGCCGCCGCGCTCGGCCTTGCGCTGCGCCCACTCGGACCGCTCGTAGCGCTCGGTGATCAGCGTCGACAGGTAGCCGCCGGAGCGGACCTTGCTGCCGACGTCGCTCATCTCCTTCGCCACGACCGGACCGACGGTGACGGCCTCGACGCCCTCGGGGGGCTCGCAGTCGAAGCGCCCGCAGGAGACCGTCAGGCCCTCCCAGCGGACCGTGTACTGGGCCACCCGCACGATGGCCCTCTCGCACCAGCACGTGACGTCCAGGACGTCCACGAGCGGGCTGACGAACGTGTGGGTGTTCGTGTCGTGGCGGTGGTGCAGGTTCTCGGATAGCTCCGACTCATCAGCCGGGACTGCTCGGGTTCCTCGGGGCATCTCGGGTCACCATCCCTGAGAGTGCCGCCCGGGGAGGCCAGGAGCGAGCGGGGCCCCCTGCCTCCCCGGGGCGGCGATCTAGGCCTTCACCAGCTTGGCGGCGACGCGCATGGCGTCGACGGCCTGGCGCTCCAGGTCCCAGGCGGCGTCGGGGTTGGCGACCTCCTGGGCGTAGCTGGACACGGCCTGCATGACGCCTCCGGTGGTCACCTGGCCGCCCTTGATGAAGTGGGCCAGGATCCCCTCGGCCTCCTCGTCGGAGAACCGAAGCTGCTTGGAGACCTCGACGATGGTCTTCTGGGGCTCGGCGATCTCGACCCCGGCCGTCTCGGTCAGCTTGGCGACGGCCGAGCGGAGGAACTCGGGGTTGAGGTACTGGCGGACCGCGTCGGCCGTCTGGGAGCGGATCAGTTCGACCTGCTTCTGCTTGGTCTCACCGGACCACTCGATGACGCCCTCCTCCATCCGGCCGCCCAGGTGGGTCGACTCGATGAAGTGCTCGGTCAGCACGAGCCCGTTGCCGCAGATCTTCACCCGGACCTCGGGGCCGATCCGCCACTTGCCCATGCCGGTCTCGGAGTTGGTCGCCACGAGCCCAGCGAAGAGGATGGGCTCCTGACCGGGCGGGTAGCCCAGGCCCTCGGCGGCCGCAGCGCGCCGGGCCGACTCGATCGACCAGCCGGGCTGCTCACGGTTCACCGGGCTGCGGTAGTTGGCGAGCAGTTCGGGGGCGAAAGCCGTGATGGACGGCGAGACCAGCCGGACCACCATCTGGCGCTCGGTCAGGTCGGCGTTCAGGACCTCGATGTCGAGGCCCTTGCACCCGTCCAGGAGGGCGAGCAGGGTGTCGAGGTTGTCCATCGGCTTGTACTTGTCCGAGTGCAGGGAGCGGGCCACGCCCATGCCCAGCGGCTCGGGGTTCGTGAAGAGCCGGACGAAGAAGTTCCGGGGGTCGGCGGGCGTGCCGTTCTCGCCCCAGCGGGCCTCGCGGCCGTGCAGCCAGCCGTTGACGTTGGCGTCGTAGAGGTCGACCCGCTCGTCGCGCATCTTGCGCAGGTACTTCACGGGGATGTTCAGCTTGTCGGCGACGCAGCCGTCGAAGATCTCGGTCGGCCGGAAGGGGCCGATCGGGGCGGCGTCGGGGTTCTCGGGGTCGGCGAAGACGAGGCCGTTGCTGACCCGCAGACGGGAGGCCGGGACGACGAGGTCCTTCTTCAGGTTGTGCTGGACCTTGAGGAGCCCGGCGATGTCCCCGAGCCCTGCGTTGCGCATGGAGACGGGGATGTCGTTGACGGTGTCGGTGATGGTCATGGGTAGCGGTCCTTTCGGGTGGGTTGAGTCTACCGTGGTAGACGTTGATGACGGTACAGGGGGGGTATGACAGTCATGTATCGGAAGGTCCGGGCAAGAAGTTGAGCGCTGCAAACTCGCCCCAGATACCGAGGGCCGCGGCGTCGTAAGCCTGGGCCGCGGCCACCTCGTCAGCGAACCGGCCCAGGTACCGCATGCGCCCGTCCACGGTGACTTGCGCGCGCCAGCGCCCAGCGACCCGGTCCCAAGAGACTCCCTTGAACCGCGACGTCGTCTGCCGCCCGCCTTGCACCAGCCTCCCGGGCTGGTTCGCGGCGTTGAGACGTTGAGCCGCCGGGCGCAGGTTCGACCGACGGTTGTTGAGGCCGTTGCGGTCCACGTGATCGACTTGGACGGCGCTCGGAAGGATCAGAGCGTGCAGATAGACCTTGCGTCCGGCGACCTGGGTCCGGACGTAGATCGTGTGTGCGCCAGGGTTGGCGTGCCATGTGTGGGCCAGCACCAGCGGGACATCTACGTCATCGACGACCGCCCGATGCTGGCCCACGCGGAACTCGTAGGTCATCCGACCTGGAGCAGCTTCCGAGAGCCTCGATGCACGAACCCATGGGCGACACGACCGGCGCCCACCTGCCAGCGCTCGTAGCGGACCCAGTCGGCGTCGGCCGCCGGGCCCTCGTGCCACGCCACGCGGTTGGCCGAACGGCCGTCCTCGGTCAGCGTGACCGTCTCAGCGGCCGCCGTCCCCGCGAGGACCTCCTCGACGGGCACCACGCCGTACTCGACGTGGTTGACGACGAGCGGGCCGTCCCCCGTGTCGACGACCTGGGTCGTCCGCATCGTGGGGACCGCGGCCAGCGCCGCCTGGTACTTCGCCTGGTACTCGGCCAGATAGGCCTCGGGATCTGTGATGGGGCTGGACATGCCCTATCCATCGGCAGCCCAGGCCCGGGCCTTTAGCCCTCCCGAGGAGATTCTTCAGCCCGCGGCAGCCCTCGGTGACCGGCCCTTGCGCCCGTAGACGTCGAACTCGATCGCCATCGACGTCACACCCACCCACCGGCCGACCTCGGCCCGGTCGATCTCGTGCACCTCCAGGAGGATCTTCTCGATGTCACGGCGCCGGGCGCGCAGCGCCTTGTCCTGGCGCTTCACCTGGTCCAGGCGCCCCTGGACGGCCTGTAGCTCCCGCTTGAGGGCAAGCACCTCAGCGGAGAACTCAGGCATCGCCAGCGCCGTCGGCATCCTCCATGGCGTCGTCGAGGTTCAACTCGCCGCGGGCGATGCGTTCCTCGCGCTCGCGCTGGGCCTGGAGACCGACGGCCTCCTCCCGAAGGCTCTGGACCTCGGCGTCGGCCAGCCGGAACTGCTCCTCGGCCCACTCCCGGTCCGGGGTGCATGCCTGGAGGGTGACCAGGTCGTGCTTGCGGGCCGACGCCTCGGTGTCCTTGATCCGGGGGAAGCTGACGTTGTCCACCACGGTGCGGAGCAGGACGAAGACCTCCTGGCCCTCGATCAACTCGACCGGGCGGAACTGGAGCGGCTGGGACAGCCCGTCGCCCGCCTTCTTGATCACGATCGTCGACTTGATGACGTCCCGGCCCTCGAACGGCGTCAGCTTGTTGTCGAGCAGGGCAGCGAGCAGGTCGTCGCTCATGACCTGGCGGGGCTCGTCGTCCTCGGTGTTGCGGCCTCTCGCCATGGGGTCCTCCTCGAAGGGTGCGGTTCTCGTGACCCTACCACGGTAGGTCTCAAAGTCGGACGTCCAGGTTGCGCCCGAGCGCGGACTCGTAGCCGTAGGTGCGGGGCGCCGTCCATGGGTGGCGGAACCACGACACGGTCAGGTCCCAGTCGTCGGTGGGGCGCAGCATCCAGGCGCGGTGCTGGGGGCCGCGCGCCAGCAGGTCGAGGCAGCGCTCCTGGCCGGGCTGGGTCGGGGTCGGCTTGCCGTCGGCCGAGAAGCCCTTGAACTCGACGGCCACCTGCCAGTCCTCCCGGATGAAGATCCAGTCGGGGAAGCCCTTCGCCATGGTGCCCGAGGTCGGGGTGCGCCAGTTGCCCCGGCTGTCGGTGAGGGGGTAGACGTGGTGCGACTCCCAGTGGAGGATCTTCACCGCCATGCCCACGACGACGTCCTGGTAGTCCTTCTCCGACGCCTTGGCGGGCATCTGGGGCCTGCGCATGCCCGGGAGCGGCTGGTTCACGCCACGCCCTCCTCGGCCGCCGCAGCGGGCTCTGGGAGCACGACCACCTCGGCCCGGGCCGGGTCGACCAGCGCGCGCAGCCGCTCGATCTCGGCGCGCACGTAGGCCGGGAGCCGGGCCATGTCCTCGTCGCTGACGGGGCGGAGGGCCTTCGGCAGCGGCCGGGACCGCCTGGGCTGCTCCACGACGACGCGCTCCTGGCGCTTGGTCACCCGCGGCTGCGAGCGGCTCCCGATCGGCTGGATGCAGCCGCGTCGGATCTCGGCCAGCACCAGGTCCGGGTTGTCGCGCTCGAACAGGTCGGAGTGCAGCGCCGTTCGGCAGACGTCGCCACGCGACGCCCGGCGGGCGTACCGCCAGTACTGGCGCTTGCCGTAGAGGCTCACGCGAGCAGCCCTCGCTTGCGGGCCTCACGCGTCCAGGTCGTGATCCAGTCGTGGTGCCGTCGGCACACCTGCGCCAGGCTCTCCGCGTCGGCGTAGTGCGGGCCGCGCAGCTTGACGTGATGGGGGTCGAGAGGGCCGCCGCAGCGCACCTCGGGCACGAGGGCCTCGGCCGCGCAGCGCCACCCCGAGCGGGCGTGCATCTCCATCACGGCGTCGCGGTAGTCCTCGCGCTCGACCCGGCGCTTGTCGCTGACCGGCTTGATCCGGTGCTTCGCCCGGAGCGGAGCGCCGCGCTTGAGGGGCTTCCCTCGCTTCAGTGGCGAGCGCCTCATCCCGCCCCGATAGGGTCATCGGCGGGCTCGGCCGGGGCGTTGGTTTGGTTGGTGTCCGAAGGTGACGCCTCGGTCGGCTCGTACCTGCCGGTGCCGACGTTCAGTCCGCTGACCGGGTGACGGCCCCACAACGAGTCAGGCATCATCGGCCTCGGTCATGTTCTCCCCTTCACGATGCCGCCTCGTAGCCATTGCCCCACGCGTCCCAGCCAAGTCGCGGCGAGCGGGCGAACAGTTCGACGTAGGGGCCGGGGCACCACGACTCAACAAGGTCGCCGAACGCTGACGGCTTGACGCTGTGCCCGGCCTGGTGGCTCCACTGGAACCACGTTGTGCCATGCCAGGGCATCTTCGGCGGGTTCCCTTTGCGGCCGATCAGCACGAACTCGGTGGTGACCGGCGTGGTGCAACGAGGCGGCTTGCACCACACAAGCACCCGGTCCTGACAGCCGAACCCCCATGCCTCCAGCACGTCCCAGCCGTGACGGAGGTAGCGGTTCGTGACCCACAGGAAGCAGCGGCCGTCGTTCGTCAGGTCGCCGACGGGAAGCCCCTTGATCTCGTCCAGGGTCATGGACGAGTAGCCGAGCCCAGCACGGCCGCGGTAGCCCTCGCCGTCCTTGTCGGCGTTCGTCTTGGCGTAGTGCCACGGCGGATCGACAACGATCGTCGCGTACGGCGGTTGCAGGCCGTCAAACGTCACTATCGCTCACCGTTCCCTTCTCCTCCCCCTCGTTCGGCGTCGGCGAGCGTGGCATACGGGCCTTCGAGACGGCATCCGAGCCGCCATGACATGGCTGGGTCTGCGGTGAGGTGCCCGCAGTTGTGTTCACAGCACCAGTACCAGTACAAGCACTCTTTGACGGGCGGGTCATCACTTACCTCCCAGATCACGGCGACCAGCACCCTTCGCAGTAGACGGTGCGGATCGTCACGCCGTCGATGTCGTCCTGGCAGTAAACGGCAAACCCCTCCTCGATCTCCTCGCCGCACGAGTCGCAGACCTCCGGCGGCGTCTCGGGCACGACCGACCAGGGCTTCGCCTTCTTGCAGCCCTCGACGTGCTCGGGCGCGGGCTCGCCGCACGCCGGGCAGACCTTGAGCACCATCTCGCCGTCGACCAGGTGGAAGATCGGCATCACTTGCCTCCCCCCTCGGGCACCAGGCCGCTGATGTCGAGCGCCACGCGGCTGAGGTCCGATGCCAGCCGTTGCGCCTGGCCCTTGAGCGCCTGCACCTGGCCCTCGATCTCCCACAGCCGGGAGGTGAACTGGCTGCTGGTGTGCGGGGTCTCCTTCCCACACAACGGGCACAGTCCCGGCGCTTGCTCAGCCATCACGGCGTCGCTCATCGCTTCCTCCCGGTGATGACCTGCTCGCCCTCGACGCGCGCCTCGTAGTTGGCGCCCCGGCGCATTCTGGGGGTAGCGATGGGATCGGACACCGCCACCGCTCGAAACCCGACGTCCTCCAGTGTTTGGCGCCACCACTCGACGGCCGGGATCCGCTCCTGCCCTCGGCCAGCACGTGTCCGAAAGGAGTCACTCATGTCGATCGCCGCCAGGCCGCCCGGGGTGAGCACCCGCAGCATCTCCGCAGCGGCCGCGCGGTGCAGGTTGCGGTACTCCGGCCCCCAGGACATCACGGCGGCCGAGCCGGGGCTCGGGTCGCGCCCAAGGCTGAACTTGTAGCCCTTCCGGGGTGACCGGCCCGTCTGCTTGCACGAGGGGCAACCTTGGCCGTCGCAGGTCTTGTGCGGGTCGCGCGCGTCGTGGTGATCCGTCATGCGGTTTGGGTACACGGGCGACGTGGCGACAACGTCGAAGCGGTCCGCCCACTCAGGCGGTAGAGCAGTAGCGTCACCCTGGACGGTCTGGTGATGGCACGCCACCCATTCGGGCTCGATCTCGACACCCACAGTCACACACCGCCGCAGTTGGTGCACGCGCCCGATCCCGGCGAAGGGGTCGCAGACGTGGGGATCGCGACCGAGGCGCCGCCGCTCTCGGTCCACGATGGTTTGTAGCACCTCCAGGATCACAGCCGAGAAGGGGGCAGGGTGGTCTGGGTTGGGCAGCGTCATGGCTCGACCTGGCGCCATGTGCGGCCTCGTCGGATGTCTCGGATCGCCTGGAGGGTGACCCCATACTCTCGGCCGAGCGCGGCATGGCTCGCCTCGTGACGCCGCTTGATCGCAGCCACTTGGTCCTCGGTGAGCTTCGCGTTCGCCGATGCGGACCCGAGTCTGTGAGGCGGCGGGACACCTCGGCCCTTGGCCCACATATCAGCGTCGTTCTCCCGCTTGGTCCCCAACACGAGATGATCGAACCGGAAACAGGCGCGGGTGTCACACGTGTGGCGCACCACCTCTGTCGGCGCCAAGGAACGACCGAGGTACTGCTCCACCACCCAGCGATGGAGCTTCCGCCGGTTCCAGCCTCGGCCTCCCTTCAGCCGGAGGCTGCCGTAGCCGTGGCCATCCAGGCACCCTCGGTACACCCGGCAGGGCGTCGTCGGCTTCTCTCCGAGGGGGATCACCACGCCCGCCTCCCCGTCATCTGGGCCGTCGGGTGGACGAGCGGCATGCGGCCGATCCAGCCCAGGTAGTGCCACACCTCGTCGCCGCTCGCGACCTCGCAGTACCAGGACTTGGTCACCTCGGCCCAGAGGCCGACGAGCGGCACGACAACCTGCTCGCCGCGGCGGGTCTCGATCGTGGCGCTGAAGTCCAGGTGGTCGGGGTCGGGGTCGGGCACCTCCAGCCAGACCGAGTCCTTGCCGTCCTCGTGGGCCAGCCGCAGCATCGCGCCGTTCTCCATCACCAGGTTGGTCGCCCAGTAGTCGGGGTCGGCCGGGTCGAGGTTGACCTTGCCGTGGGGCAGCCGTCGGCCGGTGGCGTACACCTCGTCGGCGATGCGCTCGATCATCGCCCCGACTCTACCGTGGTAGCGCGACGGCGGCTCAGCAGACCGGCGTACCTGGCAGGCGCCAGGCCGCCCTCGCACCAGCCGTGGTGCCAGCGGCCGTGGTCGTCCTTGCGGGCGGTCGGCTCACCGCACTTCGTGCACGGGCCGCGATCGCCGGTATGGCGGGTCTCGGTGCCCGGCCACACGCCGTCGCGGAACGAGTAGGGCACCTTCTCAGTCATGACTTGCGGTGGCTCGCGGCGTTGGGGCAGGTGGCGAAGTGCGACGTGTAGCGCCTCTCGCCCTCGATGGCCGGGCGCTTGTCGGTGACGTAGACCGCCACCGGCTCGTCGACGCCGCGCAGCACGACGTTGCCGTCGGGGACCGGCACCCGGTCGAGCGGCATCTTCTTGCCGCTCTCGGTCGTGACCCACATGATCGGGGCGTCGCAGGACTTGCAGGGCATCAGGCACCTCTCTCGGGGTCGGCAACGGCATGGCGGTAGGCCGCTGGGCGGCAGGTGGGGCAGGGGATGGCGTAGTGCAGGCCCTCGGCGTCAGTCGAGGTCAGCAGGCCGCTGTCGTCGCAGTCGGCCTGCGGGCACACGGCGGCGTCGCCGGGTTGCTTGCGGTCCTGGCGGAGCCGGATCGAGCGGGCCCTGTTCAGCGCCTCGGTCCAGCGGAACTCGTCGAGCCAGGGACGGTCGTCGATCAGCCAGCGCTTGCCGTCAGGGGACCAGGTCACGAGGCCGCCCACGCCGAGCGAGGGCGCTTGCGCCCGGTCGCCTTGTGGCAGGCGACGCAGCGGCTCCAGCCGGGCGGCAGGCTGTCTGCACGGGGCGGCCAGGCGATCGGCGAGCCCTGGCCGTCGCCGAGCAACTGGAGCCAACGGGTGCCACACGCGGCCGTGACCGCGCGCTGGCGCTTGCCGGGCCGCAGCCCCGGCCACGAGTCGATGACCTCCTCCATCGAGATGGCGTGCATGACGCCGGGCCAGCGCGCGCTGACGCCGATGAACGGGGCGTACAGGGCCACGTACAGGGCCACGAGCAGCGAGTACTCGCTGTCGACCCGGGTGAGCCTCGGGCGGCCCTCGGTCACGCCGCGCCCTTCTTCGCCTTGTAGGCGGCATCGCGGCGACGACGCGACATCCGCCGCCGCTCGCGCTCGCTGGTGCCGCCCCACACCCCGTGTTCGCCGAACTCGATGGCGTACTCCAGGCACTCCTCTCGGATCCCGCACTCTGCGCAGATCTGCAAGGCGGGGCCGATGCTGCCGTGGTCGTCGCCGGGGAAGAACACCTCGGTCGGGACGTCGTGGCACGCGCCCCTGCGCTTCAGGTCCAGCATGCGTTCCAGGCCGTTCATGCTTCCAACTCCCTGCTCCTCGTGGCGAGCGAGCCCGCCAGTCCAGTCACGATGTCGCGGGCCGCGACCGGAATGGCCGATGCTCGCTCCGTCCTATCGGCAGCGGGCCGGAAGACTTGAGCGAAGTGGGCGAACAACGCGGTCTGGTTCTCGTCGAGGCAGAGCCGCCGCCACGTCAGCGCCGCCACGGCCGCCTCGACCGACGGGTGCGACCAGGCGATCGGGCCGGTGACCTGGAGCCCGTGGAGGCGCACCATCGTCTGGACCTCGGCCCAGGCCTCGTCGAGGTCGGGCTGGTGGTGGCCGGAGGCGTCGTCGAGGAGACGGCGGGCAGTCGCAGCGAGTTTGCCCGGCGCCGGAGGGAACTGGTCCTCAGCGTGCGCCATGATCGCCGCGCGCACTCCCTGAGCGGGCAGGTCGCCGAGGATGTCGGTCCACACCTGGGTGCGAAGACGGTCCTGGTCAGCCGTCGGCAGCGAATAGGTGACCGGCCAGACCTCGTGCATGTAGAGCCAGAGGAGCTTCATCTCGGGGACGTCCATCAGGCGCCTCCTCGGATCTCGTTCGCGATGCGGGTGAAGGCATCGTCCTGGCGGGCTCGGCCGGTCCCGGACGGTGGCGGGCGCATACGGTCGCGGGCGCTCCGCATCCAGTTGCGCCAGGTCGCCAGCCAGTCGAGCTTCACCCCGCGCTGGCCGGGCTGGGCGCGCCAGTAGTCGACGAAGCGCTGCGTCTGGTCCCGGATGTCGACCTCGGGCACGGTCTCGCGCGCCCAGATCTTCATCTCGGCCGTGAGGACGAATGGCTCAGGGAGCCGGGCGCCTCGCTTCGACGCCGCAGGCGGCGAAGAAATCTCTGACTCTATGAGTCCTCCTATGTAAGAAAGGGAGGAGTCCACGGTGGTGGACGCCGCGTCCACGGTGGTGGACGTTCCGTCCGCAGGCGTGGACGGTGGAGCCCCTGATTCCACGGTGGTGGAATCGGACAGAACGTCGTCAAGCGGCAGCCAGAGCGTCCCGTTCGGGCGTTCGATGATCGCTCCGATCTCCCTCAGCACGCTCAGGGCTCGGTACACGACGGACCGGCCGAGACCTGTCTCCTCCTGAATCCCGGCGATGGGCAGGCGGGTGATCCGGGACTTGTAGCTGGAGTCGGCGAGGAGCGAGGCGTACACCCGCAGGATCGTGCCGCCCTCGACCTTGGCGACCCGGTCGTGCCGGATCACCCACAGTGGGATCTGGATGAACTGGGTGCGGGGGGTCTCGGTCACGAGCGGGAGCGGGGGCCGCCTGGACCCGTAAATGACGCCCATGTAGTTTGGTCCATAGCCCCTCCTCTGGTTAGGGTGCGATGGCGGCTGCGGGGCTGGTGTGGGACCGGCCCCGAGCCATCGGCTGGGATACCACGCTTGTAAGCCCGCCGACGGTAGCGCCCCCAGCGGACAGTGTCCATGACACTCAGAAGGGCTCCTCCCCGTCGGGGTAGTCGGTCGACGCGTCCGACGGCTCGGAGCCCAGGAGCGGCTCCTGAGAGGCCTCTCCGGCCTCGCTGATGGCAGGCTCGGTCGCGACGGGCTCGGGGGCCGAGCCGGTCACGCGCTGCGCCGGGGGTTCCAGGCTGTCGATCCACCAGCGCAGGTGGTCGGCGTCTGGGCCGTGCAGCAGGTCGTTGATGAGGTCGGCTTCCTCGTCGGTGAACGTGCCGCTCGGCTTCGTGAGCAGTTCCGGCGTCACCCCGGCCTTCGCCAGGCGCACCAGGGCCTCCTTGCGCTCGGCCTCCGCGGCGCGCCGCGCCATCAGCCACCCCTCGGCGGCGTCGAGTTGGGTGTCGTTGAACTCGTGGACCTTGGCCGGGAAGCCCTGCTCGGCCACCCAGTCGCGGAAGTCGTCGCGCAGCGGGCGCCCGCCGCTCTGGATGCTCGTGCGCAGCCGCTCGCGCTCAGCCCAGCCCGGCGGGGGCGGCGGGTCGGCCACCCGGGCCTCGTCCCTGTCGGCGTCGTCCTTGCCGTCGCCGATGCAGAGCGTCTGGATGAGGGCGTACTTGAGGCACTGGGTCATCGACTTGTTGGCGCCCTTGTCCGAGTTGTCCCGGCCGAGGCCGATCAGCGGGCCGATCGTGACCATGTCCTGGACGACCTCGTCGACCTCCAGGACGGTGCTGCCGTCGTCGGAGAGCACCCGGCGGGACCGGACGGTGCCGTGGGCGGGCCCGTAGGCCCGGTAGACCACGTGCAGTTCGTCCTCGGTCCAGGGCCGACTGTTGATCGAGAACTCCTTGACCCGGCGCTCCTGGACCTCAGGGATCATCGTGACCCCGTACTTGCCGAAGAGGGCCTGGACGTGCCGGGTGATCTGCTCGATCCCTCGGTACTGGTAGCCCTGCTCGGACTTCTCGTCCTTGCCGATGCCGGGCAGGTCCCGCATGACGGCGTGGATGGCCTGGATGACCGTGGTCGGCGGGTCGGCGGGGGGGCTCGACGTCGCCCGGCGGGCGAAGACGGCCTCGACCCGAGGCGCGATGCGCGCCGCCCGGGCCAGGTAGTTCTTCTGCTGGGCGTCGCTCAGCCCAGCGAAGTCGCCCTTGTCCACGAGCGCCTGGGCGATGTCGGCGATCACGTCGTCGTGGTCGGCAGCAGAGAGATCGTCGGTCATGGTCAGTCCTTCTCCTTCGCCTTCCCCATGGAAAAGCGCTTGTCGACGGGGGTCACGAGCGCCACGCCAGGCACCGGGTTGCCGTCGTCGAGGAGGAGCACGGCGGTGACCTTCTCGTCCGGGGCCTCGATGGAGACGTAGTCGTCGATGGTGGGACCGGGTTGCATCTTGCGTACCTCGGCAATCCGGGGCTCGACCTTGAGCAGCCCGTCGTAGTGGTTCTCCTGGGCCCAGGCGACGAGCGCCTTCTCGTCGATGACCTCCAGGCGCGGCTGGGCCTGGCGCAGCTTCGGCGTCACGCCGTAGGGCGTCGGGAAGGTCTTGCGGCCGTCGAAGCGGATCCAGGCCTCGACCGCGGCCTCGATGCGCTCGATCTCACGGCGCATCCCGGCGGTGCGGTCCGCGTGCCACGCCTCCCAGCGCCGCCGCTCGCGCTCGACGGTGGCGTCGGCCTCGGCGATGCGCTTGAGGTGACCGGCCCGGCGCCGCAGCAGCGTGAAGACCGCGGCCTCGTGGTCGGGGTCGGTGACCGGCGCGTCGAAGTCCGGGTCGTCGAAGTAGTGGTCGGGGTTGTCGGGGTCGAACTCGGCGAGGTCGTCGTCCAGGTCGTGTGAGCGCATGTCGCCCTCCTCAGGTCTACCGCGGTAGAGGTGAGGGTACACGTACCCGCTGACAGCTACCCCCGGCCTGCTACGGTCCCCCGGATTCGCCGAGAGGGAGGGGAGCCGTTGGGTCAAGCCTGAGCGTCGTCGCAGCCAGCGTCGTCGCTCGCCTGTCGAAGACCATTCCCCAACGCCAGGGGCCTCGCTGGAGAGCCTCGGCGGAAAGGAGGGACTCCAGTGCGAGCCTTCCGCAGCACGGCCCTTGTTGTGGCCGCCATCCTCACCGTCGTCCTCGGCGCGCGCGCCGACTTCTCCTCTTCCGGCCCGACCCTGTCGGACCGCTGGTGCCTCGGCCTGCCAACGGGCCAGCAGCGCGTCGACTGCCTCGACGGCCTCCACCCCGGGTTCAAGGTCTGGCTCGCCTTCCACGTGCCGCACCTGCCACCGCCATGGCCCTGGCCTTGCATTCTGAACGCCGAGAGCGGCGACACGTACTCAGAAAACACCGGCAACGGGTACTTCGGCGCGGCGCAGTGGCTCCCGAGCACCTGGATCGCCGCCGCTCGATACGCCGACTGGCCCGAGTTCACGCTCGGGGGTCGGGCTGACCTCGCCCCCCCCGCCGTCCAGGACCAGGTTGCAGAGGCGTGGGCGGCACACGCAGGATGGGGACAATGGGGGACCGCCCAACGATGCGGGGTCTGACGATCGCCCAGCTTTACGAGGCTGGGCGATCGCAGTACGAGATCGCGGCGAGCGTCGGGGTCAGTCAGACCACCGTCAGCCGAGACCTGAAGCGCCTCGGCGTGGTTGTCCACCGCCGCCAGGGAGACCCACGGGGGTCGAGGCACCACGCGTGGCGAGGCGACGAGGTGGGTTACGCCTCCTTCCACCGCCGCGTCGCGGATGCTCGCGGGCGACCGACGGTCTGTGAGGAGTGCGGGAGCAGCACCCGTCGCATCGACTGGGCCAACCTCACAGGGCGCTACGCCGACCCGTACGACTACCGAGCCCTTTGCCGCCCGTGCCACATGCGCTTCGACGGCGTCCATGAGCGGCGACGGCGCCCGCTCAGGCCCGAGGACTCGGCGGACCCTCGGCATGGGACGATCTACGGCTACCGGGACCGCGGCTGCCGGTGCCCCGCCTGTCGGGCAGCCAATGCGGCCCAGGCGAGGATCGACCGGGACCGCCGGAAGGCGAAGGCGGCGCTACCGCGGTAGATTCTTCGTCGTGGGGCTCAAGTCTCGGAGCGGCCCGCCGATACAAGGGGCATGGATACCTGCCCTGAGTGCGGACACGACACGCTGGAGGTGCTCGTCGGCGACCTGCCGTCCGAGCGCTTCCTCCATAGCGGCCCGGTGGCGACCTGCCACTGGTGCGAGGCCCGCCTCTACGAACTCCCAGAGGAGGAGGCCACCGCATGACCCGTCTCACGTCCAACGACGCCCCCGCAGCCGTCCGACGCGCCCTGTCCGACTGCGGCCTGCCCGACGACCGCTGGACGGCCGCTGAGGCCGTCCTGGCGGCCCTCAAGGACCTGGCGAAGGACCCCACCCGCCAACTGCTGCCCGAGCACCACTCGCTGCACCTGCCCGGCTGGCCCTGGCCCGAGTTCCTGCGCAACTCCGGCATGTCGACGGTCGAGGTCGCCCAGTGGAAGGACGCGTTCCTCTCCGGCTGGTCGACCGCACTCGCCCTGCTGCTCGGCATCGACGGCGGGCACGTCCTCGACGAGGTGCTGGGCGATGCCTGAGACCGCCGCTGAGTGGGAGGCCGAGATCCGCGCCGTCAACGAGCGCCTCGCCGCGGCACGCCTGGCGTGGCATGCGGCCCAGATCCGGGAAGCCGGGCTCGCCGTCGACCAGGTGGTCGAAGTCCGGCGGCGTGGCCTGACCGGCTGGGAGCCCGCCCGGATCGTCGGGTTCATCTCGCCCCAGGACCCGGGCTCGGCGATCGCTGGCGAGGAGAAGCCGCTGCGCTACGACCAGTGGCGGGTCGCTAATCCTCAGCCGTACCGCTACGTGCCCCGTCCCCGGAACCGACGCCGCGGGTGACCACCGAGAACGGCCTCCCGAGGACGAAGGCGGTCCGCGCCGCGATCGAGACCCTGGGCAAGCGCCGGGACTGGCTCCTCCAGCGGGTCGCCGATCGTCAGGCCGTCAACCCGGGCTGGGACGCCGACGGCTCCTTCGACGCCCAGGAGATCCGAGCGCTCGACCTGGCGATCCCGGCCCTGGAGGCCGAGTTCGACTTCGTGGCGCGCCTCCAGCGCGAGGAGCGCCTGCGCCATGACCGGGCAAGGGCCGAGGACCTGCGGGAGTACCAGGCCCAGCAGGCGAAGCTGCCCCGCGGGGTTCGTCGACCGAAGTGCTCAAGTCCCGAGGCCGCCGTGCCGATGGAAGGGACATGACCACACCCTTCACCGAAGTCATCGAGGCTGGCGTCACCGACGTCGAGCACCGCAACGAGGTCGCCCTCCTGGGCAACTACATCATGAACACGTCGCCCGGCTGGCGCCCCTCAGACGCCGCCCGGAAGGCGGTCGGGGTCTACGAGCAGGGCGGCATCGCCGCCGTCCGGTCCTACGACGGGCGGGACGAGCGGCGCCACCCGTTCTACCGCCCGCTGGGCGGCTAGGGCCGCCTGGGGCCGATGGCGATGGGGATCGCTCCCCATCCCATCGCCAGGCAGAACAGGCCCGCTGCCAGGAAGGTGAAGACAGCGTCGAGGTAGTGGGCGCCGAAGACGTCGCCGCCGCCCCAGTGGATGGCGGCGATGATCAGCGTCAGCAGGAAGAGGATGGCTGCCATGGGCCAGGGTGTACCCAGTCCAGGCAGGCGGGGAACCTACCCGCCCATGCCCTCCTGGCCCTGCGGGGCGGGCGTGAAGTCGAGGTACCACTCCTGGCCGGGTGAGAACTGCTCGGCCGCCAGGTCGTTGGCGATGCCCATGCTGAGTTCGCCGTAGGGCGTGGCCGCGGCCCACGCCTTGTTGTCCTCGCCGCGGGTCACCGGGCGCATCTTGACGGTGGTCGAGTAGCCGGTGAGTTCGACGGCGTACACGTAGAACTTCGCCCGGACGTGGCCGGAGGCGGGCTTGCCGGTGGTGATGGTCGCCATGGTCTGCGCTCCTCAGTCGTTGGTTCGATGGGATGCAGGCTGCGGCTGGATTGGTTCGCCCACGCCGACCTGGCGCGCACTGTAGCGCGCCACGGCCCCCCGGGTGAACGAGGGGCCGTGGGCACCGGGTATCTGATCCGGTGGGTGGGCGTTGCTCGGGATCGGCTACCGGCGAGCGTTCAGGTCACTGCGTGCTCGTCAACCCCGGGGGTCCAGGCCCCCATGCCAGCGGCTCCGGTCCTGTCTTCGCGCGGCCCTCTCTGTCTGGTTGGCAGTCGGGTGAGCCCGGGGGCTCTCGGGGGCCGAGGGTACCGTCGTGGGTTACACCGAACAAGGGAGGGCCTCTATCGTCGCACTCTGTCCCTGCGGGAACCCCTTGCCCCCCGGCCACGGCACGCGTCGCCGCTACTGCTCCAACCCGTGCAAGTACCGCTTCCGGGTCCAGCCGAAGCGAGGCAAGGGCACCTATCACCTGACGAAGCCGAACCCCACCTCCTACAGGCCGGGTGGGCACTCATCGCCAGCGACGGAGTTCCAGCCCGGCCAGGTACCGCACAACTTCGCCGGGGACGCCGCTGGGTACGACTCCCTCCATGACTGGGTCGTCGCCCGCCTCGGCAAGGCGGCGGGCCACACCTGCGCTGAGTGCGGAGAGGACGGCACGACGCATCGGCTGGAGTGGGCCAACAGGAGCCACCAGTACCGCCGGGACCTCGACGACTGGGTCGTGCTCTGCCGTCCTTGCCACGTTGCGTACGACCGAGAGAGCGATTGGGGTGCCGCGACGCGACTTTTCCTCCCTCGGGCATCCGGTGGCCTGGGGGTGCGGCGATGACCCGGGCTCTTGTGACCGGCGCGGCGGGCTTCATCGGGAGCCACCTGGTGACCTACCTGAAGGCCCAGGGCCACTGGGTGCGGGGCTGCGACGTGAAGCGCCCCGAGTTCGGCGAGAGCACCGCGGACGAGTTCCTGGTCGCCGACCTGCGCCACTTCTCGGCCGCCCTGGAGGCGTGCAACGGCGTCGAGCACGTCTACGCCCTGGCCGCCGACATGGGGGGCATGGGGTACCTCTCGACACACCACGCCGGGGTCCTCCACGACAACGCGCTGATCAACCTGCACACGATCGAGGCGGCCCACTGCCACGACGTCGAGCGCTACTTCTTCGCCTCCTCCGCCTGCGTCTACCCGGCCTCCCACCAGACCGAGCCCGACTGCGCGCCGCTGCGGGAGGAGGACGCTTACCCGGCCGGGCCCGCCGACGGCTACGGCTGGGAGAAGCTGATGGCTGAGCGCCTCTGCGGCTACTACTCGGACGAGTACGGCCTGGACACGCGGGTGGCCCGCTTCCACGCCATCTACGGCCCCCAGGGCACCTGGCGTGGCGGCCGGGAGAAGGCCCCGGCTGCGCTCTGCCGGAAGGTCGCCCAGGCCGAGTCCGGCGACCAGATCGAGGTGTGGGGCGACGGCCAGCAGACCCGGTCGTTCTGCTTCATCACCGACCTGGTCGAGGGCGTCTACCGGCTCATGCAGTCGGGCCACGCCGAGCCCCTCAACATCGGCCGCGACGAGATGGTGACCATCGACGAGCTTGCCCAGATGGTCATCGAGACCAGCGGCAAGCGCCTGGAGATCGTCCACGTCGACGGGCCCCAGGGCGTGCGCGGCCGCAACTCGGACAACACCCGGCTGCGGAAGGTGCTCGGGTGGGAGCCCCGGGTCGACCTGCGGACCGGGCTGACGGCCACCTACTTCTGGGTCGACCGCCAGGTGCACTCAGCCTGAGCGCGCGAGGAGCGGCGCCGAGATCCCGCTACCCAGGGACCCCGGCGCCGCTCCTACTGCTGCGCCCTGGCCGCAACCCCCCGGCACCGACCAAGGGCGGAGCGACTCAGGCCGGGGGCTCGACCGTGAGGTTGATGGTGCCGGAGACCGGCGCGGACGGGTCCCAGGTGATTGTGCCGGTCAGCGTGAACGGCGCCACGTTGTCGGCCGTGGCGTCGGTGACCGTGGCGGTGACGGTCGTCGTGGCCGGGAGCGGCTGGGGCGGGTCGGAGACGAGGAAGGTGGCCGTCGCCGAGGAGCCGTCCGCCGAGGGCGTGATGGTGGCGTTGGCGTCGACCGACCAGGCGATCGAGCCAGCCTCGGGGGCCGTGGGCTCGTTGTCCACGTCGACGAGGGCGGGGGTGACGCTGACGGTGTCGTTGTCGTTGGCGGTGACGTCGCTCATGGTGATGGTCCTTGTCTGAGGGTCGTAGGTGAAAGTCACCTGGACGGGTTGGCCGCCGATGGTGACCACGGCGGTGGTGCCTTGCGGAACGGGGGGGCCCGGGGCTGGTGGCCCCTCGATGGCAGCCAGTATCGCAGCCAGCCGGGCATCGACGTCGGCTTGCAGGGCGGCGACCTGGTCGCCGACGGTGAGGACGGCGTGGTAGGTCACCGACTCGTCCCAGGTGACGTCGGCGGTCAGCGTCGTCAGCATCGAGATGATCCTGGTGTCGTCGAGGCCGACGGCGACCAGCAGGGCCAGGACCTCGTCGTCGGTCGCCTGGATCTCCCGAAGCTGCTGGGCGATCGAGGTGAAGGCGACGGCCCGGGGGGAGTGGGCCGAGTCGAGGTCGCGCCACCTGGGGGAGGACAGGTCGCTCACGGCCGCGAGCCTACGACGCCGTGAGGTCGGTCGCGGCGGTGTAGGGCGGCACCGGCTGGGGCTGGGCCTGGACGGCCTTCAGCGCCTCGGTGAGGGCCTCGACCAGTTCGGTGCGGGTGAGCGGTGCCTCCGGCCGTCCCGTGCCCCTGGCGGCCGCCACAAGGCGCTGTCCGGCCGCCTTCGGCAGCAGGGCGGTGGACGACGACGCCGGGCTGATCGGGGCCGCCAGGAGGGCCTGGAGGGCCGCTATGGCGGCGGTGTACCCGGCGATGGTCGCGGCGTGCACGGCCGTGAGGCTCAGGTTGGCCCCGCTGGCCGCCAGAGCGCCCAGGAACGAGGTCAGGAAGGCGACCAGGGTGACCTGGAAGGCGTTCGACAGCCAGGCCTTCGTGAACACGGCGCTCAGTCCCCGCTCGGCTCGACCGGCTGCCCCTTGCCGAGGTGCTGGGGGTCCTGCCACGGGTCCGAGGACGGGTGGTTGGACAGGTCGTGCTCGAACTCCTCCTCCAGGACCTCGATGATCTCCTCGACCTCCTCGACGACCTCCTCCCAGAAGCCCGGGTCGGGCGGAGGCTCATCGGGCGGAGGCGTCGGGTCAGGCTCCGGCGGCCCGGGCTCGGGCGCGGGTGGCGGCGAGGGGTCGGGCGGCGAGGGCGGGGTCGGGGGCGTCGGGTCGGGCGGAGGCTCAGGCGTGGGCGGCGGTGTGGGGTCCGGCGGCGGTGTCGGCGCGGGCTCGGGCGCGGGCGCGGGCGGCGGGTTGGAAGTGCCCCCGAGGTTCGCCACGTCCACGAGCAGGCCCGGCTCGAAGGCCGCCGCCTGCTCCTCGGTGGTCACGAGCAGCCACGCCTCGTCGAGGTGGCCGCCGCTCTCGCCCGGCGCCAGGTAGGCCTCGTCGCACTCCTGCTCGGCCGCCCAGGTGACCACCGTGCGGGGGCCGCGCGCAGCCGCGGCCCTGGCGAGGGCGACGGCGTGGCCCTCCTGAGGGTCAGGCGGGTTGTTCTCGCCCACCCACTGGGCGCCGTTGGAGAAGTCCTGCTGGTCCCGGTCGCCGAGGTTGATGCCGATGATGACCGAGTGCCCGGCGGCGATGAAGGCGTCGACCTGGCCGAGCTTCGTGTGGTCGATGGGCGCGCAGGCGATGATCTCGCCCTCGCCCGGGGCGGCGGTGACCCAGGCCCCGCCGTTCCAGGCGTGCGTGCAGAGGAAGACCAGGAAGTCGGCGAGCACCACCCCGTTGTCCTGGCCGTTGTCGTAGGCCAGGTAGGCGGAGACCTCCTCGTTGGCGTTGAACGCGGGGACCGGCGCTCCCGCCGCGAGCGCCGTCATGATCCGCACGTTGCACTCGGCGACCTTGCCGCAGTCGCCGACCGGGTTGCCGCCGTTGGTCGTGAGCGTCGGGTCCGGCCCGTTGCCGAGCATCTGCCAGCCGGTGTAGCCCCCCGTCGCGTCGATCGGGTAGCTCGGGGCGGGCAGCGGCTCGCGCAGGTACTCGTGCGCCCAGCGCAGCGCGAGCCGGTTGCCCACCGCGCGCTTGGGCAGGCGCCCGCCCTTGCCGGGGACACGGGTGGGGGTCGCTGAGGGGTCGCTCATGCGCGGGAATCGTACGGCGTTCTGGCGTTCTACCCGTGGAACACGATCAGGATGATCACCCCGCCGACCGCGGCGATGGCGGCGATCGCGGCGATGGCGCGGGCGGTGAAGTCCGCGGTCCCCGATTTCGTGCCCTCGATCCTGTCGAGGCGGGATGTGTCGGTGGTGATCTGGGCCTGGAGTTGGTCGTGCCGCGGGCCGTACTCCTCCCGGGTGAGGAAGGCTGGGATGAGGTCCATCACACGGGCGATGTCACGGTGGACGTCCGCCAGTTCCGCGGTGACTGCCTGGAGCCGCAGGTCGAGTTCCCGCGCGAGCGCCGACGCCCGGGCCTCTGCGGCCTCGCTCGCGATCGTGGTCGCCCGGTCCTGGGTGATGAAGCGCTGGGTGTTCAGTTCCTCGATGTCCACGAGGCGTTGCGCGATCAGCCGGTCGAGAGACGTCAGCCCCTCGGCAAGTCGGATCAGGGCATCGTGGTCGTCCTCCGGAGCGGTCAGAGAGTGTGCACCACCCAGACCCCGATGACGGCATTCGACCCGCCGAACACTTCGATCTGGGTGAACCCACCCTTGTCGTTCCAGGTCGGCGGCAGGAACGAGACGTACCCGCCCGGTCCGGTCGGGTCACTGCCGTTGATGTCGCAGCCGAAGCAGTTGGCGAACGGCACGAGCGCTCGGCCCTCTTGCCCGTCGAGCACGGTCCAGCCCTTGCCGTCGAGGCCTAGCTGAACGCTGATCAGCGTCTTCGTCAGTTGCACATCGACCTCCACTGGGGGCAGCGTCACGGGCGGCGGGACCGGGACAGGGTGGGTGCCCGAGGCGGCCGCGAGCACCTGGGGCATCTGGCCGAGGCGCGGGCCGGGGCCGGGGCATGAGTGGTTCCCCCAGGCCGGGTCCGCCTGGCCGGAGGGGTAGTGGCAGTGGGTGGTGACGCCGTGGCCGCCGTGGTCAACCGCCACCAGCGGGAAGCCGTGCACCCCGGCCGCCCACCCGATCGCCTTGCCGAGCGTCGCGACCTGGGCAGGCGTCATCGGATCGGCGGGATAGCCCGCTACCTCGAAGCCGACGTAGCTCGTCGGCGCCCAGTTCCCAGCGCCCTGCGCGTAGGCGACCTGGTCGGTGTCGACCCACTGGACCAGCGCGCCGTCGGTGAAGTTCGGGTCGCCCGGTCCACCGATCCCGAAGTGCGCGCTGACCTGGGCGCCGGGGCGGTGGAAGAGGCTGTCAGCCGACGACAGCGTGCCGACGATCACGTGGTAGGCGGCACCGATCTTGGCGGTGGGCCCAGGTGCGTAGTTCGACGATGGGAGCGGGCCTCTCCACTGCGCGAACGGGCAACGCACGCCGTCAGGCTAGGCCGGTCACGGCAGCGTGCTGGCGATCCAGCCGCCTGCGCCCGTCGGCGTGCCGAGGATGTCCTGCATCCCGACCGACCAGCCGCCCGTGGCGGTCTTCGACGACGTGAAACGGCCGGAGAGCACGTAGCGGCCGGTGTGGGCGCCGCCCGTCGCGGCGTCGAGGCCCTTCGGGCCTACGGGGCCAGACCCGAAGGTGAAGTCCGTGTCCAGCACCGTGAGGTCGCTCAGGACAGTCCAGGTGACGCCATCGGCGCTGTACCCCCAGACGGGGGAGGTGGAGCTATCGAAGACGAGCCACTTGCCGAGCGTGTGGTTCCAGACCCCCGCGACGAGCGCTAACTCGGGCGAGGAGATCGGCTCGCCCTGCTGCGTCCAGGTGGCACCGTCGTCATTCGACGAGATGATCTGGTTCTTCGTGATGGTGGGCGTGAGGTTCTGCTGCTCGTAGCCGAGATAGAGCAGTTGGCCGAGGTCGGTCGAGTACGTGAAGAAGCACGCGCTGGAGATACCGCTGACGCCTACGGCGCCCAGCGAGAGCGACGTGCTCCACGTCGTCGGCGGCAGCGACGTTGACGTGCGGAAGTCCCAGGTGTTGCCGTTCCCCTCGGCGAACACGAAGAACTGCCCGTTGTTCGGGTCGAAGCCGAGCCCGCTGATGCCCCCGACGCCTCCGGCGGCGACATTGACGGCGCTCGACCATGCCCCGCCCAGGTTCGTCGAGTACTGGATCTGCGCGTGCAGCAGGCTGTCGTTGCCGACCACCCAGTAGCCGTCCCCGAAGGCTACCCACTGGGATTGTGGCGTGCCTGCGTTCGACCCGGCGGGGACCGAGATCGTGGGTGTCGCTACCGTCGTCCATGTGATGGCGTCGTTCGACCCGAGCCACGCGCCGGAGACGTCCTGGATGAGAATCCCGTAGGAGCCGACGGGAACGCTGGAGCCGTCGTTGATGCACGCGAGGGAGACGAAGTCGGGTCCTCCTGGAGCGGCCGTGCGCGTCTCAACCCAGATGTCGCCGTCGGTGCTGTAGGCCCAGTGGGAGTGGCCGCCCACGAGATCGGTGACCTCGGCCACCCATAGCTGGCGTGTGGTGCCGCCGGGGTCGACGAAGTTGGCGAACTGGCACGTGCCGCCCTGGTTGTTGATCGTGTGGAAGGCTGGCGGAAGGCCGCTCGGGATGTTCCAGTTCGTGCCGTCGTCGCTCCAGAGGAGCGAGTAGTTCAGGGTCGCCACGCGTCAGAGCGCTTCGATCGTGACGACGATGCCTTTGTTGCCCGTGCCCGGAGAGGTCGCGTTGACCGAGAGCAGGTCGCTGTAGGCGATGATCGGCTGCGGGTTGCAGATGAAGCGCTTGCCCGAGCCCGACGACGACACGGTGCACGACAGGCCCGGGATCAGCGTGCCGTTGAGGAGCACCTGGAGTGTGAAGGTGTTCACCCATGTCTCGACGTCGATGACGGCGGCGACGATGTTGCACGTCCACCGCACGGTCTTCGCGTCGCCCGCTCCGGTCGTGATCTGCCCGGCCCACGAGGGCCAGTGGAACGTCTGCGCGGCGAACGTCGGGAGCCCTTGGCCCGGCCCGGTATTGGGCACCGGGGTGAGCGTGCGGAAGTTCTGGTAGACGCGCTGCTGCTGGGTGATCGTGTTGATCTGGTCGCGGACCTGGTGAGGCTTCCAGACCGGGCGCGTCACGACGTCGCCACCAGGTTCAG
>Ga0335071_10000591_pt1 | contig 39843 bp, 27 predicted proteins | sample Lox_Sample_15_FD_206724 | JGI IMG/M metagenome (GOLD analysis project Ga0335071, IMG submission 206724) | Soil microbial communities from Loxahatchee National Wildlife Refuge, Florida, United States - Lox_Sample_1.5 | ecosystem: Environmental > Terrestrial > Soil > Wetlands | place: USA... | reverse complement strand
CTCCAACATCAGAGAGACTGCCATTGTCATCATTGGTTCGGAGGGTGCGTTAGAAAACCCTCTTTGAGCCGGGCGACACGAGGCAGCAGTGGAAAGGGGAAGCCGCGGCTCGCTTCGTTAAGTGCAGGGATCACCAGTAGCCGCGCGCTACCGACCTCCAGTGCCGGCTACTGGTACCCCGTCATTATCTTGTGTAATAAAGATCGACAAGCGCCTCCGAAGCGACGTATTCCTTCGGGGGCGATTTTTTTGCCCGGTCGCCTTTACTCGCCTGCGTTCTCCGTCACCACTTTTTCGATGCGGCGGTCGGGGACCAGCCACATCAGGGCGACCAGCACGTACAGAAGTTGCGCAGCCCATCGCAAGTAAAACGCGAGCGGTATCGCAATGCAGTAAATCGCCAAAGATAATTTGGCCTTGTAGTCTTTCCCCACAGCCCGCGCCAGCGCCGAACCGCTGCCCTCGGCTGCGATCAGCGCGCGGCACAGGATGGCGTAGGCCGTGCCTGACATCAAGAGCACCACACCATACAGCGCCGTGGGCGTTGAGCTGAACTCGTTCACGCCCATCCAGCCCGTGACAAACGGAAGCAGCGAAAGCCAGAAAAGCAGGTGCAGATTTGCCCAAAGTACTCCGCCGGTGACGCGGCGCGCCGCGTGCAGCATGTGGTGATGATTGTTCCAGTAGATCCCGATGAAGATGAAGCTCAGTACATAGCACAAGAACATCGGCAGCACGGGCTCGAGGGCGACCAGGTCCGCGCCGCGCGGAACATGCAGCTCAAGCAGCATAACCGTGATGATGATGGCGAGGACACCGTCGCTGAAAGCTTCAAGCCGGGTCTTGTTCATCGGCGCTTCCCGATCGGAAAACAAGCCTGCAAAATCGGCTTGTTCCAAGCTTAATAATGATCCGATTGTAACGTTCGAGCCGCTCCATACCCAGCCTTCGCGACCCGGCCTTCACGACCTAGCCTTCGCGACCTCAGGCCGTCGCGGCTTCCGGGACCTTATGCAGCCGGGCAATCTTCGGGCGACACGGTCACAATCGCGCAGCCGAACGAATAGTTGAACCACGCGTGCTGGGTATTCGGTGTCGCAAAGAAGCCTTCGAGGTTACGTCTGCGCGCTGTCTCGGCGACGAACTTGCGCGGGCCATAGAAGAGCGTAAAGAAGCTATCCCACTCGACGGTGAAGAGGAACGACTGGTCGGGCGGGAACAACGTTCCGCGCGAAGGGAAGGGAAGCGAAGGCGTCTTGAATCCCACGGCGGGCTTCAATTCACTGATCGGCAATCGCACCACAGGATCGCTGTGGGGAAATTCCGGCACAAAAACCAGCTCTTCCTGTCCGGCCGCCGCGAATGCATCAAGAAAGTCCTGCTGCAAAAGTGGTTCAAATCGCCCTTCGGCAGGCATCCACACCGGGTGCGCCTTGACGAAGTTCTCGATCTTGTCGCGGCCGGTCGGGTCAGCGAAATCGTCACCCAGCGACCCGATTGACGTCAGCAGCGCCTGGTTCATGCGTGCATGCGACGAGATCCCAGTCCGCTTTTCCACGTCGCCCCACGGGCACTTCATGCCATGCGCAACGATTTGCTCATCGGACGGATACCGCTGCGTAGTACCTGGATCCTGCGCGAGCGCGCTCCACCCAAACTTCTCTGGGACCTGTATAAAAGGGTGCAGGACGATGAACGCCGACTCAAATCTGCCGCCGTAGGCTTCCATGAGTGGAACTTCATACCGGGGATAAACGAATTCTTCCGCTTGCACGAATCCGATCGTAACGGCGGTCGACTCGCGCCGCTGTAACACCGGTCACCGTTCGCGCCTTGAAAAGGCCCTGGTTTCGGCATCTTGCTGAACCCGTACAACAGGAACCGACCGGCGAACATCAGACAAGGTACGGCGCCTACGGGTTTCGCAACCAAACCTGCGGCAAACACGCGAAGGCTGAACGGAGAGGGGGCTATATGGCAGTTGAGGTACTGGAACGGCAGGCATCAGTGGATGACGTTGTCCGCGAGGTTTCCCGGATCAAATCGATGGTCGCCGATGCGGTAGAGGACGGCGTAAGAACGGCGCTGCGCGCGATGAAACAGGGACAGAACTCCGCTGAGGACGCGATTCACAGCGCGCGTCACGCCATCAAGCGTAACCCGCTTCAAGCGGCAGGCATCATGTTCGCCGCGGGAATCATGATCGGCAGCCTGGTGACCCTGATCAGCTCGCAGCGCGACTAGATCCGTGTGTCAGCGGGAGAACGAACCAACAGCAAGAAGCTGACGGCTGGAAGCCTCCTTTACGCGGTCGCCCTCTGTGCCTCGTGCTGATGTCCAAGGCGGACGCTCACGACTTTTGATACGCCCGGCTCCTGCATGGTCACGCCATAGATCATGTCCGCGCTCTGCATCATTCGCTTCGAGTGAGTCACGATGAGGAACTGCGTGTCCTGGCCAAGGGCGCGCAGCAGATCGGCGAAGCGGCCCACGTTTGTCTCATCCAGCGCCGCGTCCACTTCGTCGAGCACACAGAACGGGCTCGGCCTGAACTGGAAGATCCCCACCAGCAGCGCGAGGGCGGTCAGCGCCTTCTCGCCGCCGGAGAGCAGCAGAACATTCTGCAGTTTCTTGCCCGGCGGCGACACCACGATATCCAGCCCGCTCTCAGCCTGATTGCCCTCGTCGCTCAGCCGCAGCATTGCCTGCCCGCCCTGGAACAGCCGCGAAAACACAGCTCCGAAGTTGGCGTTGATCTGGGTGAAAGCCTCCTCGAACTTGGTGCGCGAAATCTGATCGATCTCCTTGATCGTCTCCTGAGTATTTTCGATCGACTCGATCAGGTCGTTGCGCTGGGTTTCGAGAAACGCGTGGCGCTCCGCCGTTTCCTTATACTCATCCAGCGCCATCATGTTCACGGGACCCATCTGTTCCAGCTTCTGGCGCAAGCCGCGGCAGATCTCCTCTTCCGCCGCAAGGTCCTCTCCGGCGAGCCGGGCGATCTCCGCATCTGCCCTCAGTACCTGGGCTTCGACATTCACCTCGGCCAGGCAGCTGGCTTCGAGATGCGCCAGATCGGCGTGCAGAGTGGCCAGCTGGCTGGAAAGCGCGGCGCGGTCCTCTCTCAGCTGATCCAGCGCCGTCCGATCGGTCTTGAGCTGCGCTTCCAGTTCGGCCAGTTTCTGGCGCAGCACCTGGGCTTGCTCTGCAATCGCCTGCACCGCCTGAAGCGCCGCAGTGCGAATTTCGGTAAGCTCTCTCTGACGCTCGGCGAGCACGGTGTTTTCGGTGATTCGCTGCTCCCGCTCGGCGCTTGCGGCGGCCAGCTGCTGCTCGATTGCCTGAACCCGGCGCTCCAGATCCGCAAAGACCCGATCGATGCGCTGGAATGCCGCCTCCGCGCCGCGCCGACGCTCCTCCAGCCCGGCCAGCTCGGCGGTCATCTGCGCCGCTTCCTGCTGAAGAATGTCGCGGGTCTGCCGCAAGCCTTCCAGTTGAGCCTGTTGCGCGTCCAGGCTGGCCTCGGCCTGCGCATGCTCGGCATCAAGCCGCGCGGCCTCCTCGCGCTTTTCTGCGATTGACCGGTGTCTCACCTCGCGCGCCTCGCTGTTGCGGGCGGCTTGCGCCTGCCATTCCTCCAGGCGCCTCTCAAGGCGCTGCGCCTCGCCTTCCATCTGCTTCAGTGCCGCGCCCAGGTTGGCTGCCTCGGTCTCGGCATGGCGCCGTTCCTCGCCGCGCGTCTCCAGCTCCGTGGTCAGCTGGACGATCGCCTGGGTCAGACGGTCCGCTTCCACTTCTGCCTGTCGCAATTCGCTATCTAGCCTGCCCAGCCTTCCCTCGATCTCGCGCAGCTCACGTTTGAGCGCCAGCGGGCCTTCACTTGCCGGCTTGCCGCCGGTGACGGTGGAATGATGGAAGCACTCGCCTTCAGGCGTCAGGAACCAGGCGTAGCCGTATTGGAACGCCAACCGCTTTGCCTCGATCGCATTTTCAGCCAGGTAGCCGTGCTTGAGTTTGGGCAGCACAGCCTCCAGCGAGTTTCCGAATCCGTTCAGCACCTTGATGGCTTTACGCAGAGGGATCACCCCGGGCTCATCGATCGGCCCTTCGCTGCTGCCGAAAAGCTCTCCCTGAAGATCGGAATGGATGAGGAAGGTGGCGCGCCCATCGCCGGTCTTCAACACGCGGACGCCCTCTTCGGCGTCGCCCCAGTTCTCTACGACGACATAATTCAGTTCTTCGCGCAGGAACTCGTCCACGATGCCTTCGTGCTCACCGCTCACCTCGATGAAATCGGCCAGCGTTCCCACTGGCGCTATGGATTGCCCCATTGCGCCCGGCCTCAATAGCCGGCGAACGGTGTCAGTGGCATAGCCGTGGTTGCGGACCAGTGCTTCGAGCGAGTCGCGCCGCCCTTCGGCCGCGGCCTGGTCGCTGCGCAACTGGTTGGCGATAGCGCGGCTCTGCTGCTCATCGGCGCGCTTGGCCTGCATAGCCTCGCGCATTCCGGCGATCTCATCTTCCAGGCGGCGCACAGCCGCGCTCGAAGATTCGAAGCGCAGGCGAACTTGGTCGCTCTCTGACGCGAGTCTCGCGCCCTCTACCTGCGCCTGGCCCATCTCCGCTGCAAGACGCTCAGCCTCGCGCTCCAGCGCGGCAAGACTCTCTTCTCCCTGCACCGTGGCATTGCGCGCGCTGCCCGCGAGAGCCAGCAGGTGCATAGTATGGCGCCGGCCCGCTTCGAGTTCCCGCTCGGCTCCGTAGACTTGCTCCGCCGCGGCACGCGCCTCGTGCTGCCGTGCCTCGACTTTTTGCCGGAATTCGTGTGCCTCCCCGGCCGCGGTCTCCAGAAAACTGCGATGCTGCGCGCGTTCCTCCTCGATTCCCGCCATCTGCCGGCGCGTCTGCTCCAGTTCGGCGTTCTCCACCGCGATTCGCGTCTCCAGTTCGGCGACGCGCTCGACATTGCCACGTTCCCTTGCAATCGCCCGCTCCAGCTCGACAGCTGCCTCACTGGCGCGGTTCTGGGCCTCCTGGCCTTCATGCTCCAGTTCGTATCCGCGCTCGGTCAGCGTGTGCTGCGTGCCCTCCTGCTGAGCAATCCCTTCCACCGAGAGATTGATGCGCTCGGTGAGCGAGGCAATTTCCAGGTCCAGCCGCGTCTGATCCGCGTCCATGGCGGCCATGCGGCTGGCAAGGACCACGCGCAGGCGGCTGCGCAGTTCCTCGCGTGCCGCGGCGAAGCGCTCAGCCTTGGCAGCCTGTCGCTTCAGGCTGTTCATTTGCCGCGTGACTTCTTCAAAGATGTCATCCACGCGCGCCAGGTTCTGCTTGGCGCTCTCGAGCCTCAGCTCCGCCAGGCGCTTCTTATTCTTGAAGCGCGTAACGCCTGCTGCCTCCTCAATGATGGCGCGCCGCTCATACGGCTTCGAACTCAGCAGCTGCCCGATCCGCTCCTGCCCGATGATTGCGTAACTCTCCGGGCCCAGGCCGGTGCCCATGAAGATGTCCTGGATGTCGCGTAGACGGCAGAGCTTGCCGTTGAGCAGGTATTCGCTTTCGCCGGTGCGAAACAAACGCCGCGTCACAACCACCTCGCCCTTTTGCGGTGCGCGGTGGAACTTGCGGCGGCGAATCTTCAGCGTGACCACCTGGGGGGCACCCTGCGCCTCCTGTGGTGAGGCGGATTCATGGTCGAGAGGCGCGCCGGATTCCCCAGATTGCGCTGTCTCCGCGCCTTCTTCGGCTGGTTCCTCGATCACCTGCCCCGGTTGCTCGTTGGAGCTGATCTCCTCGGCTTCGGAGGCGCGCTGGCGCCGCAGTTCCTCCTCGTCCCAGTCTGCCGGCTCATCGTGGTCAACCACCACCTCCGGCTCGACGGGCACCGGCCCTTCGTAGGCCTCCGGATCGACCATGGTCAGCGTGACTTCAGCCATGCCCAGCGGCTTGCGATCGCGTGCGCCGGCGAAGATGAGATCCTGCATGTGACTGCCGCGTAATGTCTTCGCGCTTTGCTCGCCCAGAACCCAGCTCACTCCATCGAGAATGTTCGACTTTCCGCATCCGTTGGGGCCTACCACCACAGCGACACCGGTTCCCGCCACAGCAAGTTCCGTGCGGTCGCAAAAACTCTTGAAACCCAGGATGTGGATCTTCTTTAATCTCAGCATCTTTACTCCGGAGGAGGTTCTGTCCCGATCTCTTCGCAAAAGACGGCCCGCACCTGCATTCGCAAGCACGCTCACGCGAGCGATGGAACACGCTTGATTACTGACTCTACGGAGATGAAACGTCAGGGTCAACGCCGCAAATTGCGGGTTTTGTGGATAAGGCAGGACGAATTCGCGACCCCGCCGCAGTTCGGGACAGACGCGCCCCGACCACTCAAAATGACCCAGAAAAAGGACTGCCGCTGCCCCCCGCGTCGCTCAGAATCTTATACTGAATAAGCAAAACATCGAACGGCAATCATAGGAGTCATTATGTCGAACGAATCGAAGTGCCCGTTTTCGGGCGGCACGCTTGAACACACTCGGGCTGGGGCGAAGGGCAATCGTGACTGGTGGCCCAACCAGCTCAACATCGGCATCCTGCATCAGCACCCGGCGAATTCGAATCCGATGGGCGAGGACTTTGATTACGCCAAGGAATTCAAGAGCCTCGACCTCGATGCCGTGGTCAAGGACCTGCATGCGCTGATGACCGATTCTCAGGAGTGGTGGCCGGCCGATTTTGGTCATTACGGGCCGTTGTTTATCCGCATGGCCTGGCATTCGGCGGGCACGTATCGGATCTACGACGGGCGCGGGGGAGGCGGCAGCGGCACGCAGCGGTTTGCGCCGCTCAATAGCTGGCCCGACAACGTCAATCTCGACAAGGCGCGCCGCCTTCTGTGGCCGATCAAGCAGAAGTACGGCCGCAAGATCTCCTGGGCAGATCTCATGATCCTGGCCGGCAACGTCGCGCTCGAATCCATGGGCTTCAAGACCTTCGGATTTGGCGGTGGCCGCCCCGATGTGTGGGAGCCGGACGAGACCGACTGGGGCCCGGAAGCGAAGTGGCTCGGAGATGAGCGCTACAGCGGTGACCGCGAGTTGGCCAATCCGCTCGGCGCGGTCCAGATGGGCCTGATCTACGTCAATCCGGAGGGACCTAACGGCAACCCCGATCCCGTCGCTGCAGCGCGCGACATTCGCGAGACTTTTGCCCGAATGGCGATGAACGACGAGGAGACGGTCGCGTTGATCGCCGGCGGCCACACATTCGGAAAGACCCACGGCGCCGGCCCGGCGACCCATGTTGGCGCCGAGCCCGAGGCCGCCTCCCTCGAAGAGATGGGTCTCGGCTGGCGGAGCAGCTTTGGCACCGGTGTAGGTAAAGACGCCATTGGCTCGGGCCTTGAAGTCATCTGGACCACGACTCCCACCAAGTGGAGCAACAACTTCTTCATCAATCTCTTCGGCTATGATTGGGAGCTGACCAAGAGCCCGGCGGGCGCCCACCAGTGGAAACCCAAAGGCGACGCGGGCGCAGGCACCGTTCCCGATGCGCACGATCCATCGAAGAAACATCAGCCCACGATGCTCACTACCGATCTTTCACTGCGGTTCGATCCGGACTACGAGAAGATCTCACGCCGCTTCCTGGAGCATCCCGATGAGTTCGCCGACGCCTTCGCGCGCGCCTGGTTCAAACTCACCCACCGCGACATGGGTCCACGTTCGCGCTATCTCGGCAAGCTGGTGCCCAAGGAGGAGCTGATCTGGCAGGATCCGGTGCCGGCTGTCGACCATCCCCTGATCGATGAAAAGGATGCGGAAGCGCTCAAGACAAAGATTCTCGCGTCGGGGCTGTCGACCTCGCAGCTCGTCTCCACGGCGTGGGCGGCGGCGTCGAGCTTCCGCGGCAGCGACAAGCGTGGCGGTGCCAATGGTGCTCGCATCCGCCTGGCCCCGCAGAAAGACTGGGAAGTGAACCAGCCTGCCGATCTGGCGAAGGTGCTGTCAAAGCTCGAAACCATCCAGAAGGAGTTCAACGGGGAGCAAGCCAAGAGCAACGGAAAGCCCGCGAGCGGAAAGAAAGTCTCGCTTGCCGACCTGATTGTGCTTGCGGGCGACGCGGCAGTGGAGGCGGCTGCAAAGAAGGCCGGTCACGACGTGAAGATTCCATTTTCGCCGGGGCGTACCGATGCGTGGCAGCAGCAGACCGATGAGGCGTCTTTCGGCGTGCTGGAACCGAAGGCAGACGGCTTCCGCAATTATGTTCGCAAGGGGTTCGAAAGCTGCGCAGCGGAGTTTCTGCTCGACAGGACGCACATGCTCACGCTGACCGCTCCCGAGATGACCGTCCTCATCGGCGGCCTGCGCGTGCTGGGAGCGAACTTCGCAGGATCGAAGCATGGCGTCTTCACCACGCGGCCCGAAACGTTGACCAACGACTTCTTCGTGAACCTGCTCGATATGGGTACGAAGTGGGAGAAGCCGGCCGGCCACGAAGGCGTGCTCGAAGGCCGCGATCGCACGACGGGCGAACTGAAGTGGACGGCTACCGTTGTCGATCTTGTCTTCGGATCGAACTCGCAGCTCCGCGCTCTCGCCGAGGTCTACGCGAGCGGCGACGCGCAGGGCAAATTCGTCGGCGATTTTGCAGCCGCATGGAGCAAGGTGATGAACCTCGATCGATTCGATCTTGTGTGATCTGCTGCTTCTTTCTCCTGATCTGCGAAGAACGGAAGGCCCATCCGAGAAGGATGGGCCTTCGCATTCGCGACGAGGCGGAGCGCGAAGAGTCGCTCGAGACGTAGTGCAATCGCCGGCTCGGTGCGAGTGTTAAAATCGATCAGTGCCGGGTCCTACGCGACGTAATCCCGCCAACCCCGCCAGGTCCGGAAGGAAGCAACGGTAACGGGCTAGTACGGGCGCAGTAGGTAACCCGGTACTTTTCTGTGAGTGGTCAGTGTTCAGTGGTCAGTGATCAGTAGTCGTCGATCGGTCTGTGATCACCTCTACCCATGGCGCTCAGACCCCCGCAAGGAGATTGATTTGACGCTTACCGTTCGTCCGGTTGTGGGCCGGCGCGCAAAGATTTCCGCGCTCGGCACCTACGTTCCCCCCGATCTCATCACCAATCAGGACCTCGAAAAGATGGTGGAAACCAGCGACGAGTGGATCACGGAGCGCACCGGGATCAAGACTCGGCACAAGCTGGCTCCCGGGCTCGGCGTCAGCGACATTTGCACCGAGGCGGCGAGAAAATGTCTTGCCGCGCGCGGCATCGCGGCGAGCGATCTTCAGGTCATCATCGTCGGCACGGTTACTCCAGACATGATGTTCCCCTCGACGGCGTGCCTGGTACAGAACAAGCTTGGCGCATCGGGCTGCTGGGGATTCGACGTCTCCGGCGGCTGCTCGGGGTTCGTCTATGCTCTGCTCGCCGGCATCAACCTGGTGCAGAGCGGGGCCTACAGCAAGGTGATGGTCTGCGGCGCCGATGCCAACACGCGCATGACGGATTACACGGACCGCACTACCTGCGTTCTGTTTGGCGATGGCGGCGGCGCGGTTCTGATCGAGCCGGCGGGGGAAGGTGAGATCGGCTTCATCGATGCCGTGAATGAGATCGACGGGTCTGGTGGAGTGAGCCTCAACCTCAAAGGTGGAGGCAGCCTGAATCCGTCGACACACGAGACCGTCGATAAGAAATGGCATTACATTTACCAGGACGGGCCAGCGGTTTACAAATTCGCCGTACGCAAAATGGCCGAGGCCACCGTCAAACTTCTTGAGCGCAACGGGGTCACGGGCGCCGACCTGGGCTGCTTTATTCCTCATCAGGCCAACAAACGCATCATTACGGCAACGGCCGATCGGCTGGGCATGAGCCCGGATCGTGTGATTATCAATATCGAGAAGTACGGCAATACTTCAGCCGGAACCATTCCCCTCGCCATGGAGACGGCTGTCGAAGAGGGCAAGCTGAAGAAAGGCGACCTGGTTTTACTCGCCGCAGTAGGCGCCGGTTTCACCGTGGGAACCGTGTTGTTACGCTGGGAAATCTGAAGGGCAGCTTTCAGCTCTTGGGGGTTGGCAGTCGGTCTCGCAAATCCAAGACAAAGTGACAGACCGGCGCGGGCGGAAGCGGTTAGGAGCTGAACCCTGAAACCCTGAAGCTGAAGGCGGAGAGCTGATGGCTCGTCCGAGGCTAGCAGCTAGAAGCTGAATCGTCATATACTGTGCTCCACAAACGCCGAACCTCGGCGCGTGCTGGGCGAAACCAAGCGGAGGGCGACCATGGATGTGGCAATGACCGCAAGGACAGGAAAGATATCCAAAGCGCTGCGCTCGCAAGCTGAAGAGGGAATGGAGCGCATTGGCCGCGTGCTGGGGCGCACCGCGCGTGCCAGCATCACATTCAGCACACAAAGGCATCTCCAGGTGGTCGAGTTGACTGTGCAGGCGCGCACGCAGAAGATTGCCGCCACGGGCAAGGGGCCAACCCCGGATGCCGCACTGCGCGAAGCCATTGCACGCGCGGAACACCAGGCTCATCGCTACCGCGACCGCCGGTTGGTGAGCAAACGCCTGCCCAAAGAGGAGAAGGTGCTGACGGCGCCGCCGGTGGCGCGGCCCAAGGCTCGCATCGATCCCGACGCGGACGCGGCCGACTCCAAAGCGGCTCGCACCGAGGCTAGAGCCCGCACGTCGATTGCTGTTCACTCATTCCCTTCAAGTTCCGCTGTCGTCGAGCCGCACGTTGTCAAGAGCGGCGAAGCGATCGCGCTGCGGCCGATGACCATAGAGGAAGCAGTGAAGGACGCCGAGTTCCGCGATCGCGACCTGCTCATCTTTCACACCGCAGCGGGAGACATGTTCGTGCTCCATCGCCGTCGCGACGGACAGATGGAACTGGTCGAGATCCCCTAGACGGTCGTCCTTCGCAATTCGTCTGTCTCGCGCACGCTTCTTGCAGGGTGCTCGCGAAGGGTGCGGCTGGATTTTGCTTGTCCAAGAGTGAGAAGTCAGCGCAGCTACTTGTGTACGGAACTCCCTCACTTGCCAAGACTTTGGTTGCATCCGCTGCCCGCTTTAGGGGATCGTTGGCTGCCGATTTAGGGATGGTTGCTGGGTCACCGCGAGCATACCATCGGAAGATTGGCGTCACCTGAAATTCAGGCCCGGGTTCTTGCTCGACACGCAGGATGACTGTCGGTGTCGCGGGTACCCAGGGAGGCCGTGAAAGTGGACCCTTACGAAAACTCGGTTCCGGATGCGCAGCGGGAGGTTCTCAATCGTCTGCCGGTTCTGATTTTTCTTGAGCGAGCCGGAGTTATTGTCTTTGCGAACGCCGAGGCGCGCGACTTGCTTGGTATCGCCGAGGACGAATGGACCGAGCGACCGGTCGAAGATGTCTTTTGGGGCCTTTTTTCGGACGCAGCAGAATCGCAGACTCAGCTCTCCGGCACGGAACGGGGCAACCCATTTCACGCCACCTTGCCGGCAGCCAACGGGCGACTCCTTTTCATCGAGGGCATCTACAGCGTTCTCAACGCAGAGACGCGCGAAGCCGTCATTGTGGCTCATCTCAGCGATCGCGAGCGCGCGCCCAGGTCCCGGCTCATGGAAGACGTGCTCGCCAGCCTGCCCGAGGCTGTCGCCATTGAACACAAGAACCATGTTCTCTACACCAACCCGGCATTTTCGCGCATGTTCGGCTACTCCGCCGAAGAGGCCAATGGCGGGAGCCTGCGGGATCTGATTGTTCCCGAGACTCGTTTCAACGAAAACGCTGCGCTGGCCAAGGCCGCCGACGAGACCGGCGTCACGACGGTCGAGACGGTGCGCAAGAACAAAGCCGGAGAGTTTGTCGATGTCAGTCTTCAGGTTGCGCCGCTACTGGTTGACAACGCCAGAGTAGGATATGTCTCCACTTTTCGCGACATCGGCGATCACAAGCAGGCTGAAGAGAAGCTGCAGCACGATGCCATGCACGATGTGCTCACAGGCTTACCGAATCGCGCGCTCTTCCTTGACCGGCTCGGTCTCTCGCTGAGTCGCCGGATGCGCCGCCCCGACTACGGTTGCGGTGTTCTCTATGTGGACCTCGACAAATTCAAGGAGATTAACGACGGGCTCGGCCATGCGGCCGGGGATGCTCTTCTGATGGGGGCAGCCGGCAGACTGCTTGCCTCGCTGCGTCCTCAGGACTCCGCGGCACGGCTGGGTGGCGATGAGTTCGCGGTGCTGGTGGAAAACATTCTCACCGCATACGATCTGGAGATCGTCGCCGGGCGCATCTTGCGCGAACTGGAACGTCCATTCGACATCTTCGGGCATGTCGTTCATGCCGGAGCGAGCGTGGGCGCCGCCATGGCGGGCCCCGATCACATCAACTCAGACATGCTGGTCCGCGATGCCGATTTCGCAATGTATCGCGCCAAGCAGGCAGGGGGCGGCCGCTATGAAATCTTCGACAAGCATCTCGAGGTAGCTGTCACCAGCCAGCAGGAGCGAGAGCGCCAGTTTCGTACCGCCCTCGATAAGCGGCGCTTTGCTTACCGTTATCAGCCTATCTTCAGACTGGCGAACGGCAAGCTCGAGGGATTCGAAGCACAGGTATGCCTGCTCCGCGAGGATGGCAGCATCGATGCCTTTCCCGATCTGCTCTCGGTCGCCGATGAAGTGGGCCTATCGGTCATCCTCGGCCGTCAGACTCTGGATGCGGTCTGCGAGCAACTGAGCGATTGGAGCAAGCACACGCCGCAGCTGGACCCAAGGGTGATTGTCAGCGTCACGCGGCGGCAGCTTTACCACCCCGATTTGGTCACGCACATCAAAAAGGCCCTGGCAGCGACTGGGGCCGACCCTGCGCAGCTGGTGATTGAAGCGCCGGAGAGTGCGTTCAACGACAATCCGGATGCCGCCGTTGCAGTGCTGCAACGTCTCGCCGACTGTCACATCCGCGGTGCGATCGACGATTTCGGAAGCAGCCTGGCTCCCCTCAATCATCTGGTCCACTTGCCCATCGCCATGGTGAAACTGGCGCCCAGGCTGACCATCGCCGCAGTTTCATCGGGACGACAGCTTGCTGCGCTTGAATCAATCATTCGTCTCGGAAATGCTCTCGATATTCAGGTGGTCGCTCAGCGCATCGAGACTCAGGAACAACTGGTTGCGCTCACGCGCATGGGCTGCGCTCTCGGCCAGGGGCCGTTGCTGTCTCCACCCGTGGAAGCGCTGCAGGCCATCGCCATCGCCGAAAAAGGATACTGGGCGATCGCGTCCGGAGTTACGCTTTGGTCCTAGGCAGGCCTCACCGTGCTCTCGTCATGATGATCGGGTTGATCGCGTGCGATTGCAGCGGCAGCCGATGTAGCATGAACCATGATGGCTAAGAAGCCCAGGCACGGAAGTGCAGATTCGAAGACGGGCGTGCCACGCCGCAAGAAAGCGCCAAGAAAGGCCAAGGAATTGGTCATCGTCACCGGAATCTCCGGTGCAGGCAAAGCTTCGGCACTTAAGGCATTCGAGGATCTTGGCTATCATTGCGTCGACAATCTGCCGCTCGAGTTACTGCCCAACTTTGCCGGGATTATCAGCGCATCTGCCGAGGTGGAGCGGGCCGCCATCGTTGTCGACGTTCGCGAGGGCGCGACCCTCGACCGCCTGCCCGAGATCCTCAAGAGCATCAGGAACATGCTGCATACCCGCGTCATCTTTCTCGACGCGCAGGACGCCGTGCTGGTTCGGCGCTACTCTGAAACGCGCCGGCCGCATCCGCTGGGCCGCTCAGAGACGGTGTGGCGATCCATCGTGGAAGAACGGCAGGTGCTCGATCCCATTCGCGACGTGGCCGACACGCTGATCGATACTTCGAACTTCAACGTCCACGAGTTGCGCGGTGACATTCTGGCCCGGTTCGGTCACGACAGCGAAGCCCGGCGCCTGCTGGTTTCGTGCCTCAGCTTCGGTTTCAAGAACGGAGTTCCCCTCGACGCCGACATGGTCTTCGACGTGCGCTTTCTCCCCAATCCCCATTTTGTGCCCGAGTTCCGCAAGAAGACTGGACTTGATCCAAAGGTTGCTGCCTTTGTTCGCCGTTTTCCTCAGACAGAGGAATTCCTGAATCGCGTCACCAAGCTGATGCTCTACCTCCTGCCGCACTACGTCGAGGAAGGGAAGAGCTACCTCACGGTCGCATTCGGATGCACCGGCGGCCAGCACCGCAGCGTGATGATGGCCGAGGAAGTAGCCAAGCGCCTGGCCAAGGCGGGCTATCAGGTCAAAGCCCTACACCGTGACATCGTGCGGTGACTCTCGGGTTGTCCTCACGGCTCAGCAGTTGGCAGATCATCGAACCACCTCGCCAATGCAGCGGCAAAGTCCCGATCGGCATCTGGTGAAGCTCTCAGCCACACCAGTGTCTTCCGCTCGGCGATCATTCCATAGGCAGCGGGTGCGATGTCAGATCCATCTCGCCCGGCCCAGCTAACCCACAGCACTGGGACCCGAACTTTCTTCGCAGCACCTCCGAGATCGTAGCGATCGTGAACCAGCCACTGTGCCGGAACCAGTTTTGCGCGTGCATCATCGAAGATCGCATCCGTTGGCGTCGCGGTCGGCGACTCCGCGATCACGCCGGCCAGCTCGGGATGCGCCGCCGCAACTTCCAATGCCAGATTGGCGCCAAGCCCCTCGCCGTCGAGCACGATCGAGGCCCGGCTCACGTGCCGCGTCGCCGTCAGGTAATCGAGCGCCCAATCCGCGTCCTGCAGCCAGTGGGCTTCACTGGGGTGCGTAAACTGGCTCTGCCCATATCCGCGGTAGTCGAAGGCCAGCACATTGACTCCCGCGGCATGTAAGCGCCGCAGGGCGTCTACCGAGTTTCCGAGGTTTCCGTCCTGGCCATGCAGCCTAAGCACGGTGAGGCGGCTCAGCTTGGCCTCGCTTCCGGCGGCAATCCACCATCCCGTCAGTTGCGGTATTCCGTCGTTCCCGACGGCGAAGGCAACGGGCTCGAATGCCAGTCCATCGGCCGCCGGCGTCGTCGCGACGGTTGCAACCGGGTGGTAGAGCAGCTGCCAGCTGCCCTGCCAGAAAAGCAGGCAAAGGGCCCCCCACGTACACAGCGCAGCGGCCATCAGGGTACTTGCCGTGGCCGCAAGCAGCCACTTGCCCGACACCCTCGGCGCCTCTGGTGCTCGCCCTCCGGAGGCCAATCGGCGCGAATCGATGCCTTTCGTCTTCTTTTTGCCCGCCATCCTTGCCATTTGCCGGTTTTCCATCCGTCGCGAAGAGCCCATTCCATGCTAACCGCCAACCGATGGAACGGCCTTCCTCCCCGTCTTGAGATGGATATTTTCGGGTGGTCCGACCTCGGGTGTATATTTTCATGTGGTCCTTAATCGTTAACTAAGGCTTTCCGGAAGGTTTTCAAAGAGAAAGGGACGGCAATGGAATACGGGAACGGCAAGACAACGAAGCCTGCGGCAAACGAAGTGCTGCTGGTGACGAGCGGCGACCTGCGCCAGTCGGCGAACCAGGTGTGCTGGCCCGCGCAACGCGATATGGAAGAAAAGCTTACGGCGGCCTTCGCGCAGAAGGGATACAAACTCGTCCGCGCCCATCCCTACCGCGACGATGTGAAGCATGGCTTTATCTGGTCGCAAAGGATGGGGATGGATGTCTTCATGAATGTTCATCCCGAAGCCAAGCTGGTATTCGCGACAGCAGCCTGGCAATACAGCCATCATGTTCTCTCGGGCCTGCGCAGCCATCGGGGTCCGATTCTGACCGTCGCCAACTGGTCGGGGCAGTGGCCGGGGCTGGTGGGCCTTCTCAACCTGAACGGCTCGCTGGTCAAGGCCGGACGGGCGTTTTCCTCCATCTGGAGCAAGGACTTCACTGACGAGTACTTCCAAAGGGCCCTCGACGAATGGCTCAAGACGGGCAAGATTACTCACGATCTTTCCCATGTTCACGCGCTCGACAAGAAGAAGCTGCCGGCCGAGAACACGAAACTTGGCGCTGAGCTCGCCGCCGACCTCAAGAATCGGAAAGCCATCCTGGGTATCTTCGACGAAGGCTGCATGGGCATGTACAACGCCATCATCGATGACGAGTTAATTAACCCCGCAGGCATCTACAAAGAGCGGTTAAGCCAGTCGGCGCTCGTAGCCAGGATGCGGACCGTCTCCGATGCCGAGGCCAAAGCGGTGTATGACTGGCTGGTTTCGAAGGGCGTGAAATTCTCGTTCGGCAAAGACACTGCCAGCGAGCTAACGCTGGATCAGGTGCTCGACCAGTGCAAGATGTATATCTCGGCGGTTCGCATCGCCCGGGAATTTGGCTGCGACGCTATCGGTATCCAGTATCAGCAGGGATTGAAAGACATGGCGCCCGCGTCCGACCTGGCTGAAGGCATGCTCAACAATACCGACCGCCCCCCGGTTTACGCCGAGGGCACGAAAGACGAGTTGTATGCCGGCGGTCCGCTGCCGCACTTCAACGAAGTGGACGAATGCGCGGGAGTCGATGCATTGCTGACGAACAAGTGCTGGAAGGCGCTCGGGCTCGATCCCTCCACCACTTTGCACGACGTTCGCTGGGGCGAGCACTACAAGGGAAACGGATCGGGCAATGGCGCGGGTGGCTCCAGCATCGACGACTTCATCTGGCTGCTGCAGATCTCGGGTGCTGCTCCGCCCAATCATTTTGAAGGAGGCTATGCGGGCACCGTCTCGGAGCGCCAGCCCTCCATGTATTTTCCGCTTGGTGGCGGCACGCTCAAGGGTGTCGGCAAGCCGGGCGAAATCGTCTGGAGCCGCTTCTTCGTCGAGAGCGGCGCGCTGCACTGCGACATCGGCCGAGGCACGGTGGTGAGCCTGCCCGCGGCGGAGACTGAGCGCCGCTGGCGAGAGGTTACGACGCAATGGCCGATCGTCCACACCATCCTTCACGGCGTGAGCCAGAACCAGATGATGGCCCGGCATCGCGCCAATCACGTCAACGTGGCTTACGCGCCGTCAGCTGAAGTTGCGGACAAGGCGCTGGCAACAAAAGCCGCGATGCTCGCGGAACTCGGCATCGAGGTGCATCTTTGCGGCGTCACGCAGTAAAGCTTTGAGCCAGCAGCTAGCATCTAAAAGCTGATAGCTGCTGGCTTTCACTGCTCCACGGCCATCTGCCGCGCGGGAATGATGCCCATCTCTTCGTAAATGGGCCGGACAACGCGCCGCAGGGCAGGTAGTTGCCAAAAGAACCACGCTGCGCCCACCAGAACAAACAGTCCGTTGATAACCACCGTCCACTGCGCGCCGGCCAACACCGGACCCGTCACGATGCCCATAGGCGCCGGTGGGATGCCATGCGCCATGGCGCCGGCCAACAGGCTGCCAAACGGCGCCATTCCCACAAACGCCATCGTGTAGTAGCTCATCACGCGGCCACGCTTGTCCTCGGTCACCAGCGTCTGGATCACTGTGTTGCTTGCCGCCATGCCCTGCATCATGCCCGCGCCCGCCACCGAGACCATGAGCATCGAAAGCCAGAAAACATGTGACAGGCCAAATCCGATCAGCCCAACTCCAAAGACCGCCGCGGCCATGGGAATTCCGCGGATGAGCCCGCGCACGCTCCGGCGCGCAGCCAGCGAGAGCGCAGAGACGAGCGCGCCTACGCCCATGGCTCCCATCAGGAATCCGAGAGTGTGCGCGCCTCCGTGCAGAACGTTCGCTGCAAACACGGGCATCAGTACCACGAACGGCATGCCCATGAGGCTGACCACCGCGAACAGGAGCAGAATCGTCCGGATGGGCAGGAATCCTGTCACGTAGCTCCAACCCTCTTTGAGCTCCGTGAGCGTCGACTTCACCTCGCGGCGCGCCTGCGACGCTGCGATGCGCATCATCAGCAAGGACGCAATGACTGCCATGTAGCTGATGCCGTCGATAAGGAAGCACCAGGCCTCGTTGGTCGCAGCGATCACCATGCCGGCCAGCGACGGCCCGATCAGGCGCGCTACGTTGACCATCGATGAGTTGATGGCGATAGCGTTCCCGAGGTCGGCCTTATCGCCCACCATCTGCACCATGAATGACTGACGCCCCGGCATATCGAATGCGTTGATCATTCCCTGCAAGACGCTCAGGCCGAGAATCCATGTGATCGTGATGGCGCCGCTGAACGTAAGCCCAGCGAGCGCAAACGACTGCACCAGGGCAAGAGTCTGCGTCCAGACCAGAACCTGCCTGCGATCGAGCCGATCGATCCACACACCCGCGAAGGGAGCGAAGATGAACGTCGGAATCTGGCCCGCGAAACTTACAGTGCCCAGCAGCAGCGCGGAATGGGTGAGCCGATACACCAGCCACGCCGTAGCGATGCGCGTCATCCAAGTGCCGATGAGCGAGATGGTCTGCCCAAAGAAGAAGAGCCTGAAATTGCGATGGCGCAGCGCGCGCCAGGCATGCGACGGCCCGGTCAGCTCTGCATTCGCCGCCTCTCCCTTGAATTCGCTGGGGGTGCTCAAATCGAGTGGCCTTTCGGAATGCGCTGCTGTACGCGCAGGAAGATCTATCTGAAATGGTATTGATCTCGAAAATCGCGCGCTCTATTCGGCCGCTTTAGCCGCGATGGCCCCGGCGGCGGCCAGATTCTGCACGAAGTCGTCCGGCACGTTGTGCCGATCTCTCAGATACTCCGGTGAGTTGTAGGACAGCTGGACCTTTCCAACTTCGTCCTCCCAAACGAGAATCTTCAAGGGCAGATCGATGGCAATGCTCGGCGCGGCCAGCATTACAGGCGTGCCTGCCTTCGGGCTGCCGAAGATGAGCAGCTTCGTCGGGCGCATCTTCACTCCCACTTTCTCGGCTTCTCCGCTATGGTCGATCAGGGCGAACAACTTCACGCCCCTCGCGGCAAGAATGCTGCACAGCCTGTCGATGGTTTCGTTCACCGAATGCGCACTTGGCACGTCGACGATTCCTTTTGTGGTCATGGATGCCTCCACCTTCGCCGGGTGAGTCGGAAGATCAGCGAACGGATACAAGACAAACCGTCATCGCCAATCCTATAGCGGCCAGAAAGAGCGCCACGGCCACGGCCTGTGCTGTTGGATGACGCTTCGGATACGCTCCGCTGTCCAGCGTTCGCACAACGCCAATATGGTGAAGACCGGCGAAGATGTTCAGAATCACTCCAGCCAGGATCAGCGCAGTGCCGAACCAAAGAGACAGTCCGTAACCGTGGTGACCGGAGGCCGCGCCCAGGGACTGCATCTGTCGCAGGAAAAGCCCGAAGCGCGCAACGACAAAGCCAAAGCCCATCAGGGCCAGCCCGGTGCGAATCCACGCAAGCAGGGTACGCTCAGCAGCAAGATAATCGCTGAGCCCCACCTTCTGCACTGAATCTGCGGGATTTTCCATCGCAGGCTGTCCCGGCTTTACGCGACGCGCTCGATCGTCACCGCTTCCAGCACGACCGGCTTGTGCGGCTTATCCTGTGCGTTGCGGGCCACCTTCGAGATCTTTACCACGTTGTCCTGGCCCTCGACCACTTCGCCGAAGATGGTGTGATTGCCGGTGAGCCACGGCGTTGGCGCAACCGTGATGAAGAACTGGCTGCCGTTCGTGTTCGGCCCTGAGTTGGCCATGGCCAGCTTGCCTGGCTTGTCAAAACGATGCGGCGAGCCCTTGGTCTCATCCTGGAAGCGATAGCCCGGTCCGCCCATGCCCGTCCCTGCCGGATCGCCGCCCTGGATCATGAAATCCGGGATCACGCGGTGAAAGATCGTGCCGTCGTACAGCTTGCTTGTCGATTTGGCGCGTGTCGTGGGATGCGTCCACTCCCGCGAGCCCTCGGCCAGCTCGATGAAGTTCTTGACGGTGACCGGCGCCTCGGCCTCAAAGAGTCTGACCGTGATCGATCCCTCGCTGGTTTTGAAAACTGCGTAGGTTCCTGCTGCAAGTGCCATGTGAAACTCCTGATTTCAGGGGATTGTGAGAGGGCCCTTATCGCCCGCCCAGGGTGAAGACCACGTTAATGATAGTGCGCACTTCTACCGGCTCGCCATTCAGCAGATACGGCCTGTAGCGCCAGGTCTTGACGGCGTCGAGCGCTGCCTGCTGCAAGAGATCGGGGCCGCTCACAACCTTGAGATTCTGCACCATGCCATCTCTTCCGATGATAGCCTCGAGCTCCACGCGGCCCGATACTCCGGCCTTTTTTGCATCGTCCGGGTATACCGGACTTGTCTTGGAGATGATCATGCCCGCGGCAACTCCCGCGGAGATGTTCACGCGCTTGGGCTGTTCAATCGGCGCTGAGGGTGCATCGGGGACCGGAGGCAGCGGCTTGCCGTCCACCAGGATGGTCACCTTCTGCAGCACCACGGGCGTCAGCGGCTTATCGTCGGAGTCGCGTTGCACGCGTGCGATCGCCTTGACCACGGCCACGCTGGCATCGTCGCACTGGCCGAACAGCGTGTAGTGCTGGTTGAGCGAATCGTAGGCCTGCTCGGTGATGAAGAACTGGCTTCCGTTGGTGTTCGGCCCTGAGTTGGCCATCGCAAGCCGTCCCGGCCGGTCGAAGTTCAACCCGGGATCGAACTCGTCGTCGAATTGGTAGCCCGGCCCGCCCATGCCATTGCCTGCGGGGTCGCCGCCCTGGATCATGAACTCCGGAATCACGCGATGAAACGTGGTGCCATCGTAGAGCGGCTTGTGGTGCATTACCTTGCCCGTCGCCGGATCGGTCCAGTCCTTGCTCCCTGTCGCCAGCGAGATAAAATTCATCACCGCCCTGGGCGCCTGCTTCTCGTAGAACTGGCAGGTAATCTGTCCCATCGATGTGTCCATCACCACGGTCGGCCCATTGGGAAAGGTAGTCGCTTCCGCAGTGGCCTGCGGTGCGTCGGGAACATCCTGCGATGCCGTGGACTGTTGTGCAAAGGCGGTCGCGAATGAGCCTGAGGCACAAATTGCAGCCAGGGCAGGGAAGAGAAGCGAGCGCTGTATCTTCATGCTGATTTCGAGGGTAAATCATGCCCCTCGGCACCGGCCAGCGGAGCACCCAGCCTTCAAGTTCGCACATAAATAAGGCTGGTCATCGGAGCAAGTTTGGCCCGCATCTGGGACCGGCGCAACCGAGAGATCTTACTCCTATTCTTTCCTCGTTTCTCTCTTCTCTCTGTCTCCATTAATTCTCTGTCGGCATCTTCTCCACATGATCGACGACGAGCTGCTCTACCGGCGCCTTGCGTTCTTCGAGTTCCAGCCCGAGCTGCCTGATCGATTGATAGAGGCTCGGCGCACCGCCCGGATCCGATGCAACCGGGGCTGCATTCGATCCGCCAGCCGGCCCTGGTGGAGGCGGCGCCATGTCGCCTTGCAGTCGCGCCATCGTCATCAGATCCGCAAAGGAGATCTCGATAGCAATCTCGTAATTGCCTTTGAGTCCGGTCATGTCCACGACCTGCTGGCCGCCCATCTGCGCAAGAATGGTCGACAATGTCTCGGCGAATCCCGAGATCGTCACCATACTCGACTCGAGCCTCACAGCCTGGTTCTGCGCGTCGATGGTCTGCGTGACAGTTCCGCGCCTGCCCAGTTCGAAGATCATGCTTCCGTCGCTTTTTCGCGTGATGCGCACCGGACCGTCCGGCCCATCCATCACCGTTTGATTCGGCTCGAGCGGCGCGTCAGGATCGACGGGCTGCGCCTGGGCTGTCGATGCCTTCAGTTTTGCGCCGCCCTTTGCGGTCAAGATCGCCAGCACCTTGTGCTCCTGCGTCTCTTTGTGAGCCGCGAGCTTAAAGCGGTCTTGAAGCAACGCGCGCAGCATGGCCGGCGCGTCGTCGCGGCTTGCGCCTTCGGGCATGGTGGCGGCGATATCGAAACGCTCGCTCGAGATCCAGTCCGGGCCGGTGACCTGGTAATTCCTCATGTTGTAGGCCAGGGCGATCAGGTGGGCGAGCGGCATGTAAATGTACTCGGCGCGCGATGCGCTCACATGTGGGCCAAAGCGCGGCATCTTTCCGGCCTTAACGTCGGCGGCCAGCTTTTGCCGGTCGAGCGGAGGCGAGGGCTTGATGGTCGCGACGTCGAAGCTGAGTTTCTTGGGAGAGTTGGGGGCGAGAACCTGGGCCTGGATCGAGCGCATACCCGCTCCATCTCCGGCGGCAAGCATCCATATCGAAGCAAGAATAGGGAAGAATGCGGAACTCTTCATCACGGCGCACACTCACTCATTCACGCGCTGCGCCCATTATAGGCTTGGTCCTTTTCTCCCAGTTAAAAGGTCTCGGCGCCCTGCACCTGCAGCGCTGCTTTTCTACACGAGCCGCAGAAACGCGTTGCGGTTGAGGTGCGCGCCGGGGAAAACCTCGTCAAGGTTCTCAGCACCCAGCGAGTGCGTCACCACTTCGCCGAGCACCTGGCGGAAATCGGTGGTCAGCGCCAGATCCCGACCTTCGTTCAGTTGGTCGTTGTCCAGGCCGGGCCAGCGCCCATACACCTCGCCGCCCTTCACCTGTCCACCGAGCACAAACATTGCGTTGGCATGGCCATGATCGGTGCCGCCTGTTCCGTTTTCGCGTGCCGTGCGCCCGAACTCCGACATGGTCACCAGCGTGATGTTGGCCGCGCCGTCGCCCATATCGCGCCAGAAGGCCGCGATGGAATTCGAAAAATCGGTCAGACGATTCGCGAGCTGACCGTTGACGCTGCCCTGGTTCTGATGCGTGTCCCAGCCGCCTACGTCGGTGAACGCTGCCTCCACACCGAGGTTCGCCTTCAATAGCTGAGCAATCTGCTTCATGCTGTTGCCGAACTCCGAATTGGGATATTGTGCGTCCGGCGCCGGGGCGTACTGCCCGGGATTCGCCGCGCGGAGCATTTTCACCGCTTCGAAGGTTTCATCGCCCGCCGCATGGAAAATCTTGTCGTCGGAACCGGCATACATGGCCTCGAAAGCGCTCGCCGCCGGACCCGGCTGCGCCCCGCGCCCGCCAACGGAAAATGTGTTCACATTGCCGATGGCAATCGCGGGAATTTTGCCGGCTAAGGTACGCGGTACGTCGGCGCCCAGTGCCAGCGCGCGAAACGCAGTGTGCTCCTGCAAGTGCCGGCCGCAGTTGCACGCATCTTCAGCCTGCAGCGAGCGGTTCAGCCAGCCGTCCTCGGTGCTTTTGATTCCCGGCGTGCCCGATTCCATGTAGTCCTGCGCATCAAAGTGCGAACGGCTCGTATCGGGCGAGCCACAGGCTTGCACAATGGCGAGATTGCCGGCAACGTAGAGCGGCTTAAACGCTGCGAGCGATGGATGCAGGCCAAAAAACCCGTCCAAATCAATCACCTGGTTCTGCGGGATCGCGATGCTTGGCCGCATCTTGTAGTAATTCTTCTCCTGGTAAGGGACCACAACGTTCAATCCATCAGCAGCGCCGCGCTGGAAGATCACCACCAGCCGCTGGCCTTGTGTGCTCGCCGTTTGTGCCAACACCGAGCGAACCAGAAAATGCGGCATCGCCGTGGTCCCCGCTACAGCGAGCGCGCCGCGATGCAAGAAGAATCGACGGTTCATGTGTGTCTCCTCAGCCCTCAGGGGAAGATGAATCCCGCGTGTTCCGGGGCTAAAGCCCCGCGTTTATTCTGCCGGATGTGAAGGGCCTGAAGGCCCCTGCTTCTTCCGTATCATGCCGCCGAATCTGCTATCTCCGCTGAAACTCCGGCGAGCCCAGCAGCAATCCCGCCAGCAACTGATCTTCGCGTTCGTAGGCATCGGCAGCGGTTGCCCCCGGTCTCGTTTTTGAGACCGGGGTAGAGGCTCCTCCTGTGGTTGGATTCGCCGTCGCCGACGTTGCAGCCCCGCTAACTCCGCTCTCTTCTTCGAACTCTTTCAACGCCGCGGCCCGCGTAGCATCGCTGGCGCCACCGGCAATCAGCAGAGGCTCGAGCCGGGCTTCTTCCGATTCCGGCGTCGGAACCACTTGCTTCGCCGCGCCGTCATTCATCAGGGTGTTGATATCCACGTCGGGAGCCCACTCCACCGTAATGCCGGGCAGCTTGTTTGCCGCCATCGACAACGCGAAATTCATGCGGTCCACCAGCGCCCCGGTGCTCACCCAGTCGGTCGCGTCCCACTTGTATCCCGTGGGTGGCACGGCTCCGTAGAGCGGCATGCCCATCTGCCGCAAAGCGGCCACCAGCGGCTGCATATTGTCGATGCTCGCACCGCTGGCGCGAACCGCAGAGACGACGAACTCCAGGGGTGTTTTCACCTTGGCGCGGAAATCGCTCGCCGCCCAGAACTCCGGTGAATGGAAGAGCGTCCTCAACACCGCTGCAATATCGCCTTTGGAGGCCAGGTACGATTTCGCCATGCGATCGACGAGGCTTTGAGGCGGGTCGTCGCTCACGAATCGAATCGCCAGCTTGCGCGACATGAACTGTGCCGTCGCCGGCCGCATGGCCAGAAAGTGCAGCAGATCCCGGCCCTCCATTTCGCCATTTTCTTTGAACTTCTGCCCCATCACGACCTTGGCGCCGGGCTCATGCCGCATGGGGTTGAACATGAATCCACCGCCCTGCTGCGGACGATCGATTCCCCAGCCAGTGAGGATGCGCGCCACCTGCGTTACATCTGCCTGCGTGTAGCCGCCGTTCACGCCCAGCGTATGCAGTTCCATCAGCTCGCGTGCATAGTTCTCATTCAGGCCCTGCGGCGCCTGCCGCTTGTCTTTCGGACGGCGCAAGTCGTTTTCGCGGGCGCGCAATGCCGCGAACGAATTGGGGCCGATGCTCTGCGCATTGTCGAGATAGAGCAGCATGGCCGGGCTGTGCGCCACGGCTTCCAGCAGATCCTCAAATTTGCCCAGCGCACGCGGGCGAATCACGTCGCGCTCGTAGCTCGCGAGGTAATACGGTTCAGGCTCGTCTTTGCCAACGAAGACATTGAAGTGATTGAACCAGAAATCGGTCATCACCTCCTGCACCTGCGCGTCGGAGTAGATATCGCGCGTTAACCGCTGCGCCGCCAGTTCCGAAACCACCATCTGCCGCGGATTCTCAAGATCCTGCACGCACTCGCGCAGCCCGGGGTCCAGGTCGGCAACAAGCAACCGGCGCTGCGGGCCTTTCAGCGACTTGATAAAGTTTTCGAACTCTTCCGGCGGCATCGCCGAGAGCCGTTCCACGCGCTGCTGCGGGGGCAGGGCGAGCAGCGATCGAATCACCATCGGATCAGCAGGCAGCGCGCTGCTTGCCGGGCCATCGCTCTCGTTCATCTGCTGCGGATTCATTTGGCCAGCACCAGTCTGGCTCTGGCTCTGGCTCGTAGCTCCCGAGGTTGCGCCGACCCTAGTTGCTTGCGGGTCGTTCATCGACGCATCGGCATCCGCCGCGGATGCGGTTTCCTGATTCATGGCGGGTGTTTCCGGTCTCGCCTTCGAGATCGGGGCTGAATCCCCTGCCGGCGCTGCATTCGCCAGCTCCGCCTTCTTCCCGGCCAGGCCCTCTTTCTTCAGTTGCAGCCGGTAAATCTGGTTCTCATAGACGGCGCGCAGCGTGCCCTGCTCGGGCATGGGAGCTTTGCCGTTCATCGCCTGCCGAATCAGGTTGCAATCGGGGGCGCGGTACATCAGGTCCTCGGGAGTCCATTGCATCGCCGGGTAATTGGCCAGCTTCGCGTCCAGGTCCTTTTCGTCGAGGTTTCCGGGGCGCAGTTGCTGGTCGAACCACTTCTCCAGGCCCATTTTGCGCACCGCTTCCAGGTCGCCGGGTCGGGGTCCAAAGGTGAAGCGATTCAATGCGTGCAGAATGCGGTCGTCGCCCTGAATGAGATCGGAGTGGTACGTAAGGCGGCGCGGGGGATTCGGCAATGCCGGGTTGGGTTGAGCTGCGTTCGGGCGAGTTTGGTCGGCCGTGGCGGGCTGCTGGGCGACCACAAACGGAGCCGGACCGGCAAGGTTCAAGCAAAGAACCATGGCGACCAGGACCTTCAAACGCTCCATTGATAGTGCTCCACGGAGGGGGATAGGCCGGCGAAGCGTTGCCCGGCGCGGTCGTCCTGTTCAGTCAAACGCTAGCCAGGGCTGAAAGTTGTTGGCCGGCCGCCCCAAGGGTGGCATAAGAGAACGGCACCGGCAAGAGAGCCAAAGAGAGGCGATCGCTCCTCGCGAGGGACTTTGCGCAGCCGTTTACGATGCTGCCGGTCGTCTGAGATCGCGGTTTTAGGTGCCGATATTGATTCCAAACAGGTTAGGGTGCGGGGGGCAGAACCCAAAACTCGGAAACTCGGCACTGGGAGCGCATCGGCAGTTCTGAAGTGTCAGCACGTCGTGCATGGATGCCGACGCCTGAAATCCGACCCCTGCTCTTATCGCACCTTCGCGCAGCGGGCCATAATCGCAGCGTGCAACCGCTCGCTCACCTTGGTGGGCAGCGAGTAGATCTCGTGGCAGCGATAGATCTCAATGGTTTGGCGGGTGGTGTTGAGGACGACTTCGCAGTGACCGCATCCGCGCAGGTGAGTTTCGATCTCGGAACGGGTCTGGCCGGCGATCGCTTCGTCGATCACGTCGTCGAGCATGGCCAGAAATTCGGTGCAGGTCACTGGTTCAACTCCGTTTTGCCGGCGCCGATTTTTGCGCAGGCTTTCGCTTGAAGTAGCGGCTCAGGCGTTCGCGCAATTGCAGCCGAGCGCGCAGAAGTCGCGACTTCACTGCTGGAATGCTTAAACCCAAAGTCTGGGCGGTTTCTTCGGTGGAAAGACCGTCCACGTCGCGCAAAACAAAAACCACGCGGAACCCCGGCGGAAGGCCCTGGATGGTCTTTTTCAGGATCTCGGCCAATTCGGCCTGACTGTAGTTGTCTTCGGGATTCGGAGCCCAGTCGGCGAAGTCTCGCGGGACGCTGCCCTCTTCGGTGAGGATCTCGTCGTCCATCGAGACCACTCTGCCTGTGCGCCGCTTGCGCAGGCGCATAAGGCTTTCGTTGACCGCGATCCGCACTAACCATGTGTAGAATTTCGAATTCCCCTGAAACTGGTCGAGCTTTTCGAACGCCTTCACGAAGGCGTCCTGCATCACGTCTTCGGCATCTTCCCGGTTTTGCGTAATGTGCTGCGCAATCCTGAAAATCTGCCGCTCGTACTTGCGAACAAGCGCGTCATAAGCCGCAACGTCCCCGGCTCGAACCTTTTCTACAAGGGCGAGGTCCGGGTTCAGGTCATTTTCGCTCGCAACTGGTTGGATGGTCGACATCGGTATTCGGTGCGAAAAATTCGTTGGACGATGGGTTACGTAAGGGTTACGTTTGGAACGTGATGGAATCGACGGGAACGGGAAGCGAAAACCCGCAAAACATGAGTGTAAAGGACGCAGGGGCAGGAGACCAAACATGGCCCTCGGCGAACTGACGTTACGCGGATGATTCTCCGGAACGTTTACTTGCGTCCAATTCAGCATAAAGTGAAGATATGGGTCGCAGACCTTCCCCCTTTTCAGGATTTGGCGTAATGCGCCGCTCGCTGGCGATTGTGCTGGGACTATTGCCGGTTGCATGGTCTCTCGCGGCACAATCCACGACCGCACCCGCCGCGACCGCGCCCGCGGCGACTGCGCCAGCTGCCCCCGCAGCGTCTAAGAGCAAAGCCGCCGGAACCAAGGCAAGTTCCACGGCCGGGAGACCGAGCGCGGCCGGCAAGACGACGCGGAAACACCCATCGGCCCGGAGTTCGAGCCACGCGGCGCGGTTGGCGCGGACCGCCCGACTGAAGCGGGCCTTTGTGGCGTCAAAGGAGTTGCAGCCGATGGCCCAGCAGCTTGCGCTGCTACGCACGCCGGAGGCCTATAACGGCGTGACAGCCTATGCGCGCAGCCATGATGGCGAGGCAGCTGCTGCAGCGTATCTGGCGTTGGGGCATGCCTACCTGCTCGATAAGCGCTATGCCGAAGCGGTGACCAACCTGACGCAAGCCAGGAAAAGTGGTGATGAGCTGGCGGACTTTGCGGATTTTCTGTGCGCTCAGGCCAATCATGAATCCGGAAACGAGCAGGCAGCCGAGGCCCTGCTCCACGGATTTGGCGACCGCTATCCGGAAAGCATCTTCAACGTGCAGGCACCCGAACTGGAAGCCAACGTTCTGCTGGCGATGAACAACGCGGCCGGAGCGCGCGGGGTTTTGGCTCAGTCCCAGGAGACCGAGTCGGCGAACCGATCGGCGTTTCAGCTGGCGAGCGGGCAGGTCGAGTTCGCGCTAGGCCAGAAACAGGCGGCGGAAACGACGTTCAAGCATGTCCTGATGACGTTTCCCCTGAGCCCCGAGGCCCAGACAGCGCGCGCGAGGCTGACCGAGATGGGCGTGGAATCGACACTCACGGTTTCGGAGCTTCGTACGCTCGGCGACGCGTACTACAACGCCGGCCGGTATGCCGATGCCGCGGAACAGTTCCGGGCGCTGCTGCGCGAGCCCGATCTCGACAAGGGTTCTCGCAACAGCATTGCGCTGGCCGAAGCGGCCTGCGAACTGAAGCTAAAGAGGCTGACGCCGGCGCAGGTGCAGGCACTACCCGACTCCGACGACGAAAACGGCGCGCATCGCCTAGACCTTTTGATGGAACTGGCGCGCGGGCGAAGCGATACAGAGGATCAGCAGCGGATTGTCGCCGAGATGGAGCAGAGATTCCCGCGCAGCCCCTGGTTGGCCGACGCGCTGTTTTCCAGCGGCAACATGTATCTGCTGAGCCGCGACTATGCGAAGGCGGCGGAATACTACAGCTACCTGGCCGCACATTTCCCGAGCGACAAAAATGCTGCCGCTGCCCATTGGCGCGCAGGCTGGCTGAGCTACCGGCAGCACCTTTATCCCACCGCTGAACAGATTTTCGACGAGCAGATCAAGCAGTATCCGATTGCGGTGGAAACCGTGGCTGCACTCTATTGGCGGGCGCGGCTCTTCCAGACACAGGACCATCAGCCTGGATTAGCGGCGGCCAACTACCACGCAATCACTCGCGCTTACCAGCATTTCTTCTATGCACAGATGGCGCGAGCACGGCTCTCGGAGCTGGGCGCGACGCAGGCGGCGTCGCAACCGCAACTCGACCAGTTTCAGCCTTCACCCGAGCCTCATCTGGTGGACGCCTTTCCCGAGGACAGTCCGCACCTGGCGAAGGCGCGTCTGCTGGCCAACGCAGGCTTGAATGAGTACGTGGCCGAGGAGATCAAGGCCGATCCCAACTCCTCGTCGTGGAGTGCGCTGGCGGAGGCGCAGATCTATTCTTCATACGGCGAGGTCTATCGCGGCATTCGCGCGCTCAAGAAGGCGCTGCCCAATGCATCGAGCGCTTCCATCCAATCGATCCCCCTGGCCTATTGGCGAATCCTGTTTCCCGAAGCGTGGTGGGACACCATCCAGTCCGAGTCCGCGAAGAACAATCTTGATCCGTACCTGGTGGCTTCGCTCATCCGGCAGGAATCGGAGTTCGATCCGTCGGTGATTTCATATGCGAACGCATACGGCCTGATGCAGCTTCTACCCTCAGTGGGCAGATCCATGGCGCGCGAGGAGGGAATGAATCATTTCGCGACCTTTCAGTTGCTGGATCCGGCGACAAACATCCGTCTCGGATGCCGCTACCTGCGCGAGATGCTCGACAAGTTCGGAGGAGTGCAGGAGTACGCGTTGGCTGCATATAACGCCGGCGACTCGCGGGTGACAGACTGGCAGTCGGCAGGGCCGTACTCAGGAATCGACGAGTTCGTCGAGTCGATTCCGTTCACGCAGACTCGCGAATACGTAGAAGCGATCCTGCGCAACGAGGAGACCTACCGAGCGATCGATAACTTTGCGCACGCGCGCGCCGAGGCAGCCACGTCGGCGTCGCGGTAGTTCGTTCGTAACGCGCATCGCCGGTGTTCACTGGAAGCGCCATGACCCATTCGGGGGAGCCAAATGAATCCTGTTTGTCACTCCTCAATCTCGATTCGCATTGACATTCCGAGCCGGCGCGGCAACACTGTGCTCTATTGGACTCATCCAAGCTCGACAGAACGTTCGCAGCCTGCTGTTGAATCAACAACGGAGCCGGGTGGAAGCAGTGGTGGCGGTTCCGTTGCATCCATGGAGGGAACGATGGCAGCCGACTTGCAGTTTCTCGAAGAATGGATCCCGGAAAGGATGGACCCGGGAACGGTGTTCGTGCTGGAGAACCAGGCGAAACTGGGTCAGGCCCAGAATCCGTACGTCGCTGTCATGTCGTGCCCACGTTGCGGCACGTTGGGTCTGATTACGCGACGCCAACTCTACGGCGGCGAGACGATGATTTGCGGCGGCGAGGCCTGCTCAGCTGAGTACAGGCTTGACGGCGACAACATCTGCTACCGCTCGGCGCAGTAAAGCAGCCCTTAGTCATTGGCAGTCGGCAACTACCGATCCGTCGTTGTGTCCTGGATGCCAAATCCACCCGAAGCGGTGCGGCAAGTTCATCTATTGCTGCAGTGTGTAGTCCGCAGTTGTCGTCTTGGCGCCGGCCTGCTGCGCCGAGGGGAGTTGCGATCGATCCCATCCACCGCCGAGAGCCTGCACCAACTGGACCGCCGATGTCATTTCTTCTACGTGAAGACTATTGAGGGACTCCTGGTTGGTGAGAAGGGTGGTCTGGGCGACGACGACATCGACATAGGGATCAACGCCGGTGTTGTAGCGGACCAGTTCGAGGTTCAGGTAATCCTGCGCGTCTTTGACGGCCTGCTCCTGGCGGATGATCTGCTGCGAGTAAACACGCGTGGCTGCCATGGAGTCTTCGACCTGCTGGAAGGCGCTGAGGACGGACTGCCGGTAGGTCGCAAGGTCGGCATTGTATTGCGCGGTGTACTGGTGGAGCTCGGCGCGAAAGAGGCCCCCGTCGAAGATGACCTGTGAGGCGCTGGGGCCGATGGACCAGATGCGGCTCGGCCAGGTGAAGAGTTTTGTCAGGGTGGAGCTCTGGAAACCCGCGTCGGCAGAGATCGTCACCTGGGGGAAAAACGCGCCGTAACCGATGCCGATGGTGGCATTGGCTTCGGCAAGAGTGCGCTCGGCGGCGGCGATATCCGGGCGGCGCTCGACCAGTTGCGAGGGCACGCCTGTGGGAATGGGAGGCGCTGAATAGAGCATGGGCCTGACGGGTATGGAAAAATCGGTGGCGACCTTGCCCAGGAGCATCGCGATGGCGTGTTGATATTGGGCGCGCAACAGGCCGACATTGGCGGCTGCGGATTGGGCAGCCTCGAGCGTGGTTTTGGCCTCGGCGACGGAGATGTAATCGCCGACGCCGGTGTCATACTGGGCCTGGTTGTAATCGAGCGACTTCTGGTCGGCAGCGGCGGTGGCGTCGAGGATTTGCTGGAGCATGTCCTGACCGCGAATCTCGAAGTAATACTGGGCCAGGCTGGACTGTTCGGTCAGCCTTTCCAATTCCAGGTCGGCCGCGCTGACCTGCGCGGCGTATTGCGCTTCGCGCACCTCATTGCGAATCTTCCCCCAGAAGTCAGGCGTCCACGAGACTTCGAGAGGAGCGTTCCAAATCGTACTCGTTTGCCCCGTGTTCGCCTGGGAGGAGTTGTGAAGGTTGCCTGAGCTCCTCGAGCGATTCCACGACGGTCCCGCGGTAATGGTCGGCCAATACTGCGCGCGAGCTTCGGCGATGACGGCGCGCGCGGCCATGTAGTTCTGAAAATACTCCTTGATGTTTTCGTTGTTGATATTGAGCTGCTCTTCGAGGGCATTCAATTCGGGCTCGTTGAAGATCTCCCACCAGTTGCCGCGGAGCATGGCGTCCTGGGGACTGGCTACCTTCCATCCATCGGCGTCGTGGAAGTTGACGGTGGACTCTTTGTAATTCGGAGCAGTGACGGCGGGCGGAGCAGGCGGATGATAGGGAGGGCCGACGCGGCAGCCGGAGAATTGAAGAGCCACAGCAATTGCAGCGAGGGGCAACGAGTTTCGGAATCGCGATGGGAACATGGTCTTCATCCTTTTGCTCTATGACACCGCTTCCTGAGGGTGCGCGGGTAGCCGGTCGTGCGTTTTGTTCAGGGCGCGCAAGCGGAGGCGGTCCATCACCAGGTAGACGACCGGGGTGGTGTAGAGCGTCAACAACTGGCTGAGGAGGAGGCCGCCCACGATGGTGATTCCCAGCGGGCGGCGCAGCTCCGACCCTGTACCGGATCCGAACGCCAAAGGCAGAGCACCGCAGATGGCGCACATGGTAGTCATCATGATGGGACGGAAACGGAGCATACATGCTTCAAAGATAGAATCGCGGGTGGACTTGCCTTCGAGGCGCTCGGCCTGGAGCGCAAAATCGATCATCATGATGGCATTCTTCTTGACAATGCCGATGAGGAGGATAATGCCGATGATCGAAATCATGTTGAGGTCAACGTGGAAGAGCATGAGAGCGAGCATGGCGCCGACGCTGGCCGAAGGCAGAGTCGAGATAATCGTGAGGGGATGAACGAGGCTCTCGTAAAGAATGCCGAGCACGATGAAAACGGAAAGCAGTGCGGTAACGACAAGAATCGGCAGGGATGCGAGAGATTGCTGGTAGGCCTGGGCGGTGCCGGCAAAGAATCCGTGGACGGTGAGGGGCATACCGAGGCGTTGCTCCATCTCGCTGACTTCGCGGGTCACATCGCTCAGCGAGACACCGTTCTTGGTGTTGAATGAGACCGTTGTCGAAGGGAAGAGGCCGGTGTGTGCGACCTGCAACGGAGTGGTGTTGGTGCTTGGCTTGACGGTGGAGAGCAGTGGGGAGATCATGTTGAGCCCCGCGCTCGATGACGACTTCTGCGGAGTGAAGTAGATGTTGTTCAGGCCCGACGGGTCTTGCCAGTAGGGAGGGGCCACTTCCATTACCACGTAGTACTGATTGAGTTGTGTGTAGATGACCGAGACCTCTGACTGGCAAAATGCGCTGCAAAGGGCACTATTAATGGATTGGGGGGTCTGGCCGAGCCGCGCCGCGGTGACGCGATCGTAGTTGAGCAGTTCTTCGAGCCCGTTGTTCTGGTAATCCGAATTTGCGTCGGTCAGATCGGGAAGCTTCCGCATGTTATCGAGCAGAATCGGAGCCCAATGGTTAAGGTCGGCGATGCTGTCGGATTGAATGGTGTATTGGTAGAGCGAGCCGCCGCCGCGTCCCCCGATGCGGATATCCTGTCCAGGCTGCAAAAAAGCGGAAGCTCCCGGCAGCCGGTTCATCGGTCCACGCAGGCGACTGATTACATCCATCACAGAGGTCTGGCGCACGTCGCATTTCGGGCCCTCCTTGCAGGCTTTGCCGAGCGGCTTGAGCGCGATGAACATAAAGCCGCCATTGCCGTTGCCGGTGTAGGACATGACGTGCGCCACCGCCGGATCCCGCTTCACGATGTTCACCAGCGACACGGTGGAGAAGTTCATGAGGGGGAAGGATGCATCCTGCGGTCCTTGGATCTGCCCCATCATCACGCCCGTGTCCTGGGTGGGAAAGAATCCGGTGGGAATCCTGTAGATGATCAGGCCGTTCAGCGCGACAGTAAGAACAAGAACGATCAAAATCAAGACGGGATTATCCAGCACCCACATCAGGGAACGCCGGTACATCCAAATCATGCCGTTGAAGGTGTTTTCGCTGAGCCGGAAAAGGAAATTGTGCGATTCATCTTCCTTGCGGGCTCTCAGCACGTGCGCGCACATGCACGGCGTCGTGGTCAGCGAAATGATCATGGAAATGACGATGGCCGTAGAAAGCGTCATGGCGAACTCGCGGAACAGGCGTCCCACGATGCCGCCCATCATAAGGATGGGAATGAACACTGCGATCAGCGACGCGCTGATGGAGAAGACGGTGAAGCCGATCTCCCGCGCACCTTTCATGGCGGCGGCAAATGGCTCCATGCCTCCTTCCACGTGACGAGTGATGTTTTCCATCACCACGATGGCATCGTCGACAACGAATCCGGTGGCGATGGTCAGCGCCATCAGCGACAGGTTGTCCAGCGTATAGCCGAAGATGTACATCGCAGCGAAAGTTCCGATCAGCGAAACCGGAACCGCAACAAAGGGAATGAGCGTGGCGCGGGGACTGCGCAAGAAGACGAAGACCACCAGAATGACGAGGCAGACTGAGCCGATCAGCGCCTTGTACACGGTTGTAACGGAGGCCCGGATGGTCGTTGTCCGGTCCATGTCGACTGTGGTCTTGACGCCCGCAGGGAGCACCGCCTCGAGAAACGGCAATTGCGCTTTGACGCGATCGACGGTGTCGATAATGTTGGCGCCGGGCTGGCGGAATATGATGAGCGCTACGCCCTGGATTCCGTCGATGTAGCCAGCGCTGCGCAGGTTTTGCGTCGAGTCCTCGACATCAGCCACATCTGAAAGCTTGATCGCCGCTCCGTTGTGGTAGCCGACGATCAGCGGCCGGTAATCGGCGGCGGTCGAAATCTGGTCGTTGGTGAGGATGTCTTCGCTGACGCCGTTGTTGGAGAACTGCCCGCGCGGCTCGTGCGAGTTTTGCAGGCTGAGCACCGATTGCACGCTGCCCAGAGTCAGGCCGAAGCTTTCCAGCTTGGTGGGATTGACCTCGACACGAACCGAGGGTGTGGCGCCGCCGCCGACGTTGACCTGCCCTACGCCCTGGATCTGGGAGAGCTTCTGCTCCAGAATGGTCGACGCAAGGTCGTAGAGCTTGGTCGCCGGGTATTTGTCCGAGGTAAGGCTGATGAGCATGATCGGCGAGTCGGCCGGATTCACCTTGCGATAGCTGGGATTCGAAGGAAGATTGGCAGGCAGATAGGTCCGTGCGGCGTTGATGGCGGCTTGCACGTCACGGGCGGCGCCGTCGATGTTACGGCTCAGGTCGAACTGCAGGGTCACATTGGTTGAGCCGAGCTGGCTCGATGAGGTCATCTCGGAGATGCCGGCGATGTGGCTGAACTGGCGCTCGAGCGGCGTGGCCACGGATGCCGCCATGATCTGGGCGCTGGCTCCCGGCAGGCCGGCCTGCACGCTGATGGTGGGAAAATCCACCTGCGGCAAGGGCGCGACCGGCAGCACGGTGAAGGCCACCGCGCCGACCAGAGCCACCGCAGTAGTGAGAAGCGTGGTGGCCACGGGTCGACGAATGAATGGAGCCGAAAGGTTCATGCACTCTCCGCGCCTGGCTGGGGATTGTCGAGGGCTCTAGGCGCAGAAGGCCTATGGCCCGTGACGCGCAACGCCAGCCGGTCGAAGAAGACGTAAATCACGGGCGTGGTATAGAGCGTAAGGATCTGGCTCAAGAGCAAGCCGCCGACCATGGCGATGCCCAAAGGCCGGCGCAACTCAGAGCCAAGGCCGGTGCCCGCGGCCAGCGGAATGCCGCCAAGCAGGGCTGCCATCGTGGTCATCATGATGGGCCGGAAACGCAGCAAGCTCGCCTCGTAGATCGCTTCCGTCGATTCCTTGCCCTCTTTGCGCTCCGCTTCCAGAGCGAAGTCCACGATCATGATGCCGTTCTTCTTCACAATGCCGATCAAGAGAATGATGCCGATGATTCCGACCACGCTCAGGTCCTGGCGAAAGAGCATGAGCGCGAGCAGCGCCCCAACTCCAGCCGAGGGGAGCGTTGAAAGAATGGTGATGGGGTGAATGAAGCTTTCGTACAAAACGCCAAGGACGATGTAGACGGTAACCAGAGCGGCGAGGATCAACAGCGCTTCATTCGACAGCGAGTTGTGGAAGGATGCCGCGGTGCCCTGGAAGTCGGCTTGCAAGCTGGGGGGGAAGTGAATCTGCTTGGCTTCTTTCTCGATGTCGCTGATCGCCGTTCCGAGGGAAGCATTAGGAGCCAGGTTGAACGAAACGGTTACCGAGGGGAACTGACCCTGATGATTGATCGAGAGCGCTTCAGTGGTGTTATGCGCCTGTGTGAATGCGCTTAGGGGGATTGCATTGGCGCCTACGGACGAGGTGGCAGTATTGGGTGTAGTTCCCGCAGTAGAGCCTCCGGAAATCGAGGAACCTCCGCCACTGGTGATGCCGGCCAATACGGTAGCGGGCGAGGAGATGACCTGCGACGATGGAGTGTATTTGACCGAAGTCGTCAGCGCGTTTGAGCCGGCCGAAGCCGAGGCCGACGAAGAGAAGGAAGTGGCTGCCCCGGCACCGGTCGCGCTCGCTGATGCACTTGATTGGATGTATAGGTCGCCGAGTTTTGACGGATTCTGCTGCCACTGGGGAGCGGTTTCAAGCACCACGTGGTACTGGTTGAGCTGCGTGTAGAGAGTGCTGATCTGGCGCTGCCCGTAGGCATCGTAGAGGGTGTTGTCGATTGTGGTTGGAGCAATGCCGAGCCGTGACGCCGTAACGCGATCGATGACAAGCTGTACTGCCCGCGCGCCCGTCTGCTGATCCGTAGCCACATCTTCGAGCTCGGGAAGCTTTTTGAGATCGGCGACGAATTTGTTCGTCCAATCGTTCAATTCGTCGGTATCGGGATCCTCGAGTGTGTATTGGTACTGCGTGCGGCTGACGCGGTCGTCGACGGTGATGTCCTGCACCGGCTGCATGTAGAGGTGCATCCCCTGCACCTGGCTCAGATTGTTTTGGAGTCTACGGATGACGTCGGCGGCGCTGATATGGCTGGGCACCCGCTGGTCAAGCGGTTTGAGGTTGATGGAGATGCGGCCGCTGTTGAGCGTGGTATTGATGCCATCGGCACCAATGAACGAAGAGAGGCTCTCGACGGCAGGATCCTGGAGAATGATCTGTGCCATCTCCTTCTGCTTTTCAGACATCGCCGCATAAGAGATGGACTGAGGGGCCTGCGAGATGCCCTGGATAACTCCTGTGTCCTGAACGGGGAAAAAGCCCTTGGGAATGACGATGTAGAGGAACACGGTGAGGACGAGCGTAGCTGCGGCCACCATCAGCGTGAGGGTCTGATGGCGCAGCACGACGCGAAGGGTGCGCCCGTAAAAAGCGATGAGCTTGTTGAATACCTTTTCCGAGGCGCGGTAGAACCGGGTTTGTTGCTCTTCCGAATTGTGACGCAGGATGCGCGAGCACATCATGGGCGTGAGGGTAAGCGAAACCACCGCCGAAATGATGATGGTGACGGCCAGGGTGACGGCAAATTCGCGGAAGAGACGGCCTACTACATCGCCCATAAAAAATAACGGGATGAGCACGGCAATCAGCGAGATCGTGAGCGAAACGATGGTGAATCCGATCTGGCCAGCACCAGTGAGAGCGGCCTCGAGCGGCGACATCCCCTCTTCGAGGAAGCGGCTGATGTTCTCGATCATCACGATGGCGTCATCGACCACAAATCCGGTAGAGATGGTGAGCGCCATCAGCGAGAGGTTGTCGAGTGAGTAGCCGAGCAGATACATGGCGGCAAAGGTGCCGATGATCGACAGCGGCGCGGCCACGAAGGGAATGATGGTCGCATAGAGACTGCGCAGAAAGAGGAAGATCGCCAGCATGACCAGGCCGATGGTCAATATCAATTCGAACTCGACGTCGTGGACGGAAGCCTGGATGCTGGTGGTCATGTCGGTCAAGGTCGTCACTTTGATCGAGGCCGGAAGGTTGGCCTGCAACGTCGGCAGGATCTTATTGATCTCGTTGACGACGGTGATGGTGTTGGCGCCAGGCTGGCGCTGGATGTTGAGGATGACGGCGGGCGTCAAGTTCATCCAGGCGGCCTGTTTGGTGTTTTCGACGCCGTTGACGACATTCGCGACGTCTTTTACAAGGACCGGCGCGCCGTTGCTGTAGGCGACAACAATCTTCTTGTAGTCGTCGGCCGTGGAGATCTGATCGTTGGCATCAATCTGATAGTCCTGCCGCGGGCCGTCGAAGTTGCCTTTCGCCGAGTTGACGCTGGCCTGGGTCAAGGCCGCGCGCATGTCCTCCATGTTCAAGCCGTAGGAGGAAAGCTGAACCGGATTGACCTGAATGCGGACGGCAGGCTTCTGGCCGCCGCTGATGCTGACCAGTCCTACTCCATTCAACTGCGACAGCTTGGGCGCAAGGCGGGTATCGACCATGTCTTCAACGTCGGACAGGGGCATGCTGTCGGAGCTGATGGCAAGAGTGAGAACCGGAGCGTCGGCGGGATTGGTCTTGCTGTAGACCGGCGGCACCGGCAGATCGGAGGGCAGGAATGTCTGGCCGCCGTTGATGGAAGACTGGACTTCTTCTTCAGCGACATCGAGGCTCAGGGTGAGACTGAACTGCAGCACGATGACGGAGACGCCACCAGCGCTGGTCGAAGTCATCTGACTCAATCCTTGCATTTGTCCGAACTGACGTTCGAGCGGCGCGGTGACGGTGGTGGCCATTACATCGGGGCTGGCGCCAGGGTAGAACGTGACGACCTGGATGGTAGGGTAATCGACCTCGGGCAGGGCAGAAACCGGCAACTGTGTGAACGCAACGATGCCCACCAACAAGATCGCGGCCATGAGCAGGGAGGTAGCAACGGGCCGCAGGATGAACGGAGTGGAAGGGCTCACGGAGCAGCCTCAGTAGTGTCAGACGATGTGGCCGGAATCGTGACCGAAGACCGAGTGACGGGGGATCCGCTAACCAGCTTCTGAAAGCTGCTATTGGCCACAACATCACCGGGGTTGATGCCTGTCACGGCGGTGTTGCCTTGATCGGAGATGCCCGACTTCACACTTTTCTGAACTGCTTTGCCTTGGGACTTGGGATTCTTGGGATCGAGCCCCTGAACCAGATAGACAAAATCCTGCGCGCCATTGTGTTGGATAGCCGAAGAAGGAATGAGGGTCTGGTTATCCAACGTCTTGACCAGGAGACGGGTGTTCACAAACTCATTGGGAAAGAGGATTCCGTTCGCATTGTTGAATTGCGCCCGCAACTTCACAGTTCCGGTCACGGTATCGATCTGGTTGTCGATGGTGATCAATTTGCCCTTGGCTATCAGCTTCAGCTGGTTGCGGTCGTAGGCGTCGACCTCGAGGGCCTTTCCGGCGCGGATTTGGTCCATCACTTGGGACAAATTGTCTTCGGCCAAAGTAAAGATGATGGTGATGGGTTGAAGTTGAGCGACCGTGACCAGCGTGGTCGTGGAATTGGCTGTGACGAGGTTGCCGGGATCGACGAGCCGAAGGCCGACGCGACCGTCGATGGGCGAAGTGATGTGGCAGAATCCGACCTGCACTTCGTCGTATTGGACGGCGCCCTGATCGTTTTGCACGGTTCCCTGATCCTGGAGGACAACCTTTTCCTGGTCCTCGAGAGTCTGGCGCGGGATGGCGTTTTTCGCCCACGCGTCCTGATAGCGCTTAAGGTCCATTTGCGCTTCGGCGAGAAGGTTCTGGTCGCGGTCCAGAGTACCCTTCGCCTGCACGAGCTGCGCCTCATAGGGACGAGAATCGATATCGACGAGCGGGTCGCCCTTGTGCACGAGCTGGCCTTCGCGGTAGTGTACGGCGGTGATGACGCCCGTGACCTGCGCGGTGATGGAATCGAAGTGCATTGGTGTAACGGTGCCGATGGCATCGAGATAGACACCCAGGCTGCCCTTGGTAGCTGTCGCGATGGTGACGGGCACTGCCCCGGCCATCGCAAAGCGGCCGCCACGCCCTCCACCTGCGCCACCTCCCGCGGGGCCCGAAGCGCTTGCGCCATGCTGCCGGTAGACCCAATAGAACAGCGCCGCGAAGAGCAAGAGAACGATCACCCAAATCCAGCGGTGACGGCGTTTCTTGGCGTGATTGAGAGATTGAGCGTCAGAATCTGACTGCGGATCAGAAAAAGGTTGGTCCATCTTCTTCTCTTATACCCGGTTACGAACGGTCGAATTTTG
>Ga0335071_10000590_pt1 | contig 39867 bp, 34 predicted proteins | sample Lox_Sample_15_FD_206724 | JGI IMG/M metagenome (GOLD analysis project Ga0335071, IMG submission 206724) | Soil microbial communities from Loxahatchee National Wildlife Refuge, Florida, United States - Lox_Sample_1.5 | ecosystem: Environmental > Terrestrial > Soil > Wetlands | place: USA... | reverse complement strand
GGCTCGCGCTGGCGCACGTCCTCATGGTGGTCCTGGTCTGCCTGGCGCCCCGGGCCCGCGCCCGGGGCGGCTCCGCCCGGTTCTGGGGTGAGTGGTACCCGATGTTCCTGCTCGCCGGGCTCTACGGCGAAGTCGGCGTCCTGACCCTCAACGCCGGGCTCCACAACGACGTCCTGATCGAGCGGATCGAGGTGCTGGTCTTCGGCTCCGAGGTGTCCTACCGCTGGATCCGGGAAATGCCGGTGGTCTGGTTCTCCTGGCTGGTCCACCTCTGCTATCTGTCGTACTACCTGATGTTGTTCGCTTCTCCCGCGGGGCTGTGGATCATCGGCAGGCGCGAGGCGGCGCGGCAGACGATCTTCGCCATCGTGGTGACGTTCTTCGTGTGCTACGTGTTCTTCCTGTTCTACCCGGTGGCGGGGCCGCGCTACGCGTTCGACCTGGCCCACAACGCCGCGACCGAGGTCACTCCGGCGCGGTGGGCCCACTGGCTCCTCGACCGTGGGGATTCGTGGGGCGCCGCCTTCCCGTCGTCTCACGTGGCCGCCTCGGTGGTGGCCACCGGCATGGCCTGGCGTCACTGGCGCCCCCTCGGCCTCGTCCTCGTTCCGTTCACGGTGGGACTGATCCTCGCGGTGGTGTACGGGCAGTTCCACTACGCGGTGGACGCGCTCTCGGGCCTGATGGTGGCGGGGGTGGTGCTGGGGGTGCTGCAGCTGCAGAAAGTGCCGGAGGAGCGGTACGCTCCGGTCGCCGAATCCGCGGTGCGCGAAGCGTTCGAAACGTCCTGACGTCCTACATCGGCATCTCGGCGACGGTCGAATCCCCGATTTGCCGCGCCGCCCCGGGGACGAGCCGCAGGGCCTGCTTCAAGTCGGCCTGATAGAGCGAGTCACGCTGGTCGACCTGCGGCCAGACCGTGTGCCGGTCCGGAATGAAGAGTCCGCCCACCACCCCCATCCCCCCGTCCCGGATCGTCTCCCCCGTGGGGTTGTCGTAGAGCACGGTCACGCGGTACCGGTGATCGGGCACGATGTGCGCGCCCAGGTGGAGGAGCCCGTAGAGCCGCCCGACCGGAATGCTCACGATGTGGTGGGCCGAGTCGGTCACCGGATGCACGCGCCAGATGACCTTGCCGGTGGTGACGTCCTTGAGCTCGAGGGCGGTTCCGTACTCGTGGAGGTGCCCGCCGATCGCCACGATGTTTCCCGGAATGGCGGGACTCCCCTCGTACCAGCGCTCCGAGTGCCCCGGCGGCAGATCGAACGACTTGTTCCCCACCGGGAAGAGGACGTCCATCTGCCAGGTGTACGCCTGGAAGAACGGCCACGGGCGGCCCCGCGGCGTGTAGTCGAGCACGAGGTGCACGCGGGCGTCGGCGTACGACACGCCCGTCGGGTTGTGCAGCATGGCGCTCACGATCAAGGTCTGCCCCGCCTCGACCGGATGCCCGAAGAGCAGCCAGGGCACCTTGGTGTCGCCGGTTTCGGTGCCCGCCGCGAGCAGGCGATGCGAGATGGGAAGGAAGAGCTCGCGCGCCTCGGGGTCGATCACGTTCAGATGGTGGATGAGCGACCGGGGGAGCCGGTGCCCGGCGCCGTCGACGACCTCGACCTCGAACCCGTAGACGGATCCGCCCGACGGGATCTCGATCCGGGAGACGGGCGGCTGGAGCACCATGTGGTGCATGGTGTGCGCGGGGAGATTCACCGATCGGAGCTCCACCACCAGCCGCCCCGCGCGCTCCTCGGTGACGTGCGCGAGGGGAAGGGCGTGGACCGCCGCCGGGACGTCGGACGTCCCGGCGAGCCAGAAGAGCCACAGGGGGAGAGCGAAGAGCGCGGCGTTCACCGCCCAAAATATACACCGGCCCCGGAGGGAATCTCCTCCGGGGCCGGCGGCGGTCGTTTCAGGCTGCGGCGCTTACTTCTTGACGGTAATCGTGATCTTCATCCCCAGCGCCTGATGGGGAAGGCAGAAGCCCTTGTACGTGCCTTCCGGGGCGCCGGCGAACGACACGTCGTAGTGGTCGTTCGGATTGGTGAGGAGCGCGCCTTCGAGATTGTCGATCCGGTTGGCCATCGCGGCGTTCAGGACGGCCGCGGCGCCGGCGGGAATCGAATCGCCGAAGAACGAGATGTTGTGGGGACCGCCGGTGACGTTGATGAAGCGCACCGTGGTACCCGGCGCGATGGTCAGCGTCTTGGGTTCGAACGAGGCCTGGCTGGTCCCGTTACCCGTCATCTTGACTTCGACCACCGGTCCGGCCGGAGCGGCCGGCGTGGCGGACGTGGCCGCGGGCTGCGCCGCGGGAGCCGCGGCAGCGGGAGCAGCGTTGGCGTTCTTGTCACCACCACCACACGCCGTGGCGCCCAGCGCCACGAGCACGGCCAGAGCTGTCAAACGCATCGGTCTTCCTCCGAAGGGATTGCGGGTGCTTGTGAACTCATTCACAAGATACCCCGGCCCCGAACCAAACGGGAGGGTCCCCTTTGATTTCCGCCACCGCCGGGCGACAATTCCTCGGCCCTTTCACGGAGCGCTGGTGCGACGCAGCATCCTGGTCATCGTTCCGGCCTTCCTGGCCACGTGGGCCGTCCTGGGCACCGTCGGCACGGCCCGCGCCGCCGCCCAGGACTGGCACCTCGAGGTCGGGCTCCGGGGCGGATTCGTCCGCCTGAAGCCCGCCGGCACCGGCCGCGCCGACCAGGTCGATCTCCTCGACCTCCCGGGCGGCGACTATCTGGGCCAGGTCCAGGCCCAGACCGGCCTGTTCGTCACGGTCCCCGTCGCCGGGCCCTTCGCGCTCGAACCGTCCCTGTCGCTGCAGCAGAACACGCCGACGTTGATCGTCGGAACGATGTTCCTGGCCGGACTGCGGGCGAACGTCGCCCTCCCCGCCGGCTTCTTCGCGGGGGCCGGCGCGCTGGTGCGGTACCGGGACGCCACCAAAGCGGCCATGCAGCCCGGAGTACAGGCGGCGCTCGGCTGGCGGGTCCAAGTCCTCGGCCCCGTTTCCTTGCGCGCCGAGGCCCAGTTCAACGCCTACAAACGGACCTCGCAGACTTTTCCCTACGACGCGTACGCCGTCGCGGTAGGCGTGAGCACGCGGCTCGACGATCCGCCCCCCAAGCCCGCTGCCCGCCGCCGCCCGCGGCCCGACTGGGAGCCGATGGTCGGCCTGGCCGGCGGCTACTCGCGGCTGCACCAGATCGGCGGCACGGATTTCGCCGTGTTCTCCCTCCCCGGCGCGGGCACGGGGAGTCTGGCCGGGGTCTTCGCGCCGGGCACGTCCCCGTTCTTCTTCGTGCTCCCCCTGACGGGACCCCTCGCGCTCGAGGTGGGCTCGGATGCCCACCGGGCCCAATCCAACGGGCCTCGCACCGTATTCTCCGGCCAGGTGTCACCCCGGCTCGACTGGGCCCTGGGGCCTCACTGGTACGTCGCCGCCGGAGAGCGGACGCACGTCGTGGCCGGCACCGGCAGGCCCGTGGTGGCGGTGCCGGGAGCGGCGCTGGCCGCCGGGTACCGCATCGACATCACGCCGGATGTGATGGCGCGCACCGAGCTGTCCTACGCGGTGGACCGGGGCCGGCTCGACTTCGGGCTCAATCCGGTCAACACGCTGGGACTCTCGTTCGGCCTGATGGTGGCCCCCCTCCGGTGAGTTGCGGATTCGGGCCGCCCCGACGACACTACTCCCATGCCTGACGCCCCCGTTCCCCAGCTCGCGCCCGAAGACCTGGCGCGCCGCCTCGACCAGGGTGACGCCGTGCAGGTCCTGGACATCCGTGCCCCGGAGCGGCTCGCGAACGGGCGGGTGACGCTGGGCGAGCGTCTGGCCTTCCGCAACCTCAAGGGCTCGGCGCTCTACGCCCTGCCGAGTCTCGACACGCTGGGGCTCGACACCGGCGCTCCCATCGCGGTGATCTGCGGCCACGGCAACTCGAGCCAGCGCGCCACGCTCTTCCTGCGGGAGCGCGGGGTCACGGCCTTCTCGGTCACCGGGGGCATGGCGGCCTGGGAGCGGGTGGTGGTGCCCCGGCGGCTCCCCCCGCCTCCGGGCCTCTCGCACCTGGTCCAGGTGGACCGGATCGGAAAAGGCGCGCTCGCGTACGTCCTCGCCTCAGACGGCGAAGCCGTGCTGATCGACCCGGCGCGCCACCTCGATCCCTACGACGCCCTCTTCCGCGACCTGGGAGTCACGCCGCGGGCCGTGGTGGATACCCACGCGCACGCCGACTACGTGAGCGGCGCCTCCGCGGCGGCCCGGCGCTGGGGCATCCCGTACTTCCTGCACGCGGCGGACGCGCGGTCCCCGTTCGACGGCACCCCGGCGCGCCTGGACGTGCGGACCGTCGGCGACGGGGACGTCATCGCCTTCGGACGGACGACCTTGCGCGTGGAGCACACGCCCGGGCATACGCTGGGGAGCATCACGCTCGTGGGAGCCGGAGGGATCGCCTTCACCGGGGACTTCGTTTTCGTGAAGTCCGTCGGGCGCCCCGACCTGGGCGGCCGGGCGGCCGAGTGGGGGCCGATGCTCTGGACCAGCCTCGAGCGGGCCCGGCGCGAATGGCCCGCCGACCGGCTGGTCCTTCCCGCCCACTACGCCGCCGAGGACGAGCGGGGACCGGACCGGAGCGTGAGCGCGCCGCTCGCGGAGATCCGGCGGACCAATCCGGCGTTTCAGGTTCGGGACGCCGACGAATTCGCCCGGTGGCTGGCCCGCACCCCCCCTCCCCCCGAGAGTTACCGCACCATCAAGCTCGCCAACCTGGGCCTGCTCGACCTTTCGGACGCCGACGCGGACGTCCTGGAGGCCGGCGCCAACCAGTGCGCCGTGGGGTAGTGTGCAACGAACGGCCACCGGGGCGTCTCTCTGGAGTCACCCGACCCCGGTTCCGGGCCGTGCCACCCTCGAAGCAGAGCTGCGATGCCGGACGATCTGGCCGACGTCTACCGCACGACCTTCCCCGCCCTGGTGCGGTTCCTGTACCGCAAGGTCTGGGACGCCGCGCGCGCCGAGGACCTGGCACAGGAGGCGTTCTCCCGCGCCCTGGCGCACCGTCCGGAGAACCCCCGGAGCTGGCTGTTCGTGGTCGCCGCGAACATGGCGCGTGACGAAGCGCGGCGCACCGCGCGGGAGCGCCGGCACCTCACCCTGCTCGCCAACGAGCCCCGGGAGCGGGGGCCGTCACCCGAGGACGCGCTGGACGACGAGCTGCGCCGGCAACGGGTACGGGAGGCGCTGGAGCGGCTGACCCCGCGGGACCGGGAAGTGTTGCTGCTCTGGGACGCCGGGTTGTCGTACGACGAGATCGCGTCGCAGACGGGACTGGCGCGCACCGCGGTCGGCACCACGCTGGCGCGGGCGCGCCGGCGCCTCATCGAGGCCTACGGCTCAGCAAGCGAGGACGCGCATGTCGCACGTGGATGACGGCACTCTGCACGCCTATCTCGACGGTGAGCTGTCACCCGTCGAGCGGGGCCGGCTCGAGAGCCATCTCGCGGACTGCGCGCCCTGCCGCGAGCGCCTGGCGCAGGAACGGAGCCTCATCGAGAGCGCCGAGCGCCTGCTTGCGCTCGCCGCGCCCCCCGCCACGGGCCGCGACCTCCGCGGGGTCCCGCGCCGGCGGCTCCGGTTCCTCGTGCCCGGCGTGTGGGCGGCGTCGCTCGCCGCCGCGTTCCTCATTGGACGGACGCTGTTCGTTAGTGACCGCCAGTTCGCGCCGCCCCGGGCGCCGGCCGAGGCGTTGGCTCCGGTGCCGAGCGCCGCCGCGCCGGCTGTTTCGGCCGCTCCCGCCGCGGGCAAAAGGGCCGCGTCCCCGCCGCGGACCGTCGCCCTGGCGGAAGGGAGCCACCGGGTGGCGGCGACCGAGTCCGTGCCGCCCGCCCCCGCCCCCGTTCCTGCCGCTGCCCCCGCGCCCGCGCCCCTGGCTACGCCGGGCGTGGTGAGCAACCAGGCGGCCCAGGCGAAGCTCCGTGGAGACTCACCCGCCTTCATTCCGCCCACCGCGGTCACCGTGACCACGCCGCCGCTCCTGCCGCCCCGCGCGGACGAGCAGATCGGCACGTCCTGGCCCGTGATCACCGCCGCCCCCGCCCGCGACGCGCTCGGCGCGGAGCTGGTGCAGATTCCCGGTCTCCCCATCCGCGACATCCGGCAGGATCCGGCGAACAGCGGGACGGTGCTGGTGGAGCAGGAGCTGGCGGCGGGGACGGTGGTGCAGCTGCTGCAGGCGCGGGCGGAAGCGAGCGTGGGCGAGACCCTGATGCGCGCGCCCCGGACTTCTCCGCTGGTGAAGAACGTGGGGCGCCTGCGGGTGCAGATCGCGGGTCCCCTGTCGGTCGACTCCCTCTTCAAGCTCCTCGAAGCGGCCCGCTAGCCGGGGCCGCCGGCCGTCGGCGCCACGCGACCAGCTCCGCCGCCACGCTGACGGCGATCTCTTCCGGGGTCACCGCGCCGATGTCGATGCCCACCGGCACGCGGACGGCGGCGAGCGCGTCGGCCGGGGCTCCCGCGGCGCCCAGCGCCTTCAGGATCACGGCGCGCTTCCGCACGCTGCCCAGGAGTCCCACGTATCCCACGCTCAGACGCGCGACGCGGTCCAGGATCTCGGCGTCGTTCCGGTGGCCCCGGGTCGCGACCACGACGGCGTCCCTCGCTCCGGGTTGAAGCTCCGCGAGCGCCCGCTCCGCGGGCGCCGCGCGAACCGTGACGCCGGGAAACCGCGCCGGGTCCGCGAACTCGGGGCGGTCGTCCACCACGGTCACCCGGAACCCGGCCGCCGCGGCCGCGCGGGCGATGGCGGCGCCCACGTGCCCCGCGCCGAACACGAGCACCCGCGGCGCCGGCACCAGGCGCTCCACCACGAACCGGCGGTCGGCGGAGATATGGGCGGCAGGATCCCCCGGACGGCCTTGGGCGGCGAGACCGCTGAAGGTCTTCCGGGGACCCGCGGACCAATCGATGGCCGTGGTGACCAGACCCTCGTCGGCGGCAGCCGCGGCGTCGAGCGCCGCCAGGTAGTCCGCATCCCGCGTGAGCGGCTCCACGAAGATCCGGACGGTGCCGCCGCAGGAAAGGCCGACATCGCCCGCCAGATCGGCGTTGAGGTGGTGGGTGACGAGGGCGGGGCGCCCCGCTTCCTGCGCCGCGAAGGCGATCCGCAGGACGTCGGCTTCGACGCAGCCGCCGCCGACGGAGCCGTCCAGGCGCCCGCCCTCCCCCACCAGCATTTTCGCGCCCGCGGGAACGGGCGTGGAGCCGGACGTGTGGGCGATGGTCGCCAGCGCCCCGCGGGCTCCGCTCCGGACCAGGCCGGCGGCGCGGGCCCAGAGGTTCACGTCGGGGGGAGCTCTTCCAGGCGGGCCACCGCCCGGCGGAGGTGCGGGATCACGATCGAGCCGCCGACGACCAGCGCGACGGCGAACGCGTCCTGGAACTCGGCGTCCGTCACGCCCTCTTCCCGGCAGCGGACGACGTGATACGTGACGCAGTCGTCGCAGCGCAGCACCATCGAGGCCACGAGCCCCAGCAGCTCCTTGGTCTTGGTGGGCAGGGCCCCGGCCTCGTAGGTGCGGGTGTCCAGCGCGAAGAAGCGGTTGATGGTGACGTTGCCCGACGCGAGGATCGCGGCGTTCATCTTTTCGCGGAAGTGCCGGAAGGCTTCGAGAGTATCGGCCACGGGGTCAGTAGACGGCCACGGTGCCGATCATCGATCCCGTGACGAAATCCGTCGAGTGGAGGGTGCACCGGTAGTGGTACAGGCCCGCCACCGGGAAGCCCCGGCGCGCCGACCCGCTCACCTGCGCCGCCACGTTTCCCACGCTGTCCTGAAAGACCAGGTCGTGCAGCTGGACGCCGTTCCAGACCCAGGTGACCGTGTCACCGGCCGAGATGGAGTCGACCTTGGGAACGAAGACGTCGTCCCGGACGCTCACCGACAGGGTGTGCGACTGCCCGGGCGCGGTGGACGACCCGGAGCACCCGGCCAGCGCGAGGCCCGACAGCAGGAGGCGCGTCCATGGTCGCATGCGATCGTCCCGGGTTGGTGATCAGCGGATCGAGATTTTGCCCCACATCCCCGTCTCGGTCCCGCCGTGGTACCTGCAATGATAGTAATAATCGCCGGTGCCGAGGGTGAACACCACCGGGAGGTTGGGCGGGAGGGCCTGTTCGCCGGGGTTGTGCACCCAGAACGAATCCACCGGAAGCAGCGAGTCGGGGGTGATGGTGTGCAGCAGGGTTCCGAGATTCTGGAAGCAGATCGTCTGGCCCACCGACGCGGTGGCCATCTGGGGCGTGAAGGTGTGGTTGTCGGACGCGGTGATCACGATGCCGCCCGTCCCCCCGCAGCCGTTGCCGTTGCCCGACGGGTTGCTCGAGCAGGCGATCAGCACCGCGCCGCACACCAGCACCAACGAGGCTATCCGCATCGTCCCTCCGATGAGTGGATCCAGGTCGTCACCGCAAGATACGTCACAAGCTACGGGGGGCTCCAGCGTCTGCCAGAGCCCCCCGTGTTCCGTCCCCTGCCCGCGCGGCCGGGGTCAGTGGTGCTCCCGCTCCAGGGTATCGGCGGCCAGCCGCGGCGAAATCATGGGATACCGCCCCGCGAACCAGCCGTAGGCCAGGAGGAAGAGCCCCGCGAAGAACGCCAGCGCCCCGAACTCGGTCAGCCCCAGGCTGGGACCCTGCCCCCCGTTGATGGACGGGATCACTTCGAGGTAGCGCTCCAGCCAGACGCCGCTCACGGAGATCGCGGCGAACAGCGCGAAGGTGGGCGGGAACTTCTTGGGCTTCACGCCGAGGAGGCCGATGAAGGGGATGACGAACACCATGAAGAAGACGGCGGTGCCCACCGCGCGCCACGGGCCCCACAGCCGGTAGAAGATGAAGTAGGTCTCTTCCGGCAGATTGCCGTACCAGATCACCAGGAACTGGGCCCACATCAGATACGCCCAGAACACGGTGAAGCCGAAGGAGAGCTTGCCCAGGTCGTGCAGCTGCTTGGGCGAAATCAGGTGCTCGAGCTTCATCGCCTTCCGCATCCACAGCGCGATCAGCGCCGTCGTCATCAGGGCGGTGAGGAACGAGCCCATGAAGAAGAAGGCGCCGTACAGGTTGGAGATCCAGCGGGGCGCCAGCGACATGATGAAGTCGAAGCCGAGGATCGAGTACGCGAAGCCCCAGGACACGATGAGGATGGCGGCGTCCCGGCTCACCAGTCCCTTCGACGTCGCGTCGTCGGTCGCCGGCTTCCCGCTCGCGAGCTCCGCCACGTCCGGCGCCGTGTCGCGGCGCACGAACCGCCACGACAGCCAGGCCATCAGCGCGAGGACGATCCAGTTCCGGGTCAAGAGGAACCCGCTCCGGAACCAGAACCCCACCTGGGGACGGTCCACCGGCAGGGTCTTGAAGAGGTAGTCCCGGCCCAGCACCAGCCCCAGGTACAGCACCAGGGCCAGCGTCAGGAATCCCACCGCGGCCTCGGCGAACCGGATGAGCACGCCCGACCAGTGGGCCTTCGCCAGCTTCTGGCTCGCCGCGAACACGATGAGCGCCTGCGCCAGCGCGGTCCAGAACATGAAGTTGAAGTGGTACGCGTGCCACACGCGGGCCGCGTTGCCGGTCACGAGGCCGCCCACCAGCACGGCGGCCCCGGCCAGCGCCAGCACGGCGCCGATGGCCCGGAAGCGTCCGGCCGGCGCTTCGCGCGCCTTCTGGACCAGCTCGGCGCGATTCACGGACGTCGCCACGGCGCTCACGGCTTCCCTCCGGTCTTCGCCTGCTCCTGGAGGCTGCGGACGTAGTTCACGAGATCCCAGCGGTCGGTGCCCCGGACCTTGTCCCCGTAGCGCGGCATCAGACCCCGTCCCATCGGCAGGGCGTAGACCAGCACTCCGTAGATGTAGCCGTCGGACTTGCGCGCCAGGGTGTCCGTGACCAGCGAGCGCACGCCCACGAAGGGTCCGCCGCCGGCGATCGACACCGGTCCGTCGCCGCGGCCGGCGGCGCCGTGACAGACCAGGCAATAGGTCTCGTACACCCACTTCCCGCGGTTCAAGGACTCGGACGTCCGGGTCCGCGGGTTGGTCAGCCGGTTCGCGTCGGCCATCGAGAGCGAGTCCGGGTCGTGCCCGGTGACCGGGATGGTGCCGGGGGCCGGCAGCCGCGGCATGGCGTACGGCTTGATGTTCCGCTGGTGGCGCATCGTGGCGAACCAGCCCACGTCATGGACCACGTCGTCCGGGTTGCACGCGGCCACGACGGCCAGCGCCGCCAGCGTCGCCAGGGCGGGGAGCTTACGCACGCCGCACCTCCTCGGCCCCGTGCTGCTTCAGGAAGGCCTCGGTGGTGCCGGCCTGGTCGGGGCGGCACGGCACGAACACGCCGAACTTGTCGTTGGAAAAGCGCGGGTCGTACGGAATGGTGCCCTCGCGGCGGGCGGCGCGGAGCGCGTTCAGCGCCACGCCCAGGAGCGTGTTCAGGGCGCCGAACAGCACCGTCATCTCGAACATGATCACGACGTACGGCGGGATGGAGCCGATGGGCTTCCCGCCCACCTGGATCGGCCAGTCGTACGACATGTAGAGCGTGACCCACGCGCCGACCGAGCACCCCGCGATGCCGCCGATCAGGGTGTACATCCGGACCGAGCTGGGCGGCCGGTCGATGGCGTCCTCGAGCTCGTGCCGCGGCATGGGCGAGAACACCGTGAAGTCCTCACGCCCGTCGGCCTTCAGGTCCTTGACCGCCCGGGTGGTGTCGTCCAGGTGCCCGAACACGCCGAGCACGCCCGGCGTCATGGGGCCGTGAAAGAGAGCCGCGAGGGGATTCTTCACGCGTGCCTCCCCCGCACCGGGGGCGGCAGGACTTCCTTCACCTCGGAGATCGACACCGCCGGGAAGTTCTTCACGAACAGCAGGAACCACATGAAGAACCAGCCGAACGAGCCGGCCATGATGCCCCAGTCCGCCCAGGTGGGATTGTACCCCGCCTTCACGAACGGCTCGAAGGGCTCGCCGGCCAGGTGGATGGCGATGAGCGTGAAGCGCTCGAACCACATGCCGATGTTCACGAAGATCGAGATCACGAACAGCGCGGTGAGGTTGGTCCGGACCTTCTTGAACCAGAGGATCCAGGGCAGGAACCAGTTGCACACGTTCATGGTCCAGCCCGCCCACCAGAACGGACCGAACGCGCGGTAGTAGAACGCTTTGTGCTCCGGCGTGGGGCCGCCGTACCACGCGATGAAGTACTCGGTGGTGTAGGCGAACCCGACGATCATGCCGGTGAGGAGACAGAGCTTCGCCAGGTTCTCGAAGTGGCGGATGGTCACCACCTCTTCGAGGTGGAAGAGCCGGCGGATGGGAATCAGCAGGCTGATCACCATCGCGACGCCCGAGTAGATGGCGCCGGCGACGAAGTAGGGCGCGAAGATGGTCTCGTGCCAGGCCGGGACCTGGGCCATCGCGAAGTCCCAGGACACGACGCTGTGCACCGACAGCACGAGGGGCGTCGCCAGGGCCGCGAGGTACAGGTAGCCGCGCGAGTAGTGCCGCCACTGCTCGTTGGTGCCGCGCCATCCGAGCGAAGTGATGGCGTACAGCTTCTTCCGCCAGCCCGTGGCCAGGTCCCGCACCGCCGCGATGTCGGGGATCAGGCCCATGATGAGGAAGCAGGTCGACACCGTGAAGTACGTGCCGATCGCGAACTCGTCCCAGATCAGGGGCGACTTGAAGTTGGGCCAGAGCCCCCGCTCGTTGGGATACGGGACCAGCCAGTAGAAGTACCACTGGCGCCCGATGTGGATGAGCGGGAACAGGCCGGCCGTCATCACCGCGAACACGGTCATCGCCTCCGCGACGCGGTACACCGCGGTTCGCCAGGCCGACCGGAACAGGAAGAGAATCGCCGAGATCAGCGTGCCCGAGTGCGCGATACCCACCCAGAACACGAAGCAGGTGATGAAGACCGCCCAGTACACCGGGTGGGAATAGCCCGCGAGTCCCAGGCCGTACCGCAGCAGGAACAGCAGGCAGATGATCCCGATGGTGAGCAGTCCCACCGCGACGCCCAGCAGGGCGAAGTAGCCCTTGCCGGGATCGCCCAGCGTCCGGTGAATGACGCGGGTGACGTAGTCGTAGGTGACGCGCACGCCGGAGGTCGGAGGAGCCGTGGTCTGCGCCATCAGACCTCCGCCCCGGCCACGACGCGGGCCAGGTAGGTGATGCCGGGCTTGGTGTTCAGGCCCGCGAGCACGTGATAGCCGCGCGGATCCTCGCTCAAGGCGTGGACGCGCGAGTGCGGATCGTTCAAGTCACCGAACACGATCGCCTCGGACGGACAGCCCTGCGCGCAGGCGGGCACGATGTCCCCGTCCTTCAAGGACCGGTCCTCGATCCGGGCCTGGTGCTCGGCCGACCGGATCCGCTGCACGCAGAAGGTGCACTTCTCCATCACGCCCTTCTCGCGGACCGTCACGTCGGGATTGAGCTGCCAGTCGAGCGGCGTCGGCCAGGCTTCGTGCTCCCCGCCGCGCTCGGCATAGTTGAACCAGTTGAAGAAGCGGACCTTGTACGGGCAATTGTTGGCGCAGTACCGCGTGCCGACGCACCGGTTGTACACCTGCCCGTTGAGCCCGTCGGGCGTGTGGTAGGCCGCAAAGACCGGACAGACCGGCTCGCAGGGAGCGTTGCCGCACTGCTGGCAGAGCATCGGCGTGGTGACGGCGCGGACCGGCCGGCCTTCTTCCTGATTGAAGTACCGCTCGATGCGCATCCAGGGCAGGAACCGCCGCCGCTGGACCAGCTCCTCACCCACCGTCGCGATGTTGTTCTCGGCGTAGCACGCGGTGACGCAGGCCGAGCATCCGGTGCACTTGGACAGATCGATGGCCATCGCCCAGCGCGTGGGCTGCGTGGCGTAGTTGCCGAGGGAGGCCTTGTCGTGCTGCGCGGCGGCCCAGCCGGCGGCGGCCGAATCCGCGTACTCCGGCAACGGCTCTTCCGCAAACGCGTGCTCGCCGGCGTGCAGGCCGGTGGCCCGGGCCAGCGTGAGCAGCTCGACGATCGACTCGCCGCCTTCGCGCGGATCGCCCTCGAGCGTCGCCAGGTACCGGTGGTCCCGCGTGGTGTCGACGCTCGCGCGCACGGTGAAGGTCCGGCCGCCGTAGCCGTTCGCCGCGCCGGGGAGGAGATCGAACGCGTTGACATCCCGGTCCTTGGCGTAGCGGCCCCCGGCGACGTGCCCCTGCCCCGTGGGCATCGCCAGCACACCGGGGCGGACCGAGGGCGTCACCCACGCGGCCACGCGCGCGCTGCCGAAGCTCGTGGTGAGAAGCAGGAAGTCGCCGTTGTCGACGTTCCAGGTCTTCGCGGTGTCCGGGTGCACTTCGACCCACGACTGCCACATGATCTTCGACACCGGGTGCGGCAGCTCCTGCAGCCAGGGCTTGTCGGCCCCGCGGCCGTCGTAGAGCGCGTAGTGCGGGAAGACGATCAGGGACACGTCCCCCTTGTCCCCCGCGAGCGCGGGAGCGGCCGGCTTCCCGGGGAAGATCTTCGCCGCGTCCGGACCGAGGTGGGCGGTGGTCACCGGCGCGTCGCCGAACGCGCCGCCGTGCTGCACGGCGTCGGCCCACGTCTGGCCCTTGGGCGCCTTCCACTTGCCCTGCACGTAGTCCTTGAAGGTGCCCGGCTTTCCGGCGAGCACGGCGATCACGTCCCCGGCGCCGCGGGCATTCGACTGGACCGGCTGCATCGCGGGCTGCTGGAGCGCGACGACGCCGGCCCGCGGCCGGGAATCGCCCCACTGCTCGAGGGGGTGCAGGTCGGGAAGGACCAGGTCCGCGGCGCCGGCCGTCTCGTCCAGTACGGTCGCGAAGGCCACGCGGTACGCCTTGGCCGCCGCGGCGGCGAACCCGGCGACCGAATAGCCCGGGTTGGCGCCGTGGGTGACGAGCAGCGCCACCTTGCCGCCGGCCAGGTCGGCCAGGAGGGCGGTGAGATCGCGGAACGACCCGGCCCCGCCGGCCGCCAGATCGCCGCCGAACTTCACCGTCTTGCCCACGGAGCCGGCGACGTAGTTCAGGATGTTGACCGCCGCGACGATATCGGCGCCGTTGGGATACTGGGCCGCCATCCCGCCCGCCACGGCCAGTCCGCCCTTCGAGGCCGCGAATTCCTTCGCCAGGCGCTCGATGGTCTTCGCGTCCACGCCGGTCGCGTCGGCGACGGCGGCGGGCGTGTGCCGGGACAGAAGCTCGGTGAGCCGGCCGGCGTCGCCGGGCGCGGCGCCCAGGTGCCCGCTCAGGATCACCTGCGCCATCGCGAGCGCCAGGAGGCCTTCGGTGCCGGGAATGGCCGCGATCCACTCGTCCGCGTTCATCCCCTCGAGGGACATCCGCGGGCTGACCGCGACGAACTTGGCCATCGCGGCGTCGCGGCCGGCCTGGAAGCCGTGGGCCTTCGAGAAGCCCCCCTGGAAGCCGACCGGGGAGAGCCAGGTCTCCATGAAGTCGGCGCCGAAAGACAGGATGTACCGCGCGGCCGCGAAGTCGTAGGACGGAACGGCGGCGGAGCCGAACGCGAGCCGGTTGCCCTCGCGCAGGGCCTCGAAGGCGAACGCCTCGTAGGTCACGTGGCGGCCCCCGACCTGCTTCATCCATTCGTCGACCAGATCGCCGAAGCTCGACGCCTCGAGACCGGTGAGGAACACGATGCCCTTGCCCCGGGCGTCCTTCACCTTGGCGGAGAGCCGGCCGAGCGCGTCGTCCCAGGTGATCTTCACCAGGTGACCCTGCGCGTCGCGGGCCATCGGGTCGGTGATGCGGTCGGGGTGATAGAGTCCCTGGAGCGAGGCCTGTCCGCGGGCGCACAGGCGCCCCGCGTTGATCGGGGAGGCGGGGTTGCCTTCGATCTTGATGGCGCGTCCCTCGCGCGTCTTCACCAGGATGCCGCAGCCCGCCGGGCACTCCCGGCAGGTGCTCGCATACCAGGTGGGGACGCCGGGGACCTCGTCCTCGGACTGCACGAGATAGGGGATGAGCTTCTCGGTGGGCTCGGGGCCGATGCCGCACCCCGCCACCACCGCCGCGCCGCCTCCGGTGACGCCGAGCACCTTCAAGAACCGTCGCCGGTTCATCCCGTCGACCATGTCGTCTCCGCTCGCCATGCTAGTAGTGACACACCGTGCAGTCGCGCGTGATCTTCCGCTCCACGTGGCACCGGATGCACCAGCCCATGCGGAGCGTGGAGACCTGCGCGACCTGCGGGGTCTTGGCGATGTCGCCGTGGCACAGCACGCACCCGTTGTCGCCCAGGGCCTTGATGTGCCGCATGTGCGGGAAGTGCACGAACCCGGGCAGGGCGTGCACCCGGATCCATTGGGGCGGCTGGCGGTCGCTCCACGCCTTCCGCACCTTCGCGATCTCGGCCTGATGAGACGGCGTGCTGCCGCCGACGAGCAGGTGGCACCCCATGCACGTCTGCAAAGACGGCACGCCCGGCTCGGTGGAGACGGTGGCCGTGTAGTGGCAGTACATGCAGGGGATCTGGTCCTGGCCGGCGTGAATGTCGTGTCTGAAGAAGATCGGCTGGCGGGGACCCGCAAGGCGGGCCGTGTCCTTCACGACGGGCGCCTGGTAGCGGGGCGCGGTCTGCGCCCGCGCCGCCGCGGCGGCGCAACCGAGCAGGACCAGCGCGAGCGCGGCCCTACTCCCAGCGTGCATCGTCATCAATGCGTTGGCCTCGATGGCGAATCAGTCGTGTATGGAGCGACACACGTCAACGGCTTATGGGCGCCGCAATGTAGCGCCCCTCCGGAACCCCACACAAGCCGTCACTCCGGCCGGGCGAGGACGTGATGCTTGAACCGGATCACCTCGACGAAGGCGTCCACGGTCTCCAGGTCGTCGAACTCCATCCAGCACCAGAGCAGCCCGTGGTCCCGGGTGCCGTCCTTGACCGCCTGCCGCACCGAGCGGGGGAATCCGTCCGCGGGGCCCAGTTCCTCGGCCTCCGCCGCCCCCAGCACGAAGGTGCCGCTGACCCCCGAGCGCATCGGATGCAGGTAGCCGAGTTTCCGGCCGCCGACTTCGTACATCCACACCCATTTCCAGGTGGTGCCGAGGAACACCACCTGCTCCGTCACGTGCTTCAGGGCACGGATGCCCTCCCGGGCGCGCTTGAACCGGCCGGCGGCGCGCTGGGGCAAATCCCGAATGGGAGAGTCGGTTTTCGGTCGTTGACGGGGACTGATGTACAGGTTGGTCGCCCAATAGGCGGCTGAGGGTGTCGTCATCGACACAAAACTAGGCGCCCAGGCGCCTGGGCGTCCAGGCGTGGGCCATCCCGGCAAGCCCGCGGCTTTCAGCCGCCATTCAGGGGCAATCTCACGTCGCACCTCCCAGGGGCCTGGCCGCGGCCCGGAATCGGCCGGCATCGAGCAGGCGACCTGCCGCTTGATCGGGGACCGCCATGTGCCCCGCGCGGTCCATGCTGAGCTTGATGACGTCCGCGTTCCGGCCGAACCACCGGGCCGAAGGTTCCAGATCGGATGGGTACGTGAAGAGCGGCAGCGCCGCGGCCGCCAGGGCGGCCTGCGAGCCGATCCCCGATTCCGGCATGGTGCCCGCCCAGAGCCTGGCTCCGAAGTCTCGGGCCACCTCGTAGATGCGGCAGACCTCCGAGAGCCCGCCGACGCGGTGCACCTTGATGTTCCAGACCCGCGGCCCCGCGAGCGCCACGACCTGAAGCGCGTGACTCGCGCTGCGCAGCGTCTCGTCCAGGCAGATGTCGGTGTGGAGGGTCCGCGCGAGGTGCGCGTGTCCGACCAGCTCGTCCGGGGCGAGGGGTTGCTCGATATAGAGTAGGCCCGCGCCGTCGAGCGCCCGCAGGGCCTCTTCGTGCTCGGGCCACCGGTAGGCCCCGTTCGCGTCCACCGTGAGGGGGAGGTCGACGCCGGCCATTCCCGCCCGGGCGGCGCGCACCGCCACCTCGTCCCACCCCGGCGCCACCTTGATCTTCACGCGCCGGTAGCCCCGCCCGACGGCCTCGTAGACGCGGCTGGTCAGAGTGGCCGGGTCCCGGTCTTCGGGGATGCCGAGCGCGACGCCGCACGGAATGGCGGCGGCCGGGGTCTCCCGCAGCCGTTCCCCCAGGAGATGCGCGAGCCCGACGCCCCGGCGATGCGCCTCGAGGTCCCAGGCGGCGGTCTCGACGCCGGCGATCGCGAACGGATTCCCGCGCACGCCCTCGCGGAGCGCCGCGTCGACCGCCTCCGGTGAGGCGAATTCCCGGCCCACGACGCGCGGGAGCAGCACCTCGCGCGTGAGGAGCGTGGCGCTCCCCAGGGTCTCCTCCGAATAGAACGGCAGTTCGAAGGGTGGTGACTCGCCGTACCCCACGTGTCCACCGTCGTCGTGGAGGGCGACGACGAGCGAGCGCCGCTCGATGATCGTGCCCCCGGAGATGATGAAGGGCTCGACCAGCGGGAGCCGGAGATCGAAGAGCTCAGCCCGGACGATGCGCATCGACGAGATCGAGAAAGTGGAGCTCGCCGTCCCGGCGGACCAGCGTGCCCCGCGCCTCGAGCTCCCAGAGTACGGCGATGAGCCCGTCCTTCGGATCGAAGATCATCTGGTGCAGCACGCGCTGGGTGCGGGACCCGTCGCGCGAGGGATAGGCGGAGAGGGGGAGCTGAAAGGCGGTGTGAAGCTGGACACTTTCGCATCCCCGCCGGGCGTATTCGGCGATCATGCGCCCGGAGCAGACGTTCCCGGTGCCCGTCAACGCGGTCCCCGACCCCGGGCGCCAGCCCGGGGTCGCCAAGATCCGGAGATTCCGGTCGCTCAGCTCCCACCCGCCGTACGCGACCTGCTTCTCCGCGTCGAAGAGCCGGTTGAACACGATGAGCGAGTCGGCGCCGCGGGTGGCCCCCAACATCTCCACCTGGAAGGCGTCATCGAACCGGGCGTTCATCAGTTTCACGCCCAGCCGCACCGGCGCCGCGGCGCGGATCTGGCCCGGCACCTCGGCCAGCCAGCGCAGCACCGCGGCGCGCTCGTCCGAGCGCGCGTCCCCGGCGAGCGTGGGCGAGAAGTCCTTCTCCAGCGGGAGGGGAGCGCTTCCCCACTCCCGGGCGAGCGCCCGCGTGGTGAAGCGGTACTCCTCCCCGCGGAAGGGCTCGTCCAGGAGCGGCAGGTGGTACTTCACCGACGGCACGACCACCATCTCCCCGCCCGCCGTGACGTCGCGCCCCACCCGCACCAGCGCGAGGTACTCGGCGAACGAGCGGTCCCAGCCCCGCCCCTTCCACGTCACGGTCCAGCCTTCGCGGTCCCCCACCCGCCGGCGCTCGACCTCCATCTTCGTCTCGTGCGTGGCCCAGGCGCCCATGGTGCGGGCGCCCCGTTCGTCCTGGGCGATGACGGTCTTCAGAACGACGAACGCCAGTCCGGCGGCGAGGTCGGCTTCGATCTGCGATTCGTGGAGGGAGAGCTGACCCGACCCCTTACCGACAGGATGCGCCAGGGGGAAGCCGAGGTAGCGGGCGGAGAGGTCGACGCGGTACCGGTCCCGGACGTGGGCGGCGAAATCGCGGGGGAGCCCGCGGCCGAACCGCTCGAAGTCACGCTCGAGCTGCGCGCGCATCCCGCACCGCGCGGCGGACCGCGTCCCGCTCGGCGGGGTCGAGCGGCGGACCCCACGGATCGTCGCAGGCATCGTCGGGGATCACCCCCTGCGCCGCCGCGGCCCACAACATCCGCCGCACATACCCTTCCATGGGCGCCGTGAACGTGGCCTGCGCGAAGCGGTCGAGGATGCCCGACAGCCGGACGAACAATCCGAAGTTGTCTTCGCGGAAAGCGCGGACCAGCTCGGCCTGGAGGTCCGTGAGGGCCGCCCCCATGCCGATGAGCGCGGCCCGGGCGCCCATCGTGAACGAGTATCCCAGGAACCGGTCCTCCCCGGTGATCAGGATCTTGTCGCGGTAGGGGCGGGCGAGGTCGGCGATCCGCTGGAAGGTCATCACCGAATCGAGGGTGGCGACCTTGATGCCGAGGAGGCCGGGGAGCTGAAGGAGGGCGTGGAGCGTGCGGTTGTCGTAGGCGATGCCCCCCGCGGCCTCGTAGAGATAGAACGCGATCACGGGCAGCTCGCGCGCCAAAGCGGCGTGGTATCCCACGGGCTCGTCCGCGCGCGGGAACGCGAGCACGGCGTCCGCGCCCTGGTTCCTGGCCTCCCGGGCCATCTCCACCGAGCTCACGCCCGCGATGATGACCTTGTCGGGGAGCGCCTCGCGCCAGACCTGGAGGACACGCCGGCGCTGCGCCTCCGAGAGATGGCGTCCCCGGCCGGTGTGTGCCCACACGGCCACGCCCGTGATGGGCTGGCCCCCCATCCATCGCGCGTAGCCCCGCAGGGCGTCGTCGGCCACCTCGTGGCCGCGGAACGGCACGGGCACGGCGGGGATCAGGCTCCAGTCCAGCCGGTCGGTGGTGAGCGTCATCCGGCCACCAGTCGGCGGGCGTTCCCCGCCTCGATGGCGGCGCGGGCGTCGGCCGGGAGATCGAGCAGGTCGAGCTTGGCGACCGCGTGCTCGGGAATCCGCAGCGGCTGCCCGGTGCCGAACAGGAACCGGGCCGGTCCGATGGTCGCCAACAGCGTCGCGAGATGATCCTCCGGAGGGCCCCAGATCCAGCTGATGTCCCACCAGAGGCGCTCCGCCTCGGCGGGCGTGCAGCCGAAGTGCACCTCTTCGATGAATCCCCGGTCCGCGTGCGTGACGATGAGCCGCACGTCGGCGTCCGCGCGGATCAGACCCCGCACCGCGGCCGCCGGCAGGTCGGGCGCCGTGTCGAGCGGGTGACGCTGACGCAGGTCTTCGAGTCGCACCGACATCAGGAGCGGCACGCCCGCCGACCCGCAAGTCGCGGCGAGCACCCGCATTTCGTGCCCCGTGGGTACGAGACCCAGGAACTGCGGGTCACAGCGTACCGCGGGCGCGCCCCGGGTGGCCGCTTCCGCCAGGACCTCCTCCCAGTGCGGGAGGCCCGGGTGCACCGTCGGCACGGGCTTCAGGCGGGCGTGGGCGACCGCGGTCTCGTAGAGCCAGTCGTTGCCTTCGGTCGGATCCTTCCACCACAGACCGGGCAGATGCGAGACCCACGCTTCCGTGATGCCGACCCGGTCCATGGCCTGGACGAGGTGCCCCGGCGTCGTCCCGGGCACGCGGCGCCAGGGGTAGGCGCCCAGAAAGGTGTTCACGTCGACGCGCATCAGTCGGCCGGGAAGGCGCCCGGGGGAAACAGGCGCGCGGCGTTCTTCCACCGGATCTCTTCCACGTCCCCTGAGGGGAGCAGCCGCTCGAGATAGCGGAGCTTGGCCCAGCCCGTGCACAGCGTCATGTCCGCGCCCCAGAGCAACCGCCCCACCCCGACGGCGTCGACGCAGGCTTCGAGCATGCCGCCGTCGACTCCCGAACCCGACAGGTCGACGAAAACGTTGGGCACGTCGCGGACCGCGGCCAGCGAATGGAGCCAGTCCCCGCCCCCGCCGATGTGCGCCAGAATGAACGAGACGTCGGGATGCCGCAGGGCCAGGGCACACAGCTCCACGGCGTCCGACGCCTCCTGCTGCGGCCAGTCCCGCCGCCGGTGCTGCCAGATGTGGTGCAGGACGGGGAGGTGATGGGCCCGCGCCGCGACGCACACCGGATCGAGCAGGCGATCGTCGGCGCGGCGGCTGGCCGCCAGCTTGAGGCCGATCATCCCCGCCTTCACGCCGCGGGTGATCTCCGCCACCGCATGGTCCGTGTAGTTGGGGTTGACGGCGACGTAGCCGCGGACGCGGGCGGGGTGGTCGCGCTGGAACCCGCGCAGCCAGTCGTTCCCGTAGCTCACGTCCGCCATCGAGGGGAAGTACGTCGGCGACGTCCGCCCGAAGGTCCCCAGGACCGACGCCACGTGCACGGTGACGCCCATCCGGTCACCGGCGGCGAGCCGGCTCGCGTTGTACTCCCGCCAGTCGCTGCGGGGACTCCGGTCGGGGAAGAAGTGCGCGTGGACGTCGATCAGCATCCCGGAATCTGCCTCTCCTCACGCCTCACGCGCCACCAGCCCCAGCACCTCGTCCAGCACCGACAGCGTGCGGTCGACATCCGCCTCGGCGTGCGCGTAGGACACGAAGTTGTACGCGGTCCGCTTGAAGAGGATGCCGCGGGCCGCGCACGCGCGCGCCACCGAGGCCGACGTCCGGTCGTCGGTGTAGTGCAGGAAGCACATCTCGGCCACGCCGGCCACGCCGGTCACCACGTCGCGGTGCGCCGCGGCCAGGGCGTGAAGCCCGTGCAGGAGCCGCGTGCCCACCGCGTGCAGCCGCGCGCAGACCGGCTCCGCGGAGAACACGCCGATGGTCGCCCGCGCCGCCGCCAGAGACACCGATTCGGTCGCGAGCGTGGACGAGATCCAGGTGCGGCTCGCGCCCTCCATCACCGCCGTAGCCCCGCCCACCGCGGCGAGCGGGAATCCGTTCGCGAGCGCTTTTCCGACCACCATCAGGTCGGGTTGCACACCCCAGCGCTCCGCCGCTCCTCCGACGGCGAGGCGGAACGCGGTCTTGATCTCGTCGAAGATCAAGACCGCGCCCACCGCCTGCGTCTCCCGCCGCAGGACCTCCAGCCATTCGCGGGTCGGCTCCTGCACCACCACCGGCTCGATCGCGACCGCCGCCAGCGCACTCCCGGCGTCCCGGATGAGCGCCCGGCTTCGCGCGGCGTCGTTGAACGGGAGATCGTGCCGGAGGGCCCGGACCGGTGCCGGCACGCCTTCCACGCTCCCCTGCGACCAGTCGAGCCAGCCGTGGTACCCGCAGGAGAGCACGAGATCGCGCCCGGTCGCGACGCGGGCGAGGCGCACCGCCGCCGCCACCGCCTCGGCGCCGGTCTTGAGGAACCGGACACGCTCCACGCCGGGCAGGCGCACGCACAGCGCCTCGGCCACTTCGGCTTCGAGGGCGGGCGGCAGCGGCCCGACCACGCCCGCTTCGACCGCCTCCTTCGCGGCCCGGGTCACCGCCGGATGCCCGTACCCGAGGGCCACCGCGCCCAGACCCATCACGTAGTCGAGATACTCCCGGCCCGCCTCGTCCCAGACCTGACACCCTGAGGCGCGGGCGGTCAGCCGCGGCGCGCCGGGGGCGTCCGCGCCGAACAGGGCGTCGGGGCGCTTACTGCCCGTCGACGTGAAGCCCGGGATTCGCCGCGATTCGCTCACGATATTTCACCACCTCAATGGCCACGGCCCGGAGCAGCTTGGCCTCGCGCTGATCCAGGGGGACGCGGTGCACGATCTCCCGGATGGTGCGCATCACCCCTTCGGGGTTCCGCGTCTTGAAGAATTCGATCGCCTCGAGCGCCCGGCCCACGTCCTCGAACAGGCGCTCGAGCTCGCCCACCTCCGCCGGCGCCGCGTCCCGCCGCGGGGCCTTGAACGCCCGCTCCCCCGCCCCGGCCGCCAGCGCCACCTCGTACAACGCGATCGCCACGGCGTGGGCGAGGTTGAGGGACCCGTAGGCGGGCTCCGTCGGGATGGTGACGATCCGGTGGCAGCGGTCGAGCGCCTCGTTGGGCAGTCCCTTGTCTTCCCGCCCGAACAGGAGCGCCGCGGTCCCCGACCGGGCGAGCGCGAGGAGCTCGGGCGCCGCCTCGCGCGGCCGCTGGAGGTTCCGCTTGGCGGTCCGGCCCCGCGCGGTGAACCCCGCCACGTGCACGCAGTCCTCCAAGGCCTGATCCAGGTCGTCGCACATCCGCACCCGCGCCAGGACATCCGCCGTCTGGTGCGCGATCCCGCCGATCCGATGCGCGTCGTACTCCCGCGGCGCCACGAGTCGCAGATCCCGGAGCCCGAAGTTCTTCATCACGCGCACCACGTGCGCGACGTTCACGAGCTCCTGCGGCTCGTGCAGGACCACCACCAGGCTCATCCCACCAGCTCCAGCGTGCCGAAGCGGGACGGATCCTGGCGGTCGCCCCGGAGCCAGACCCACCCGCCCCCGCCGCTCCACACCAGCTGGCCGCTGCGCCGGACGCGGTCGGGCAGCTTCTCGTTGACCAGCAGGTCGAACCCCACCCGGGCTCCGACGTGCGCTCGGGCGAACTCCGCTCCGCTCACGCCCACCGTGATGCGGTACCCCGTGTCGGTCGGCCGCCACGCGCCGCGCACCTCGCCCGGCACGCCGCGCGTCCCGCCCGCACCGCGGACGCGCAACCTCCCCGCCGGCTCGGGCACGATCAGGTAGCCGTACACCTCCGGGTCTTCCGGCATGCGGAGGTAGAGCTGAATGCCGTCGGAGTGGATGTCGTCGGGCTCATTGTCGAGGCGGAGGGGAGGGGCGTCCGGAGGACGGAACGACAGATCCGGCTTCCGGACCTCCACCGCCAGATAGATGGTCCGGTCATCCCACGCGGCGTACGCCAGCGCCGAGAAGTCCTCGGCGCCGCTGAACGGCTCTTCGCTGCGACGGTATTGGTCCTCGAAGTCCAGCGTGAGCGGCTCCGACTGATCGAACCCGTCCAGGGTACCGTCCAGCGCGGGGGGGCCGTCGACCAGCAGCGCCGCGCCGGTGACCGGGGGGGGCTGGTCGAGCGTGAGGAAGGGACGGAGGGGCGGGGCCTCCTCGCGGCGGCCTCGCAGGGTGACGCGTCCGCCCCCGGTATCCACGTTCCACCCGTCGAGATGGCGGCGGTGCGCGTCCTTCTTCCCCCCCACGTCCACTTCGATCACGTCCCCCGACACGGTGAGCGCGTGCACCGGATCCCGGGACAGCACCGAGACGAAGCGGGCTCCGACGCCCTCCCGGCGCACGAGGAAGAACGGCGCGGGCGCCGCCGAGTCCGGCGCGCCGCGCGCGACGGCCCGCCAGAGCTCCCCCTCCATCCATAAGAGGAGTGACAGGGACTCGGCTCCCGACTTGGCGATGATGGCGACCGGCCCCGGGAGCGCGGGCGTGAACCGCTCCGCGCCCGCCACGAACGGATCCGTCAGCTCGGCCGGGTGCCAGCGCCCGGGCGACGTGACGGCCGCCTCGCCCTGGAGGTGCCAGGGCAGCTCGGTCCGGTGCGGCCCGGGGTCGTCGAGCTCGAGCACATCGAGGAGGTACCGCGGCCCCACGATCAGCGTGCGCGTGAGCCCCGCGGCCCGCCCCCGGGCCCAGCCCCATTCGCGCTGCTGATCGAACATCTCGAGCTCGGCATCCCACATCGGCTGGGAGACGCCGTCGAGGCGCGGCGCGTTGTGCGCCAGCGTGGACCGGTACCAGGCCAGATCGGGGGTGACGTACGAGCCGGTGCCGAAATCGGGCAGCCAGTGCACGCCCCCTTGATGCAGCGTGAGGTGGAGGCGGTCCGGATGCCCGTGTCCGCCACCGGTGGGCCCGCATTCGAGACTCGCGTACCGGCCGGGACTCCGGAATACGGCGAGTCCGTGATCCTCGAGAAGGTCGGTTTCGCCGCGCCACGGGACCGCCGCCTCAGGGGCCGGCGCCATCTCGAGCAGGGCCTGCCACGAGAGCGCCGTCCGCGCCGGAGCCACCGGCGTTCCGACGTACGGCGCGTCGTGGAGATACGACTCGAAGAGCTGCTGGGGCTGGGGCGCCGCGCCGTAGAGCGCGGCGAGCCACGAGCGCAGCGGCGCGGAGTCGGAGCGCCCCAGGGCCACTTCCCACGTGTCCAGATACATCGGTTGCGCCAGCGACACCCCGAACCGGGCATCCTTGCGGGCCGGGAACGTGAGGTCGGGCAGCGCCGACCGCGACGGCGCCAGAAGGGCGCGCTCGAGCGCGCCGGACAACCCGGGGTCGGCCGCGAAGTCGATTCCGGCGTACCGCGCCCACCCCGCCCCGGTCACCAGGCCGCGGATCGCGAAGAGATGGTAGTTCTCGCCCTCGTACCAGAGCCCGTCGTTCCGGTATCCCCGCAGGTGCGCGGTGAGACCGGTCTCGCTCTCGAGGGCCCGCCGGCCCAGCTCCTCGTCTTCAAACCAGACCGCGATGGCGGTGAGCGCCGCGTTGTTCCAGGTCTGGCGGTTGGAGAATCCCTCATCGAATTCCCCGATCAGGTTCGCGGCCTCATCGGCCACCTGATGGACCGCGGCCGCGGTCTCGTCGTCCAGCGCGCCGCATTCCCGCAACAACCACGCCGCGGCGAGATAGTTCAGGATCCAGACCGACTCCATATAGGTGGAAGAGAAGAGTCGGGACGGTCCCAGGACGTTGTCCCGGTTGGGGAAGCGGAGATACCGGCTGCCGTACTCGCGCAGAAGGGCGGACGCGCCACGCGCCGCCGGCGCGTGCCCCAGCGCGGCCACCGCCGCGAGCTCCGCGGCCCGCTCGGCGAGCCAGAGGTGCTGAAACCGGGCCCACCACTGATCGTGGCGCTCCCCGGACTGGGACGCCGAACACACGGGGCAGCGGTGGGCGGTCGGGCTCCACGGATCGAACACCAGCCCCGCGCCGTCGGCGGGACAAAACCCGCCGTCGGCGGTGAGCACGCCCTTGAGCGCCGGAATCACGGGCGGCGTGGACAAGAGACGGGTGGCCCGGGCGCTGATCCGGTCGTGGAGCGCCCGCAGCGTCTCGGACGACGCCAGCTCCGCCCGCCGCCGCTCGATGTGCTCGAGCGTCACCATGCGCGCGCGCCTTCGGCGGCCCAGGCGACCGGCAGCACCGTCGCCCCGGTCTCCCGGGCGGCCGCCACGGCGGCCGCGACCTCGTCCCCCGCCAGAAAGAACATGGATCCCCCCGCGCCCGCCCCGGCGGCCTTTCCGCCGAGCACGCCCACCCGGGCGAGCGCCGCCTCCAGGCGGCCCATCGGCTCGGTCCGCATGCCCGGATCGAGCTCCAGCTGACGCTCCCAGTTCCGACTCAGGATCCGGCCCACCGCCGCCAGGTCACCGGTGCGAAGCGCCACGGCCATTTCCTCGGCCAGGTCTTTCAGCGCCCGCAACGCGCCCACCACCTGCCGGTCCCGGCGCTCATAGGCCTCCGCGACGCGCGTGATGGTGCCCCCGGACACACGGCTCTGCCCGGTATAGCACAGCACCATCCGCCGTGACAGCGCGTCGGCGAAGGCCGGGTCGAGCGTGATGGGCTCCACCCCGACATCCGGATCGCGAAAGCTAAACCGGTGAAACCCGCCGTAGGCCGCGGCCTGCTGGTCCTGCCGTCCGCCGGGGAGCCCCGCCTCCACGGTCTCGAGGTGCCAGGCGTGCTCGGCCAGCTCCCGCGCGTCCCAGTGCTCGGCCCGCGCGCGCGCGAGACACGCCACCAGCGCGACGTCGAGGGCGCCCGAGCCGCCCAGCCCCGACCCCGGTGGAGCGGCGGAGCGGGTCTTGAGGGTCACGTTGCCCTGCACCGGAAACATCCTCAGGGCCGCCTTGTGCAGCTCGAGCCGCCCGTCCCGCACCAGACCGCCCGCGTTCACGCACTCCACGACGGTCCCCGTGTCCTCGGCTTCGAGCCGGATGAGGGAGCCGCCGATCTCGAGCTCGGCCACGGTGTGCAGGGCGATGGCGCCGTTCACCACCACGCCCCCTTCCCGCGCGGAGAACGGCGGCACGTCGGTCCAACCGCCGGCGAAGTCGAGCCGGGTGGGCGCCTGCGCGCGCACGTGCGCGGGGAGGTCCCGGCGCCTCATCGCGTGGACCAGGTCGCGAGGGTGGGCAGCTCGCCGCGAACGTCCATCCGCACCCCTCGGACCCTCCGGTTCATGCCGTTCACCCCCCGGGCGTGGTAGAGCCAGACGGCGGCGTGGGTGTCGCTCAGGACGCGCTGGGCCCCGGCCGGATCGTCCGGGAGGGTGATGCCGGTCAGGGGACCGAGCGTCGCGAGATAGGAGAGGCCGGGATCACCCGGGATTCCCATCACGGCCGCGGTGAAGTCGTGCCGCGGCCCGTACACGCGCCCGAGAAACGCGGACAGCTCGACCTGCCGGATTCCCACGCGGCAGCCGACGGCGGCGAGGTCCGCCTGGATCATCTGTTCGAGTGCCGCTTCCCCGCTCCCGACGGTCAGGAGGTCGAACGCCGGGCATCCGCCGCTCAGGAGCCGGCGCGCCGAGTCCGGCGCGTAGGGGATGGAGGGCACGGGAACGTAGCCGGGCAGGTCCGGGGGCACGGGACCGTCCGCCGGCCGCGCGAATCCGAACGCGTAGCCGTCGATGATCGCGCGGCGGTCGATGGCGAGTCCGACCGCCAGCCGGACGCGCGGGTCGTCGAACGGCGGGCGCCGGGTGTTGAACACGAGCCCGTACGGGAAGATCAGGGGATAGTCGATCACGGCCAGGCGCGGATCCCGCCGCACGAACGGTACGTGCATCGCGCTGACGCCCGCGAAGTCCAGCTCCCCGCCCACCAGCGCCGCGAGCTTGGCGGTCGGCTCGTCCACCACGACGACGATGAACCGGGAGAGGCGCGGAGGTCCACCCAGCGAAGCCGGAAACGTGGAATCCGCGGCGAATACCCAGCGGCGGTTCGGCTCGTGCGCGACGAAGCGAAACGGGCCGTTCCCCACCGGATGGGCGTTCCACGACGCCTGCCGGAGGCGGGCGTCGGGAACCGAATCGAGGAGATGGGCGGGGAGAATGGCCAGATCGGTGAGCACGTCGGGGAAGCCCCGCGGAGCCCGGGTGTACTCGATCACGACCGTCGAGTCGTCGGGCGTCCGGACCTCACGGACCGACGCGAGGTCGGCGAGACGCGGATACCCGGTGGCCGGATCGCGGGCGGCCCCGAGGGTCCAGGCGACGTCCCGCGGGGTGGTCGGCACGCCGTCGGCCCAGCGGAGATCGGTGTGGAGGGTCAGGGTGAGCGTGCGCCGGTCGGCGCTCCACGCCCAGCGCCGGGCCAGATAGGGAGCGGGCGTCAGCGTGGCGTCGTACCGGGCGAGCGTGGTGAGGAGCGCGTACCGCTGAACCTGGCGGGCGAGCGGGTGGATGGTCACCAGCGGGTTCATCGTCTCGAGGTCCGCCCCCGACGCGTACAGCACCGTGCTCCCGCGCCGCGCGGCCCGGTCGCCGCCGCACGCGGCTCCCAGCATCACGAAGGCGAGGAGCCACCGGTCGGGTCGCGCCACGCCCGCATTCTAGCGGCGCCCCGGGCGGGGCGCGAGATTGCGGCCGTGCTGCGGCAACTCTCCCTCCGGCTGGTGGTGGGCGCCGGCGTGGTGGCCGGCGTCGTCGCCCTGACGTTCATTCTTCTTCACGCGGCCCCCGGCGACCCCACGGAGCACCTGCTGGGCCCCGCGGCGACGCCGGCGCAGGTCGCGGCGCTGCGCCATGCCCTCGATCTCGACCGCCCCTGGCCCGCCCAGTTCGGCGCCTGGCTGGTCCGATTCGCGCGCGGCGACTGGGGCACGAGCATCGCCACCGGCCGCCCGGTCCGGGCGATGATCGCGGCGGCGTGGCCCGCGACCATCGAGCTCGTCGGCCTTTCCCTCGTCCTCTCGTACCTCCTGGGCGTCCTCGTCGGCGCGGTGCAAGCGGGGCGCGCCGGATCACGCGTCGATACCGCGCTCTCCGTGGGGACCGTCACGCTCTTCGCCCTGCCCGGATACTGGCTGGGGCTGATGCTGATCATGATCGGGACCTACTGGTGGAAGGTGTTCCCCGCGTTCGGCGCGACGGGATACGACGCGGACTTCCTCGGAGGGTGGGCCCGGCTCGCCGACGGGCTGCGTCACCTGGCACTTCCGCTCTTCACCCTCACCCTGGTCGGCGTGGGCAGTGTGGCGCGTTTCGCCCGGGGCGCGATGGTGGAGGTGAGGCGCGAGGCGTTCGTCACCACGGCGCGCGCCAAGGGTCTGACCCCCGCGGGTGTCGACCGTCACGTCCTGCGCAACACGCTGATTCCGGTGCTCACGCTCCTCGGACTCTCGCTGCCCGCGCTCTTCTCGGGCGCGGTCTTCGTGGAAGCGGTCTTCGCCTGGCCGGGGGTGGGCCGGATCCTCGTGGAAGCGGTCCAGGCCCGCGACTATCCGGTCGTGATGGCCGCTACCGCCGTCAGCGCCGCGCTGGTCGTGGCGGGGAACTTCGCGGCGGATCTCGTCGTCCGTGGGCTCGATCCCCGGCTGCGGGGAGAGCGCGCGTGAGGCGTCTCTGGCGCGATGCCCGCGGCCGCACCGGACTCCTGATCCTCGCCGCCGCCGTCCTCATCGCGGTCGCCGCGCCCCTCGTCACCGACGGACACCCCGACCGGCAGCGCGAAGTCAGCGCGACCCGGTTCCTGCCGCCCTTCGCCACCGACCGGCACGGAACCCGGCACCTCCTCGGGACGGACCGGTTCGGCCGGGATGTCTGGACGCGCCTCGCCTACGGCGCGCGGATCTCGCTCGGGGTCGGCGCGCTCGCCGTCGCGATCTCGATCGCGGTGGGCTGCGTGGTGGGCGGACTCGCGGGCGCCGGCCGGGGGGCCCTGTCGCGGAGCCTGCTCGCGGCGACCTACTTCGCGCTGGCCCTGCCCCGGGTCGTCCTGCTCCTCCTGCTCGCGGCACTCTGGAGTCCGTCGGCGGGGCTCGTCATCGTGGTGCTCGGGCTCACGGGCTGGATGGGGATCGCACGGCTGGTGTACGGCGAGGTCCGCGCTCTCGACGCTCGGGGATTCGCGCAGAGCGCGCGCGCCCTCGGCGCCACGCGGGCGCGCGTCCTGTGGCGGCACCTCCTGCCGAACGCCATGACGCCCGTGGTGGTGGCGGCCGCGCTGGGCGTGGGGAACGCCATCCTCCTCGAGGCCGGCTTGTCCTACCTGGGGCTCGGCGTGCAGCCCCCGACGGCATCGTGGGGTACCATGATCGCCTCGGGCCGCGACACGCTCGTCAATGCGCCGTGGGTCGCCGCGGCGCCGGGAGTCGCGCTGGTCCTCGTCGTGGTGGCGTGCACTCTGGTGGGCGACGCGCTCCGCGAACGCCGTTAGCTTCGCACCACCTCCGCCAGCACGTCGTCGGGCACCTCGTGCCCGCCCGGAAAGATCCGGGTCTCCACGGGAACATCCGCGGCGCGCCAGCGCTCCGCTTCGACGCCCCGCACCTTCGCGGTGACGAGCTCGTCTCGATCACCGCACACCACCGTGACCCGGTGCCCCTTGAAGACCGAAAGGTCCACTTCCGGAGGCAGGGTCCCGCCCCAGATCACGAGGCGCCGGAGCGGCGCCGCCGTGCGCGCCGCCCACCGCGTGGCCGTGGCGACCCCCTGCGAGAAGCCCAGCGCCGTGACGGGGACGTCGCGGCCCACCCGGGCCCGCACTTCGCCGTAGACCGCGTCGAGATACGCCAGGTAGTCCGCGATCTCGTGCAGGCGGTCCTCCCGGGTCATCCAGGACGCTCCCATCATCTGCTGCTGGGACCGGTCGATGTAGAAGCGGGAGAGCCCTTCCGGCGCCACGATCAGCCGCGTGCCGTCGGCGAGCGGCTCAAACCCGCGCGCGAAGCGGGCCGCCAGCTGTCCGTAGCCGTGGCAGACCATCCAGATCTCCTTCAGTGACGGTCCGGGATCTCCCAGCGTGACGTAGCGGGCGGTGCGGTCGACGCGGATGAAGTGCTCGTCCATGCGCCTCTAGGTGATGAGGATGGTGACGATCTCGTGCGGCTCGGCGAGGAACCGGACGGTATGGCCGCGGCCTTCGACGACGAGCGGCTCGGCTTCCCGTTCGTCGGCCCGAACGCGATGCGCCGTCCGGATGCCGTCAGGAAGCCGCCAGGCTCCGACCACCCGCTCGCGCCGGGCGTTGTAGCAGCGGAGAATCATTCCCGAGCCGGCCTGGGCCGGCTTCACGGCCGACAGCACCAGGCCGCGGCCGTCCAGGGTCACTCCGAAATCGGGCCGCTCTGGAAGATCGCCGCCGCGGAGCCAGCGCGCGCGGGGCGGAAGAAAGACGTCTTCCCAGAGCTCGGGCAGAGTCTCGCCCCGCTCCAGGTCGGCGCGGCCGACCGGCACGAGGCCCAGCTCCACGCGAGTGGTCCCCGGGCACTGGGCGGCGGGCGTGGCCACCGGCCATCCGGCGTGGCCGGGCCGGGTGCGGAGATCGGCGCGGGAAAGCTCTCCCACCCCCCGCAGAACGGTGAAGACCAGGTCGCCGTCCTCGGTCCACTCGTACTCGAAGAATCCGGGCGCGAGCAGCGCCAGCCCGCGATCGCGTTCCGCGGCCGCGACGAAGCGGTGGGCGGGCGCCGTCGCGACCGGGGTTTCCCGGGGGAAGTCCTCGGCCCGCACGGTGAGCGGCGCGCGGGCGACCGACCCGAACGCCTGCCCCGCCACGGCGGCCCCCGCGACACCCACGGGACAGCGCAGCCGGAGGCGGTGATCACGCCCCCGGTTCGTGACATCGATGACGCACCGCACCACCGGGCTCTGATCGAATACCTGCGCGACGAGGCGCGCCGTGGCCCCCGGAACGGCGGCGTGCACCTCGAGCGCCGCCAGCAAGGGCCCGCCCGCCAGGCGGCGCACGCGCAGGGACTTCGTGGCCCGGACCACGCGATCCGGGTCCGGCGGGCAGAAGGTGTACAGGTCCCCCGCGTCCCCGCCCTCCTCGAGCCGCAGGAGATCGTGATACTCTTCGCCGGTCCGGCGGTCCACGAGCGTCAGCGCGCCGTCCGGCTCCACGGAAACTTCCAGAAAGTCGTTGGCGAGGGTCCGACCCCGCACCCGGGCACCTGAAGCGGGGTCACGGCGGGAAGCGGCGGGCGCGCCCGGCCGCAGTACGGCCGCCGACAATCCGTCCAGCGCGGGCGCGTGGAACGCGATCCGCACGCGGTCGACTTCGTCCGCATCGGGATAGCTCCGCGGCGCGTCCCGCCGCTCGACGTCGGCGCGGCGCCCCAGCACCTGCACCGGAATCGGGTCGCCCTCCGGACCCACCAGCGCGAAATCCGGAGCCCCGGGACCTTCGCGGGGCCCCCGGTTTCCGGGCGGGCCCACCAGTACATCCCGCCGGAACCAGGTCGTGTCCGCCACGACCAGCCCGGCGCGGCTGCGCGCCACGGGATTCCAGAGCCAGAGCGCCGACCGCCCGCCGGGCTCGCGCGCGAGATCGGGATCGTGGCCCGACAGGTCGTCGGCGGCCGCGTCGGCCAGCTCCCGGGCGGAGGCCTCGACCGTGTCGAGGCGGGACTCGAGAGCGCGTGCGACGGGGTCGACGCAGGTCCCGCAGAGCGTGTCGTGGAACTGGCCCCGTATCAGCGTCCGCCACGCGCGCTCGAGCAGGGGCCGGCGGTCGCGCCCTCCGGCCCGCCGCGCGAGCGCCACCAGCGGCTCCACGACCCGCTCGAGGTGCAGCTCCGCGCGCGCGTGCCGGCGCTTGAGCGGAGCCCGCGTTCCGTGGACGCCCTGCAGGGTCCAGGTGTAGCGGTACGACCAGCGCAGCTCGCCGGAGAGCTCCGGGGCCTGGGTGGCCTCGCGGGCGAAGTCGCGCAGGAATTCGTCGAGCCGGGAGATCCGCACGGCGTGACCCGGCTCGAGCTCGGCCAGCCGGTCCCGCAGCGCGGGGAGATCGGGGCGCGGCGCGTGATGATCGGCGCCGACGGGAACGGCGATGTGGGTGGTCGCCGCGCGGCGCGTCAGCTCGGCCCGGAGCGGCGTCCAGGCCTGGGCCAGGCGGTCCCGATCGACCGGGAGCGCGGCCCCCACCTCGTATCCGTCGGACGGGAAGTGCCAGATGATCACCTCGCTCCCGTCGCTGCCCCGCCACCGGTAGGCGTCCCGCGCCTGGCCCGGCTCTCCGCCGAGCCCGCGCCAGAGCGCGCCCACCTTGAGACCGAAGCCGCGCGCCAACGCCGGAAGCGCCGCGGGATGACCGAACGCGTCGGGGGAGTACAGCGCCTCGAGACGCCCCCCCCACCGGGCCGCGTCGGCGGCTCCGAAGAGCAGGTTGCGGATCAGCGACTCGCCCGACGGGATCAGCTCGTCCGCGAGCACGTACCAGGGGCCGAGCTGCAGCCGGCCGGCCTGCGCGAGGGCGCGGACTTGGGCCTCGCGGTCGGGGCGGACGGCGAGATAGTCCTCGACGAGGACCGTCTGGCCGTCGAGGAGAAAGGAGCGGTAGGAAGCGTCGGTTTCGAGAAAGGCGAGCAGGTCGTCCACGGCGGGGACGAGGCGCGCGGTGAAGGCCGCGCGTGGCAGATACCACTCGCGGTCCCAGTGCGTGTGGGGAATCAAATGAAACGTCAGTGTCACGATCCCTCCGGCCCGGCGCGCCACGGTCTATATTGCGGCATGGTCCGCAAGATAGCCTTCTCCCTCACGGCGCTCCTCTGCGCCGCCGCGGCGGCCCGCCGCCTCGTCCCCGGCGCCCAGGGCGGCGGTGTCATCGTGCTCCCGTCGGGGTGGCGCATCGCGCCCGCCGGGAAGCAGATCCCCGTCGGCACGTTGCCTCTCAATATCCTCCGGCTCTCCGACGGGCATCTGCTGGTCACCGTCGATGGCCACGCCGCGAACGGCCTCTGGACCGTGGACCCGCTGGCCGCCCGCGTCGTCGACTCCCTCACGTTCCGCTCGGCGTGGCTCGGGCTGGCCAGGCGCGGCGGGGCCGGCGGAGGGGCGGATACGGTCTGGGCCTCGGGCGGGAGCACCAACCGGGTGTACCGGGTGGTCTATGGCCACGGCTCCCGGTCGGTGGACAGCGTCGCCCTGGCGCCGTTCTCGGGGAAGGTCTTCCCGGGCGGGCTGGCGGTGGTGCCGGGGCGGGATCTGGTGGCGGTGGTGGGAAACCTCAGCGATTCGGTCTATCTGCTCGACGCACGGTCGCTCGAAGTCCTCGCGCGGGCCGCCGTGGGGCATCGGCCTTACACGGTCGTGGCGGACTCGGCATCTCTCTACGTGAGCAACTGGGGTGACTCGTCGATCGAGCGCTTCCGGCTGGCGGGGACCGGTCTGGGTCCCGGGCGCCGCATCGAGGTCGGCCCGCACCCATCGGCGCTCGCCCTCCGGGGCCGGCAGCTCTTCGCGGCCCTGGCCGGCGCCAACACCGTCGCGCGGCTGGACCTCGATTCGGAACGGGTGACGGACCGTCTCTCGGTGGCGCTGACGCGCGGGGCCCCGCTGGGGAGCGACCCCAACGCGCTGGCGCTCACCCCCGACGGCCGCCGCCTCTTCGTGGCGCTGGCCGGCAACAATGCGGTCGCGGTGGTCGACGTCACCACGCCGGCGCCCACGGTCCGGGGGCTCATTCCGGTGGGCTGGTATCCCACCGGGGTCGCCGTCTCGCCGCGGGGCGACACGCTCTATGTGACCAACGGGAAGGGCCTGGGCTCGGCCCCGAATCCGGCCGGTCCCTACATCGCGGACCTGATCCGCGGCTCGGTGTCGGTCATTCCGGTGCCCGACTCCCTTGGCCTCGCCGCCAGCACCGCGCGGGTGCTCGCCCTCTCGCCCTTCTCCAACCCCGGCCTGCGGGGGGCCCCGCCCGAGCTGCCGCCGATCCGCCACGTGGTCTACGTCATCCGGGAGAACCGGACCTACGACCAGGTCCTGGGGGACGTGGCCCGCGGGAATGGTGATCGGTCGCTCGCGATCTTCAACGACTCGGTCACCCCCAACGTCCACGCGCTCACGGCCCAGTGGGTGCTCTTCGACAATCTCTACGTGGACGGCGAAGTTTCGGCGGACGGGCACGAATGGACCGACCGGGCGTTCGCGGGGGACTACAACGAGAAGACCTGGCCCGCGGTGTACTCGGACCGCCGCGACTGGGACCTGGACGACGGGGAGGACCTGGTCAACCCGCGCGGCGCCTATCTCTGGGACGCGGCCCGGCGGGCCGGGCGCTGGGTGGTGAACTTCGGCGAGGCGGTCCACCTGGATTCGGCGGGCCGGCACCTGCCCAACATGCCCGGACTCGAGGGGATCACGGTGCCCGAGTATCCCGGCTTCGAGCTCGCCATCCGGGACACGGCGCGCGCGCGGATCTTCGGCGACTCCGTGGCGGCGTGGGACCAGCGGGACACGTTCCCCGCCCTGGTGATTCTCTACCTGCCCCGCGACCACACCGAGGGCCGGGGGGCCAACCATCCCACGCCGCGCGCGATGGTGGCCGACAACGATCTCGCCCTGGGACAGGTCGTGGATCGGCTGTCACGGTCACGCGCCTGGCCCAGCCTCGCGCTCTTCGCCATCGAGGACGACGCGCAGGACGGGCCCGACCATGTGGACGCGCACCGGTCGGTCCTCGTGCTCGCGTCGCCCTACGCCCGGCGCGGCGTGGTGGACAGCACGTTCTATTCGACCAGCTCGGTGTTGCGCACCATCGGGCTCTTCCTCGGACTCCCGCCCCTGTCCCAGTACGACGCGGGCGCGACGCCGCTCAGTCACGCCTTCGCCGCCCGGGCCGATCTCACGCCGTTCCGCGCGGTGGCCCCGCGCTGGCCGCTCGATGAGCTCAACGGGAAGCACTCGAGCTCCCGGCTCACCGACGGCGACTTCGTTGGGCCGGACCTGGCGGACGAAACGATCCTGAATCAGGAGATCTGGGAAAGCGTGAGACCCCGGGAGCCGCTGCCGGCGCCGCACCGCACCTACCTGCCCGGGCGCCCGGCGGACGGGGACGGCGACGACCGCTAGCGGGTGAGGACGCCGGAGAACACGTCGATGGTGCCGTCGTTCGCGGCGGGCTGCACGCCGACGAGCCGCGCGATGAGGTCGTAGACGTCGACATTGGGAAAGGGGGCGAGGCGCGCGCCGGCGCGGAACGCCGGGCCGTGCGCCACGAACAGCGCCGCCATCGACGGATCGCCGTTGTCGTACCCGTGGTTCCCGCGACCTCGCAGCGTGTCCTTCCGGCTGGCCTCCAACGTCCACCCCACGTCCACGAGTCCCACGAGGGGCGTGATGCGCGCGTTGTCCCCGTAGTGAAAGCGCGCCGGCATCGCCTCGCGGCGCCAGACCGAGAGATGCGGCAGGCGCGAGAGCCGGTCCTCGAGACCCGGGACGTCCCCGTCCCGCGGTGCGATCGTCAGGAGCGGCGAGAGCGACACGACCCGCACCGCGTTCGAGTCGACCACGTCCGAGAGATAGATCAGCCGATCCGGCGCCGTCTGCGCCATGCCGTGATCGGCCAGCACCACGAGGTTGACTCGGTCGAACAGACCGCGGGACTTGAGACCGTCCACGAGCTTCCCCAGCATGCTGTCCACCCGGGCGGCGGCCGCGGCGGTCTGGGGACCATCCGGGCCCCAGTCGTGACCGGTGTGATCGGGTTCCTCGAAGTACATCATCACGAGGTCCGGACGCTGACCGGCGGGGAGGTCGATCCACTGGAAGACCTGCGCGATCCGGTCCTCGAAGGACACGTGACGATCGTAGGGCCGCCAGTACGTGGGCGTCGTCCCGCCCACCCCGGCGTCGGATCCCACCCAGAACATTGTCCCCACCCGATGCCCCTGGCGGGTCGCCGTGTTCCAGATGGGCTCTCCTCCGTACCAGCGCGCCTGCCGGCCCGTGGAATCCGAGTACTTGAAGCCGGCGTGCAGCGCCGGGTCGTAGAACGTGTTGTTCACGATCCCCGAATGCTCCGGATAGAGCCCGGTGGCCATCGCATACCAGTTGGGGAAGGTGACGCTGGGAAAGGACGGGATCATCGCGTCGGCGAGCACTCCCCCGGCCGCGAGCGCGTGGAGGCTGGGCAGTGAGTCGTGGTCGACGTAGCTGCGGCGGAAACCGTCGAAGCCCACCACCAGCACGAGGGGCCGGTCCGCCTGGGCCGCGAGGAGACGCGGCACGAGGATGGCGACCGTGGGGAAGATCCATCTAGCGCGGCGCAAGCTGGCTCCAGTCCTCCGGATCCCGCAGATGCACATGGGCGACGCGTCGTCCCTTGGCGAGCAGCGCCTTGACGTCTCCGATCGCCTGGGCACGTTCCAGCTTCGCGAAGGTCGTGTTCAGCTCGGGAATCGCGATGTCTCCGTCCGGGTCGGCGGTGACTACCAGGAAGAGTCCGGTGTTCGGTCCACCCTTATGTAACTGGCCGGTCGAGTGGAGGTACCGCGGGCCGTACGCCGTGGTGACCGGACACCCCGTGGCATCTCCCCACCGGCGGCCGAGCGCTGCCAGCCGGGAATCGTGATCCCGGGTCTGCGGCAGATACACGAGGATCGCGACGTAGTCACCGGCCTTGGCGCCGGCGGCCAGCCCCACCGGGGTCAGGGTGCGGGGAGGGTCGGCGGGGGTGCCGGCCGGCCGGGCCAGCTCGGCCCGGGCCAGGACCTTCGCCGCCTCGACGTCCGGCTGATCGAACGGATTCACGTCGATCCGGCGGCAGATCTCGACGGTCGCGTACTCCCAGCTCAGGAACTCCCGGCCCAGATCCACGGGATCGGCGCCCCGCGCTCCCGGAGCCGGGCTGGCGGCGACGATCGGAACGACACCCCGGCCGGCCTTTCCGGTGCTCTCGGCCACCAGCTGCTCGACCCACATGCCGAGCGACTGGATGGGCGGGGGAAATGCGAGCGGCAGGAGACCGTTGCCGCCCGCGATCCGGCCGCCCAGCGCCTGCGCCTGCTCCAAGTCGACCGTGCGGGCCCGCTCGAGCAGCTCGGCACCGGGCCCTCCGATCAGCGCCAGCGGCAGCATCCCCACGACGGTCAGCGCGGCGTACCGGCCCCCGACGTCCGCCGGATGCGCGAAGACGCCGCGCCAGTGCTCGGCCCGGGCCCGGTGCTCGAGGGGAGTTCCGGGGTCGGTGATCGCGGCAAAGTGCCCGGGAGGGGCGAGGCGGAAGAAATGATGCAGGGCGGCCAGCGACTCGACCGTCGTGCCCGACTTGCTGGTGATGAGGAACAGGGTGCGGGACGGGTCGGCCCACCGCTCGGCCGCGCGCACCGCGCCCGGATCGGTGCTGTCCAGGACCCGCAGCTGCTTCGAGCCGAAGCTCTCGGCCAGCACCCACGGCGTGAGACTCGAGCCTCCCATCCCGCACACCAGGGTCTGGTCGAGCCCTTCCGCGCGGGCCCGGGCGGCGAACTCCGCCAGCCGCGGCCACTCGGCGCTGGAACGGGCCGGGGCGTCACGCCAGCCCCAGCGATCGGGAGGGGGAGTCGTCATCGCCGCGGAAGATAGTCGCCTCTCCCCGAGCCCGCCGCGGCTCACTACCTTGGCAGCGTGACGTCTCCGGCCCGTCCCACCGACCACGGGCGACCCGGCTCCGGTCTTGCGGCGGGCGCCGTCCTGTCACTCGCGCTGATCGCCGTCGGGTACTACCTCGCGCCCCCACCGATCGGTGGAACCTCCCAGAGCATCATCGCCGCCATCGGGTGGACGTGGTCCTCCGCGTATGCCGCGTTCTGCGTGCTCGCCGCCCGACGGCGCTTCGACGACCCGGTGGAACGCCGCGGCTTGGCCTGGATCGCGGCAGGCTGCACGCTTTGGCTGCTCGGCCAGCTCACGGACGATGCGTTCGGCGGGACCTGGTCGTACATCCTCGCGGCGATCGGCTGGGTGGGCATCTATCCCTGTCTCATTGTGGCGGTGGCCGTGCTCCTGCGCCCGCAGCTGCGCCGCGACTCCGGGATGGCGGCCATCCTCGATACCCTGCTCCTCACGTTCATGACGGGCGTTCTCGCTGAGGAGCTCCTCAGCCAGCGGCCCACGTTTCGAGACCTCCGCACCACCATTCTGAGCCTCGCCGGAGGTTTGGGCGGCGTCGTGCTCCTCTGGAGCACGCTGGTGGGAGCCTTGCACCGGACCCGTGCCCCCCTGGCCGGAGGGACCCGGGCATTCGGGGCGTTGACCTGGTTCGGGGCGGCGAGCGTGGTCTACGCCGTCAGCCACGTGCTCGGCGTGCACGTGCCCGATCCCCTCATCGCGCTGGGCTGGGATCTGCTCTTTCTGTATCTCGCCCTGCGGGTCGCGTTGGCTCCCAGTTCCGCGCCCCCGGTGTCGGGAGGGGCGGGGCTCGGCCCCGTGCCACTGCTCGTTTCACACCTCACCGTGCTCCTGGTGGGGCTCGCCGGCGTGTTCGGAGTCGCCATTCTCAACATGCTCGAGCCCGGCGTCGATTATGCGGCCGCGGTGCTGGTCGGCGTCGGGGGAACGATCATCGGCTTCCGACTCGTTCTCGCCCTGCGGTCCGATCAGGAATACGCCCAGCGCCTCGAGCGCGACGTCGAGCGCCAGACGCGCTCCCTCTCGGCCTCGTACGCCGCGGCCGCGGACGCCGAGCGGAACCTCCGCCTCCTGATGGACGCCGTCCCGGACGCCATCGTGGTGCTCGACCGCGAGGGGCGGGTCACCAGCCACAATCCGCCGGCGGAGCCCCTGGTGACGGGCCACGGGGAGGGAGGCCGCGCGATGCTGGCGTTCCTCAAGGGCGCGGGGTCCGAGACCGCCGGGGAGCACCTGGAGGCGGCGTTCCAGGGCGAGGTCCGGCACTTCGAGGTCTCCTACCAGCGCGAAGACGGCCGCGGCGTTTCGGCCGTCATCTACGCCCCCATCCGCTCGGCCGCCGGCATCGACCGCGTGATCGCGCTGGCGCGGGACATCTCGGAGCAGCGCCGGACGGAGGCCCAGCTGCAGCAATCGGAGAAGCTCGCGGCGATGGGCCAGCTGGTGAGCGGCGTGGCGCACGAGATCAACAACCCCGCGGCGATCATCTCCGGGTTCGCCCAGACGCTCTTGCTGGACGACCTGTCGGGCTCCCAACGGGAGATGACGGAAATGATCCGCGACGAGGCCATGCGCATCGGCCGGATCACGTCCAACCTGCTGGCGTTCGCGCGGTCGGGGGGAAGCGAGCGCGATCTCATCGACGTGAACGACGTCGTGCGCCGCACCTACGCCCTCCGCGCCTACCACCTGGGCACTCTGAACATCGCGGTGGC
>Ga0335071_10000589_pt1 | contig 39889 bp, 26 predicted proteins | sample Lox_Sample_15_FD_206724 | JGI IMG/M metagenome (GOLD analysis project Ga0335071, IMG submission 206724) | Soil microbial communities from Loxahatchee National Wildlife Refuge, Florida, United States - Lox_Sample_1.5 | ecosystem: Environmental > Terrestrial > Soil > Wetlands | place: USA... | reverse complement strand
CTTTCTCGTCGCCCCTGCCGAGCAAGGATGGCAAGAAGCTGTTTGTCGTCGGGAAACTACTGCGGGGAGAACTCGCTCGCTTCAATGCGAAGTCCAATGCGTTCGTTTCTTTCCTATCCGGAATTTCGGCAGACAGCGTCGCGTTTTCTAATGATGGCCAGTGGGTAGCCTATGTCAGCTTCCCGGAAGGTTCACTATGGAGAAGCAAAGCAGACGGCACCGACCGAGTCCAGCTGAGTTACCCGCCGCTCGCTGTTCTTCTGCCTCGCTGGTCGCCTGATGGTCAGGTGATTATTTTTACTGGAATTTCGCCTGACCAGAAGTCAAAGATTTACTCTGTTCCTTCCCATGGGGGAACCCCCCGTGAGCTTCTCCCCGGTGCGCTCCAGGAACAGGCTGATCCAAACTGGTCGTTGGATGGAAAACAAATTGTTTTCAGCAATGGAGGCCCTGCTCCGAACTCCAGCCTCGGCATTCTCCAGGTCGAGACTCATGAAATTTCGACTTTACCCGGCTCCAACGGCCTGTTTTCACCCCGTTGGTCTCCCGACGGACGCTACATCGCCGCGATGCCTTTCGATGCTCACGGCCTTATGCTTTTCGACGTTGCCAACCAAAAGTGGGAAGAGATCGTGAGAATACCCATGTCTTTCCCAAATTGGTCTAAAACTGGCGAGTATATTTACTTCCGAACCTCTGAACCGTGGGTTATGCGCGTCCGCATTCGCGATCGAAAGCTCGAGCGGGTAGCTGACCTGAAGGGCTTCTTGCCAACAGGCTATTACGGCGACTGGCTAGGCATGGCCCCTGACGATTCACCCATTCTCCTGCATGACACAAGCACCCAGGAAATCTACGCTCTCGATTGGCGGACACATTAACTTGTCCTGACTGACATCCTCACCCTGAAAGAAGTCAAGCAGTGATGTGCAAGATTGAATAAGTGTCACTCGGTAGAGGTATGGGGTTCGAGTCCCCACGGGCCTACCATTCCCTCGCAAACACAATTGAATGATGCAATCTCCGGAAGGACTCTCGCCTCTTTCGCCCCCTAGCCCTTAAATGGGAAAGGCCGTGAGCTCAAGTCCCCACGGCCTACCCAACGCGACAGCATCGACTTTCGTTCGCTTAGGCGAGGTCGAAGCGGTCGTTGTTCATCACTTTGGTCCACGCCGCAACGAAGTCTTTCACGAACTTCTCTTTGGCGTCCGACGAACCATACACTTCGGCCAGTGCGCGTAGTTGCGAGTTCGACCCGAAGACCAGGTCCACACGCGTGCCGGTCCACTTGACCGCATTCGTCTTTCGGTCGCGACCTTCGTACACACCTTCGGAACCGGCCAACGGCTTCCACTCCGTGCCCATGTCCAGCAGGTTGACGAAGAAGTCGTTCGTCAGCGTCCCCGGCTTCTTGGTGAAGACGCCGTGTGCCGACTTCCCGTGATTGGCGCCGAGCACGCGCAAACCACCGACAAGAGCCGTCATCTGCGGCGCTGTCAGCTTCAGGAGTTGCGCCTTATCCACCAGGTGTTCTTCCGCCGACAACCGCTGCTTGCCGCTCAGATAGTTGCGGAACCCGTCCGCCTTCGGTTCCAGAGGCTCAAATGACTCGACGTCGGTGTGCTCTTGCGACGCGTCCATGCGCCCGGGCGTGAAGGGAACTTCTATGTTGGTCCCAGCGTCTTTCGCGGCCTTTTCGACCGCCGCGCTGCCACCGAGCACGATCAGGTCGGCCAAGGAAATCTTCTTGCCACCCGTCGCCGCAGCGTTGAACTCCTTTTGGATCGCTTCGAGCTTCGCCAGCACTTTCGCCAACTGCGCCGGCTCGTTCACTGCCCAGTCCTTCTGGGGAGCCAGACGAACTCGCGCGCCGTTCGCTCCACCACGCTTATCGGAGCCGCGGAACGTCGACGCCGACGCCCAGGCCGTCGATACCAACTCGGATACGGTCAGCCCCGACGCGAGGATTTTCGCCTTCAGCGCGGCAATGTCCTGCGCTCCAACCAGCGGATGGTTCACGGCCGGGATCGGATCCTGCCACGGCAGCGTCTCCTTCGGAACGAGTGGACCGATATAGCGGACGATCGGACCCATGTCCCGGTGCGTCAGCTTGAACCAGGCCCGCGCAAATGCGTCCGCGAACAGGTCCGGGTGCTCGTAGAAACGTCTCGAAATCTTCCCGTACGCTGGATCGAAGCGCAGCGACAGGTCCGTCGTTAGCATCGCCGGCGCGTGGCTCTTCGACTTATCGAACGCATCCGGGATGACTCCTGTGCCCGCGCCATTCTTCGGCCTCCACTGATGCGCCCCTGCCGGGCTCTTGGTGAGCTCCCATTCGTATCCGAACAGGTTCTCGAAGAAATTATTGCTCCATTTCGTCGGCGTCTTGGTCCAGATGACTTCGAGACCGCTGCCGATCGCGTCGCCCGCTTTTCCTGAACGGAACTTGCTCTTCCAGCCAAGACCCTGCTCCTCGATGGAAGCGGCTTCCGGCTCCGCACCTACCAGGGCGGCATCGCCCGCGCCGTGCGTTTTTCCAAAGCTGTGACCACCGGCAATCAGCGCGACGGTCTCTTCGTCGTTCATGGCCATGCGGCGGAAGGTCTCCCGAATATCCTTGGCGGCCGCAACCGGATCCGGCTTGCCATTCGGTCCTTCCGGATTCACGTAAATCAGCCCCATTTGCACGGCACCGAGTGGATTCTGAAGATCGCGGTCGCCGGTGTAACGCTCGTCGCCTAACCACTTGCCTTCGGGACCCCAGTAAACGTCCTCATCGGGCTCCCACACATCCGCGCGCCCCCCGCCAAAGCCGAACGTCTTGAAACCCATCGAGTCGAGAGCCACATTGCCCGCCAGAATCATCAGGTCGGCCCAGGAGATTTTCCGTCCGTACTTCTGCTTGATCGGCCACAGCAAACGCCGCGCCTTGTCGAGGTTCACGTTATCCGGCCAGCTATTGAGAGGGGCAAACCGCTGCTGCCCAGACCCTGCGCCGCCACGGCCGTCGCCAATGCGATACGTCCCAGCGCTATGCCACGCCATTCGAATAAACAGCCCGCCGTAGTGGCCAAAATCGGCCGGCCACCAGTCCTGCGAGTCCGTCATCAACGCGTGAAGATCCTGGATCACCGCATTGAGGTCTAGCGTCTTGAATTCCTTGGCGTAATCAAACTCCTCGCCCATCGGGTTCGACAGGTTGGAGTGCTGGTGGAGAATCTGAAGATCCAATTGATTCGGCCACCATTCCCGATTTGTGGGTCCGGTGGTCCCGTGAGCGAACGGGCACTTGGATTCCGTAGAGGCTCCCGCTGAGGTGGGCTGTTCTTTGTCCATGTGTTTACCTTCTTTCGAGATTAGTCAATGCCTATTGCCAACTCCAAATTTGTTTCGGTTTCCCATTCGCGCGATCGCCGCCAGATTCGCTTGCTCACTCAAGCCCGGGGCGCTCGTCGCGGAGCGCATTTGGTACAGAGCCCACGGAAAATGAGTTCGCATTCGCGAAGCACGCGCTTACCGAGGGTGCGCGAAGCTGGTCTGGGTACGTCGTACCACGCGAGGTCCTCGACATTCCCACAGCGGTCGCAGATGAAATGGTGATGCCGTAGTCCCTTTGCGTCGAAGCGCGCGGCGCGGCCTTCCACGGCGACTTCCCGCACCAACCCGGCTTCCACCAGATCCCGCAGGTTGTTGTAGGTCGTAGCCCGGGAAGAGCGCGGATCCACACGATTCACTGCTTTGTAGATTTCCGCTGCGGTCGGATGCCCGTGGCATTCCATGAGAAACGCCATAACGGCGTAACGCTGTGGCGTACAGCGCAGCCCGCCGCCTTCCAGGGACCGCTTGATCGTCTGGGCATCCATGCCTATTTGGAATATATCTAATCTGAAAGTTTGTCAAGACTTCGCTTCCGCTACCCCTCTTAGATGCCCGATTCGAGTCGCAGAGTTATGTCTCCCGTGTGACTGTCCCGTAAATTCGCGTCGTCTAGTCCAGCACGACTTGCCGCTAGAGGAAAATCTCGCCGTGCCGGTGTCGGTATGTTGACGGACAGCAATGGTATCGACATCAGGTTGCCACTACGTTGTGCCAAAAGCACCCAGGTCGAATACGCTGTCGTCGCCAGCGGCGATGCCTGGCTCCGAGCGCAAACGATTGCTCGCGAGTTTGGCTCGTCCGCCTCTCCAAATAGCCCGAACCGCCGCGAAATCACGTTGTCGGACTCACAACTTCTGGCCGTTGCCGGGTCTGCTCTCTTTTCGATCTTTGTGTTCGTCTGGGCAGTCATCAAGCTATGGCTCTCAGGAAGGTAGACGGAAACACGCGTCGCGTGAGCGAACATGAAGGAGCCCACTATCTGAGCGAGGTCGTCGGGCGAAGGCCGCTTGAATCCGTTGGCAACGTGCTACCATATCGCGATCTTGCTCCATGGGATCGACTTTTATGAGTGCCTCCAACACCGCAGACCCTCTCGGCATAGTCCCGCAACCCGTTGCCGCGCCTCTGACGCGCGCAGCGATTTTCCTGACGTTGAAAATTAACTCTGGCCCGGGTCATCTCGATACCATCCGCTCATTCTGTCGCGACTTTTCTTCAATCTTCCGCGCCATCGAGTTTCGCGATATCGAAGCCGGACTGTCCGGCGTCGTCGGATTCGGGTCCGACGTGTGGAACCCTTTGTTTGGCTTGCCCCGCCCCGCCGAGCTTCACCCCTTCCGCGAGATTCGGGCCGGCACCCGACACGCCGTTTCCACTCCCGGAGACCTGTTCTTTCACATTCGCGCCAAGCGCATGGATCTTTGCTTTGAATTGGCCACTCAGATCATGGCGCGGATCGGTACCGCCGTTTCCCCGGTCGATGAAGTTCACGGATTCCGCTATTTCGACGACCGCGACTTGCTTGGATTTGTCGACGGCACTGAGAATCCGAGAGGCGATGAAGTCGTCAACGCTGTCCTCATCCGTGAAGAAGATCCTGCCTTCGCCGGCGGCAGTTATGTGATCGTCCAGAAATACGTCCACGATGTGGACGCCTGGAACCAGTTGCCCACTGAGGCTCAGGAGCGAATCATCGGTCGCAAGAAACTGTCCGATATTGAATTGGACCAATCCGTGAAACCGACGTCGGCTCACAGCGCGCTCACTGTCATCACGGAGAATGGCGAAGAGAAAAAGATCCTTCGTGACAACATGCCTTTTGGTCGCCCGGGCTCCGGGGAATTTGGCACTTACTTCATTGGCTACAGCCGCACGCCACGCATCACCGAGCAGATGCTCGAAAACATGTTCGTCGGCCGCCCTCCCGGCAATTACGATCGTCTCCTCGATTTCAGCCGGGCTCTGACCGGAAGCTTGTTTTTTGTCCCGTCTGCCACCTTCTTGGATTCCGTCGGTGCCGATACCGCTTCCTCCGCTGCATCTTCACCCCAATCGGCGGCATCAGACACTGCGGACTCCAGCGCTCCGCAACGCGACGGCTCGCTCAAGATTGGTTCCTTAAAAGGAGAGACACCGCATGAATAACCTACATCGCGAGCTGGCCCCCGTCTCCGATGCGGCTTGGGCTCAGATCGAACAAGAGGTTACACGCACCTTCAAACGCTATCTTGCCGGACGCAAAGCGGTTGACCTCAAGGGGCCGGTTGGCAGCGCGCTGTCTGCGGTCGGTACGGGCCACCTGCGATCCATTCCGGCATCGCGAGAAGGCATCCTGGCCCGGCAACGCGAAGCAAAATCCCTGGTCGAGTTGCGTGTCCCCTTCGAACTGAGCCGCCAGACCATTGACGATGTCGAACGCGGCGCGAACGATTCCGATTGGCAGCCCGCCAAGGATGCGGCCCGTCAGATCGCTTTTGCCGAGGATGGCGCGATCTTCGAAGGCTATGACGCTGCTGGCATCGAGGGACTCCGGCAGGGAACCAGCAATCCCAAAACGTCTCTTCCCGCCGACGTGCGTCAGTATCCCGATGCCATCGCTCAGGGTCTGAACCAATTGCGCCTCGTCGGCGTCAATGGTCCATATGCTGTCCTGCTCGGCGCTCAAGCGTATACCGCTCTTGCCGAAACAAGCGATCATGGCTACCCCGTCTTGGAACATGTGAAGCGCCTCGTCGACGACAAAATTATCTGGGCGCCCGCTATCGACGGAGCGTTTGTGGTTACGACTCGAGGCGGCGACTTCGAGCTCCACATCGGCCAGGATCTCTCCATTGGCTACCTGAGCCACACCGATGCGGTTGTCCGCCTCTACTTGCAGGAGACCTTCACCTTTCTGTTGCTCACGTCCGAAGCGTCGGTGGCGCTCCTCCCGGCGGGGCGCTAATCTCCTCCGCCGTCACTCGCATGTAGTTCGCACTCCAAGTGCGTCCCCTACCCGTCGACCGCTTACGTGTCGAAGCAAAGTCGTAAACGCATAGACCAGAAAGCCGTCCTGCGCATATCACTGTCCGGATGACGACATCCTGTTCAACCTCCTTGGGGTTCTTGGCTAGCCTCCGCGGCCTCGCCGGCTGGTCCACACTCTGAGTCGCAACGAAAAGTGCAGGGCGGTGAGCCAAAACCCCACCGCCTTTTGCTTGATTCTTCAAGACTTTCCCTTAACGCAGCCTTCCAACTGACGTGTCTGAAACCTTTGGGGCCTGCCGCCATCTAATGGGTCGCCTATACAAATTGGCAACAGAACCCGATCGGAGGGCTCTTTCATGCCCACATATAATAAAGATAAGGAAGCAATCGCTCGCCTCACTCCCGAACAGTTCCGGGTGACCCAGCAAAGCGCCACGGAGCGGCCATTTCAGAATGCCTTTTGGGATCACGACGAGCCCGGCATTTACGTCGATATCGTCTCCGGCGAACCACTTTTCTCGTCACTCGACAAATTCGAGAGCGGCTGCGGCTGGCCAAGTTTCACAAAACCGCTGGAAGCTGCAAATGTCGAAGAGCGCTCAGACACCAGTTACGGCATGACCCGCACCGAGGTACGCTCCACACACGCCGATAGCCACCTGGGCCATGTCTTTGAAGACGGTCCGCGGAACGCAGGCGGGTTGCGGTATTGTATCAACTCGGCTTCCTTGCGCTTCATCCCGCTCGATGAACTCGAGAGCGAAGGCTATGGCCAGTATCGGAAGTTATTCGCAGATAAGGGAAAGGAGTAAGCCATGTCATCGACGCAAGAACGAGCGATCCTGGCCGGCGGATGTTTCTGGGGCATGCAGGATCTGGTCCGGCGCTACCCGGGCGTCATTTCGACGCGTGTGGGCTACAGCGGCGGCGACGTGCGCAACGCAACCTACCGCAATCATGGCACTCACGCCGAAGCCATCGAGATCGTTTTTGATCCGCAGACGTTGAGCTACCGCCAACTCTTGGAGTATTTCTTTCAGATTCACGATCCAACCACGCTGAATCGCCAGGGGAATGACCGCGGAACCAGCTACCGTTCCGCCATCTTCTACACCAGCGAGGAACAGAAGCGCGTCGCGGAAGAAACCATCGCCGACGTCAACGCCTCCGGTCTCTGGCCGGGAAAGGTTGTCACGCAAGTGCAGCCCGCCGGCGACTTTTGGGAAGCCGAGCCTGAACACCAGGACTATCTGGAACGCTATCCCCACGGATACACGTGCCATTTCGTCAGACCCGACTGGAAGCTTCCCTCGCGCAAAGTCGCACCAGCTCGCTCTTGAAGTCTTCCTTCGACCGCATCACGACCAGCACGAACGACACTCTGTCTAACGAATAACGCCGGGCTTGCCCGCAAGGCAAGACCGGCGTTCTCATGCGTGAATCGCTTCCTTACAATTGGTGGCACGTTACGCCGCGACTCGCTTCCGTTTGAGCGTAGTGGACCCTGTGCGGAAGCGAAATCCCCAGCTTCCTCATGCGGAAATACAGCGTCGACCGCTTGATCCCCAGCCGTGCCGCGGCTCCCCGGGGACCGGCAACAACGCCCTTCGTTTCTTCCAACGTCCGGCAGATGTGCTCCCGCTCGGCATCCCTCAGCGTTACGGGAGTTCCTGTGGGCAGGCTTCGCGCTTGCCGCAGATCTTTCAATGGCGCGCGCAAGCTCGGCCCTGGACTCAAGATGACGCTTCGTTCAATGAAGTTCCGCAGTTCGCGGACATTTCCCGGCCACGAATGCTCCTGCATCGCGCTCATCGCGTCTTCTGGTACTTCCATGATGTCCTTCTTCATGAAACGGCTGAACGTATTCACGAAATGCATCACTAGAGGTGCAATATCCTCGCGTCTTTCGCGAAGCGGGGGAACCGTGATCGGAAACACGTTCAGCCGGTAATACAGGTCGCTCCGGAATTCGCCGCTTGCTACCAGTTCCTCAAGGTCTCGATGCGTGGCCCCGATCAGGCGGACATTGACCCTCAGTGTCTGGTTGCCACCTAGGCGCTCAAATTCGCCTTCTTGAAGAACGCGCAGCAACTTGGCCTGCAGCTCAATGCGGATGTCACCGATTTCATCCAGGAACAGCGAGCCCTGGTCGGCTGCCTCGAAGCGTCCCGTCTTGCGGTTGAGCGCTCCTGTAAATGCTCCTCGCTCGTAACCGAACAGTTCGCTTTCGAGCAGCTCCAGGGGGATCGCCGCGCAGTTCAGTTTCACGAAGGGGCGGGAGCTTCGCGGGCTGTACCGGTGCACCAGATGGGCGATGAGTTCCTTCCCCGTGCCTGTCTCGCCGTGAATCAGCACCGTGGAATTCACCGGGGCAACCGTAAGCGCCAAGTCCACCGCTTTTTGCAGCGCGCCGCTCGACCCGATGATCCCTTCGACGTAGCCGGACTCTTCGCTCCGGCTATCCCCCGTCGGCCGGTTCGACAGAGGAATAGGCGGAGACTCCACGAGATGAAGGTTCTGCGACGGCGGCAGGTGAGCCGCCGTGCTGCTCTGACACAACGGCTCACATTCGTTCGTTGCGTATTCTGTCAAAATCATGATTCGTTCCTCCCGTTCTCAACTTGTGTGAATGTGCCTTTTTCTCACGCTGCTTTCCTTACCTCTACGGTTGCAGTGCCTGGCGAATGCCCTCCGCCGCCTGCTTCAATGCGGACTGCACTCCAGCTACGTTGTGAATCGCATTGAGCAAAACGAAGTCGTGGATCATTCCGTTGTAGCGCGTGGCGGTCACAGACACACCGGCTTCTTTCAGCTTCCGCGCGTACGCTTCTCCTTCATCTCGAAGCGGGTCATTTTCGGCCGTGATCACCAGTGCTGGCGGCAAACCCTTCAACTCGTCGTTCCCAGCTCGCAGCGGCGATACATAAGGTAGGTAGCGGGTTTTGTCGTCTGGCGCGTAAAGATCCCAGCCATACTTCATGAAGTCTCGCGCCAGGAATCGCCCGACGCCGTACTCCCGGTAAGACACGGTATCCACACTTGCATCTGTCGCCGGAATGAGAAGCACCTGGTAAGAGATCTTCGGACCCTTGCGATCTTTTGCCAGTAGCGTCAATGCCGCGGCCATGTTGCCTCCAACCGAGTTGCCCGCCACTGCGATTCGGCTGCCATCTGCACCAAACTCGCCGGCATGAGCTGCTATCCATTCGAGCGCCGCATAACTCTCTTCCATCTGTGTGGGATATTTCGCGCCAGGGAGAGGCGTGTACTCGACGAACACGCCCACTTGCCCCGAACCGACAACTAAGTCGCGCAGCAGACGCTGATGATTCTGGAAGTTGCCCACAATCCACACACCGCCGTGAATGAATAACAACACCCCGGGCTTCCCGGTGATGTTCTGCGGCGTCATGATGTACAGCTTCACCGTGTGACCGTTCTGTGTGATGGTCTTTTCAACGGTGGTCTGCCCGGACATGTCCACCGGTGTCTGGTTCTGCAATCCTGTCAGAATGTCTTGCGGTTTCGGTTGCGCCAGTTCCCAGAAGGGGCTGCTCTGCTGGTCGATTTCCGCAAGAAATGCGCGCACCTGCGGATCAATCCGAGGATCGTTGACCCCGTCTAGCGCTTGCGCTGCTGCTGGTCCTGCCCAAACAATCATCACTCCCAAAACAACCGTGGCGAGCTTACCGAAGATCGTCATTTCTCTGACTCCTCTCTGAATTTGATTTCTGACTGCCCTCTGGAGATGAATTTTCCTGAACGAAATCTCGCCAGAGTTTTGCTGCCATCTCAGTGGATTGTGTGGGGAATCCAGTCCTGCGGAAAACCGTAAATGGTCGACCTGTACGATCAATACTTCGTGGAAATTAGTGCTACCTCTTTCGTTGTACAGAACCCTACCGCGGTGACACTCCAATGTGTTTTCTGCCGAACAAACGCGCATCGATGGACCAGGCGCCGGGACCGATCATAGCGAGGCTGGCTCCAAGTGTTGCCAGCAGCAGAGAGAGCCACGCATTCCCGCCCGACAACGCGATCCATAACTCAACCCCGGCAACCACCGCCCCTGCCACCGGGGTCGAGAAACCGGCCAGCAATAGTTTCCCCGCGCCCGCTCCGATCAGTTGCGGGATGATCGCTTCTATCTGCGGCGTGGCCTTGAACTGTGCCACCGCTCCATGAACCAGCGCCGCTGCGGTCGCCAGCCGCAGCAGCAACAGCCCTGCGCCTGGCCAGCCATTGGCAAATGTCGAAAATAATCGTTGCAGTTGCGCCTCCACATACCGTTCCACCGTGGAGCATAATTTCGTTTCAATCGCAACGAAAACGGCAAAAAGGGGAGTTGCGCAATCCGACTTTTGGGGGAGCGATCTACAGCTCGATGATTCCGCGCTTCAGCCCGATGGTGACCGCGTGGGCCCGGTCGTTGGCGCTCAGCTTGGAAAGTATGTTCGTTACGTGGCTCTTGACCGTCGCCTCTCCGATCGACAGTTGATCGGCAATCAGCTTGTTGGAGTTCCCGGCGGCAATAAGCCGCAACACATCAATTTCGCGCGGGCTCAGCGCATCGTCGGCCGCGTACTGCGCCAGTTCCGTGGCGATGTCGGGCGGAATTCGTCTCTGTCCGGCGTGCACTCCGCGGATCGTTTCCAGAAGTTCGCGGTGCACATGCCCTTTTAGTATGTACCCTCGCGCGCCCGCCTTGAGTGCCTTCAACACCTGCGCGTCTCCGCTATATGTCGTCAGCACCACAATGCGCGCTTCAGGGAATTCGTCCCGAATTCGCGCTATGGCCTCGGCGCCGTTCATGTCCGGCATCTGGAGATCCATTAAAGTTACGTCTGGATGCAGTGATCGAAACTTTTCGATGGCCTCTTGCCCGTTGGACGCTTCCGCAATCAACTTCATGTCTGGTTCGGCATTCACCAGCGCCGCTATCCCCTTGCGAAGCAGGGAATGGTCGTCCACGGTCAAGATGCGGATCAGATTAGGATTGCTCACGGCTGCCCGCTCCGCCAAACAGCTTGAATCCGTTGCCACTGCGCACCGTTGCGTAGGCAATTGCGGCTGGTACCTTTAACTCCACTTCCGTTCCCGCTCCAGTTTCACTCCAAAAATCCAATTGCGACCCGATTCGTTCTGCCCGCTCGCGTACTCCTGGCAGCCCCCAGTGGCCGGGCCGCCTGCTTTCCTCCAGAATTTTGGGATCGATGCCCTTTCCGTCGTCGCGGAGACGCAGGCGCAGTTGGCTTTTGCCGTAACGCACCTCAACTTCGACATGCTGCGCGTCCGCGTGCCGAAAAGCGTTGCGAATCACTTCTCGCCCGACGTTATACGCCTCGTGCTGCACCATCGGTGACAACGTCCGCGGTTCGCCCTCCACAATCACGTCAAACGCTGGCGCTCTGCGATTTGCATCCGGAGCGCTCCCTAGCTCTTCCCCCACCTGTTTCAGCAACTGCGCCAGATCGCCCTGCCCAATTGCCTCCGGACGCAAGTTGTGAATGGCATCGCGGCTCTCCGCGATGGCCTGCTCCGTGCCGGAAATCGCTTCGTCGAGCGTTTCCATGGCTTTTTCCGGGCTGCGCGGCAACATGTTCCGGGCCGCCTGGAATTGGAACATCAGGCCATGCAAACTCTGCAGTAATGTGTCGTGCAATTCTCGTGCGATACGCGTCCGCTCGCCTACCCGCTCCTCCAGTCCTGCGTTGAACTGCCGCTGCACTTCTCGAAGCCGCATCTGGTAGATGCCCCAAAGCAACAGGGCAATCGCCAGCAGCCAAACGATACGGAACCACCAGGTCTGGTAAAACTTGGGCGCGATCGTGAAGCTCATTGTGTCGCCGCTTTCGTTCCACACGCCATCATTGTTCCTCGCCAACACCTGAAACGTGTAGCGTCTCGGCTCAAGGTTCATGTATACCGCTTGTCGCCTCGACCCCACATCGTGCCACTCCTGGTCGAATCCCGTGAGCCGGTAACGAAAAAGCGTCTTCGAGGGAGCCGCGAAGCTCATCGCCGTGTAGCTGATCTCGATGTCACGGGTCAATGGCGCGAGCGCTACGTCCTTCGACAGCTTTTGATCCCGGAAATCCGCCCGGATCCCTTCGATATGCACCGGGGGAGGCGTTACATTCTGGTGCATGTGCTCGGGGTCCACCATCTGCAGCGCTTCCATGCTGTTGAACCATAGCCTTCCGTCGACCGATCGTGCTGCTCCTTCAAATGGCGGTAAGTGCTTTCGGACTCCGTCAGCGGCGTCGAAGACCCGCGGCTGTACCCGCACCGATGGGTCCTTCCGCCAGTGCTGAAACTCCTCGCCGTTCACCTCCAATAGCCCGCATTCTGTGTACAGCCAGAGATCACCCCTCGTGTCAAAAACGAAACTGTTGACATTCAGACAGGGCAGACCGTTGGCCGCTCCAAGAAGCTGTACGGATTCCCCGTCTAGAAACCCTACGCCGGACTCACTCGCGGTCATGACGCCGCCGTCCGGCAACACCGTCAACTGCGCAATTCTCGAATTGAATCCCGGGCCTAGCGGAACCGGAACCATTTTTCCGTTCGCGAAATGCAGAATTCCCCCGTTGTTCAACCCGATCCACAGTCCGCCGCGTGGATCGCTCGCAATCTTGCTTGCGCCCACTCCTTCCGGCAGGGGCGTTGCTTGCAGCAACTTTGTATCGATGCGCAGCAACGTTCTCGGCGGTCCCGCAGTCAGAGCCCACAGTTGACCGTCCGTGTCTTCCGCCATCGAGAGCGTAAATCCCGTCGGCTTCCCATCCGCGCTTCGGACCGCGATGAATTTGCCATCGCGGAGAAGGTTCATTGTGTTGTCCAGCCCGATCCACATGCGTCCCGCGCGGTCTCCGAAGATCGCCGTCACCTGCCTGCCCTTCACGTCGCCGCTTTGTGCTACGAACGTATTCGTGCCGTTTCGCAGGGTATACAGCACGCCATCGCCCCCAACCCACAGGGTTCCGTCCGGTGTGGTAACAACGTTGTCGAATTCCGAAGCCTTCGGATACATCGTTTTGGGAAATGCCTGCACCGCCAGGTCCCGGAATTGATCCAGTCCCCCGTTTGTCCCCACCCACAGTGACCCTTCACTGTCCTCAAAAATGGAGCCGACAATGTCGCCGGAAAGTCCATTGCGGCTATCGAAATGGTCCATCTGTCCGCGGTAAAGCCTGTAAATCCCCTCGTTGAATGTGCCGATCCACAGAGCTTGGTGCCGGTCCACAAAGACGCGAAAAATCTTGTGCTTGCTCCCGTCAAACCCTTCCGCGGAGACTGTCGTCCATTTTCCATTCCGCAATCGTTGCAGCCCCGCCCCCGGACCTTGCTTGGCGATGCCGGCCAGGAGCGACCCGTCTTGCTCAGCAACCAGGCTAAATACTCCAAGCTGGTCTTGGTTGTTCTTCAGGGCCTCGAAGGAATGGGCCTCCGCTGGCCCTCCAGCCCAGCCTGTAACCGACTCCGACCCGCCGAGCCAAAATTTCCCAGACCCATCCTGCATTAACGCGGTCAAGGGTCCATGGGACGGGATTCCGTCTTTCCTTCCGTAACAGCTCAGCTTGGACTGGGCCACGGCGCACAGCACCTCGTCTTCGTTGTTGTGGAATTGAAACGGGTAAAACCAGACCTTTCCAGCTTGATCCTGCAGGATGAGTTGGACCACCACGCCCTGACCGGTCTTGTAGCGTGTCAGGCCACCATGCTCCATATGAACAAGCCCGTCATTCGTCCCGATCCACAGACTGCCGTCTCGGTCGGCCAGCAACGAAAGAATCATCGCTGGTAACCGGCTTCCGTCCGGCGGCTCCCATCGCGTGAATCGAACGCCGTCAAATTGGAAAAGCCCGCTATTCGTTGCGATCCAGAAATAACCATCCCCGTCCTGGGCAAGTGCATTGACCATGTCGCCCAGAAACCCATCTTCAATCTTCCATGCCCGGTGGCCATACTGGTAGATTTTCCAATCCGGATTCAGACCAAATGCACTCGGACAGAACAGCGCCGCCGCAAGAATACACACCAGGACCGCACCGCGCGGTCCATTCCAACCCATCCATTCTGAAAAGTATCGTGGGATCACTCTCGTTCTCAATCCGGATGGCTGCGCCCACTGATGTGTTCACGCGAACACAACACAGGTCACCCTAGGCCCTATTACCCCTTGGTTGCCCTTTTGGATGCCGCAATCAGAACCAAAGATAGATAATTAACCCACAGGAATCAGGAGATGATCCCCTTCCGCACCGCGTACAGGATTAGTTCCGGCACGCCCTTCAGGTTTAGTTTCTCCATGATGTTTGACCGGTGCGTCTCCACCGTGTACACGCTGAGATTCAGCATGTTGGCGACTTCTTTGTTCGATTTGCCTTCCACCACCAATTGCAGGATCTCCCGTTCTCGGGGCGTCAACAGATCGTACGCGTCCTCCGCGCCCGACCTTTGCAGCTTGCGCATGTAATCGTCCAGCAGCACTTTGCTCACCGCCGGACTGAAGAAGGATTTCCCATCCGCCACCGCATGAATGGCCCGGATCAGATCCGCCTCCGCCGAGTCCTTCAACAGATACGCTTTCGCCCCCGCTTTCAGCGCCCTCAGTACGTAGCCCTCGTCCGAATGCATGCTCAGGATCACGATCGCCACGCTGCTTTCGCTCTCCGTCAGTTGCCTCGCCGCTTCAATCCCGTTCAAATTCTGCATCCCAATATCGATCACCAGCACTTCGGGCTTCAGCGACTCCACCGCCGCCACGGCTTCCCGTCCATCTTTCGCTTCCGCCACCACCGTCAGGTCCGGCTGCTGCTCCAGCAACACGCGCAATCCTCGCCGGAACAGTTGATGATCATCCGCAAGGACGATCCGGATCCTCTTCATCGGTCACACCTTCTCCGAAAACCGGATCGGCAGCTCCGCCGACACCGTTGTCCCTTGCCCTGGCGCGGATCGCACTCCGAATACTCCGCTCAGCCGGCGCACCCGTTCCTCCATCCCCAACAAGCCCATCCCCCGGGTTCGGCTAGGGTCGAATCCTCGCCCATCATCTTCCACTCGAACGCTGATCGATTCCCCTTTCCGCTCTACGGTCACTTTGGCGTTCTTCGCTCCCGAATGTGTCGCCGCGTTATTCAACGCCTCTTGAACCAGCCGGTACACGCACACTTTTGCCTCATCCGGCAATTTCTCCGGCAGGTCTTGCGCATCAACCGTCACTTCCAGGCTGCTTCGGCGCGACACTTCCCGCGCCTGCCACTCCAGTGCCGGCAGCAATCCCAGGTCGTCCAGCATCGGTGGCCGCAGCAACAAAGCGATGTCTCGAATTGACTTCACCGCGCTCTCGGCCGTCGATTTGATTCGTCCAATTTGTCCTTGCACGATTTGATCGGTCGCAGGAACCAGCTTCGCCACCTGCCCAACTTCCAGCAACAACAGTCCCAGCGTCTGCCCAACTTCGTCGTGCAGTTCGCGCGAGATGCTCCGCCTCTCCGCTTCCTGTGCGGACTCCATCCGCGCGGACAACTCCTCCAGCTCCCGCCGGTTTTCCACCAGCGCTTCGTACCTGTGGCGCCCTTCTCTCTCCAGCCGCAGGATGTACAGCCCGCCGATCAGCGACAGAACCAGCCCCGCTACCAACGACACTGCCAGCGTCGCCACCACGCGTGTCCTGAGTCCCTCATAACTGCTTGCCAGCGCCGCATTCGCCGCGTCCAGCCGGTGCGCATTCACTGACGCGATCTCTTGCGACACTTGAAGTACGTACGTGCGATGCGGAAACATTTCCGCGATCAGGAACCGCGCTCCGTTCCGCGACCGCTCGTCGATCCGCCACGCCGATGCCCGCACAAACGAGTTCTGTTGGTCTTCCAGTTCCTCAGAGATCTTGTGCAACAGTTGTCGCTCTTCCGGGTCTTGATCTGCCGGATAACGCTGCACCGCCTCCCTCGCCTCTGTGCCGCTCAGCGCCACCGCGTCCGCGCTTGGTGACGATTCTCCCGTCTCTCCCGGCATCAAATATCGTTCGATCTGATTGTTGTAGGAGTGCACTGAGATGACCAGCAGGAGAAGCGCGTTGTTATGCGCCGCGTATTGCTGGCTTGCCCGTCGTTCCAGCGCGTCCAGCCGCCGCAGCGACCGAAACGAGTCCAGCCCCGAGAGCAGCATCAGCGCCAGCAACCCGCCGAACGCCCAGAGCAACACTTGGCGCAGACGCCTCCTGCGTTTCAGCGTCTGGTCCAATTCTTCCTTTGCGGCCATTTCTCCTCGTCGATCCTGGATCGCCGCTAGCATAAGCAATCTCCGCTATGGAGTAAATTCGTCATCCGCCCAAAACACCAAGACGCCCGCGAGCTGGTTGCGGGCGTCCTTTTGACTCTCTAATCCTCGGTTATCTCTTCAATTGGGGCGAAGGATTCCGTCAACGATCAGGTTGAACGCTTCCTCGACTTCCACTCCCTCTTCGACAAGCCGCATCACGTACAGCACCTGTATCACATCCGCCGGAGCCTCCGCATCCACCGGCAGTGGACTGAGGTTCCTCAGCATCTTGGGGATTTCCGCACTCGACTTCTTGTTCTTCATCTTCTCGCTGCTTTCCTCTAGATCTTCTGCTTCTTCGCCCGGCGCCTCCATACCAGCGGCGGAGAGACGCCGGGCCTCGGAAGAAGCACTCCGTTAACTCGCGATGAACAACGTCCGTCCGCCTCGGTTGATCAGCAACAGGGGCTCGTCACCGCTCTTCTTCAGCGCGTTCTGGAACTCAGACACGCTCTTCACCGCTTGATGGTTCACTTCCTGGATCACGTCGCCCCTCCGCAGTCCCGCGTCGGCCATCTTGCTCGATGGATCGACGCCAGAGACCACCACGCCCGTCGTGCTCGCCGGTAGACCCAGCTGCTCGGCTATCTGCGGGTTTATTGCGGTAACCTCCACGCCTTCCAGGGCGCTGTCCCCGCCGTTATCATTCGAATTGAGCTTCGCCGTCTCTGTCGGCATCTCCGCCAACTTCACGGTCACGTCTCGCTCGCTGCCGTTGTGCAACAGCTTCACCTTAACTTTTGTCCCCGGAGCCATCATGGAAACCGTCATGCGCAGTTGGTTTGCGCTCGCCACCGGGTTGCCGTTGAGTTCCAGCAGGATGTCGCCGCGCTGTATTCCTGATTCCTGCGCCGGGCTGCTCGGCGTCACGTCGCCCACGACTACGCCGCGCGCTTCCTTCTCCCCGAACGCCTTCGCCATGCTCGGCGTCACATCTTGCGGCAGGATGCCGAGATACGCCCGCACAACCTTCCCGTTTTTCAGGATCTGGTCCATCACCTGCCGCGCCAGGTTCGAAGGCACCGCAAAACCGATACCCTGGTTGCCGCCCGATTCGTGCGAGATGATCGCCGTATTGATCCCGATCAGGTCTCCGCGGTCATCAATCAACGCCCCGCCGGAATTTCCCGGATTGATCGGCGCATCGGTCTGTAGAAAATCTTCGTAGTCCTCGATACCGAGGCCGCCGCGGCCTTTCGCGCTGATGATCCCTTTCGTTACCGTCTGTCCTACGCCAAATGGATTCCCGATCGCGATGGCAACGTCGCCCACTTCCACTTTCGAAGAGTCTCCGATGGTGATCGGCGTAAAGTTGCTCCCGTCCACCTTCAGCACCGCAATGTCCGTCTTCGGGTCCGTGCCCACGATCTTCGCCTGCAGTTCCCGCTTGTCAGACAGCATCACCTTGATATCCGTCGCGCCTTCTACCACATGGTTGTTCGTCAGGATGTAGCCTTCTGGGCTGACGATGACTCCGGAACCCAGCGCCTTCTCCCGCCGGTCTTTCGGTATGTCCATTCCCCCGTTCCCAAAGAACTGACGGAACATCGGATCCATCTGCAATTGCTCCATCCCATCCATGCGCGTCTTCACTACCTTCGAGGACGAGACGTTCACTACCGACGGCAGTACAGCTTTCAACACCGGCGCGTACGTGCTCTTGCTGGCCGGTTCATTGGCGTCCGCCAACTTCAGCGTCGCGGGTGGGTTCGCTGCCTCTGTCGCGGCTGCCGCTTTCACTCCTGGCCCCGCCTTCTGAATCGTTCGCGCTACTCCCAGCCCTCCAACGCCCAACACCAAGCCGAATGCGAGCACTGCTGGCTTCGAAGTCAAATAGGTCGTCGTTCGGTTCATTTGTTCTTCCTTGGCACCCTTGCGAGCCTGTTCGTAACTTCCTCTCTCCTGGCACGCTGGTGGTCTCACTCTGGTAAGACGCGCGACCGCCCCCCTCCGCCCCTCCCGGTCACTGGGTATCTTTTCACCCAACGATTGAGTAGGCGTCGGCCGAATCCCATCTGGCAGTCTTCCCAATAAGATAGGGAGGTTCTCGGGGGACCCCTAATTCTCGAAGATCAGTTTGTACAAGGTGAACTGGTTGATTCCCTGCCGCTGGCGGGACACGAACATGGGGCGCACACGATCCGCATCCAATTTCTCTCCCCAAAAGTACTTCAACATCAGGAGATTGATATCCCAGTCCGCAAAATACCCGACGTGCTCTCGCCGGAGATACTCCTCAAGTTTCCTCTGCCGAAGTGCGGCGTATGCCGCTCCGTTCACCACTCCGTCGAGATTGACTACGCGCACGGTCTGCGCATAGTAACCCAGCGCTCCGCTCTGCATGGCGCCCAATGTGCTCTCTTGCGGTAAATGCTCGAGAATCTCCCGCGCCGCTTCCCGGTAGCCTCCTTGCGAACCGAGCACGGCGATATCGACCCCTTCGCGCGGCTTCGAGAAAAACAACCGCCATTTCCCATAGAAACCGGCCAGGAAGAGAGCGATCGAGAATACCGCCGCGGCTTCCACCAGTCTCTTTCTCCACCAGCGCGCCTGGAGTGTTGACTGCGTGAGTTCTGCGATCCCGACGGCTGCCGCCATCGAAAGCACCAGGTAAGGAAAATAAAAATAACGCTCGAAGAACCACAGGGCCGGTAGAAAAAGTACATAGAACGCGATTAACAATATTGCTGACGCTACCGCGATTTGTAACGTGCAACGGCCTGGCCCCGGCCTCAGCTTTGGCCCGATAAAGTACCCCACCGCCACCAAACACAAAACTACTGCTATCCCCGCCAGTGCAAGTTTGTCCCTTTCCGCAGACGGGGCGATCCATGATCCAATTGTCGCCAGCCCGAATGGAATCGCCCTGCTCGGCGTTAGCCGGAACATCGCCTGATGAAAACCGATGATTTGCCGCACCGCCGCGCCGCTTTCTGGAACTGGCGACCCCCGAATCGCGATCGAATACACCCACCACGGCGCGCCGACTGTCGCCAGCGTTGCAACCAGGACGGCTACGGAGCGCAGGCCCCAACGCACGGCTCCAAAGACGACCACCAGAGCTACCAGAAAGCAATTATCGATGCGCGCCAGCAATGCCAGGGCGCACAGAGCACCTAGAGCAACGAACGACAACTTCTCTCGCCGCTCATCTGCCATCGTGTAGGCAAGCAGTACGAGTAACGCCAGGAATCCGCTGAGAGAAGTTTCCAGTCCGTTCAGATCGGTCTTCACGATGAGCGGATGCAACGCCGTCAGTAACATGCCGAGCAGTGCCGCACCCCGGCCTGAAATCCGAGCTAACAGTAAACCAACCGCCAGAGTGCCGCAGGCGCCCAAAAAAGCTCCTTCCAGAAGTGCCGCGTGTAGAACCTCATCCGGGCCGTGCAAGAAGCGGAACAGTGGGACCTGGAAAACAGCAATCAGCGGTTGGAATCCAGTTGTGACCGTCTGCCCATCGGTCGAAGGCGCATGCCCGGCGGCAAGGCTTCGCGAAATCGACAGCGTGTAATACGTATCATCGGGCACGAACAGCCGGTCCAGGCATTCCAGAGGCTGGCCGAGAATCCTGATTCTGACAAAGAGTGCGCTCAAAAACAGTGCAAGGATGCACCCGGCGAACAAAGCCCTGCTCCTCGGTCTAGTGGTCGAGCTCTGCAGTGCCAAGTGTCACCATTTGTGAGGATCGCCCGAGCGGCGAACACTTCTCTGTAGCTTACGGGCGCATGCAGGAATCGGCAATGCAACTCGCTTCGCCTGTTGCGATTGAGCAAACCCCGCTTTCCACGCGCTCCCGCACCAGGATTATTCAAAAAAGAGCGACGGGGGGTGTTAAATGTACCCTGAGCCGCAAGAGTTCTCCACTTTAGTAAAGCGGCTTCCGATTAGAAAGAGAGCCGCCATGACAATCGCGCTTGGATTTAATTGTCCTGATGGTATTGTCCTTTGCACTGATTCGCTTGAGTCGGACGGATATACGAAATCTGCGGTAAACAAGATTTGGGCTTACGAAACTCAGGGGCAATGGGGAATAGCGGTGGCTAGCGCGGGAGAGGCAGACTTCTGTGAAAGCTTTACTGATAATCTTCGAGAGCTATATGCCGGTGAGGTATTCAATAAAGACAAAATCATGCTGCAACTTCGGACAGCGATAAATGCGGCGAGAACAACCTATCCAGACCTGGATTGGGCTGCGCTATTTGCGTTATTTGGGCCACAGCAGCAGGATCGGCGATTGTTGCGCCTTTCTATTGGAAGCAAGCATCTTGCGCCCGTAAAAAGGTATGAAGCAGTAGGAATAGGTTCTCACCTAGCAAAGTTCTTCTGTTCGCAAATGGCGAATCTATTTATGAATGTAGATGAGGCCACCGAATTAGGTGTGTTCGTAATCCAGCGTTGTATAGAGCATGTAGATCATTGCGATGGACCTATAAGCGTTCTCACTTGGAAAGTTGGACAGTCTGGATGGGCACCTTGTCATCCTGACCAAGTGGCAGACATCCAGAAAAAGTTAGGCAGCAAATCTCAATTGCGAAGAAATCTCTATGAGTTCTGGCTAAGTTTAACTCCGCAGTTATCTCGAACCACGACACAGTATAAGGATGAGGGTCGAGGAGGATTTGTAAGTTTTGTGAGGGAAGTAGCCACAAAAGGGTTTGGTAAGAACCCTAAGCGGTCAGTTTCTCGAAAGTTAGAGCCGGGGCAGTGACCATATGACGCAAGGTATCCAAGAACAGGTCAGACCGCTTCCGCCGATTAAAGCGAAACTCCATCTCTTCGAGATAGGCGGGGAGATGCTTTGCGCTGACGCGATGCCAAGTTCCCATAATTCCTCGCTTGAGCAACGAGAATGCAGATTCGACGGTGTTGGTGTGAATGTCACCCATCACGTAACTGCCCTTGCTGAATGGTCTTGTGATTTTTTCGCCCAGCCTTCTTCATGGCGACAATATTTGCTACGTGGTCATCGGTGAAGATCACTTCCACATCCTCCCTGATATTCTCGCGCACGTAATTGGCGAGCGTTCACGAGTTGGCATCCTTGCAAAACTCGCGCCATTCACCTTCGCACTTATTTTGTGACCGCTTCGCCGGCGTTCGCCGCAAGGATGAAGGCGGTTGCGGCATCCACAACGTACTCGTTCTCGTACCACAAGAAGGGCCACGCATCGCCTAGCTCGGGATAGTCCGGCGCGATCACCGTCACGCCCGGAGCCATACCCCCTGGAATGAACGTGTAATCGGCGCGATTGTTGCCGTAGCCGATCAGTTTCGAATGCACGCCTACACCCGACACCAGCGAGAGATTCGTCGCCGGGTGCACCCCGAGCACGAAGTCGAGGCCCCGTACCGTGTATTCGCTTCCCACTATGTCGGGAAATGCCCGGTGCAGAAAATACATCTGCACCGCGAAATCCGCGACCGGTCCCGAGCCGCCCCACGTTCCCATCGCGATCGGCACTCCATATGGGTTCTTTGCGAGATATTCGTCCAATTTTCCCTTGTAGCTGCGAAGCTCGCTCGCCAGCCCTTTCTTATACTCGGTGTCCATCAACGGTATCGCGCGCACGGCGATCCATCCCAGGCTCCGGAAATGCTCGCTGATCACCGGAACAAGCTCCTTCACACGCTTCCGGTACACCTCGTCGCCGTTTGTTGCGATCAGCAGTTCCACCGCGGCTTTGACTTCCTCTTCTTTCAGTTCGCCGCCCGTGGTGTTGAACGAATGGAATTCCACGGGAGTGCTCTTCTGCTCTTCCTCCCAAACGTGCTTCGCGGTTTCCAGACACTCTTTCGCCAGCCCGTCGTCGAATCCGCCGAGCCCGCGGCTTGCTGCCGCCAGCGCGGAAGCCGCCTCATAGTTCAACGCCGTGATGTGCGTGGTGAACGCCCATCGATCATCCGGCACGCCGGAGTACACCCCGTCGGACTCAAGCGGTCCCAGCTTCGCGCTGTAAATCTTTCCGTCCGTTTTCGAAGCGGCGTCGCCCAGGTGCGTATACTGCTCGAGCGTGGGCTCGACAATCCCGGGAATCGCGTGCCCGAACACTTTGTATTGCGCCAGCAGAAACAAAACCCCGTGGCGTATCTGCTGCTGCACATCCGATTGGCCGTCGGGCTTGTGGATCTGCACATACCGCGCGGCCTCATCGACGCTGGTATCGTCTCCGTCCGCTCCAAACGCTTCCTTGGCCAGCACCAGATCTGTTATCACTCGCGTTTGCGTCTGCGTTCGCAAGTCGAAATCGCCCGCGTCGAACCAGCCCCCTACATTGATCCCGGGAATGTGCTCTCCCGGCGTAAATCGGGAATCCGTCGTCGGACCCATCGAATACCCGTCAAAGTGCGTGTAGTTCACCGGCGCCTGCCGCGCGTCATCCATATGCGAAACCCCATGCCAGATCCGATAGCCTTCGCGCACTTTGACGTGATCCATCTGCTCCGCCAGATAAATGTCCAGGGAGGGCCGCCAGATCTTCTCATACACGCCGGGGCCGATCCGGAATGGACCGTTGTTTCGGCCTGCGTATTCAATGAAGTAAATTCCGGGTTCGCGAACCTGAGAGAAATCAAAACGCGCGTATTGATACCGCATCCATTTGCCCCATGGCTGGATCTCGCCGCGGAAGACTTCCCGGTATTCCCCGTCGGGAGTGACACGAAGCACTCGCGCTGTTTTCGGCGCCTCAAACAGCGGATCAAGCTCCATGACCGCAACTTTGCCCCGCGAAGGCGTATACCCAGCCTGGTTGTAGCCCACCACCGGCGGACGCGTCCAACCTGGAATGACTTTCGCGCGAATGTGCCACACCACTGCATCCTTTGTCGTATTTGCCGGAATCAGGCTTCGCAACACAAACCACCCGTTCTGCGCGACGTTTCGTCCGTCGAACAGTTGGAGCGGAGCGTTTTCGGAATGAATCGCAATCCGTGTATACGGATCGCCGGGAGAGAGAACCATGCTCTGTCCCGTGGCAAGCGCCGTGGGTTCGCCGGTCTCCCCTTCTCGAACCATCGGACCGTCGGGATGCCGGGGAAACATGCCCGGATTGTCATCCATCAGATACCCTTTGCCGAAGTACGCCGTTGGCAAAAACTCCAGGTTGAATCCGGCTTTCCCTGTTAGCGCCTGTGGTAACGGCTGATCGAGCTCGACTGCCACGCGGATTCCGTTCTCCTCCGCCTGTACGTCAATGTGGTAACTCAGTCCGCGATCCGGATAGCTGCATGTCGCGGAAATTTCGTTCGGCTGCGGCCCGCGGATGCGCTTCTGAAATTGCGGGATCGCATCCCATTGCGCCGGCGTCGGCGACAATCGTACGTCCCCATTCGTCGCAATCCGTTGCTCGTGAAAGACGATCTCCATCCCGCTCATTTTTTGGTCGCCGAATACACTGTGGTATTTGCTGTGGAACAGGAACACGCTCAGCCCGTGGCTCTCCAGCGTCTCGTTCTCGCTGACCTGCAGATCGGACCCCACGAGCGGCAGCAGAGGCACTCCCACTGCCAGCATCGCCAACACAACTTGCAAACACAGCTGCTTGTTTTTCATTTCTGTCTTCTCACGCCCTTCCATCGCGCCGTTCGGCTCAGCTCGCCACGCGTTAGCGCTTCCTTCTCCGCCTCGGCCGATTCTAATCCCACTTCCTCCAAAATCGTTAACGTTGACGATTGGGAAATACTCACATTTCCTGTTGACGCTGACCCGAACAATCGTGGAGACTTGGCGTGGCGCGCACCTGTTGCGTCGACCTGCCGGAACCATTCAAGACAGATCGCCACTCCCACTCATCGGCTCTCTCCGCGATGTAGCGGCCGGACGCCGAGAGCCCAGCGCGGCCCGAATGAGGAGAAACCATTTCCATGACTCGTATTTCCCGGTTCTGCTCGCTGATTCTCGCCTGTTCCGTCTTTCTCCTGGGTGGCCCCTCGCGGCTTGCCGCGCAAACTCCCTCCTCCGCTCAACCGCCCTACCTCAATCCCGCGCTTCCCGTCGACCAGCGCGTTACTGATCTGATTTCGCGGCTGACCCTGGAAGAAAAGGCCTCTCTCCTCGTCAATCAGGCCCGCGCTGTTCCCCGGCTCAATCTCCCCTCCTACGATTGGTGGAGCGAATCGCTCCACGGTGTGCTCACAAACGGAACCACCGAGTTTCCTGAGCCCATCGGTTTGGCTTCTACGTTTGACGCTCCCGCCATCCACAACATGGCCATTGCTATCAGCATCGAAGGCCGCATCAAGCACGCCCAGTTCCTCCGCGCCGGTCACAGCGATATCTTCGAAGGACTCGACTTCTGGGCGCCCAACATCAACATTTTCCGCGATCCTCGCTGGGGCCGCGGTCAGGAAACCTACGGCGAGGACCCCTTCCTCACCGCCCGCATGGGTGTCGCCTTTGTCACCGGCATGCAGGGCGACGACCCGAAATACTACCGGACCATCGCCACTCCCAAACACTATGCGGTGCACAGCGGGCCGGAATCGACTCGCCACAAGGCCAATGTGCAAGTCAACAAACACGACATGCTCGACACCTATCTCCCCGCCTTCCGCGCTACCGTCACCGAAGCCAAGGCCGCCTCCGTCATGTGTGCCTACAACTCCATCAACGGCCAGCCCGCCTGCGTCAACGAATTCCTCCTGGTCGATCAACTCCGCGACAAATGGGCCTTCCAGGGCTACGTCGTTTCCGACTGCGAAGCCGTTCGCAACGTTTTCAATGGTCACAACTTTGCCCCCACCCAGGCTCAGGCTTCCGCCATCAGCTTGAAGCGCGGTATGGACAACGAGTGCATCGACTTCACCGTTAAATTGACCGACGACCACGACTACGCCCCGTACATCGACGCCGTCAAGCAAGGTTTCCTCAAGGAGAGCGACATCGACCTCGCCCTCAAACGCCTCTTCACCGCGCAGATGAAGCTGGGCATGTTCGATCCCCCGGACATGGTCCCCTTCAACAAAATCGACGAGAAGCTTCTCGACAGCCCCGAGCATCGCGCCATGGCTCTCAAGCTCGCCAACGAATCCATGGTCCTCCTGAAGAACGATGGCATCCTCCCCTTGAAAACTTCCGGCACCAAGATTGCCGTGCTTGGCCCGCTCGCGGATCAAACCCGCTATCTCCTCGGCAATTACAATGGCATCCCGACGCATACCGTGTCCGTCATGGAAGGATTGCGCGCCGAATCTCCTAACGCCCAGTTGAACTTCGTCCCTGGCACGCAATTCCTCAGCAAGACCGCCTCGCCCGTTCCGCCAGACCTCGTCTCCGTGGATGGACAAACCGGCGTCCGCGCCACCTACTACTCCCTGAAGGATCGTCTGGCGCTCAACAGCCCGGCTACCTTTGGTACTCCTCTCGTCACGCGCGTCGAGCCCGGCATCGGGCTCGCCTCCGGTCCGCTGCCACCCGAAACAGAAGGCAAATCCATCGTTGTCGTGGTCTGGGACGGCACCTTCACTCCCAAGGAAAGTGGCGAGTTCAACTTCGGTATCGAGGGCGATGGTTTCATGCGCGTTTCGCTCGACGGCAAAGTTGCCGCCATGGCCTTCCTGACCAACGGCGTCGAGACCAAGACCGGCCGCGCCGTCTTTGAGGCCGGCCATTCCTATGCGCTCAGTGTGGAATATTCCGGCCCGCCCAACGCCCGCCCCAAACTCGTCTGGGCCAAGCGCGAACCCGGCGCCTCCCCCGAAGCGATCGCCACCGCGAAGAATTCCGACGTCGTTGTCGCCGTCGTCGGTATCACCAGCGAGCTCGAAGGCGAAGAGATGGCCGTCAGCGAAGATGGATTCATTGGCGGAGACCGCACCAGCCTCGATCTCCCCAAGCCCGAGCAACAACTCCTCGAAGCCGTGGCCGCGACAGGCAAGCCTCTCGTCGTCGTTCTCATGAACGGCAGCGCCTTGAGCGTGAACTGGGTCAAGGACCACGCCAACGCCGCCCTCGAAGCCTGGTATCCCGGCGAAGAAGGAGGCCGCGCCGTTGCTCAGACCCTCGCCGGCGTCAACAATCCTGCCGGCCGTCTCCCGGTCACTTTTTACACCGGTGTGGACCAGCTTCCTCCCTTCGAAGATTATTCGATGGTCAACCGCACCTACCGCTATTTCACCGGTACGCCTCTCTACCCCTTCGGCTACGGCCTCAGCTATTCAAAGTTCACCTACGGCAAGCCGAAACTCTCCACCAGGAAGCTGCAGGCAGGCCAACCGCTCACCGTCGTAGCCGATGTGAAGAACGTCAGTAAACGCGACGGCGACGAAGTCGTTCAGGTGTATCTGACTTTTCCCAAGCTGCCGGGTGCGCCCAACCGCGCGTTGCGTGGATTCACGCGCGTCCACATTCCCGCCGGAAAATCCCAGCGGGTCAGCATCGCGCTCCAGCCGCGCGACCTCAGCTACGTTTCGCAAGACGCGAAGATTCTGGTCTCGCCCGGGTCGTACACCCTCTCCATCGGCGGTGGGCAGCCCGGAACTTCCATCCCGGTTGTCGAAACCAGTTTCGTGATTGCCGGCGAAAAGCAACTCCCTGAGTAGCTCGCCGGTGCGCATTCGCGGCACAATCGATCGCCGTGCCTGCGCCATCGCGCCAAGTTGAGAACCATGCCATCACGCGCCAGTTCGACAGCGACACTCGCACCGCATCGGAGACACAGCAGATTCCGTCTCTTCTTTGTCTCCGCGCTTCTCGCTGCCGCATCATTCGGCATGCACGCTAGCGCCCCGGCGTCTCAAAGCGCCAAAGGCGCCATCCATTTCAAATTCCAGCCCATCGACTTCACTCTCGACAGTAACGAAACGCCGCAACGCCACGCCCCCGAAACCATGGCGGGCGGCGTCGCCGTCTTCGACTACGACAACGATGGCTACCTGGACATCTTCTTTACCAACGGCGCGGACATCAATACCCTCAAGAAATCTTCGCCCAAATATTCCAACCGCCTGTTTCACAACAATGGCAACGGCACCTTCACTGATGTCACGGAAAAAGCCGGTCTCGCCGGCACCGGCTACGACACTGGCGTCGCTATCGGCGATTACGACAATGACGGCTTCGAAGACATTTTTGTCGCCGGCGTCTACCGCAACACGCTTTACCACAACAACGGCAACGGCACTTTTACTGACGTTACGGAAAAAGCTGGCCTCGCGCAGCCCGATACCGAGTTCGGTCCGCTCTGGGCCGTTGGCGCCGCCTGGGTCGATGTGAATAACGACGGCCTGCTCGATTTATTCGTCGTGAATTACCTCAAGTGGGACGGCAAGAACGAACCGGTCTGCACCTTCGAGGGTAAGCCCGAGTATTGTCACCCCAAGGTCTACAAGCCCACTCCAAATCAGCTTTTCCTTAACAAGGGCAACGGGAAATTCGTTGACGTCTCCGCCGAATCCGGCATTCGCGCCCACCCCGGAAAGGGCATGGGCGTTGGTGTCGCCGATTACGACGACGACGGCCTTCCTGACCTCTTTGTTACCAACGACAAGCTCTTCAACTACCTCTTCCACAACAAGGGCCATTCCAAATTCGAAGAAGTCGCCTTCGAGGCCGGCGTCGCTCTGCCGGAACACGGCAACCTGATCTCCGGCATGGGCACCGATTTTCGCGACATCAACAACGACGGATTTCCTGATATTGCCGTCGTGGCCCTCGATACGGAAACCTTTCCTGTCTATTTGAACGACAAAAAAGGTTCCTTCACCGAAATTACCTCTCGCTCCGGCATGAGCCTCTTGAGTAATTCCATGGCCGGCTACAGTCCGAATATCGCCGACTTCGACAATGACGGTTGGAAGGATCTCTTCGTCAGTCGCGGCGATGTTCAATCCACTAACCTGGCTCCCGCTCGCCACGTCGAGCAATGCAACTCCGTCTTCCGCAATCTCCAGGACGCCAAGTGGGCCGCGCTCACCGAAGAAGCGGGCTTTGACGCACAACCTCCGCGGCGCCACCGTGGTTCGGCTTATGGCGACTTCAACCACGACGGCAAACTTGACCTTGTGGTCACCGCGATTTCCGGTCCCGCGGAGATCTGGCTGAACGACAGTCCCAATGAAAATCACTGGTTGGAGATTTCCCTCCAGGGAACCGCCAGCAACCGCGATGGCATCGGTGCCAGGATCCGCATTTCCGCCGGTGGCAAAGCGCAATACAACCATGTTTCAACCGCTTCCGGCTATGCTTCCAGCAGTGCCGGCCCCCTGCATTTCGGCCTCGGTTCCGCCACATCCGTTGATGTCCTGGAAATTCGCTGGCCGTCGGGTGCCGTACAGACTCTCAAGAACATCCAATGCGACCATGTTCTCCATATCAAGGAAAGCGAGTGATTCTTCGTTCAGCGGCGGTGGTCGTTTGCACTTGCGCCCCCGTCCGCTTGGTTGTAGGTAAACGCTGATGTCCAAAGATTCCAAGAAGCGCAAAGGCATTCACCAGATCGCGCAATTGGCGCGAGTCTCTATCGGTACCGTTGACCGCGCGCTGCATGGCCGTCCCGGCATCAATCCCACCACACGTCAGCGCATCCTGAAAATCGCCAGCCAGATCGGCTACAGCCCCAACTTGGCCGCCCGCGCTCTTTCCATAGCCAGAGCCAACGTGCGCATTGGTGTTTGTATCCCCCGCGAAATTCACTTTTTTTACGATCAGATGTGGGGTGGGGTTCTCGACGAAGAAAAGCGTGCGTCCCATCTGGGAATCCAATTCCTCCATCGCCCCGTGCACGCTCTGGGCGAGCATGACACCGATGCCTTTCGGGACCTTGTGGAGCAGAAAGTCGACGGCATCATTCTGACCGCCGGAAACCCGGCCGGTCTCTCCCCGCTGATCAACGATGCGGAAGAAAATGGAATTCGTGTTATTTGCGTGTCCACCGATGCTCCCCGCAGTTGCCGCTCAAGCGTCGTTTGCGTGGAACCTAGGTTGAACGGCTGCCTTGCTGGCGAGTTGATGGCCAAAATCCTTCCTCCCGGCTCCGCTGTCGGCATTGTCGCCGGGATGCTCTCCGCGGAAGACCATCGCAAGAAAGCGGACGGCTTCATCCAGGCTTTTCCAAAGTATTCGACCGGCAGCGGTATTGTCGAAGTCATTGAAGGTCACGAAGACGAAGCCGAAAGTTTCCAGAAGACTTCAGGTTTGCTCGACCGTTTTCCTGACTTGGCGGGACTCTACGTCAACACCGTCAACTGTCTCCCGGTCTGCCAGGCTTTGCTGGACCGCGGTCTTGCCGGAAAAATCAAACTCGTCGCCACTGACCTCTTCCCGGAAATGGCCGTCCATCTCGAGCGTGGTACTATCACCGCTTCCATCTACCAACACCCCTTCCGCCAGGGACAAATTGCTGTCCGTGTGCTTTCCGATTACCTCACCAATAAAACTGAGTTGCCTCCCTTTGTACACCTCAGCCCCGGCGTGATTATGGCCTCTAACTTCCACCTTTTCCGCGAGATGCGTCGCTCTGACGCCGAATTGGACATCTGAACTTCCTATTTTCCATATCTGGAATATCGTTATTGTTTTGAAGAAACCGCCCTCCTCCAATAAAGAATTCGCTTGACATGCATCGAGGAATCAAATAAAAGGGCTTTAACCGTTAACGTTAACGGTCAGCGGGTTGTTCCGTCCCATTGAACTCTAAACGATGGGCAGGGGGTGTAGAATGCAGTATTGCTCGAAGATGTTGCGAGCGGTTTTGACCGCGTGTTGGTCATTCCGCTTAGTTCTCTTGTTGTTCGTTGTTCTCGTTTTGCCGTACTTGGCGGCCGCCCAGGAGGGCACCATCCTCGGTACGGTTACGGACCCATCCGGCGCAGCCGTCCCCAATGCTGAAGTCTCCCTCATGAACGTCAGCACCGGCGTTGTGCGTTCGATCACTACCAATGATGTAGGTCAGTATGTGGCTCCTAACCTGCCCGTTGGCAAGTACGACGTGAAGGTCACGGCTTCCGGTTTTAAGGTCGACGAACAGCATGGCATTATCCTCAATACCAACGATCGTATTCGCGCTGACTTTCAGATGAAGGTTGGTGCGAAGACCGAGAGTATCTCCGTTGAGGCGAACGCCATCGCTGTCCAATCTGACAGTAGCGAAGTCAGTTCACTCGTCAGTGGTAAGCAGATCACCGAACTTGCCACCAACGGCCGTACCATTTATACCTACGTGGCTCTCGCGCCGGGCGCGGCGAGCCTGATGCCTGACACGCAGATGCCCGTCCCCGTCGGCGGCAACAGCAACGTCAGCTTCAACGGCCTTCGTACTGGCCACAACTTATTCTTGTTGGACGGTGGCGAAAACTCCGACCGCGGCGGTGCCGGCAGCTCCAGCGTCATGCCCTCGATCGACGCGATTGCCGAGACTCAGACTCTGACTTCAAACTACAGCGCCGATTACGGACTTTCGTCCGGCGGCACCATCAGCTCCGTGGTGAAGTCCGGAACTCAGACGTTCCATGCCTCCGCGTGGGAATTCTTCCGCAACGATTATCTCGATGCGCGCAACTATTTCAACCCCGCGCCGGCTCCCGTTTCTGAGCTCCGTTACAACATTTTCGGCTTCAACGTAGGCGGCCCCGTTACCTTCGGCAAGCTCTACAATCCCGAAAAGACCAAGACCTTCTTCTTTTACAACATGGAATGGCGCAAGATCGTCAACGGCGGTTCACCGATCAATACGACTGTTCCTTACACCGACACCTATGGTGGCAATTTCTTGAACCACTTGCCGACGGACTCGAAACTCTCCGACGGCACCGTTGTCCCACACTCGGGCTTGCATGTCCCGTGCGCCAACCAGCTTTCGGCAGCGCAGCTCGCGGCCTTCCAGGGTGCCGGCATCACCACGTTCAGCACCCCGGGAGCGGACGGTGACTGCGCGGTTCACTCTTCGGAGACTCTGGCTCAGCAGCCGACGTATCAGCCATTCCCGGCCAGCGCGATTCCTTCGTCACTGCTGAATTCTTACGGTCAGTCATTGCTGACCGCCGGTGGCACCTACGGCGGCATTTTCCCGGCTCCCACAAACGGCGCCAACAAGTTCATTCTGCCCGTCAGCGCTCCGACGGACGTCCGGGAAGAAATCGTCCGCATCGACCACAACTTCTCCGACAAGTGGAATATCTATGGCCACTTCGTCGCCGAGCAGATCAACCAGAACTTCACCACCTCCATGTGGAGCGGTGACAACGTTCCCTCGGTAGGGAACACCTTTGGCAATCCTTCCTACGCGGCCGTCGTTCACACCGCTTACTCCATCAGCCCGACGTTGATCAATGAGATCGCCTTCAACTATAACGGCAACCGCATTGCCATTACCCCCTCGGGCCTGTACCAGACGCCCACCCCATTCAACCGCTTCTTCACCGGCCCGAACCAGGATGATCGTATTCCCTCGATCGCCCTCAATGGCGCCACCGGCACCAACTACACCGTCAACTGGATGCCTTGGAACAACAAGGCCGACAGCTATCAACTCCGCGATGACGTTTCCTGGACCAAGGGCCGTCACCAGCTCAGGATGGGTGGCAGTTGGCTCCTGTACAAGAAAGTTCAGGACTGGTTCAAGAACACTGAAGGCAACTACTCCTTTAACGGTTCCTTCACTGGCAATGACTTTGCGGATTATCTCCTCGGCTACGCGAACAACTACACCGAAGACGCCATCAAGAGCGCGGGCCACTGGAACAACGTTTCCTGGGCCCTCTACGCCCAGGACAACTGGCGCGTCAGTAACCACCTGACCTTGAACCTTGGCTTGCGTTGGGACGGCATCCCCCACACCTACGAAGCCAACAACCAGATGAACAACTTTTACCCGAATCTCTATGATCAGAACCTCCAGGCGGTTCTGCTTCCGGGTAACAACACCATTAGCCCAGTTAGCCCTGGCCTCGGCTTCAGCCAGAACCCCATTCTGGCCGGCCAGCCCTTCTACATCAACGGCATCGGAACCTGCGGCTTCAATAACATCCCCAGTGGCTGCGTCAACGGCGCATGGTTGAACTTCCAGCCCCGCATCGGCTTTGCCTATGATCTCACCGGTCAGGGCAAGACCATCATCCGCGGCGGTTACGGCATCATGAACGAACGCATCCAGGGCAACGACGTGTACAACAACGCCGGCACCGTTCCTCTGTCGGCCAGCATCAACTTCAACAACGTCGTCCTCGCGGATCCGGCCACTGGCATTTCCGGCGGCAACTCGGTCGGCATCCCGGTGAACAACGTCACCGGGCTCGACAAGGGCAACTATGCCTCGCCCCGCAGCACACAGTTCAGCTTGGGTCTCCAGCAATCCATCGGCAAGTCGGTCCTTTCCGTGTCCTACGTCGGCACGCAGAACCGCCATCAGAATTACTACACCGAATGGGACCTGCCGGCCTACTCTGACCTTCCGGCACTCCAGGCAAACTCCGGCCCGTTCAACACGTTGGTACCCTATCTCGGCTACCACCAGATCAGAATGGCCCAGAACGAATCCAACAGCGACTACAATGGCCTGCAATTCTCGATGCGCGGCAACTGGCTCTCGAACGACTTGACCTATCAGGTCGGTTACACTTACTCCCATACCAACGACGCAACCACCAACGGCAACAGCGCCCAGGACCTTGGCGACGTCTCCAATCCTTACGCTGGTTGGAAGTATGACTTCGGACCGTCCGCCTTCGACATCCGGAACAACTTCTTTGCCAACTTCGTCTACGACATCCCCTTGCTGAAGCACAGCGACAACAAACTTGCCAAGACCCTCGTCGGCGGGTGGGAAATTTCCGGTATCGTGGTCGCCTCTTCCGGCGCTCCCGTCAATATCGGCTTGAGCGGCAGCAACGTCTCGAGCATCATTCCCAATTCCTCCAACCGGCCCAACGTCACCGGTTCGGGCAACAATCCTCACACCGTCAACGAGTGGTTCGATACTTCGATCTACTCGGCGCCGGATCCTGGCACCTGGGGCAACACTTCGCGCAACTCCGTTCGCGGCCCGGGCCGTCAGAACTGGAACATCTCCTTCTTCAAGAACTTCGTGTTTAGCGAATCTCGAGGCAGCAACCTCCAGTTCCGTGCCGAGTTCTTCAACATCTGGAACCACACCCAGTTCATCGGGGACGTCCAGAATGGTGGCATCGGCAATAACTTCGGGTCGAGCAACTTCGGTCAGATCACCAGTGCTCACGACCCGCGCATCATCCAGCTGGCTCTGAAGCTGTACTTCTAAGCTTCCCTAGCCAGTTACTAGCCGCCTAAACCTGCGGCGTGCGGTCCACCCCCCGCACGCCGCATTTTTATTTCCCCTCTTTGGAGTGTGGGAGCTCTGCTCCCGCTTGCGATTGAGTGTAGGGTCGGCCTTCTGAGGCCGACCACTCGCTATGTTGCAGTACGTTGCCTCTGCGCAGCCCTGATCTTGAGGTCAGCGATGATGACCCTGGATTATCCTTGACTCAATGATTATCTTATGATAAACTGCCTTTATAAATATGGGCATGCGGGCCATGCCATTGGGTCCATCATCGAATTGACCCACCGCTCTTTGAAATCTAAATCGTCTCTTCTCGCCGTCAGCTACGGTGCGCGCTATACTGTACCGTACGCTTTTTCCCACATCCCTCGCCTTTTCAACTACTTCCACGCTGTACTGCAGAAACAGGGGGGTAGGGGGGGTACACCGAATCCCGATTCGGAACTGCCCTCAGCGGATCTTGCCGTTCGCCGCCAGGCTGTCCAGCCATCGCCGCGCCGTCGGCGCCTCGGGACTCTGTGCGTTGCTCTTCAGAAAGTCACGTAAGACCTGCGCGGAATCCTCGTATCGTCCCACCGCCGTCAGGCACTGTGCCAGCAGCAATTCTGTTTGCGGACTCGTTCCGTGAGACGCGCTGTGCGCCTGCTCCGCCATCTTCAGCGCTGGCCCGTATTGCTCCTTGGAATAGTACGCCTTCGCCAGCGCCCAATCCGTCTCCCACGACGCATTCGATTGCAACTGGATGGACTTCTCCAGGATCGGAATCGCTTGTTCGTATCTCTTTTGATTGCACAGCGCCATGCCTAGTGCGGAAAGAACACGCGCTTGGTTCGGTTCGATCTGATCGGCCGTCTCCAGCACCGACTCCGCCTTCCCCCAATTGCTCTGCCTCAAATACAGCATCCCCTGTACGTACAAAACGTCCGGATTCCCCGGTGCCAGATTCGCCGCCTCTGTCAGTTCCTTCTCCGCCTGATCAAGCTTGCCGTCCCGCAGCGCCTGTGTCCCTTTGGTGAGCGCCTTCTGCGCGTCCGGCGCCAGGATTGGCCTTCCCGGCGCGCTCGCGCTTTCATTCGCCGCCAGTTCCCGCTGCAGGTAGATATCCATCTCATTCTTGCCCGCAACGGTTATCGAGATGTCCTTTTGGTTAGACTTGTAGCCCGCGGCTTCTACGATGACCGTAAACTCACCGAATCCTCGCAGGATGAAAAAGGCTCGCCCGTGCGATGTCGAGGCCTGGTCGCTTGGCACTCCATTCTTGTACACCTTCACGGATGAGGGCGTTGTAATGAGTGTGCCGGAGGCGTCCCGGACTGTAATCGAAATCTCCGCCCGGTCTCCTCGGACCATCGTTCCCTGGTCGCCGCTATCCTGGGCCTTTGATAAGGAAGGGAAAAGACACAGCAATACCGATACAGGAAGTACCACAGGAAGCAGACGCAGCCGCATGCCTGAACTCATCACTCAGCCCGTATAGCAGGGTATGCAGCGTAGTCTGGAGGAATCGGCCCGTCAAGCCTTTTGGCGGCCACAACTAGAACTGCTACATTACGTTGAGATGATTTGCTTTATCGCAATACGCTTCAGACCAATCCTGAAGAGCGCTGCGTTTCTCCTCACGCTCGTTTTTGTCGCCCCTCTTCGCGCGAACGGCCAAACCCCAAGCCCTTCTACTGCAATCTCCCTCGAGCAGGAAGGTAAGCTTTCCGCGGCCGAACAGGAGTGGCGCGCTTGGCTTTCCACGAACCCAAAGGACGCTGCCGCTTTCGCCAGCCTCGGTGTGGTTCTTTCAAAGGAGAATAAATTCGAAGACGCGGTTACGGCTTATCGAGAAGCCATCGCGCTCAATCCAAAACTGCCAGGTATTCAGTTGAATCTCGGTATTGCCGAGTTTCGTCAGGGTAAGCTGCAAGCCGCAATCGACCCGTTTCGCGCGGCCTTGGCGGCCGATCCTCACAACATGCAGGCCAACGCCCTCTTGGGCCTGAGCTACTACGGCACAGGTCAGTTCGAGAAGGCTACCCAGCATCTTGAAGCAGCTTCCTCGGCTGATCCGCAAAATGCCGAATTGCACAATGTCCTCGCGCAAAGCTGCCTCTCCGCAAGAAACTTCGATTGCGCTCAGCGCGAATTTTCCTGGATTCTCAAACAGAATCCCGATTCTGCCAGCGCCCACATGCTGTTGGGCCAAGCCCTCGATGGCTTGAAGCGAACCGACGACGCCATCGCCGAATTTCAGCTTGCCGCGAAAGCTGATCCCCGCGCTTCCAACGTTTATTTCGGGCTTGGTTATCTTTACTGGAAGACCGGCCGATACGACGAAGCCGCGAACTATTTCGAGCAGCAGCTCTCAATCGATCCCGACAATCCCGAGGCGCTCACCTATCTCGGCGACGTCGAACTCAAGCGCAGCAATTTCGAGAAGGCCCTGGCGCTGCTTACTCATGCGGTCCGCTTACGGCAAGACATTCGATTTGCTTATCTCGATCTCGGCTCTGTCTACACCGAGTTGCATCGTTACGACGACGCCCTCGCCGCTTTACAACGCGCCGAGAAACTCGATCCCGATCAGATCGACGTGCATTTCCGCCTTGGCACCTTGTACAAGGCGATGGGGAAGTCCGAAGACGCCCAAAAGGAATTCGCGAAGATACACGCGCTGCAGAAAAAGGCGGAAGACGACCTGGCGGACCGCATGAACAGCCCGAAATCTGCTCCGCACAATTAGCAATTTGCCCCTACCGCGCACCAAGTAGAACGTCGATCGTCAATTGGTCCAGCCGCTCGTATGGCAGCCGTTTTTTCAGCATCGCATCTTTGTCGAACCTGTGGTCCAGCAGCGCCGTGGCTGCTTTCTTCGAGTATTTTTGCGTTGACGGCAAGTGGCCGTTCCCCGCGGAAATTTCCTTTAGGATGGCCTGGATTTCCTTATCGGCGTTCCAACGCGCGGCTTTCTCCTTGAACATCAAGTATGTCCGCATGCATCCCCGCGCGAAGTCTTTCACTCCTTGATAGTCCTCAGTGCGATACGCATGCGCGTCGAAGTGCCGTGGACCCTGGTAGCCCACGTCCTCGAGGAATTTCACCAGCCAGAACGCCGCTTTCAAGCTCGCAGACCCGAAGCGCAAATCCTGGTCATAGCGCCCCGGTGATTGATCGTTCAAGTCGATGTGCACCAGTTTGCCGGCTTCCCAGGCTTGCGCCACGCCGTGCATGAAATTCAACCCTGCCATCTGCTCATGCGCAAATTCCGGATTCACGCCGACCATTTCCGAGTGATCTAGCGTGGCGATGAAACCGAGATAGTGGCCGGTCGTTGGCATGTAAATATCGCCTCGCGGCTCATTGGGCTTTGCCTCCATCGCAAACGTATACCCGTAGCCCCGGTCAAGGTTGTATTCGCACAAGAAATTGACGGCTTCGCGCAGCCGCTTCACCGCTTCGTCCGCTCGCCGGCACGCGTCGGTTTCCGTGCCCTCGCGCCCGCCCCACAGCACAAAAATCCTTGCTCCGAGTTCTGCGCCCAGGTCCATTGCGCGCATCGTCTTCTGCAGCGCATACGCCCGCACTTCCGGGTCGTTCGCTGTAAACGCGCCATCACGGAACACGGGATGGAAGAACAAGGAGACCGTCGCCATTGGGACCACCAAGCCGTGAGTCTTGCACGCCCCCTTGAATTTCTTCACGATGCAGTCCCGCTCGGTCGGCGTCGCGTCAATTGGCACCAGGTCGTTATCGTGCAGGTTTACACCCCAAGCCCCAACTTCCGCGAGCAACTTCACAAGTTCTTCCGGAGGACACGGGGGACGCACAAAATCACCAAACGGGTCCCGGCCGCGGTTCCCCACGGTCCAGAGTCCGAACGTAAACTTATGCTCCGGTTTCGGCTGGTACGAGTCCTTCTCAGTTCGCATGGTATTCTCTGCCTCCCCCGAGGCGCCGTAGAAACTTCTGGTTTGGGCGAGTGTGGGTGCCTCGACCTTACGGATGCAGGCCATGAGCCTTGCACCAGACCCATGGCCTGCTGTGTACACGACTCGAGCCGCTGTCAGAATCCGCGTGGGAAGTTGGTGTCAAAACGCTGTCGCGTGAGACCCGCAGATTCGCAACTCTCCTTTATCGTGTACGTTAACGATAGTGGTATACTACCACGTTCCACCTCGCTCGCAAATATCTAATCTTCTGCATCGGAGATTTCTATGGCTACCCCCTCTCGGAATCGTCTTGCCCACTCCCGGAGTAAGCCCAGCGCTCGGAAATCGGGCGTCCCGCCCTATCGCAACCCCGCACTCTCCCCAGAAAAACGGGTGAAGGATCTTCTGTCCCGCATGACCCTCGAGGAGAAAGCGGCACAGATGCTCTGCGTCTGGCAACAGAAACCGCAGACTCTTCTCGACGGCGATGGCAAATTCGACTTGGCGAAAGCCAAACGTTCCTTCAAAGATCGCCGCGGCATTGGCCAGGTTGGTCGTCCTAGCGATGCTGGCAAAGGGCTAGGTCCCCGCGAAATGGTGGAGACCACGAATGCCATCCAGAGGTTCTTCCTTGAGAACACACGGCTGGGAATCCCCGTAATCTTTCACGAGGAATGCTTGCACGGCCATGCCGCTGCCGGTGGAACCAGTTACCCGCAGCCGATCGGGCTCGCCGCTACATTCAACCCGCAACTCATCGAATCCATTTTCACGGCCACTGCCCATGAAACCCGTTCGCGAGGTGCCCACCAGGCGCTTACGCCCGTGGTCGATGTAGCCCGCGATCCCCGCTGGGGCCGCGTTGAAGAAACCTACGGCGAAGACCCATTCCTGGTTTCCCGCATGGGCATCGCTGCGGTGCGCGGATTCCAGGGCGACGCCAGTTTCCGCGACAAGAAGCGCATGATTGCCACGCTAAAGCATTTCGTCGGACATGGCCAACCGGAGTCCGGCATGAATTGTGCCCCCGCAAACGTCTCGATGCGTGTGCTCCGCGAGACTTTCTTGTATCCGTTCAAGGAAGCCATTCAACATGCCGGTGCCATCAGCGTGATGCCTTCCTATAACGAGGTAGACGGTGTTCCTTCTCATGCGAACAAGTGGCTCCTCCGCGATGTGCTTCGCAAGGAATTCGGTTTCAAGGGATATACATCCTCCGATTACTTTGCTGTTTGGGAGCTTGGCTACCGTCCCGACACCCATGGCCATTTCGTCGCGGCGGACAAGAAGGAATCCTGCCGCCTCGCGGTGGAAGCTGGCGTCAACATCGAGATGGCGGATACCTACTGCTACATGCACTTGGTCGACTTGGTGAAGGAGCGAGCGCTAAAGGAATCGCAACTCGATGATCTCGTCGCTCCCATGCTCTTCTGGAAATTCAAACTGGGATTGTTTGACGACCCGTATGTGGATCCCGACGAAGCGGAGCGCATCGTCGGTTGCGACGATCATTGCCAACTGGCGCGTCAGTCCGCTCGCGAAGTCATCACGCTTCTGAAGAATGAAGGTGGACTGGCGCCGCTCGATCTGAATAAGTACCGCACGATTGCTGTTATCGGGCCAAACGCCGATCGCACTCTGCTCGGCGGCTACAGCGGTGTTCCCAAACACGAAGTGACCGTCCTTCAGGGCATCAAGGCTCACGTCGGCAACCGCGCCAAGGTGCTCTACAGCGAAGGATGCAAGATCACCATTGGAGGCAACTGGAACCAGGACGAAGTGATTCCGAGCGATCCGCAAGAGGACCGGCGGCAGATCGCCGAAGCTGTGGACGTCGCTCAGCAGGCCGATGTGATCATTCTGGTTATCGGCGAGAACGAACAAACTTCGCGCGAAGCCTGGGGCCTGAATCACATGGGCGATCGCGCCCATCTTGACTTGATCGGAAGGCAGCAGGAGCTCGTTGAAGCGATGTTGGCGACCGGCAAGCCCGTGGTCGCGCTTCTCTATAACGGCCGGCCGAATTCCATCAGTTATCTGGCTCAGAATGTGCCTGTCATTTTTGAATGC
>Ga0335071_10000586_pt1 | contig 39924 bp, 36 predicted proteins | sample Lox_Sample_15_FD_206724 | JGI IMG/M metagenome (GOLD analysis project Ga0335071, IMG submission 206724) | Soil microbial communities from Loxahatchee National Wildlife Refuge, Florida, United States - Lox_Sample_1.5 | ecosystem: Environmental > Terrestrial > Soil > Wetlands | place: USA... | reverse complement strand
CATCGGCAATATCATCCGGCGCGAGAACATCCAGCTCGTGGACGGCGGCGACCAGCGGCGCTGCTTCCTCTACATCGACGATGCGATCGACGCGCTGATCCGGATCATCGAGAACAACAGTGGCCAGGCGTCCAAGCGCATCTTCAACATCGGGAACGCGAAGAACGACCTCTCGATCCGCGAGCTGGCCGAGCTCCTCGTGCGTATGATCGCGCGCTATCCGGGATACGAGAACGTGGCCAAGGAGATGAAGATCATCTCGGTGGGTGCCGACGAATATTACGGCAAAGGCTACCAGGACATCGCGCTTCGGGTGCCGTCGATCCGCAATGCCGAGCGTTATCTCGGCTGGCACCCGGTCACCGATCTCGAGACCGCGGTGAAGAAGACGCTCGACTATTACCTCGTGTCGAAGCACCCGGAGACCGGCGACCTCGACGCCTCCCGGAGGTGACCACGCCGCGGCTCGCGCTCAAGGTCGACGTCGATACCGACCGCGGCACGCGCGAGGGCGTGCCGCCCCTGGCACGGCTTCTGGCCGAACGCGGCATCCGTGCCACGTTCCTGTTCGCGCTCGGCCCCGACAACACCGGCCGGGCCATCCGCCGCATCTTCCGCCCGGGCTTCTTCCAGAAGGTCAGCCGCACCAGCGTGGTCTCGGTCTATGGCTGGCGCACTTTGCTCAACGGCGTGCTGTGGCCCGGTCCGGACATTGCCGCGCGCAACGCCCAGGCGATGCGCGAGGTGCAGCGCCTCGGCCATGAGGTCGGCATCCATTGCTGGGATCACGTGAAGTGGCAGGACGGGCTTGCGCGCATGCAGGGCGATGAACCGGCCGCGGAGATCCGCAAGGCGCGCCAGGCGTTCCGGAGGGTCTTCGGGTTCGATGCCAGGACGGCCGGGGCAGCGGGCTGGCAGGCGGACGCGAAGAGTCTCGCCGCCTACGACGCCTGCGGCTTCGACTATGCGAGCGATGCGCGCGGCCGCGCGCCGTTCTTTCCGCGCGCCGCCGGCCGCGTGTTCGCCACCTTGCAGATCCCCACCACCTTGCCGACCTTGGACGAGTTGCTCGGCCGTCCCGAATATCCGCAAACCGGGCTTGCGGATGCCTATCGGCGCTGGCTGCGCGAGGATGACCTCAACGTGATGACCATCCACGCCGAGCTCGAAGGGATGGCCTACCGCTCCTGGTTCGAGCAGCTCATCGACCGGCTCCGCGGGGAGCGTGTCGCTTTCACGCTGCTGGCCGACGAGGCTCGCGCATCTCTCGGCCGGCGCGCCGAAATTCCTGTCTGCGACCTTGCGATGGGGACGGTGGACGGCCGCTCCGGCACCTTGGCCGTGCAAGGCGCCTAGGCACGTTCCTTCGCCACGCCCGCCTCTTCCGGCGGCCGCACGCGGCTGAACATCCTGAGCAGCGCCAGGTCGTAGCCGGCCTTCAGCACGCCGCCGAACAACAGCGGCCAGCCGAAGGTCGTGAGCGTGATCAGATATCCGGCGATCACCGGGCTGACCGCCGAGGCGAGGCTGCGCGGAACCGCGGTGAGGCTGGCGGCGGCCGGGCGCTCGGCTTCGCTGACCACCGCCATGACGTAAGACGAACGCGCCGGCACGTCCATCTGCGAGAGCAGGGCCCGCACCAGCAGAAGTCCGATCACCACACGCAGGTCCGACACGAACGGGATCGCGATCACGCACAGGCTGGACGGCAGATGCGTGAATACCATCGTCCTGATCAGGCCGATGCGGCGCGCGAGCGGCGCTGCCGCGAGATACGAGGTGGCCGTCAAGGTGCCGGCCCAGAAGAAGAGGCTGGCAGCCTCGGTCACGGGCATCTGGAAGCGTTGGAACAGCCACAGCACGAGGATCGACTGCACCAGGAAGCCGCCGCCGAACGAATCGACGGTGAAGAGAGCGGTCAGGCGATAGACCACGCCGCGCGACCGGCCGAGCGGCTGGACCGCCTCGCGATGCTCGCCATGGTCCTTGGCCAGGTCCCGATAGAGAAAGGAGGCGATGACTCCGGTCGCGGCGTAGAGGAGAAACATCGCCTGCATGGCCGTGAGCGGCGACAGGCCGAGCCGCGCCGAGGCCAGATCGGGAACGGCCGCGAGCAGCGTGCCGAGGGCACCCATCAGCGCTCCGGCGAGGCTGTATTCGGCGAAGAGCTGCGTGCGCTCACGCGGTGCGACCGAGCGCGCCAGCAGGGACTGCTCGAGCGGATAGAAGACGCTCACATCGCCCGCCGAGGGATTGAGCGTGCCGATGAATGCGACGACCAGGAGCGGCCAGAACGCGCGGAAACCGGCGAACCCGAGCCCGGTGAAGATCATCAGCCCCGCTGCCCACAGGAGCGGCCGGCGATGGCCGAACCGCGCCGTGATCCAGCCCGTCATCAGCGTGAGCGCCGCCGAGCCGATCAACGTCGCCGTCGTCAGCACCCCGACCTCGAACGGGCCCTGGCCGAGTGCCAGGAGATACGCCGGCATGAGGATGCTGACGAAGCCGTCGCCGATCGCGCGCAGGCCGCGTGCTATGACCAGGCGGCGCGCATCGGCGGTTGCGGATTCGGGGAAGAGGCGCATGGAGGAGTTTCTAGCACGGACGGGCAGCGTCCCACGCGCCGCCGTCGTCTAGTCCTCTCTACCGCCGGATGCTAGCTTTGCGTCAACGACGGGACGGGAGGAGCACGCCATGAAGCGGAGCAGCGAGCGGTTTTTGACGACCCACACGGGCAGCCTGCCGCGCCCCGACGACCTGATCCGCATGATGTTCGCGAAAGAGGAGGGCGTGCCGGTCGATGCGGCCGCACTGGCCGCACGAATCCGTTCGGCGGTCGCCGAGGTGGTACGCCTGCAAGTCGACGCAGGGGTCGACATCGTCAACGACGGCGAGTTGAGCAAGCCAAGCTACGCCACTTACATCAAGGATCGCCTGAACGGCTTCGGCGGCACCAGCAACTCGTTCCAGTACCAGGACCTGAACGAGTTTCCCGTCCTGGCGAAGAAGGTGTTCGGAGATCCGGGGCGCTCCAGGCGCAAGACGCCTGCCTGCACGGCGCCCATCACCGTGCGCGATGCCGCCGCGGCGAAGACCGACGCCGACAACCTCAAGGCCGCGGTCTCGTCGGTGGGTGCGACGGAGGCGTTCATGAGTGCTGCGTCGCCGGGTGTGATCGCCCTGTTTTTCCGCGACGATTACTACAAGAGCCGCGAGGCTTACCTAGCCGCGATCGCCGAGGCGATGCGCCACGAGTACGAGGCGGTGGTGAACGCCGGGTTCATACTGCAGATCGACTGCCCCGACCTCGCCATGGGCCGCCACATCCAGTTCGCCGGCCTGAGCCTCGAGGAGTTCCGCAAGCAGGCGCGGCTCAACATCGAAGCCCTCAATCACGCGCTCGCCAACATCCCACCCGAGCGCCTGCGCATGCATCTCTGCTGGGGCAACTACGAAGGGCCGCATCATTGCGACGTGCCGCTTTCCGACATCATCGATGTCGTGTTCACCGCCAAACCCGCTGCCATCTCGTTCGAAGCGGCCAACCCGCGCCATGCGCATGAATGGAAGCTGTTCGAGGAGGTCAAGCTGCCGGCGGGAAAGGTCCTGATCCCGGGTGTGCTCGAATCCAAGACGAATTTCATCGAGCATCCGGAGCTGATTGCTCAGCGCATCGGCCGGTACGCGAAGCTGGTCGGCCGGGAGAACGTGATCGCCGGCAGCGACTGCGGGTATGGCACCTGGGTAGGCCAGGCGGCCGTCGATCCGCAGGTGGTGTGGGCGAAAATGGCGGCGATGGCCGAGGGAGCCAGGATCGCCTCGCGCGAATTCTGGCGGTAGGCTGCCTCGAATCGGTCATGGTTGCTGACATTTTGGGCGCCACAAAGATCCGGCGGACCTGACTCGCCGAAAATCCGGTCATTGGCGTCAAAAGCGGCAGTCATCTGCTGCAACTTTCTGCGCCGGCAGCGCCGCATGCGTATTCCGGTGGCATGTCCTTTGCTGGAAGCGGGTGGGTTCCGCAACCGAAAGGCTATGCCGTGTCCTATCTCGTTCCCTCCGAGTTCGTCACCAAGATGATCGACGCCGGCGAAGCGAAGATCCTGATGTCTACCCGGGACACACTGGTCCGCGCGTACATGGCGGGCGCCATCCTCGCCTTGGCGGCGTGGTTCGCGGTCACCATCAACGTCAACACCGGTCAGCCGCTCGTGGGCGCTATTCTGTTTCCGGTCGGGTTTTGCATGCTGTCCCTCTTCGGCTTCGACCTTTTGACCGGCGTGTTCGTCCTGTCGCCGTTGGCTTGGCTCGACAAGCGCCCGGGCGTGACGATGGGTGGGGTGCTGCGAAATTGGGGGCTGGTCTTCGTTGGCAACTTTGCCGGCGCCCTTACCGTCGCGTTCCTGATGGCTTTCGTGACCACGTTCGGCTTCACGCAGCCGCCGGACAAGGTCGGCACCACGATTGGGAATATCGGTGAGGCCCGGACCCTCGGCTACGCGGCACACGGGGCCATGGGCATGGTCACGCTGTTCCTCCGCGGCGCCCTGTGCAACTGGATGGTGTCGACCGGCGTCGTCGGTGCCATGATCTCGACCACGGTCCCCGGCAAGGTGATCGCGATGTGGATGCCGATCTTCGTCTTCTTCTATATGGTCTTCGAGCATTCCGTCGTGAACATGTTCCTGTTCCCCTCCGGCTTGATGCTCCATGCGCCGTTCTCGATCAGCGACTATTTCATCTGGAACGAGATTCCGACCGTGCTCGGAAATATGGTCGGCGGGCTGGCGTTCACCGGCCTCACCCTCTATGCGACTCACGCGCGGACGGCACCCAAGCGCAGCGTGGCCCTCAAGCACGCCGCCTGACGGCGTCGGCATCGTCGAGCCTCGACCCGCCCCGGGTTGAGGCTCGGCTTCTTTGCGCGGGCTCATGCCAGCGGGGCTTTCGATATCGATCGGGCAATGCTCCGAGGCCGGGCGCAAAAGCGCCAACCAGGACTTTTATGGCGCACTGATTCCTGAAGGGCCGCTCCTGGGTCTGAAAGGTGTCGCGATCGTCCTTGCCGACGGGATCAGCACGAGCGAGGTCGGCGCAGATGCGAGCGAGACCGCGGTCAAAAGCTTCCTGACGGATTACTACTGCACGCCGGATTCATGGTCGGTGAAAACCTCGGCGCAGCGCGTGATCGCCGCGGTGAATTCCTGGATGCACGCCCAGAACCGGCCCATGCGCCTTCTCGAGGACAAAGACAGGGGCTACGTGTGCACCCTGAGTGCGCTCGTGATCAAGTCGACGACAGCGCATATCTTCCATGTCGGCGACGGGCGCATCTGCCGTGTCGCCGGGCGCACCCTCGAGCAGCTCACGGAAGATCACCGCGTGATCGTGTCCTCCGCCGAGAGCTATCTCGGCCGTGCCCTCGGCATCAACTCGCAGATCGAAATCGATTACCGCTCCTTGCCCGTCGAACCCGGCGACCTGTTCATCCTGGCGACCGACGGCGTGCACGAGCATGTCACGCCGCGTTTCATAGCGGAGGTTGTCGCCGAGACCCCGGACCTGGACGGTGCGGCCAGGCGCATCGTCGAGGAAGCTTACCGGCAGGGCAGCTCTGACAATCTGACCGTGCAGATCATACGCGTCGACGCCGTGCCGCGCGGCGAGGCCGCCGAGGTCGTCGCCCACGCCTCCGAATTGCCGCCTCCACCGCTGCTCGAGGCGAGGGCGGAGTTCGAGGGGTATCGCATCGTGCGCGAGCTCCATGCGAGCAGCCGAAGCCATATCTATCTCGCGACCGATGAACAGGATGGCGCCAGGGTCGCGATCAAAATTCCGTCGATCGACCGTCGCGGCGATCCAGCCTATATGCAGCGATTCCGGATGGAGGAGTGGGTGGCGCGGCGCATCAACAGCGCCCACGTCTTGAGGGCACGCGAATCCTCCAGGAAGCGCAACTACGCGTACCTCGTGACCGAGTTCGTGGACGGACAGACGCTGGCACAGTGGATGGTCGACAATCCGAGGCCCGGCCTGCACAAGGTGCGCGACATCATCGGGCAGATCGCGAAAGGCCTGCAGGCGTTCCATCGCCTCGAGATGCTGCACCAGGATCTCACGCCCGCGAACGTCATGATCGACGTCACCGGGACTGCGAAGATCATCGATTTCGGCTCCACGAGCATCGCCGGTATCGAGGGCGACGGCGCCGCCGCCGATCGCACCGACATCGCGGGATCGATCCAGTACACGGCACCGGAGTATTTCCTGGGCGAGGGAGGTACGCAGGCGTCGGACATATTCTCGCTGGGCGTGATCGCCTATCAGATGCTGACGGGGCGGCTGCCCTATGGCACCGCGGTCGCGAAACTCAGGACCAGGGCGCAGCTGCGAAAGCTGCGCTACGCGTCCGCGGTCGACGATCATCGCGAACTCCCCGGCTGGGTCGACGCAGTGCTGAGGAAAGCCGTACACCCGGATCCCGCCCGCCGTTACGGCGAGTTGTCGGAGTTCTTGTTCGACCTTCGGCAGCCCGACAAGGCGGCTCTGGGGATACCGGCGGCTCCGCTTCTGCAGCGCAACCCGCTGGTGTTCTGGCAGGCGACGTCCGCGCTGCTGGCGGCGATCGTCGTTGGGCTCCTCATTTATCTAGGCCTTCGCCGCTGAGGCGTCCGGCCGGCGGTTTCACGAATAAAATCAAAGCGTCTCCCAGGGGCTCGCGTGAGAGAAATTAGGCCGCGGGCCAAGAAAAATTTGAACGACAGCGTGTGACGTGCCATCCATACACACTCGATGAGCCGCCGCTTACCGCCGCTGAATTCCTTGCGCGCCTTCGAGGCTGTTGCGCGCCATCTCAGCATCTCGAAGGCTGCCGACGAGCTGAGCGTGACCCCGGCGGCGGTCAGCCACCAGATCAAGACCCTCGAGGATCACCTGGGGGTTGCGCTGTTCCGGCGCGACAAACGCACCCTGCTCCTGAGCGATGCCGGGCAGGCCTGTCTTCCGGGCATCCGGGAGGCGTTCGAGCGGCTCAGCAGCGCCATCGCCGAGATCGATTCCCTCGGCTTGGGCGGCATCCTGACGGTGAGCGTCGCGCCGTCATTTGCCGCGAAATGGCTGGTACCGCGCCTCGACCGCTTCCAGGCCAAGCATCCCGAGATCGACGTTCGCGTGTCAGCCTCGATGCAGATCACCGATTTCTCGCGCGATGATGTCGACCTCGCGATCCGGTACGGGGCGGGCCGCTATGGCGACCTCGTGGTCGAGCGGCTGCTCGACGAAGCCGTATTTCCGGTGTGCAGCCCCAAGCTGATGAAGGGCAAGAACGCGCTCACGGCCCCGCAGGCGCTCAAGTCCCATACGCTGCTGCACGATGACAGCCCCGACGGCGACGAATCCTGCCCCACCTGGGCGATGTGGCTGAAGGCGGCGGGGGTGGAGGAGGTCGACGCCTCCCGCGGGCCCCGGTTTAACCAATCGAGTCTGGTGATCGAGGCGGCCATCCTCGGCCGTGGCGTGGCGCTGGCCAAGGCCACCCTGGCCGCCGCAGATCTGGCCGAGGGCCGGCTGACCAAGCCCTTCCAGATGAGCGCTCCGGTCGATTTCGCGTACTACCTCGTCTGCCCCAAGGCCAAGCTCAACCTGCCCAAAGTGGCGCTGTTCCGGGACTGGCTCAGGAACGAGGCCGCGGCCGTGCGCAAGGCCGCGTAAGGCCAAGAAAAATTAAAGAGTACCTTTAGAAAACATGCCGTGCGTCTGGACGCGCGGAGATTAAGTTTGCAGCACCGAATGTGGGGTTTTCGCGGTGCCGCTTACGCCTGACGTCCTGTCCGCCTTTCACGACCGGGGCTTCCTGGTCCAGCCCCAGGTCTTCGTCTTCGACGAGATCGCCTGGGTGCGCGACGAGGCGCGCGTGGTGGCGCTGCGGCGCGCTCAGGCGGGCCACGCCCGCGGCAGCGATGCCTTTGCCGCCGAAGCCCCCGAGGGCACGGTCTACGGCGCTCATGTGAGCGAGCCGGCGTTCCGTAAGCTCGCGGCTCACCCACGCATCGCGAGCGTCGCGCGCGAGCTCCTGGGCGAGGACGTGTACGTGCACCAGTCGCGGCTGATCTCGCGCTTCGCCGAGGTGCGGAGCGACGTGACCTGGCGGCGCGATTTTGCCTCGTGGTCCACGGTGGACGGCTTGGCGGCGCCGCGCGCCGTGACCGCGGCGATCGTGCTCGGCGATACCGATCCGTCGGAGCCGGTCCTCCAGGTCGCAGCCGGTTCGCAGCGCTTTGGCTTCAACGATCTGGGCGCTCCCGATGACGGCGGCGGCTCGCTCGGGGTGTGGGCGCCGGTCGGCAGCGTCGTCTTCTATCACGGCAATCTCGCCTATGCGCTGAACCGCCGCAGCGACCGCCGCTCGCCGCCGCTGTTCCTGGTGTCCTACAACGCGGTCAGCAACTCGCCGGCCCGTGCGCGGCGGGATGAGCTGTTCGCCACCCGTCACGCGGCCTCCATGGTCGTCGAGGCCGATGACTGCATGTGGCCGACCGCCTGGTGCGCCGCCGGCTGACGGCTCCGTCTCTTCCACGTCCAGAACTCCCAGGAAACGGCGCCGGCGACTGTCGGAGCACTTGAACAGCTGAGCCATGGAATACCTGCCGCTCTTCTTCGACCTGCGGGGCCGCCCCATTCTGGTGGTGGGTGGAGATGCCGTTGCGGCTCGGCGCATCGACTTGCTTCTGCGCGCGGGTGCGGCGGTGCGTGTCGTGGCCGAGGCGGTCACACCCGAAATCGAGGCTCTCGCGAGCGCCGGCCGAATCCAGCTCGAATTGCGATCGTTCGCGACGTCGGATGTGGCGGGCTGCGTCGCTGTATTCGGGGCGGGTGCGGAAACCAGGGCTGCGGAGGTGGCGGCGGCCGGCCGCGCCGCCAACGTGCCGGTCAACATCGTCGACCGGCCAGATCTCTCGACCTTCATCATGCCGGCGATCGTCGACCGTGACCCGGTGATCGTCGCCGTCTCCTCGGGTGGCGCTGCGCCGGTGCTGGCCCGACGGGTGCGCGCCCGGATCGAGGCCCTGCTGCCCGCGCGGCTGGGAGCGCTCGCGCGCTTTGCGCGACGCTTCCGTGCTGCGGCGCGCGATGTGTTGGCGAGCACCGCGCAGCGCCGCCGGTTCTGGGAGCGCGTGTTCGAAAGCCCGGTGGCCGATGCGGTGCTGGCGGGCAACGAGGCCGCTGCGCAAGCGCAGATGGTGCGCCTCTTGAACCACACCGCGCGGCCGGAGGCCGGGGTGGTCTATCTCGTGGGCGCCGGGCCGGGTGATCCCGACCTGTTGACCGTCCGGGCCGTGCAGCTGATGCAGCAGGCGGACGTGGTGCTCTACGACGAGCTGATCGGGCCCGAGATCCTCGACCGTGTCCGCCGCGACGCCGACCGCTTCTATGTCGGCAAGTCGAAGGGCCGGCACAGCCTGTCGCAGGACGAGCTCAACGCGCTCATGCTGCGTGAGGCACGCGCCGGGCGGCGTGTCTTGCGCCTCAAAGGCGGCGACCCGTTCGTCTTCGGTCGCGGCGGCGAAGAGGCGGATTTCCTGCGCGGCCACGGTATCGAGGTGGTCGCGGTTCCGGGCATCACCGCCGCGGTTGGAGCGCTGGCTGCCGCTGGCATTCCGCTGACCCATCGCGACCACGCCTCCGCCGTGACCTTCCTCACCGGGCACACGCGGCCCGGCGATCTGGAGATCGATTGGGCCTCGCTTGCACGCGGCGATCGCACCCTCGTCGTCTACATGGGGCTATCGAACGCCGGTGACATCGCCGGTCGCCTGCGCGCCGCCGGCCTTGCTGCGCACACGCCGGTCGCGGTCGTGCAGAACGGCACGCGCCCCGATCAGCGGGTCAGCACGGGCACGCTTGACGAGCTCGGAACACTGGCCGCCGCGCATGCCGGGCTGGGACCGGCGCTGCTGGTCATCGGCGATGTCGCCGCATATGCGGTCCCGGAACACTCGGAAAACGGGCGGGCTGTCTCATGGCAAAAGTAGTCAAGAATCCGGCGGCGCAGATCGTGACCGCCAACCGGCTGCGCGATGGGGCCGTGGTTTACCTGGTGGCGGACGGAAGCTGGTCGACGAACGTTTCCGAAGGGGCCGTCGCCCGCGACGCCGTCACGGCCGAGCGCCTGATGGCGGCCGGCAACCAGGCCGCGGCCGACCAGGTGGTGGTCGGCCCTTATCTGATCGCTGTTGCCGTCAAAGATGATCGCGTCGAGCCGCTGGGTACTCGCGAGCGGATCCGAGCGCTCGGTCCCAGCGTGTCCGAACGCCCTGCTGCGTGAGAGTGGCCATGTACAGTTACGACGAATACGACCAGAAGCTCCTCGACCAGCGCGTGGCCCAGTTTCGCGACCAGGTGCGCCGGCGCATCGCGGGTGAGCTGACCGAAGAGCAGTTCCGCCCGCTGCGCCTGCGCAACGGGCTCTATCTCCAGCTGCATGCCTACATGCTGCGCGTCTCCGTGCCGTACGGGACCTTGTCCTCGCGCCAGCTGCGGGGGCTCGGGCACGTGGCGCGGCACTACGACCGGGGATTTGGGCATTTCACCACGCGGACGAACATGCAGTTCCACTGGATGAAGCTCGAGCATGTGCCCGACGCCCTGGCCGACCTCGCCAAGGTGCAGCTGCACGGCATCCAGACCAGCGGGAACTCGCTGCGCAACGTGACCGCCGACCACCTGGCCGGCGTGGCGCCCGACGAGATCGAAGACCCGCGAATCTGGTGCGAGATCATCCGGCAGTGGGGAGCTCTGCACCCCGAGTTCTCCTACCTGCCGCGCAAGTTCAAGATCTGCATCATCGCCGCCCCGCACGACCGTGCGGCGCTGCGCATCCATGACCTGGCGTTGCGCCTGCACCGCAACGAGGCTGGCGAAACGGGATTCGAGGTGATGGTCGGCGGCGGCCTCGGCCGCACGCCGTTCCTGGCCAAGACGATCCGCGAGTTCCTGCCCAAGCGGCATCTGCTGTCGTACCTCGAGGCCGTGCTGCGCGTGTACAACCAGCTCGGCCGCCGCGACAATCTGTGGAAGGCGCGCATCAAGATCCTGGTGCACGAGCTCGGCGTCCAGAAGTTCACGGAGCTGGTCGAGGCAGAGTGGCAGGACGTCAAGGACGGCCCGGTCGAGGTTTCCGAGGCCGAGGTGGCGCGCATCGCCGCGCAGTTTTCGCCTCCGAACTACGAAGACGCGCCGACATTCACGCGCGAGTTCGACGAGCTGCGCCTGAACGATCTCGGCTTCGCACGATGGCTGCGCACGAACGTGGGCGGCCACAAGCAGCCGGGCTATGCGATCGTGACGGTGTCGTTGAAGCCTCCGGGCGGTACGCCGGGGGATATCACCGCCGAGCAGATGGACGCGGTGGCCGACCTCGCCGACCGTTACAGCTTCAGCGAGATCCGGGTCACGCATGCGCAGAACCTCGTGCTGCCGCATGTGCGGCGCGCCGATCTGCCGGTGGTGTGGCGGGCGCTCGCAGCGCTCGGGCTCGCCACCCCGAACATCGGTCTCGCAAGCGACATCATCTGCTGCCCCGGCCTCGACTACTGCAGCCTCGCCAACGCACGCTCGATCCCGATCGCGCGGCGCCTGACCGAGCGGTTCGACGACCTGTCACGGCTGCACGACCTCGGCGAGCTCAAGATCAAGATCTCGGGCTGCATCAACGCCTGCGGCCATCACCACGTGGGTCATATCGGCATCCTCGGCGTCGATAAGAACGGCGAGGAGTACTATCAGGTGACCTTGGGCGGCAGCGAGGATCTCAACGGCGCCCTCGGCACGATCCTGGGGCCGGCGATCCACGCCGACCGCATCGTCGAGGCGGTCGAGACCCTGATCGAAATCTATGTGGCGCTGCGCCGCGACGGCGAGCGGTTCCTCGACACCTATCGCCGCGTCGGCCTCGCCCCGTTCAAGGAGCGCATCTATGCCCCTGCTTAAGAATGGCGAGGCGATCGCCGACACATGGCAGCACGTCGCGGCAGGCGAGGCGGTGCCCCCCGCCGGCCCCGTGGTCGTGCCGTTCGAGCGCTGGAAGGCCGAGCGCGAGGCGCTGCTCGCCCGCAACACGCCGCTCGGTGTCCGGCTGCCAAATGCCCAGAACGTCGGCGAGCTCGCGGCCGATCTCGGCCGCCTCGAGCTGATCGTGCTCGAGTTCCCGAAGTTCGTCGACGGCCGTGCGTTCAGCCAGGCGCGGGTGTTGCGCGAGCGCTATCGCTACAGAGGCGAATTGCGGGCTACGGGCGACGTGCTGCGCGACCAGCTCCAGTTCATGCAGCGATGCGGCTTCGATGCCTTTGAGATCGCGGCACCCAATGCCGCGGAGATCTGGCGCGCGGCCGTCAACGAGATCGACGTGTTCTACCAGCCGGCGGCCGATGACCGCGTGCCCGCGCCGCGGCTGCGCCGCTCGGCTTGAGCAACGGCGTATGAGCGTCATCGCCGATATCGACCGCACTCGCGCGGTGGCATTGGCCGCGCGCGCCGAGGCGATCATGGCGCGGGAGCTCCTGGCGGAGATGATCCGGCGCGAGTTCCCCGGGCGGATCGCGCTCGTCTCCTCGTTCGGTATCGAGGCAGCCGTGCTGCTGCACATGATCTCGACGATCGACCCCGGCACGCCCGTCGTCTTTCTCGATACCGGCAAGCTGTTCGGCGAGACGCTGCGTTACCGCGATGAGCTGGTCCGTCGGCTTTGTCTGGGCGACGTACGCAGCGTGCGCCCGGACACGGACCGGCTCGTTGTCGAAGACCCGGAGGGGACGCTGTGGCGCTCCGATCCCGACAAGTGCTGCGCTCTACGGAAGGTCGAACCGCTCGAACGCGCACTCGCCGGCTTCGACGCCTGGATCAACGGCCGTAAGCGGCACCATGGGGGCGCCCGCGCGGCACTGCCCGTGATCGAAACGGCCGGCGGCCGCATCAAGGTCAACCCGCTCGCATCGTGGGGACCAGGTGAGATCGAGGCTTATTTCGCCGCGAACGATCTGCCCCGCCATCCGCTCGAAGCGGATGGATACCGTTCGGTCGGATGCGTCCCATGCTCAGACCGCGCCAAGGCCGGCGAGGGCGCCAGGGACGGGCGTTGGCGCGGGCGAGACAAGACGGAGTGCGGCATTCACGTTTCCGTCGCCAGCACCCCGCGCGACGAATAGGCAGACGGGCCCCCGTTGCGGCTGTCTTTTGACACGTTGTTTGCCCGGGCAGTGAAGATAAGGTCATCGCCTTCGCGGCCATAGGATCGGCACCATGGATGTCCTCCATTCGATCGACTGGCTGTATTCGGTCTTGGGCTTTGGCGTCGGCTTGCTCGTCGGCATGACGGGGGTCGGTGGCGGCTCGCTGATGACGCCGCTGCTGATTCTGTTGTTCGGCATCCATCCGGCGACCGCGGTCGGCACGGACCTGCTCTATGCCTCCGCGACGAAAACCGCCGGCACGCTGATCCACGGTCTTCATCAGACGATCGAGTGGCGCGTGGTCGGGTTGCTTGCCCTTGGCAGCCTGCCGATGACGGCCCTCACTCTATTTGTGCTGTCGAAGCTCGATCTGCATGGGGCATCGGCCGGCGACTTCATCACGTTCGTGCTCGGGATCGCATTGCTGCTGACCGCTGTGGCGCTGATCTTCCGTGCCCAGATCGTGACGCTATACGCCAGACATATCGGCGATCTGGCGCCCCGCCAGACGGCCTATCTGACCGCGGCGGTCGGTGCGGGGCTTGGGGTCCTCGTCTCCTTGTCGTCGGTGGGCGCCGGAGCGATCGGCGTGACGGCGCTCATCCTCCTCTATCCGCGGTTGCCAACCGTGCGTATCGTCGGCTCCGATATCGCGCATGCTGTTCCGTTGACGCTCGTCGCCGGGATCGGTCATTGGATGATCGGCTCGATCGATGCGCATCTGCTCGGCTCGCTGCTGGTGGGATCCTTGCCGGGGATCGTTTTGGGCAGCACGCTGTCGGCGCGCGTCCCCGATGTGGTGCTGCGGCTCAGTTTGGCCGCCACCCTGCTGCTCGTGGGTGGTCGGCTCGTGTTCTGATGCTGCAGCGCGCATGCTGCGCTGCCACAAGAGTTTTTCTCGTGTGACCGCGAAGAATCTCTCAGTTGCGACTGGGCAGCGCTGGCGCGACCATGCACGCATGACAAACCTATCGAAACGAGTCCCTGATCCGTCCCGTGATGCGGAGCCGCCGCTGGCCGAACTACTCGACGATTCGGTGCTGCAGTGGCTCCTGGTTGGCGACCGCATCGAGCGCTCGGAGCTCGAAGCCGTCATTCGGCGCGCCCAGCGGCGCTTGGGGCCGCGGCGCACCGATCCGGCGATCGGCGAGTGCTGCGCATAAGCGGAGCGAACCCGGCGCTGAGGCGGGGGCGCGGGCGCCGGGGTGCCCGACGGCATTGACCGCGCGGTCAGTTGCGAACGGCGAAATTTTCGTGACGCCGATCGTCCGTTCTTGTCACTTCGTGCGGCAAGGCTCACCGGCTTAGCTGGTGGCGCGCCAGTCCCGCCGAATTGTTCGGCAGAAAGTCGTGCAACTGCCGCATGGGATGGCGGCTGTGTGAACTTTGTCCTAAATCCGAAGCGACGGCCCTTTTAAGGACTCTTAAGCTCTGCGCTTCATGCTGGCGGTGGCCTTTACGCGATTGAGAAGGCTACGCACGTACGCGATCTGTTATTATACTGAAGTTGTAGTTCCGGCGCGGGGTTTGACCTCCTACGCCGTGTAACACCAACAACCAAGCGCTCGGACAGGTCGGGCCGGCTGGGGAAGAGAACGTGGTTAAGAGCGACAGCGCGGCCGTCCGTCGCCGCAAAGGTATTGTCATTGCCCTCGGCCTGGTGGTCTTGATCCTGGTCGGCGGCTTCTATTGGCTTCGGCAGGGATCGGAGCGCGCGCAGGCTCAGCGGGCGCCGAACCGCGCTGTGCCGGTCACGGTCGTGTCGGCCGCGCGCCAGGACGTGCCGATCTATCTCACCGGGCTCGGTTCGGTGCAGGCGACCTTCACCGTCGGCATCCACTCGCAGGTGGATGGCAAGCTCGATCAGGTGCTGTTCACCGAAGGACAGCACGTGAAGAAGGGCGATCTGCTGGCGAAGATCGATCCGCGATTTTTCGAGGCGGCGCTCAGTTCGGCCAAAGCCAAGCAGGCGCAGGATGCCGCCAATCTGGTGTCCTACGAAAAGGACATGGTCCGCCTCAAAGAGCTGATGGCCAAAAACTACTCCACGCAGCAGGCCATCGATCAGCAGCAGGCCAAGGTCGATTCGACCAAGGCCGCGATCCAAGCCGACAAGGCCGCGATCGATTCCGCGCAGACCCAACTCGACTATGCGAGCATCACGGCCCCGAGCGATGGCCGCATGGGCATGCGGCTGATCGATCCGGGCAACGTCGTGCATGCCGGCGATCAGGCCAACATCGCGGTGCTGACCCTGACCCAGCCGATCGCGGTCGTGTTCACCTTGCCCGAGCGTACCCTCGACGATGTGCGCGAGGCGATGGCGCGCGGCGCGGTCCAGGTGATCGCCTACGACCGCGACAACAAGAAGGCCCTCGGCACGGGCACCTTGCAGACGATCGACAATATGATCGACCAGGCAACGGGCACCTACCGCCTCAAGGCCTCTTTCCCCAACGAAGATGAGCGGCTATGGCCCGGCGAGTTCGTCAATGCGCGCCTCCAGGTCAGCACCGCGACGAACGCGATCGTCATTCCGAACGCCGCCGTGCAGCGCGGACCCGACGGCCTGTTCACCTGGGTCATTACGCCCAAGAATATCGCCGAGCCGCATCCGATCGAGACTGGCCCGGCGGCCGGCGCGATCACGATTGTCACCTCGGGCCTCAACGAGGGCGACAAGGTGGTGACCGACGGCCAATACAAGCTTCAGACGGGCGCCGTGGTGACGATCACGACGACGGCACCGGGTCCCGCCGGCTCCTCATGATGCGTTCACTAAAGCTTCGGAGGGTGAGCCCGGTGCGCCGTAGTTCCACCAGGAGCGTCGGCGCTTGAGCATCTCTGAACCGTTCATCCGCCGGCCGATCGCTACTGCCCTCATGATGGCGGCGGTGGCCTTCATCGGCATCGCGGCGTTCCCATTCCTGCCGGTGGCGCCGCTGCCGCAGGTCGACTTCCCGACCATCCAGATCACGGCCCTTTGGCAAGGCGCCAGCGCCGATACTATGGCCACCTCGGTTGCGGCACCGCTCGAGCGCCAGTTCGCGCAAATTCCGGGCGTCTCGCAGCTGACCTCCCAGAGCGCTCTGGGTGCTACGACCGTCGTCATTCAGTTCGATCTGAACCGTAACATCGACGCCGCGGCGCAGGACGTCCAGGCGGCCATCACAGCGGCCAGCCGGTCCCTCCCGCAGGCGATGACCACGCCGCCGTACTACCGCAAGGTCAATCCGGCTGATTCGCCGATCCTGTTGTTGACGGCGCACTCCGACACGATGCCGCTGACCGCGGTCGACGAGTACGCCGACCTCTTCCTCGCACAGCAGATCTCGCAGGTCTCGGGCGTGGCGCAGGTCCTGATCTTCGGCGATAAGCCGCCCTCGATCCGCGTCCAGGTCGACCCAGCGAAGCTTGCCGCGAGCGGGCTTACACTGGAAGACATCCGAGGGATCCTCGCCACCTCGACAACGAACGTGGCCAAAGGCACGATCAACACGGCCAAGACCAGCTTCACCATCTCGACCAACGACCAGATTCTCGATCCCGGGCCGTTCAACGACGTGGTGCTCGCCTACCGGAACGGGGCGCCGATTCGCGTCAGCGACATCGGCCAGGCGATCTCGGCGCCGGTCGACCGCAACGTCGCCGCCTACCAGAACAATCGCGATGGCGTCATCCTGGCCGTGTTCAAGCAGCCCGGCGCCAATGTGGTCGAGACGGTCGACAGCATCAAGGCACAGCTGCCGCAGCTGACGGCGCGCATTCCGCCTGCGATCAAGATCGAGACGCTCCTCGACCGGACCACCACCATCCGGGCCTCGGTCGCCGATGTCGAGTTCACCTTGGCGCTCACCATCGGCCTCGTGGTCATGGTGATCCTGCTGTTTCTGCGAAATTTCTGGGCAACCGCGATTCCGAGCGTGACCGTACCGCTGGCCCTGGCCGGGTCGTGCGGTGTCATGTACTTGCTCAATTTCAGCCTCGACAACCTGTCGCTTATGGCGCTCACCATCGCCGTGGGGTTCGTGGTCGACGACGCGATCGTCGTGGTGGAGAACATCTACCGTCACATCGAAAACGGCGAGACGCCGTTCCAGGCGGCGCTCAAAGGGTCGCGCGAGATCGGCTTCACGGTCATATCGATCAGCGCGTCGCTGATCGCCGTGTTCATCCCGCTGCTGCTCATGGGCGGCATCATCGGCCGTCTGTTCCGCGAATTCGCGCTCACTGTGACGGCGGCGATCGCGGTCTCGGCTTTCGTGTCGCTGACCTTGGCGCCGATGATGTGCTCCAAGTTCATGCACCGCCATTCCGACCAGCACGGCCGGCTGTTCCAGGCCATCGAAGCCGGCTTCAACGGCTTGTTCGCGTTCTACCGGCGCACGCTCGATGTCGTGCTCCGCCACCAGCCGTTCACGCTTGCCGTCTTCTTCGGCACCATGGCGTTGACCGGGATTCTGGCCGTCGTGACGCCAAAGGGCTTCTTCCCGATCCAGGACACCGGCGTCATCTCGGCCTTCGTCGAGGCGGCGCAGGACACCTCGCCGCAAGAGATGATGGTCCTGCTGCGCAGGCTGGGGGCAGTGCTCATGCAGGACCCCGACGTCTCGGGTCTCGGCACGTTCACCGGCAGCTCGGGGGGTGCCCAGACCGCCAATACCGGCCGTGGGTTCATCGTGCTCAAGCCGCGCGATCAGCGCAAGCTCACCGCCTCGCAGATCATCGACCGCCTACGGCCGAAACTCGCCGTGATCCCGGGCGTCACGATGTTCCTGCAGGCAAGTCAGGACATCACGGTCGGCGGCCGTATCGCGCGCGGTCAGTTCCAGTACACGTTGCAGGATTCGAGCATTCCCGAGCTGACCGAATGGTCGAAGAAGATGCTCGAAAAGATGCGCACCCTGCCGCAGATCGTCGACGTGGCAACTGACTTTATCGCCAACGCGCCCCAGCTCAAGGTGACGATCAACCGCGACCAGGCCTCGCGGTTCGGTATCTCACCGCAGATGATCGACGACACCCTCAACGATGCATTCGGCCAGCGGCAGATCACGCAGTACTTCACCCAGCTCAAGACCTACTTCGTCATCCTCGAGATCCTGCCGAGCCTGCAACAGGACCTGTCGACGTTGGACCGCCTGTACGTGAAGTCGCCGTTGACCGGCGGTCCCGTGCCGCTGTCGACGCTCGTGAGTATCGATTCGACCGCGGTCGGCCCTCTCTCGGTCGCCCATCAGGGCCAGTTCCCGGCCGTGACATTATCGTTCAACCTGCGGCCCGGCATGGCGCTGGGCGAGGCGGTCGACGCGATCCAGAAGGCGGCGCGCGAGGTTGGAATGCCGCCGTCGGTCCTGTCGTCGTTCCAGGGCAACGCGCAGGCGTTCCAGAGCTCGCTGTCGAGCGAGCCGATCCTCATTGGTGCCGCGCTGATCGTCGTCTACATCATCCTCGGCATGCTCTATGAGAGCTTCATCCACCCACTGACGATCTTGTCGACCCTGCCGTCGGCTGGCATCGGCGCCCTTCTCGCGCTCAACGCCGGGCACATGGACCTGTCGGTGATCGGAATCATCGGCATCATCCTGCTGATCGGCATCGTCAAGAAGAACGGCATCATGCTGGTCGATTTCGCGATCGCGGCGGAGCGCGAGCGACATTTGGATCCTCTCTCGGCCATCCGCGAGGCCTGCCACCTGCGCTTCCGCCCCATCCTGATGACGACCGCGGCCGCGATGCTGGCCGGCGTGCCGCTGATGTTGGGCAGCGGCACCGGATCGGAGGTCCGCCAGCCGCTCGGCTACGCCATGGTCGGCGGCCTGGCGCTGAGCCAGGTCCTGACGCTGTACACGACCCCGGTCGTTTACCTATACCTCGACCGCCTGCAGAACTGGATCCGCGGGACGAAGAAGCCGCACGGACCGGTACCGGTCGAGGACGACGTCCGCACGATGGCGGCCGAGTGAGCTGAGACGCTGCTGCCTCGGCGCTGTCATGGCGCCGGGCATTCCCGCATTGGCGGCTGCATCCGCCTGAGGGTATAACCGGAGCGGGCGAGGGGGCTTGGTGTAGCTCCTCGAGCCCGCAACGAAGGGGAGCAGCTTATGGCGGGTGTCGACCGCAGCAATCAATTTCCGATCCCTGACCGGATGAAGGCCTGGGTGCTCGGCGGGCCCGAGCAGCTGAGCATGGTCGAGAAGCCGGTGCCGCAACCCGCCGCGGCCGAAGTACTGGTGCGCATCGATGCGATCGCCGTCTGCGCCACGGACCTCGAGATCATCAAGCACGGCCCGCCGGCCCTCATCCAAGGCGGGCTCCCGTTCAACAAGAACTTCACGCCCGGCCATGAATACATGGGTACGGTGGTCAAGCTCGGGCCCGGCGTGGACGAGTACAGCGTCGGCGACCGGGTGACGGTCGAGATCCATGCCGGCTGCGGCCGCTGCCCCCGCTGCCGCGAAGGCATGTACACCGCCTGCCTCAATTACGGGATGAATTACGGGACCCACGACAAGGGGCACCGCGCCAACGGCTTTACCACGGACGGCGGGTTCGCCGAATACGCCGTCAACAACATCAACACGCTCGTCCACGTCCCGGACGACATGACCGACGAGGAGGCCACGCTCGTGGTCACCGCCGGCACGGCCATGTACGGCATCGACGTCATGGGCGGGGTGATCGCCGGCCAGTCGATCGTGGTCATGGGCCCGGGCCCGATCGGCCTCATGGGCGTGGGGGTCGCGAAGGCGCTCGGCGCCTACCCGGTGATCCTGACCGGCACGCGCGACAAGCGGCTCGAAATGGGCCGCAGGCTGGGTGCCGACCACGTGATCAACGTGAAGAACCAGAATGCCGTCGAAGAGGTCCGACGCCTCACCCGCGGCATCGGCTGCGACTATGTGCTCGAATGCTCAGGCGCTCCGACCGCGCTCAACGATGCGGCGCAGATGTGCAACCGCGGCGGGCGCATCTGCCTCGCCGCGTTCCCGCACGAGCCCGTTCCGGTCGATGTGGCGCATATCGTGCGCAACAACATCTACGTCTTCGGCATCCGCGGCGAGGGCAAGTCCGCGACGCACCGCGCTGCTGCGTTCATGATGCAGAAGCGCTTCGACGCAAAAATGATCCACACGCATACGTTCCCGCTGGCCGACGTGCCGACTGCGATCCGCTACGCGCGCGACCGCGTCGACGACGCCATCAAGGTCGTCGTGAAGATGCGCTCATGACGCCGATGTGGCGGCGCACGGCCCTCGTGGCCCTGGCGTGGCTCGCCGCCGCGTCCGCGGCGTCCGCCCAGTCGTTCCCCGACCACAAGCCCATCCGGATGACCGTGATGTTCGGCCCCGGCAGTGCGGCCGACGTCACCGCCCGCAAGCTCGCGGACGGAATGGAGAAGGCACTCGATGCGCCGGTGCCGGTGGTGAACCGTCCCGGTGCGGGCGGCGCTGTGGGGTACACCCACGTGGCGATGCAGAAGCCGGACGGCTACTCGATCGTCTGGAACTCGAACTCGATCTCCACCGCTTATCACCAGGGCATCCTCGAATTCGACTACACGAAGTTCGATGCCGTCGCCCGCGTGAGCGTCGAAATCCCGGCGATCGCCGTGCGCGCGGATTCACGGTGGAAGACCCTCGGCGAACTGGTTGCCTACGCGAAGGAGAATCCCGGCAAGGTGCGGGTCGGCAATTCCGGGTTCGGCAGCCATACGCACTTTGCTTCAGTGGCACTGTTCGGGTCCGCAGGCGCCAAGGTCATCGACGTGCCGTTCAACGGCAATGACGCGGTCACGGACCTTCTGGCCGGGCGCATCGAGGCGGCGGTTCAGCTCCCGGCCGCCTTCATCGCCTATGTGAAAAACGGCGACCTGCACATCCTCGCGGGCCTCGGATCGGAACGCGATCCGATCTTTCCCGATGTCGCCTCGGCGCGCGAGCAGGGGTATGACGTTGCCCTCGACATGTGGCGAGGCATCGCGGTTCCGAAGGGCACGCCTGGCCCGGTGATCTCGGCCCTCGAGGCGGCGATCAGGCAGACGGTGGACAGTCCGGCGTTTGGCGATGCCGGCCGGCAGATTGGCTTCAAGCCGGCCTTCCTGCCGCATGACCGGTTCGCGGCGCTCATCGCATCCGACGACGTCAGGCTCGCCAAGCTCATGGCAGACCTCGGGATGAAGAAGCAGTAGACGCGCACCGGTTCGTCGTTCGACAATTCACCATGGCGGCACCACCACCCGATCACGGTCTCGCGCGCGGGCTCACGAACTACGGCGACCGGGCGTTTTCGCTGTATTTGCGCCGCTCGTTCGCCCGCTCGATGGGCTATTCGAGCGAGATGCTCGCGCGGCCCGTGATCGGCATCGCCAATTCGGCCAGTGGCTTCAACAACTGTCATCGGCATTTCCCCGAGTTGCTCGAGGCCGTGAAGCGCGGCGTGCTCGCGGCCGGCGGTCTGCCCCTGGAGTTCCCCACCATCTCCCTGGGCGAGGTGTTCCTCGCCCCCACCAGCCTTATGTTCCGCAACCTGATGTCGATGGACGTCGAGGAGATGGTCCGGGCCCAGCCGATGGACGCGGTCGTGCTCATGGGCGGGTGCGACAAGACGGTCCCCGCCCAGCTGATGGGGGCCGCCTCGGCGGGGCTCCCGGCGATCCAGATCGTGGCCGGGCCGATGATGACCAGCCGTTGGCGCAGCGAGCGGCTGGGCGCCTGCACCGATTGCCGCCGCTTCTGGGCGCAGTTCCGCGCCGGAAAGGTGTCGCCGGCCGAGATCCAGCAGATCGAAGGGGGGCTGGCGACCACCGCCGGAACCTGTGCCGTCATGGGAACGGCGAGCACCATGGCCTGCATCGCCGAGACCCTGGGGATGTGCCTCCCCGGCACCGCGGCGATCCCCGCCGTCCATGCGGACCGGCTGCGCGCCGCCGAGGCCACTGGTGCTGCCGCCGTTCGCCTTGCCGCGAGCAAGATCACCCCGGATCGCATCATCACCCGGAATTCGGTTGAGAACGCCCTGCGCGTGCTGCTGGCGCTCGGCGGGTCGACCAATGCGGTCATCCATCTGACCGCGATCGCCGGCAGGCTCGGCATCGACGTCCCGCTCGCCTGGATCAACGAGCTGAGCGACACCACGCCGGTGCTCGTCGACCTGAAGCCGACCGGGCAGCACTATATGGAGGACTTCTTCGCGGCCGGCGGTATGAGCGTGGTCTTGCGCGAGCTCAAGGACCGCCTGCACCTCGATTGCATGACGGTCACCGGCGAGACCCTGGGCGAGCGGCTCGCCGGGGCGGGTGAGCTCTATGTCGACCCGGCGGTCATCCGCCCGGCGTCGAACCCGGTCGAGCCGGTGGGCGGCCTCGTCGCCCTGTTCGGCTCGCTGGCGCCGCGCGGGGCGATCCTCAAGCGGTCCGCGGCCGACAAATCGCTGTTCGAGAAGGAGGGGCGGGCCGTGGTGTTCTCATCGCTCGAGGACCTCGCGGCGCGCATCGACAGCTCGGAGCTCGATGTCACGGCCGACGATATCCTGGTGCTGCAGAACGCCGGGCCCACAAGTGGTGCAGGCATGCCCGAGGCCGGCTACCTGCCGATCCCGGCCAAGCTGGCGCGCGCCGGGGTCAAGGACATGGTGCGCATCTCCGACGCTCGGATGAGCGGCACCGCGTACGGCGCGGTCGTTCTGCACGTGGCACCGGAGGCGGCCGCCGGCGGTCCGCTGGCGCTGGTGCGCAATGGCGACCGGATCCGCCTCAGCGTGTCGGAGCGCCGGCTCGACCTGTTGGTCAATGAGGCGGAGCTCGGCCGGCGCAAGGCCGAGTGGGCGCGCACGGCAGCCTCGCGCCCGCAGCCGCAGCGCGGCTATGCGAAGCTGTACATGGACAGCGTGCTGCAAGCCGATGCCGGCTGCGATTTCAGCTTCCTGCGGGCCGTGCCGGCGGGCTGATCTTCACGCATCGCAGAGCGGCCATGGGCCCATATCGAGATGCAGGTGCTCGTGGTGGTCGGCGTTCGTGTTGGGGGTCAGGACCACGCTGAACAGGCCGCACGCGCCGCGCGCCACCTCGTGCAGGAATTTGGCCGGCACCCCCGGGCCGCTCCAGTCGTTCTTGACCGAGACGAGCGTGCCGTCATCGAGCACGAATCCGGCGATGTCGATGGCCTGGCCGCTCGCGTGCATCGAGATGCGATGGCTGCCGGCGATGTTGCGGCAGGAATAAGACCCGACCTGCCGCACCTCGATGACGTTGCGCTTGAAGTACCGCTGGGCCGCCATCTGGACCACGTTGATTTCGAACTCGTCCAGCCGGAGCGCCATGGGACAGCTCAAGGTCGCTGGCCGGTTGAAGGGCGTCAGCAGGGCTGCGACCCGCACGCCAGTCATGACATTGCAGGCACCAGCCGTCGCGTACGTGGGCATCACCTCGTAGCTGATGCCCCGCTGAGAAAGCTCCTCCAGGCACAATTCGCCGGCCGATGGGCCCGGCCTGTAGGCCGCGGCCGGCGGCAGCGCCGACCGGTCAGGCGGCGGCCCCGATGTGCAACCACCCGCCGCCGCGGCCCATACGAGGCCGGCGACGGCACAGCCCCTCATGGCTCCGCTCCGCGCCATGGCTCGCCCCTTCACATCTGCGGGGATCAGGCGTGGGCGGGTGCCGCCGCTATCGAGGAGAAGCCCGGCGCGACGCGGTGCACGAGGTAGCGGAGCTTCGCCTCCACCTGGGCCCGCGAGAACGGCCGCACCAGGATGGCGCTGACGCCGCTGTTCACGGCTTCCTGGATGTGCTCCGGATCGCTCTGGCTCGAGATCAGCAGGAACTGCACGTGCGGCGCCTTGCGACGGAGCTCGGCCAGCAATTCAAGGCCGCTCATCTCCGGCAGATCCAGGTCGCACACGACGAGGGTGATCTTGGCCTCCTCAGCGACCTTGAGGGCTGCCTTGGCGCCATTTGCGGTGACGATTTTCTCGATACCCAGGGCACGCGCGACCGTGCTGACCAAGGTCCGCGTATATCCCTCCTGTTCGACGATCAGAACGCTCACATTGGGCACCGTCCTGCCCGCTGCCTGCGCCGACACGGCCGCGGCGGCGGGTGCGAGGGTGGCAGGACGTGACTGAGCCTGAGGCGTTGCAGTGACCATGGTTGAGGCCCTCCCGATTTCTTCGGACGCAACAGTTGTTCTTACCCTGTGAATAATATTGGTTAGCTGTTGATAACTCAAAACTTTCAAATTGCATTGTATTCAGGGCGGAAATAGCGAAAAAGCGATATAGCTAAACTCGCCAAAATTTTACCGACCTTGCACGAATCCGATTGCCGCCGCGGGCGTGGACCGCGCATCGCACGCCTGCAGCCAGGCAACGACTCCACCGCGTGCAGCTCAAATTTGTGGAAAGCGGTCCGGTATTGTGCAGCGCAAATCTTTTTGCCCGGGTAACGCATTTTGGCGACAAATGTGCACGGGCCCCCGCCGCGCTGCTGCCCAGTTGCATTTTGGCGGCGGGCGGGGCCTGATAGCCCTTGGGAACCGTTTGGGTCCGGGACCGTGCGGAGGTCAGAGATGAGTGTAGACGTTCTCGTACGGCGGGCGCCGCCCGCCATGTCGGCCGAGGAATGGCAGCTGCGGCTGGAACTCGCCGCGTGCTACCGCTTGTTCGCGTATCTCGGCTGGATCGAGATGATCTACAACCACATCACCGTGCGCGTGCCGGGGCCCGAGCCGCACTATTTGATCAACCCGTTCGGCCTCAACTACGAGGAGGTCACGGCGCGCAACCTGGTGAAGGTCGACACCCACGGCAAGGTGCTCGACGGTTCGGCCTATCCCATCAATCTCGCCGGCTTCATCATCCACAGCGCGATCCATTCGGCCCGGCCGGACGCGCACTGCATCATCCACACGCACACCACGGCCGGGTGCGCCGTCTCTGGCAAGGAAGAGGGGCTGCGGCCGGATAATTTCTACAGCGCCATGCTGCACGGCCAGGTCGCCTATCATGATTTCGAGGGCATCACGACGGATGCGGCGGAGCAACCCCGCCTGGTCAAAAGCCTCGGTAACAAGAACATCCTGATCCTGCGCAACCATGGCCTTTTGGTGATTGGCGCGCACGTCCCGGAGGCGTTGAACCTCCACTGGACCCTGCAACGCGCCTGTGAGGTGCAGCTCGCCACGGATTCGATGGCCGGCGCCAACCGCCGGATTTCGCCCGAAGCTCTCGCCCAAACCCCGGCGCGCCGGGACAAGGAGAGCCGGGGCGGCGAAAACCGGCGCGGCCAGCTGTTCTTCGACGCCTTGCTCCGCCGCGCCAAGCTGCGCCTGGAAGACCTCGCAGGGGACTAGCGGATGCCCGTCACGGGCAGCGGCGACCAGGCGATCTATTTCGAGGATCACGGGTCGGGACCGGCGGTTCTGCTCGTGCCGGGCCTGGGCGGGGTCTGCACCTGCTGGGCCGACCAGGTGCCCGAGTTCGCACGCGAGTTCCGCGTCATCATCCACGACCACCGGGGGACCGGGCGCAGCGCGCGGCCGCTGATGGACTATTCGGTCGAGCAGATGACCGCCGACGTGCTCAGGGTCATGGATGCGTGCGACATTGAAAAGGCGCACGTGGTCGGCCATTCGACCGGCGGCGCCATCGGCCAGATCATGGCCATCGACCACCCGCCCCGCATCTCGGCCCTGGTCGGCGCCAACACCTGGACGCATGGCGATCCCTACTTCAAGCACGTCTTCCGCTTTCGCAGCGGTCTGCTCGAGCAAGGCCGCATCGATCTCTATGCGAGCGCCGGCTCGTTCATGCTCTGGTCGCCGGACTGGATTGCGGCGAACATCGAGCGTGTCGAACGGGACGAGAAGATCATGCGCGACAATTTCCCCGACCCGCGCGTCGGGATCGCCCGCATCGACGCGATCACGCGCTTCGACCGCCGGCACGACCTGTCGCGCATCACGGTGCCGACTCTCATCGTGGGTTGCGAAGACGACATGGTCACGCCCGCCTATTTCTCGCGCGAGCTCGCGAAGCGGATCCCCGGCGCCCGTCTCGAGATGCTGCCCAATGGCGGCCATTCCTGCTATCAGACCCGCATCCCCGAGTGGAACCGGATCGTGCTGAAATTCCTGCGTAGCCTGCCAAAGCAATGAAGCTCCCCCGCGACCGGGTCCCGTATTCCGCCATCGTCGACCGCCCCAAGCTGAAGCTGCCCGACGGCGGCCGTCTGATCGTGTGGACCATGGTCAACGTCGAGGAGTGGGGGATCGAGCGGCCGATGCCGCGCACGGTTCTGCCGCCGCCGATGGGCCAGCCTTTGCTGCCCGACCTGCCCAACTGGGCGTGGCACGAGTACGGCATGCGGGTCGGCTTCTGGCGCTTCCATGAGTGTTTCACCAGCCGAAACATCACCCCCACGCTCGCGATCAATGGCTCGGTCTGCCAGTCCTATCCGCGCGTGGCGCAGGCCGCTCTCGATGCCGGGTGGGAGTTCCTGGGCCACGGCTACGTGCAGGGGCCGATGCACAAGGTCGAAGACCAGCGCGCCGCCATCCGCCAGACCGCCGAGGCGATCCGCAAGCTGACGGGCAGGAAGATGCGCGGCTGGGAGAGTCCCGGCCTGACCGAGACCTATGAGACCATCGACTTTCTCGCGGCCGAGGGCGTGGAATACGTGGCCGACTGGGTACTCGACGACCAGCCGTGCGAGATCGCGACGGCCTCCGGTCCGATCGTCTCGATCCCCTATACGGTCGAGACCAACGACATCGCGATGATGGCGCTGCAGCACCATGCGGCCGAAGAGATGCTTCGGCGCTCGATCGACCAGTTCGACCGTCTTTACGAGGAGAGCGGCGCGATCACGCGGGTGATGTGCGTCAGCCTGCATCCCTATATCAGCGGCGTGCCGCACCGGATCAAATACGTCGAGCAACTCTACGACTACATGCAGCGCCGCCCGGACGTCCTGTTCTGGACGGGCGAGCAGGTGCTCGACTGGTACAAGGCGGCGCGCAAGGAACCATCATGAAAGACACGTTGCGCCCGGGCCTCGCGAGCGAGGCCAAGATCACGGTCGACGACACGCGGGTCACGGCGATCCTCGGCCCCGACATGAAGGTGTACGCGACGCCGTTCATGATCCGCGATATCGAGCGCACCTGCCGCGACCTGATCTTGGCGCATGTCGATCCGGGCGAGGATAGCGTGGGCGCCAAGGTCGAGGTCGAGCATCTGGCACCGGCTCTGCCGGGCAGCGAGGTGACGGTCTCGGTCAAGCTCGTCGAGATGAACGGCCGCCGATTGCGCTTCGCCGCCTCGGTGCGCGACGCGATCGACGAGATCGGGCGCGGTCATCACGAGCGGTTCGTGGTCGAGGTGGCCAAGGCACGCGCCCGCCAGGAGAAGAAGCGCGCGCAGCTGCAGGGCGTGCGTTGAGCCCACTCGACGGCATCACGGTCGTCGCCCTCGAGCAGGCCGTCGCCGCACCGTTCGCCACCCGTCAGCTCGCGGATCTGGGAGCCCGGGTCATCAAAATCGAACGGCCGGGGAGCGGGGATTTCGCCCGCCAGTACGATCGTACCGTGAAGGGCCTCTCCAGCCATTTCGTGTGGCTGAACCGTTCGAAGGAATCCCTGACGCTCGATCTCAAGCACGACCGCGCCAAGACGATCCTGTGGGAGCTGGTCGCACGCGCCGACGTGTTCATCCAGAACCTCGCGCCGGGCGCCACCGTGCGGCTGGGCTTCGGCGCCGAGGCGCTTCGGTCGCGCCACCCTCGGCTCATCGCCTGCGATGTGTCGGGTTACGGGCCGGACGGCCCCTATCGGGACAAGAAGGCGTATGACCTGCTCGTCCAGGCGGAGACGGGACTTCTGGCGATCACCGGCATCGGCGACCAGCCGGCCAAGGCCGGTATTCCCGTCGCCGATATCGCCGCCGGCATGTACGCCTACAGCGGCATCCTGGCCGGCTTGTTCCTGCGCGAGCGTACCGGGCAAGGGACGGCCCTCCAGGTCTCCCTGATGGACGCGCTGGCCGAATGGATGGGCTACCCCGCCTATTACACCGGCTATGGCGGCAAGGCGCCGGTGCGCGCCGGGGCTTCGCATGCGGCGATCGCGCCCTACGGCCCGTTCGCCACCGGCGACGACAAGGTCGTCCTGCTGTCCATCCAGAACGAGCGCGAGTGGCGGGCGTTCTGCGAGGTGGTCCTCGAAGAGCCCGGCATGGCGACCGACCCGGCGTTTTGCGGCAGTGCCGAGCGGGTGCAGAACCGCGCCGAGCTCCATCGCCGGATCGATGCGGTGTTCCAGACCCTCACCGTCGATGCGGTGACCGAGCGGCTGGAGCGCGCGCGTGTCGCCTATTCGCGCATGCGCACCGTGGAGGAATTCCTGAAGCACCCGCAGCTCGCGGCGCGCCACCGCTGGGGTGAGATCGACAGCCCGGTCGGCCGGCTGTGGGCGTTGCGGCCGCCTGTCGACTTCGCTGGCATAGAGCCTGTCCTGGGATCCGTGCCGGAGGTCGGCCACCATAACGCCGATATTCTCCGTGAGCTCGGCTATGACGCCGCCCAGATCGCAGCCCTCCGGGCTGACGGCGTCATTTAGTACCGAAGCACCGCAGTCGGCCGATCACAGCACCTTGTCCGCGAGCCCGGCTTGCAACTCGGCCTGTGCGACACAGGTCTTTTTGACAGCCGAATCTGCCCCACTTGGGCGGGGATGCGCAAAAACTAAGTCGAGAGCCGGAGGGTTGCGATGTCCGGGGCCAGTCGCAGAGTCTCGATCCTGATCAATATGGAGCTCGATCACAAGGTATCGCAGGACGAGGCCGACGAGATCGCCAACCGGCTCGAGGCAATTCCGCAAGATGAGCTGTGGCCGAGCTTGCTGGAAGACGCCGGCGTGCACGCGAGCGTGATCTCGATCGATGCGGAGGTCGTCGACCTCGACGAGTTCGAGGGCGGCGACGATGACGAGCTCGACGACGATGAAGACGAGGCCGATCCGTCGCCCGAACCCGACTAGAGCGGCCGGCCCGGCGACCGGTTCTAGGACGCCTTGCCGTAGACGTGTTCAGCGCCCGGGAAGCGGCGCGCGCGCACGTCGTCGGCGTAGGCCGTGGCAGCAGCGGTGATGAGCGGGGCCAGCTCCGCGTAGCGCTTCACGAAACGGGGCTTGATGTCGCTCACGAGGCCCAGGACGTCGTCGATCACCAGAACCTGGCCGTCGCAGGCCGACGAGGCGCCGATGCCGATGGTCGGAATATCGATGGCGGCCGTGGCGGCCCGGGCGACCGGCTCGGCCGTGCCCTCGATCACGACGGCGAACGCGCCGGCCTCGGCCACGGCGCGGGCGTCGGCCAGGATCTTGGCCTGGCCCTCATCGGAGCGGCCCTGCACGCGGAATCCGCCGATGGCATTCACCGACTGAGGCTGCAGGCCGATATGCGCCAGCACCGGCACGCCCCGCTCGACGAGGAAGCGGATGGTCTCCGTCATCTCGACCCCGCCTTCGATCTTGACCCCGGCACAGCCGGTCTCCGCCATCACGCGCGCCGAGGCGCGGAACGCGTCGGCGGGCGAGGCCTGGTAGCTGCCGAAGGGAAGGTCGACGATCACGCACGCTTGCTGCGACGCGCGCACGACGGCGGCTCCGTGGGCGATCATGAGGTCGAGGGTGACCGGGATGGTGCTGTCGAAGCCGTACAGCACCATGCCCAGCGAATCACCTACGAGCAGCAGGTCGACGACGGGGTCTAGGAGGCGTGCGATCGGCGCGGTATAGGCGGTCAAGGAGACCACCGGGACCTTGCCCTTGTGCGCGCGAATGTCGGCGGGCGTCTTGCGCCGGGTGACGATGGGGGTGCTCACGGGGGCATCCTCGCCTCAGCTATGACACAACTCCGGGGGACTATAGCGCCCTTCCTTTGGAATCAATGCCTTGATTTGCGCATAGCTGGTCGGTTTTGGTAGGACCGATCACATGAACGGCATTTAATGATTTCGACATAGGCGATTTACCGCGCGGCGACTAGATACCTGCGATATTTACTTGCTCCGGCTCCGTCAGCCCCTTCCACCCGCAGTTCAGGACGACCAATGAAACGCCTCGCCCAACTCCTGCGTAACACCTGGTGGCTGACCAAGCCGTACTTCACCTCCGAGGACCGATGGGCGGCGATCGGGCTCCTTGCCCTTCTCGTGGGCCTCAACCTGGGCAGCGTCTATCTCAACGTCTTGTTCACGGAGTGGAACAACCTCTTCTATACGGCGCTGCAAAAGAAGGATTGGCCGGTTTTCATTCATCAGCTGCTGCGCTTCTCCTGGCTCGCGGCGCTGTTCATCGTCGCGGCCGTGTATCAGATCTACTTCAACCAGATGCTGCAGATCCGCTGGCGCAAATGGCTGACGCGGCGCTACCTGGATCTATGGTTGGACCGGCGCGCCTATTATCGGATGCAGCTTGCCAATGGGACGACCGACAACCCCGATCAGCGAATCTCCGACGACCTCCGCCTGTTCGTCGGGCAGACCCTGACATTGTCGCTCGGCCTCATGAGCGCAGTCGTGACGCTGGTCTCGTTCCTTGGAATGCTCTGGCTCCTGTCTGGCGCCTTCAGCTTCACGTTGTTCGGCCACGAGATGACCATTCCCGGCTATATGGTGTGGTTTGCCCTCGGCTACGCGGTGGTCGGCACCTGGCTGACGAATCTGGTCGGCCGCAAGCTCATCCGGCTCAATTTCGACCAGCAGCGCTACGAAGCCGATTTCCGCTTCAGTCTCATCCGCGTGCGCGAGAATGCGGATGCGATCGCCCTCGATGCCGGCGAGCCGAATGAAAAACGCGGCCTGTTGGAGCGGTTCACCTCCGTCGTCGGAAATTGGTGGGCGATCATGCGGGCGCAGAAGCAGCTGACTTGGTTGACCGCCGGCTACAATCAAATCGCCATCATTTTCCCGTTCGTGGTCGCAAGCCCCGGCTATTTTTCGGGCAAGTTCGAGCTGGGCATCCTGATGCAGACTGCCTCCGCCTTCGGCCAGGTCCAGTCGTCGCTGAGCTACATCGTGAATGCGTACACCGAGCTCGCGTCATGGGCGGCAGTGGTCGATCGACTGTCTCAGTTCCACGAGGTGACTGAAACAGCCAACAAGGTCACGGGAGGATTGGCGATAACGCGCTCCAATCAACCCGGCGTGTCCCTCGACAACGTGACCATCGACTTGCCGGGCGCGACACCGTTGTTGTCAGCAGCGCATCTGGACTTGGCGCCCGGCCGGTCGACCCTGGTGACGGGGCCGTCGGGATCAGGCAAGAGCACCTTGTTTCGCGCCCTCGCCGGCATCTGGCCATTCGGCTCCGGCACGGTACGCATTCCGGCCGAGGCCCGCGTGATGTTCCTGCCGCAGCGGCCCTATCTGCCGCTCGGAACGTTGCGCGAGGTGCTGACCTATCCGCAAGGCCCGGACGGTGTCAGCGACGACCGGTTGCGCGAAATCCTGCGCCTGTGCCGGCTGCCCGACCTGGCGACCCGCCTCGATGAGTCCCGGCACTGGGCCCTGACGTTGTCGCCCGGCGAGCAGCAGCGCGTCGCCTTCGCGCGCGTGTTCCTGCAGAAGCCCGATTGGCTGTTCGTGGACGAGGCCACGGCGCAGCTCGACGAAGCGACCGAGCGCGAGCTCTACGGCCGGGTGGCGCACGAGTTGCCGCGCACCACCGTGATCAGCATCGGCCACCGGTCGACATTGCGTGCCTTCCATACGGATCATGTCGCGATCGAGAAGGAGCCTGGCGCGCGGCGCGGGCAGGTGGTCCGCGATACGGCAGCCGCGTCGGGGGCGGTGGCGGCGAACGGCCTTCCGGCCTAGGTGCGAGTCTGCCGGGCCGGTCTATGCTACAAAGGGCGCGGGGGAGAGTCCGATGGCCCCGCGCGACGACCAGGTTCCTGTGCTTTGCCGTGATTGTCTGTGGCATGCCGGGGGCGGCGCTGATGAGCGCTGCATCCGCTGCGGCTCGATGCGCCTCTTGCGCCATCCCGAGCTCGATTCGCTCACGCTCGCCCATATCGATTGCGACGCGTTCTACGCAACCGTCGAAAAGCGCGACAATCCTGATCTCGCCGACAAGCCGGTCATCGTCGGCGGCGGCCGGCGCGGGGTGGCCCTGACCTGCTGCTACATCGCCCGCCGCTACGGCGTGCATTCGGCCATGCCGATGTTCAAGGCGCTGGCCCTCTGCCCGCAGGCCGTCGTGGTCCGGCCCCGGATGGACCACTACGCGGAAGTCAGCCACCAGGTGCGCGAGATCTTTCTCGCCGCGACGCCGATCGTGGAGCCGGTGTCGCTGGACGAGGCCTATCTTGATCTTGGCGGCACCGAGACGTTGCACCGGCGCCATCCTGCCGCGACGCTGGCTGAGGTCGCGCGGCGCATCGAGCGCGAGATCGGCATCACGGTGTCGATCGGGCTCAGCTTCAACAAGCTTCTGGCAAAGCTTGCCTCCGAGATGGACAAGCCGCGTGGCTTTGGGGTGATCGGCCAGGCCGAGGCCGAGGGCTTTCTCGCGGCGCGGCCGGTGCGGGTTCTGCCGGGCGTAGGGCGGGTGATGGCAGCGAAGCTCGAGGCGGACGGAATCACCACGGTCGGCGCCCTGCAGCGCGTCTCGCGGGCCGAGCTCGCGCACAGGTTCGGCGCGTACGGTGCCCACCTCGCCGAGCTGGCGCGCGGCCGCGACGACCGGCGGGTGGAGCCCGACCGTGAGGCTAAGACGCTGTCGGCCGAGACAACGTTCGAGAGCGATCTTGCCGACGCGGATGCGTTGCGTACGGAGCTTTGGCCGCTGTGCGAGAAGGTGGCGCGCCGCCTGAAAACCGCGGGCCTCGCGGGACGCACGGTGGTGCTCAAGCTGAAGACGGCGTCGTTCCAGATCCTGACGCGCCGGCGGCAGGTCAAGCAGCTGACGCATCTCGCGGAGGATTTGTACGCGGTGGCCGGGCCGCTCCTGGACAAGGAGGTGGCGCAGCCGGCCGACGGCGGGCCGAAGACTCGCCGGCGGTTCCGCCTGATCGGCGTCGGCATGAGCGACCTGGCGCCGGCCGAGAGCGATCCAATACGCGACCTGTTCGACACGGGCCATGTGCGCCGCGCCAAGATCGAGGAGACGATCGACCAGGTCCGCGAGCGCTTCGGCGACGAGAGCATCCGTCTCGGCCGCGGCCTGGCCGCGCGGCAGCGGCGCCGTTAGGCCAGCCCGGCACGACTATTGCTTCCCAGGGCGGCATGCGTGTCGTTCTGATCGGGGCGGGCGTTGCCGGCGGGGTGATCGCGCGCGGCCTGGCCCGTATGGCCGGGCTCGACGTCGAGCTTGTCGAACAGGTGGCTCCTGAGGACCACGCCATGGCCGGCAACGGGCTCAATGTCGGCCCGAATGCCCTGTGGGCGCTCGAGCATACGCTGCCGGAGGTGGCGGCGGAGCTGCGAGCGGCCAGCTTGCCGTGGACGCGCTGGCATGCGGCGTTGTCGGACGGGACCCCGCTCTATGAGATCAGGCTCGCTGACGTGGCGCCGTGTCCCGGGATCCGCATCCGTTGGTCCGAGCTGTACCGGGTCGCGCGGCAGCGGGTCGCCCCGCGCACGCGTTACGATCGCCGGTGCGTGGGGGTGGACTTCGCCGCCGACGGAACCGCGTCGGTAGCGCTGGAGCGGACTGCCGACGGCGGCCGGGAGGAGATCCGCGGGATCGATCTTCTGATCGCCGGTGACGGCCGCTATTCGCGGTTGCGCGAGACCCTGTGCGGCGCCCCCTCGATCCGGCATCTGGGCGTGGCCAATTTCCGTCTCCTCATCGAGGACGGTGGCGCCATCGACATCGACGATCTCGAACAATGGTACACCGGGCCGAACCGCCTGCTGGCGTTCCGGTTGGCCGACCGCCGGATTTACCTCAGCGGAAACTTTCCGATCGAAGCCGGGCGCGACATCCGCGATGACGAGAAGACGCCCGAGTTCCTGCGCCGCATCTATCTGCCGGGGAGCGGCCCGGTGGAGGCCAAGTGTCGCCGGCTGATCGACGCGGCCTGCGACCCGAGGGCCGTCCTGCACTGGTCGCGCGCGCAGGAGATCGACGTCCGCTTCCACGACGCGCAGCACCGGGTGCTGTTCGTCGGCGATGCCGCGCATGCCATGGCGCCGACCTTAGGGCAAGGGGCCACGCAGGCGATCGAGGACGCGTGCGCGCTGGTCGACCTGTTCGAGAGGATGCGCGGACCGGGGTTCGGCGTGCCGGACTTTCTCGACGCCTATGACCGGCTGCGCCGCGAACGCATCGAGTTCGTGCGCCGCTTCTCGTGGGATGCGAGTGAATCTCTGCTGGCCGGGCGCGATCCGATCGCAACGAACCGGCCCAAGGCCGGGACCGCCTATCGCCAGATGCTGCGGCGGATGTACGGCGATCTGGGCTTCGGGCCGCCGGCGGCCGTCAGTGCCTGACCCTCAAATTTCGGCCAGCGGACCCGCGGGGCGGATCTCGATGCCCCATTCCTTGTCCAGATACACAGGGTAGAAATCGCCCTGGTTCGTGTCGCTGAGCTCGAGATTGAAGAACTCCGCCGACTTGCCTTTGAAGAACGGGCCTGCGTGCCAGGTGCTGCGGTGCAGCTTGATTCCGAGCGTCCCCGGAACGTGGAAGATCGCGATTCGTTTGGGATCGGGCTTGGCAGCCTTGTCGTCCGGGTCGTTGGGCGGAGCCACGGCGATCAGCCACGGCTTCGCGCCGACGGATGCAAGGCACTGCGTCACCTGCATATGGCGGGTGATGTAGCGGACCATCATCGGCCGCTCCTTGAGCGCCATGACGTAGAAACGTGGGATGCCGCGGCCGAGGTCGAGCTGGGCGTCGTCGGGGCCGTACAATTTTCCGTCGGGCGTCGGTCCCAGGACCTGGCCGAACGGGCTGAACGCCTCGGGTGTGAGGGCCTGCACCGTCAGGTCGACCGTCTTGCGGGGCACATTGGATGCGGTGTCGGGCATGGCGCTCCCTCTCTCGCGATGGATGCCCTAGAATAGCAAACTTCGCGCCAAAGTCCGCAGCTCACGGTGATTCATGCCGGCTCTCGTGATCGACAAACGGCAGCGCGACCTCGGCGGCTTCGAGGTCGGGCGCGTGCTGCCCTTTGCCAGGCGGCGGATGGTCGGGCCGTTCATCTTCTTCGACCATATGGGGCCGGTGGACCTGCCCAAGGGCCTGCCCGCGAGCGCCGACGTTCGCCCGCATCCGCATATAGGTCTGTCGACGGTGACCTATCTGTTCGCGGGCGAGATCATGCACCGCGACAGCGTCGGCTCGCAGCAGGCGATCCGGCCGCACGAGGTCAACTGGATGACGGCGGGGCGGGGGATCACGCATTCCGAGCGCTTCGAGAGAGCGCGAGCTGAGGGGGGCCCGATGCACGCCATCCAGTCCTGGGTGGCGCTGCCGGCCGAGATGGAGGAATGCGCGCCGTCCTTCCGCCATCATGGTGCTGCGGACCTTCCGGTCGTCGAGGACGGCGGCCTATGGGCCCGCGTGCTGGCGGGTACGGCCTTCGGTCAGACCGCGGATGTCGAGATCGCGTCGCCACTGTTCTATGCCCATGTCGTGCTCACGCCCGGTGCCACGGTTCAGCTGCCCTCGGAGTATCCGGAGCGTGCGGCCTATGTCGTCTCGGGCGATATCGAGCATGAGGGCCGCGCGTTCCACGCCGGGCAGATGCTCGTGTTCGAGCCCGTGCAGCCTGCCTCGTTCCGGGCGACGATGCCATCCGTCGTGATGCTGCTGGGCGGCGAGCCGGTGGGCGAGCGGTTCATCGACTGGAATTTCGTGTCGTCCTCCAAGGCGCGCATCGAGCAGGCCCGGGAGGACTGGTCGGCCGGTCGCATGAAGCTGCCGGATCTCGACAATCGTGAGTTCATACCGCTGCCGGCCGTGGCGGCGAAAAAGCCGAACTCGATGTCCTAGCCTTTGCATTGGCGCAGGTAGAGCCCGGCGATCCGTACGGGATCGTAGGTGGCGCGTATCCGCGCCTGGACGGCGTCGCTCGGACGGTCCCCGGGATTGCGCAGAATCGAAAGGAGCGTGGAAGCCCACTCCTGAGGATCCTCCGGTGCGTCGACATACGTCGCTTCGCCCAAGGTCACCTCGGGCAGGGACGCGCATCGGGTGGTTACGGTGGGAAGCCCAAGCCCCAGCGCTTCCACCGCCGGCATGCCGAAGCCCTCGTAGAGCGAAGGGAAGGCAAAGACCCGCGCGTTCCGGTAATAGCGGCCCAGCGTCAGGTCGTCGACATAGCCGGTGATCTCGACGTGATCTGTGAGCTCCAGCTCGCGCACCAGCTGGCGCGGATCGCGGGACCGATCCCGTACCCCGAGCAAAGCTGCCGGGAGCTGGCCGACCAGGACCAGCCGCACGTCCACCGACCGCCGGACGATGCTCAGCGCCCGGATCAGAACGGCCAGGTTCTTATGCGGATAGTGGGCGGCGACGGAAAGGATGTAAGGGCGCCTGCCATCGTCCCGAGGCGGCTCTTCGCCGAAGCGAGCCCAGGAGATCGGATTCGGAATCACGGCGGCTTTTTCGGCCGCTCGGTCGCCGTAGAATTTTCGCACCTCGTCACGGACGAACTCCGACAGGACCACGACGCTGTCGGCGCGCGCGAATGTGAGGCCATGGGTCAGGCGAAGCCAGCGCAGGCGCGCGGCCGGCGTCAGTTCGCGGAACCGGAGATATTGCAGGTCATGGATGACCGTCACGACACGGCCCATCCGACGCGGGATGATCGGCGGCGTGAAGTAGTTCGGAAAGAGAATGGCGTCGGCGCGCAACGAGGGCTTGAGGCACGAGAGCTGTTCACCGACGAATCGATTGACGTGGCGCCCTTGCGCGAGGAGGGTGACCGAGCTGCGCTTCATCTCCTCGACAAAGGAGCGGTCCAGGTCGTCGAGCTCCGTACAGAGAAGCGACACCTGCGCGCCGCAGGTGTCCATTCCACGCAGCAGGTTGTAGAGCATATGCTCCGCGCCGCCGACGCGGCCCCGCTGGACGAAATGGCCGGCGACCGTAATATTCATGCCTAACCTGCCCGCATGAAGCGTGCGGTAAGGCGCTGGACGGCATGGGCGACCGACGACCGCGGACTCAGCGCCGCCACCACCGCGGATTTGAGCATGGGCACGGCAGACCGCCTGATCAACGCGAGCTCCCCGCTTCCGCGCAGCTGGCAGGTTAGCGCAAGAAGCCCAGCCCCGCCGCCGGGAAGGACGAGCTCCGTGATGCCCCGGGAGATCAAATGTTCGATCGCAAAGGCGCGATTTGTGAGGGACAACGACGCCCGGGGGTATCGCCGTTGATTGATCTGATAGAAGACGAACGCGGCACGATCGGAAATCAACCCGGCGAGGCAGCTGAGAAGCTCACCGGATCGGGAACGGAGCAGCGCGTGAAACCCGCGGTCCTGGGCGGCGAGGAACGTGTCGTAGGCCGCGATCTGTCGGGCCTGATAAGGCTCCGGATGCGTGTCGCGCGCGAGCGCGTGCCGCTCGGCGGCCCCGGTCGTCACGGCCGGGCCGAACTCGAAGGTCAAACCGGCGTCTGCTGCCCGGCGCCGCACGCGGCGCATGTCACGCCGCGTGTGGTTTCCGAGCGTTCCGAGAAACGCTTCATAATCGTCGGTAAGCTCGATGGCCTCCGGCACGTCAACCGGCAGAAACACGGCGGAATACGTATGCTTGCCCTCGGCCAATCGTTCGACGTCGGAGGCGCGGTCGCGAGACGAGCCGGCCAGAAATAGCTTCACGATGTCGGGCGACTCCCGGCCGCTCAGGAGCGACAGGGCGGCCCGCGCGGCGGTCCAGATATCGTTGGCGGGCGCGCCGGCGGCGGGCTCGATAAGCGCATTCACGATCGGGCTGGCGAGGCCCGAGAACCTGCGGTGAATGTAGTAGATATCGTGCTCTTTCGTGGCACGGTGCTCGATTGCCGACGGCAACGGAAAGCTCGCCGCGTTGAGACTGAAATTTCCGAAGGCGGAACGCTGATCCGCGTTTCGCACCAGCGCTGATGGCGGTATTCGCAGGCGTGGGTTGGTGTCGTTCATCGTCGGTGGCCCGGAGCGGTTCCCTGGGTCTGGTCAGGACTTGACGGCCTCGAGGACCATCGATTCCAGCGCCAGGAATCCCGGTGGCATGCGATCGACATGCTCCAGGCCGCGCAGCTCTCGGTCGGCGCTTTCGCCGAGCTCGTGATAGGACACATCGGAAAAGCCGGCATGCTCGAGCGCGCGCGCGAGCGTCCGTCGGTCGTAGATGAACTGGTGGCCCCAATCGCGGACATAATTGTTCAGCACAAACACCGGGTCGACCGCATCGGCGGCCGGGATGAACTCCCGCGTCGCCCACGCCAGGTATTCGTCTTCGACCCGCGAACGATCTACCCGGAAGAGCTTGAGGAAGTTCGCAAGATCTGGAGTGCAGATGCGGATCCGTCCGCCCGGCACCATCACGCGGTGGCATTCGCTCAGCATGTTCCGGCCATCCGCGTACGGCACATGTTCGATCATGTGCTCGCTGAAGACGTAGTTGAAGGTGTTGTCTGGAAACGGAAAGCGTCGGCAGGCATCGAGATAGATCACGCCCGAGCCGAGCGGTTCGATATCGCCATTGAGCCAGCCCGGTCTTGCATTGCTGCCGGCACCCACCTGGAGTTTGCGCACGGGATGCGAGCCAAGATAGCGGCGAATCGTGTGGCGATCGGCGAAGAGGCGCTTGGTCCAGCGCTTCGGCGCCCGCACGTACGAGCGGGCGCGAAGACGCAGGGGTTTTGGCAGGAGGCCGGCGGTCTGCCGGAGGCGGCTGGTAGCCATGCGAGCGTGTTTTCCCTTTGTCCCTCGGGGCCGCTACGCCTGCCGGACCAAGCGGCGAAGGGCCAGCGTTTCCTCGGCGTCGAGTCCGAAGCCGATCATCAGACTCACGAATGTCGCCGTGATGCCGGCCGCGACCATGGTCAGCGTGAGCCAGGAGATATGAGGCCACAGCTTAGTCAGCCCGATCCCAACGGCCATCGCCGCGGCAGCGGCAAGCGGGATCCCGCGCGCGACACGAGCCACATAGACGTGTCCGCTCAAGCCGGCGCGTTCCGCGGCGAGGATGCTGAGAGCCACGGACATCATACCGACTGCAATGGCTTGCAGCGCGGCAAACGAAATGGCGTCGATATCCGACAATAGATAGAGGGCTGCGGCCGCCAGGAACAGCGCTGCCGTTCCCGCCGACTGTATAAAGACAATCGCGACCACGCGCCCCGAGCCCCAGAGGAAGTACCTGGCGCTCTCGCCCAGCGCGTGGGCGGCAACGGCCGCGGCGGTGATCTGCATCGCCGGGACCACCGTCACCATGTCGGCGCCGACCCACAATGTCATGAACGGGGCGGCGATCAGCCACATCGTCACCACGGCCGGCGCGCACAGGACGACGGCGATGCGCGCGGACGAGACGGCGACGGTGGCGCGCGCCTCCGGGCCGCTGCCGACGAGTCCGCTCGCCGCCGGCATGGCGACCTCGGCGGCGCGCGTCACAAAGCCGGCCAGCGCCCATGGAACCTTCTGCGCGACACTGAAGCCCACGACTGCGGCCGGAGTGGCCACTTGGCCCAGGATCACCACGCCA
>Ga0335071_10000585_pt1 | contig 40029 bp, 38 predicted proteins | sample Lox_Sample_15_FD_206724 | JGI IMG/M metagenome (GOLD analysis project Ga0335071, IMG submission 206724) | Soil microbial communities from Loxahatchee National Wildlife Refuge, Florida, United States - Lox_Sample_1.5 | ecosystem: Environmental > Terrestrial > Soil > Wetlands | place: USA... | reverse complement strand
GACACCCCTGGTAAAATTATCCCTATCCGGTATGGCTCTTCCGGATATAAATGGATGGTTCACGGCCCCATCTCTGGATATTTCACTTTCAGAAAACTTCGATCTTTCTTTGATCTGGCAATATTTTAAAGGCAGGATGGGCGGATCAGGTGTGAGAAATAACATCGTATTCGTGAGGATAAAATACAGTTTCTGAAATTTTCCTACTTTTGCCGGGTCATTAAAACAGTTACAGATGGCCCTGGTACATGAATTTGAGAAAACCGGCAACTGGCTTTTTAAAAGAAGAAGCTGGCTCCCGGTGATCCTTGTTATTTCGGGTGTTGCGGTGATGTATTATGTGAACAGGCTCAGTATCCTCTTCGATCTGCGCAAAGAGATGATATTCCTGGCCGTGAGTTTGCTGGGTGAGCTGATCAGGGTGTTGACGGTCGGCTTTGCCCCCGGAAATACCTCGGGAAGAAATACTGCCAGCGGGCAGATTGCCGATGAGATAAACGAAACCGGGATCTATTCGATCGTTCGTCATCCGCTGTATGTAGGCAATTACCTGATGTGGCTCGGGCCATCGCTTTTCCTTAGGTCGGTTTGGTTCACGATTGTCTTCACGCTTGTTTACTGGTTGTACTACGAGAGGATAATGTTCGCAGAGGAGCAATTCCTGAGGAGAAAGTTCGGGGATATGTACGATACCTGGTCCGGAAAGGTCAGGGCAGTGCTGCCATCCTTTAAAAATTATGCTCCCCCCCGGTTGTCATTCTCATTGAGAACGGTACTCAGGAGGGAGTATAACAGTTTCGTAAATATTTTCCTGATCTTCTTCGCCCTCGATTTTGTAAGGAATTACATCGTTACCGGCAGGATACTAATCACACCGCTGTGGGGATGGCTGTTCGGCGGCGCAGTCGTGATATGGCTGGTGCTTCGTTCGATACACCGCTATACATCGTGGTTCACCGTCGAAGGCAGGTAAGCTTACCTGTTCCTGGCTCCCATGAAAATCATCAGGTAATAGAGCAGTGTTGCAAGTGATCCGAGTGCTGCAACCACGTACGTGTAAGCTGCCCATTTAAGGGCATCAGATGCCTTGTCGTGGTTCTCGTAAGTGGTAATCCCCGAATTTGAAAGCCATGCCAGCGCCCTTGCACTTGCATTGATTTCTACGGGCAGGGTGATAAAGCTGAAGAGGGTGGTAAACCCGAAGAGCACAATCCCGATAAACAATAATGCCGGGAATCTCTGAACAACAAGGATCCCTATCAGGAGTATCCACTGAACCCATTTTGATGCAAAACTGACTGCCGGCACCAGGCTTGATCTCAGCCCTAGCCATGCATATGCACTGGCATGCTGTACAGCGTGCCCTGTCTCGTGCGCAGCCACAGCTGCTGATGAAACGCTTCTCCCGTTATAAACTTCCGGGCTCAGGTTAATGATCTTGTTTGCAGGGTTATAATGATCGGTAAGCTCTCCCTGGATACTTTCTATTTTTACATCGTAGATGCCGTTGTCGCGGAGCATCTTTTCTGCCACCTCTTTTCCTGACATCCCGTTATCGAGTGGTATCTTGGAGTATTTGGCAAATTTCGACTTTAGTGTCAGGCTGATTATCCAGCTGAGTATCATGAATCCTATAAAGATCACCCATATATATAAACTGCCGCTTGTAAACATTCCGTGAGTGTACATTTCTTTTCCTCCTTTTAAATTTGATGCAAATATATTATCAAAATGCCTGCCATTTTACCCGGAGGTGTCAATTTTTGACATTTTGTCATTCACCGGATAAATAAACAGCTGCCGGCATTATCTTTGGCAGATGAATAGAATTTTCTCATTCTTTCTGGCGATACCGGTCCACTTCTACAGGCTTCTCATCGGACCATTGCTCCCGAAGGTATGCCGCCATGTCCCATCCTGCTCTGAGTATATGCTTGATGCCCTGAGGATCCACGGGCCGCTGACTGGGTTTCTCATGGGGACCGGCCGCATCCTGAGGTGTCGTCCCGGGGGCACTCACGGCTATGACCCGGTACCATTGTTCAGGTTCAGAAAATACAAACCGCTTTCACGTTTTCCGAGAAGCAACAGGCTGAAACGTTAAGAGGCGGAGAAGTGACCCCACGACCGGCACGACCGCAAGACTAAAAATTCAGCTCCTCCTTCAGCAGCCTGTACCCGGTACGGCTAACAGGTATCTTTTCTCCCCCGTTCAGGACAGCCACATAGTTGTCCTTGGTGTAAGGCTCCAGTTTCTTGATCTCGGCAACCTTCACGATATATGAACGGTGTATCCTCACGAAATCGTCTTTCGGGAGGTTATCCTCGTAATACTTCATCGTCTGCTGTTTCAGCGATTTGCCTTCAAGGTGGTAAATCATGACATAATCGTCCTCGGCCTGCACATACCTTATCTGTTCGACTGGTATAATGTTAATTGCATTGCCCTTACGTGTGACGACCCTGTTGAGAGGGACAGCAGATTCGGGCAGCTTCTCAATCAGCTGCCGGGCAGGCCTGACCTCCTCCCTGCCCCTGCCCAGCTTGTCGATCACCTTTTTCATCGCATTCCTGAGCCTCTCCTGCGGGAAAGGTTTCAACAGGTAATCGAGTGCGTTCATCTCGAAGGCCTTTAATGCAAACTGGTCGTAGGCGGTGGTGAAAATGACAGCCGGTTTTTCCGTCATTACCTCTATCATCTCGAACCCGGTGAGGCGGGGCATCTGTATATCGAGAAAAATAAGGTCGGGTTTTAACTCTGTGATGGTTTTCAGCCCCGAGAAACCGTCCGCGCATTCGGCGATTATCTCAACATCCGGAAAATCTTTCAGATAATGCTTGAGGATATCTCTTGCCGGAGATTCATCCTCAACAATAATAGTTCTAATCTTGTCCATATTGCCCTGAAAGTTAAACAAACATAAATGGATATTGCAGTTAAGGGTCAGATCGCTGCAATTTCAGGGCAATTTATAACAAATCGTGAAATTTTCAGGTATTAAAATCAGCAGGAATGAAAATTCTTACTGTAAATGAGTCCTCGCTCTTTTCTGTTTTGAGCAGGGCTTTGGTGCCATAAAGAAGCTCAAGGCGCCTGGTGACATTCGACAATCCCGTTCCGGTTCCCTTCGGAGGAGTTGCCTCGGGGTCGAACGTGTTGAATATGGAAATCTCGACAAATCCTTCCGAATACCGGACGGTTGTCCTGATGCTGACTTTCCTGGTGCTTTCGTAAACACCGTGCTTGATTGCATTTTCATATAGAGGCTGAAGAATCATTACCGGCAAAAGTGCATTCAGGCAGGCTGGATCAACCTGCTCGTCCACCGTGAGGCGGTCCCCGAACCTTACCATCTCGATGTCGAGATAAAGCCTTAGATTGTTCAGCTCGCTCTGCAGGGTGACCGGTTTTTCATCCTTTCTCGAAAGGGCATAGCGCATGAACTCTGAAAGCTTTATCACCATCGTTCTCGCCTTGTCGGGATCGGTAACCGTAAGGGAACTTACCGAGTTGAGGCTGTTGAAGAGGAAATGCGGGTTGATCTGAGATCTCAGCATTTTGAGCTCGGTCTCTTTAACAAGGCTCTCGAGCTTTGCTTCCTGGGCCTTCTTCTCTGCCAGCCTGAGCGTGCTCTCGATGAGATAATATGTAAGTATAACAAGTCCGTAGAGGAATCCTCCTGTGCCAACCCGGTAGGGGAAGGTCTTGTCCCAGTAATCGTCAAAGCCGGTGAAAGACGGCATTATCTGCGACGCAAGGTATTTTGTTACCAGGACCCATACAACAACACATATTGCACCGATAATCAGCAGGTTGGAAATAAGCACCGTGATCCTTGCGACCGACCGGTTGAAATAGCTGAGCGGGTACCACAGGGCAAGAGCAAGACCTGAATAGAACAGGAAGGAGATTATTATGTCGGGGATGAGTATCCTGGTGAAGCTGCCATAGGCGAAGTAAAAAAGGAATGACTGGCCAAGACCCAGAAGGATCCAGACCAGCCACCAGGCAATCAGCCTGACCCTGTTCTGTAAGACAGGATGTTTCATTTTTCAGCGATCAGTAACTCTTAACCTCTCCGCCACCGAAAACGACGGCACCTTTTATGATCAGCTGCTTGGAAGAATCAACAACCCTGCCGGGGGTAAGCTTGCGCGAATCGCCGAAGCCGCCTAGAACAGGTGTTACTTCAATCTTAACCCACCAGTCTTCAGGAACAATTATTGTCGCGCCTCCGAAAACGCAGGCCACTTCGAGTACACTCACACCCGGGGCCAGTTTCGATTTTGTAAGATCGATCTCACCCCCGCCGAACACCGCCGAAATCTTACCGCCCCTGAAATTATCGGAAATTATCTGCCTTTCGCCCCCGCTGAATACATATACATAATCAATGAAATCATCACCCGCCTGCTGGCTCACCCCTACGGTGTTCCATCCATGGCGCTTTGAAACGATGAAGATCACGCCTATTATTATGAATATCGATGGCCAGAACATATTGTACATGTGGAATGTCTCGCTGAAAATGATGGGTATCAGGAAGAATGCCCCTACTGCCATCACGATTATACCCGATGTTTTGCTCCCCCCCGAACCGATTGTTATAACAAGGCCTATTGTCACCAGCAGCATCGGCCAGCTGAAGATAATCCGGTCGATGAAACCCGGTAGTATCTCTGTATTCCGCAGCACCAGGAAAAGACCTGCAAGCACCAGCACAACACCTAATATTCCCCTGTTGCTGTGCGTCATCCTGTATTCATGTTTCTGTCGTCTCCACTCATCTTTCTGACGGCGACGCTCTTCTTTGTAGTTATCGTAGGTTTCCATATCTGTAAAATTAAATTTTTTTACTTACTTGATCTCTTTCGGATGCCTTTTAACGAGAGATGACACAATAAATGCCACTCCCAGGACAATAATTACGCCCGGCCAGTACAACGTCCTTACATATTGGGGCACGTCGTAAGAATAAAACTGGTCAAGCAGGAACCAGAAGCCACCAGCTATCATGAGGACACCGCCGGTGAAATGAAGGTTTACCAGTAGCAGAACTCCTATAAAGATCAGTACTGTCTGCCACGTAAAGTATCTCGCAGGGCTTCCCAGGTGCAATACGTCAGTGGTAGCCGCGAGAAGCGCAAGGCCCAGTACTATGAAGAAGAGGCCTATGCTGATTTTTGGATGTGGTTCCCTGTGTGCCATATTCTGAATTATTAAACCTGTGACAAAAATATATTTGTAATGCATACCATTGTTACTGCTTTTCGGTGAACAGCGGTAAAATACCGGTAAATGGTCTTTTAAACCTGATCCGTGTTACTTTTTTGTTGATAATTTTTTTAATTGGCGAAGGATTTATATTTTTGCAGTCCAAAATTTAAAGAGATGTCCGGATTGTTTGTTATACCGTTAAGCGGTTTAAAGGAAGAACGGCACACCTTTGATTTTGAAATTGGGAATTCGTTCTTTGGACTGTTTGAAGGATCGGAGATAACTGAAGGTAAACTTGCAGCCGTTGTCGAACTCGACAAGCACTCTACACATCTTGATCTCAGGATTAATATACAGGGTGTTGTCAGCATCAGCTGCGACAGGTGCCTCGAAATCTTCTCCCAGCCTGTTGAATGCTCTAACAGGCTTCTGGTAAAGACCGGCGGAAAATGGGATGATGATGATCCGGAAATGCTGACCATGCCTGCCGACTCCTATGAGCTCGACATGGCACAGTATTTTTACGAGTATATCCACCTGGCCCTGCCTCTTCAGAGGGTGCATCCCCCGGATGAGCATGGGCAGAGCACTTGCAACCCTGAGATGATCAGGAAGCTTAATGAACATTCTTCTTCAGGTGAGACCGATCCGAGATGGGACGAACTGAAAAAACTGATGAATAATAATTAAATAGAACAAACATGGCACATCCTAAGCATAAACATTCCAAGACCAGAAGGGATAAGCGCCGTACTCATTACAAAGCAACAGCGCCTACCACAGCTTCATGTTCAAACTGCGGATCACCCGTTCAGTATCACAGGGTTTGTCCGGAATGCGGTTATTACAGAGGAAAACCTGCTGTTGAAAAGAAAGTCAGCGCGTAGTTTCTGAATTCTATAATCACTCTTCACGAGATGAGAATAGGACTTGATATTATGGGCGGCGATTTTGCTCCCGATGCTGTCATCGAAGGAGCCATTGATTCCCTGGCCCATTTATCAAAAGATGAAAAGCTGGTGCTTATCGGGAACGAACCCCTGATAGTCTCAAAGCTTACCGGTATGTCGGTCGATCCTGCCCGTTTTGAGATCGTTGGCACGAGCCAGGTGATCGAGATGGGCGATCACCCCGCAAAAGCTTTCTCACAGAAGAAAAACTCCAGCATAGCTGTCGGGTACGGCCTCCTGAAGAACGGTCTTATTGACGGGTTCTGCAGTGCAGGCAATACCGGCGCCATGCTTGTCGGTGCAAGCTACACCGTGAATGTTATCCCCGGGGTGATCCGCCCGGCCCTCGCGACTCTCATCCCTTCGGTGACCGGAAAATCTTCGGTGATTCTCGATGTCGGGCTGAACCCCGATACCAAATCGGATGTCCTGCTTCAGTATGCCATTCTCGGAAGGATATTCGCGCAGGACGTTCTCGAGATCACAAACCCCACTGTGGGCCTTCTCAATATCGGCGAGGAGGAAACCAAGGGTACCCCTGCAATCAAAAGTGCCTATGAGCTCATGAAGGAGAACCAGGGACTGAATTTCATTGGAAATATTGAAGGGAACCACCTTTACTCCGACCGGATGCCCGACGTGATAGTTTGCGATGGTTTTGTAGGAAACATAGTACTCAAGCAGACCGAAGCTTTTCATCATGTCACAAAAATGAAAAACCTTACCGATCCGTTCTTCGACCAGATCGACTTCGAAAACATAGGCGGGACACCTGTTATCGGCCTCAATGCCAATGTGGTGGTCGGCCATGGTATTTCGAAACGTAAAGCCATTATGAATATGGTTCTCCAGACCAGGGCAGTGGTACATGCCGACCTGGCCCAAAGGATCAAAGAAGCAATCTGACTATGGGAAAAATAAGGGCCGCGATCACAGGCATAAATTCATGGGTACCGGAATACAGGCTTACAAACCATGAACTCTCAACGCTGGTCGACACCTCCGACGAATGGATAATGCAGAGGGTGGGAATAAAGGAGAGAAGGATACTCAAAGGCGAGGGACTTGGCTCCTCCGACCTGGGCGATAAGGCAGTTATCGGGCTCCTTGAAAAAACAGGAACATCACCCGACGAAATTGATCTTGTTATCTGCACCACGGTAACCCCGGACATGGCTTTCCCGGCAACAGCCAACATTATAAGCGACAAGGCAGGGATTAAAAATGCATTCAGCTTCGACCTTAATGCTGCCTGTTCAGGTTTTCTTTTCGCACTTCAGACTGGAGCTGTCTTCGTGGAATCGGGAAGATACAGGAAAGTTATAGTGGTTGGTGCCGACAAGATGTCGGCTATTACCGACTACACCGACCGTACCACATGCCCGCTTTTCGGTGATGCCGCAGCTGCCGTACTTCTCGAACCCACCACCGGGGAATTTGGTGTGATGGATCACATCTTTCATACCGACGGATCGGGGAGAAAATACCTCCACATGAAAGCCGGAGGATCAGTCAGACCTGCATCACACGAAACAGTTGATGCACGTGAACATTTCATTTACCAGGAGGGCCAATCGGTCTTTAAATTTGCAGTCACAAACATGGCGGATGTGGCCGCTGCCATGATGGAGAAAAACAACCTTACAGCCAACGATGTTGCCTGGCTCGTGCCTCACCAGGCCAACCTGAGAATCATCGACGCAACAGGAAGAAGGATGGGCCTTTCACCCGAAAAGGTAATGATCAATATTGAAAAATACGGAAACACCACAACGGCAACAATCCCTCTCGTTCTCTCCGAGTTCGAACCCAGGCTGAAAAAGGGGGACAATATCATACTTGCCGCATTCGGAGGCGGTTTCACCTGGGGCTCGATATGGCTCAGATGGGCATACGACCCGAAGACCAGCTGATAATAAGCCTGTCTGCCTTTTTTAACTATCTTGCATTTTCTATGCAATAGTTTTTATATTTGTGTGTTAATTAAAAAGACAGTTTAACCCTCTAAGCCATGGCAAAGTACAACGAGACAGAAAATCCGACCATTAACCTGATAAGCAACGGTACAGATATTACCGGTGATATTAAATCAAACGGCGATATAAGGATTGACGGCACTCTTACCGGAAACCTTGTAACAAAGGGAAAAGTTGTGATAGGACCCACGGGAAGGATCAAGGGGGAAGTAGTTTGTAAAAATTCGGAAGTGTCGGGTGTGGTTGAAGGGAAAATCAGCGTTGGCCAGCTTCTTAACCTTAAAGCCTCATCAAAGATAACCGGCGACATTGCAACGGCACGCCTGGCAATTGAACCCGGTGCGAGGTTCACAGGAAACTGTAATATGAGCGATTCTGAAGATAATGGAGGATCAATCGGCCCCAAAGGACCTGAAAAGCCAGGAGAAAAAGCCGGAAAGTAACGGACTGAAAAATTTCGCCCATTACTCCGGCATCGGCATCCAGATGGGTGTGATAATCTTTATTACCGTATGGGGCGGTACAAAGCTCGACCATCTCCTGGTTCTCAAAACACCTGTTTTTACCATAATTCTATCGTTACTCGGCGTAGCTACCGCTATCTATACTGCAATCAAGGATTTTATCAGGTGATGAAGAGCAACCTCCGATACTTTGCACTTCTCCTCATCCTGATGCTCCTGCTGAATATCGGGGGCCTGTTTCTCCTGTCGGAGTTCAGCCCCGGATTCTCATATTCTGACCTCTTCTCAATTTCATTTGCCTTCATGGTAATCTCTGCAGCTGTACTCCTGATTTTTTTCCGGGGAACAGCCAGGAGCGAAAAGGAACGGGCAATGCATTCTTTAGTCGCGGTTTCCTCAAAATTCCTCGCTGAACTGGTTCTTGCGCTAATAGTGTTCCGGGTCGCTAAAAAAACAGGGCTCACATATGTTTTATTATTTTTTGTGCTATATTTATCGTTCTCATTGTTTTCAGTAGGAGTGATCCTGAAAACATTGAAAAAGAAAACATTATAAAGAACCTGAAGGTTTGAAAAAGATAAAGTGGTATGGAATTTTCCTGCTGATCGCGCTTATCGCGTCGGTAAAACCCCTGACCGGGCAGGAGGAAAATTCCCCGGCAAAGAAAGAAGGCGGAACTGCTGCTTCAAAGGGGGAGGAATTTATTCCCGGTGATTTTATTATCGAGCATGTTTCCGATTCGCACGAATGGCATCTTTTCACAAAAAAGGACGGGGAACAGGTTGCAATTTACCTCCCCGTGATTCTTTACAGCAAGGAAAAAGGACTTTTGTTTTTTTCATCAAAAAAACTGGCCGAGGGGAAAATCTTTAAAGGCTTTAAGGTGATCGGAGAAGGCGACCTTAAAGGGAAAATTGCAACCGTTGCCGATGACGGTACGGTTAATGAAAAAAACCTTCCTCTCGATTTCTCAATAACAAAGGCAATTGTCGGTATGCTGGCCGCGGTAATAATAGGGCTGGTCGTTTTTATTTCAATGGCCCGGTCGTATAAAAAAACCGGCATCAGCGCGCCGAAAGGAATGCAGGGTCTCCTTGAACCTGTTATTCTTTTCGTCCGCGACGATATTGCTGCCGAAAACATAGGCAGGCACAAGTATGAAAAATACATGCCGTATCTTCTGACTGTATTCTTCTTCATTCTTATCAATAACCTGATGGGGCTCATCCCATTTCCACCACCTTTCGGCGCAAGCGTTACAGGCAATGTCAACGTGACATTTGTGCTCGCACTGTGCACATTCCTGATAGTTCAGTTCAGCGGGAACAGGGCTTACTGGAAACATGTATTCGCCACACCCGGTGTGCCTTTCTGGCTTCTGCCGATTATGATCATTGTTGAGATAATAGGATTATTCTCCAAACCCTTTGCACTGATGATCCGACTCTTTGCCAATATCACGGCAGGGCACATCATAGTTCTCAGTCTTGTATGCCTGATCTTTATTTTTAAATCGATCGCGGTGGCGCCGGTGTCGATGGTGTTCGTAATTTTCATGGACTGCATCGAACTGCTGGTGGCATTCCTGCAGGCATATATTTTCACCCTTCTGTCATCGCTCTTCATTGGGATGGCGATGCCTGAAGAACATCACTAGGCTTTTATGTTAAACCAAATACAAACAAAATGACAGGAGCAACATTTGCAGCAATAGGAGCAGGACTCGCAGTAATAGGCGCGGGCCTTGGTATCGGTCGCATCGGCGGCTCGGCAATGGAAGCCATTGCAAGACAGCCGGAGGCTACCAACAAGATCCAGCTTGCCATGATTATCGCAGCAGCTCTTATTGAAGGTGCCGCACTATTCGCCATAGTTGTGGCAATGATAACAAAGTAAGGAAACCGGGGTGTACGCAGCGGTTGGCTGCGACACCTCATTTTTAAAGAAAACAAAAAAAGCTTAATATGATTCTGGCAAACAGTCTGGCATCACCGGCAATCGGAACAGTCTTCTGGACGACTCTTATCTTCCTGATGTTCCTGTTCCTGCTTACAAAATTCGCCTGGAAGCCCATACTCACAGCGGTCAAGGCAAGGGAGGAGATTATTAAAACCTCTCTCGAGTCGGCCGAGAAGGCCCGCGAGGATATGAAACGTCTCCAGGCCGACAATGAGGCTATTCTTAAAAAGGCAAGGGAAGAGCGCGAAAACATCCTGAAAGATGCAAGGGACATACGCGACAAGATGATAAATGAAGCGAAAGGCAAGGCTGCCGAAGAGGGCGAAAAACTGATAGAAAAAGCCCGGGAATCGATAGAAAGGGAGAAGAACAAGGCTCTTTCGGAGATACACGAGCAGGTTGCCTACCTGTCGGTGGAGATAGCGTCGAAGCTCATCGGTGAAAAACTGAAGGAGACCGAGCAGCAGGGCAAGCTGATTGAAAATTATCTCAAGGATCTCGAACAGAATAAAAACTAGCAGGGTACCAAACGATGAATGACAGCAAAATATCGGTCAGGTATTCAAGGGCCCTGTTCGAGTCGGCTACCGAAAAGAAACAGCTCGACAAGGTCTACGACGACATGGTCTTCATAGCCGGTCTTTGCAAAATCGATGAGGTCAGGGAAGTTCTTGAAAGCCCGATAATAGTGCCTTCTAAGAAAAAGAACATTCTTTTCAGCGTTCTGGAAAAAAACGTTCAGCCCCTTACACTTTCACTCGTCGATCTGCTTATAAAGAACGGAAGGGAGGATTACCTTCCTGCCGTGGCCAGGGTATTCAGGGATGAGACACTGAAGTTCAAAGGAGTAACGGAAGCCAGCCTTGTTACCGCGGTGCCTGTAAGCAATTCTGTCAGGAAACAGATCAGCACGATGATTGAGTCGGTCTTTAAGACAAAAGCCGAGCTGAAAGAGAGTACCGACACCGGTATTATCGGCGGATTTGTACTAAGGATAAATGATAACTATATCGACGCGAGCGTTAGGACAAAGCTTCGCCGCGTGCGTAAAGGCCTCTCCGTAAGGGCGGCAGGTAACGAATAATAAAAGCAAAGAATTTATATGGCAAGTATTAAACCAGCAGAAGTCTCAAAGATCCTCAAGCAGCAGCTTGAAGGTGTGCAGACCGGCGTGCAGCTGGAAGAGGTTGGAACAGTACTCCAGGTGGGCGATGGTATTGCGCGAATCTACGGACTTTCAAACGCACAGTCGAACGAGCTGATAGAATTTGAAAATGGAATTGAGGCTATAGTACTCAACCTTGAGGAGGATAACATCGGGGCGGTATTGTTGGGCCCGACGGAGGAGATCAAGGAGGGCGATATAGTAAAACGCACGGGCCGTATCGCTTCCATCATGGCAGGCGAAGGTCTGCTCGGAAGGGTAATCGGTCCGACAGGCCAGCCGGTCGACGGCAAGGGCCCGGTCACGGGACAGCTGTACGAAATGCCTTTCGAGAGGAAAGCCCCGGGGGTAATCTTCCGTCAGCCTGTTAAACAGCCGCTTCAGACCGGCATAAAGCCCATCGACGCGATGATCCCCATCGGCAGGGGCCAGAGGGAGCTGATTATCGGCGACCGCCAGACAGGCAAGACTGCAATTGCCATAGATACCATAATTAACCAGCGCGGAAATTTTGAAAAAGGCAAGCCGGTTTACTGCATTTATGTTGCGATCGGGCAGAAAGGATCGACAGTTGCTAACATTGCATCGATTCTCGAGGCACACGGCGCACTTCAGTACACTGTTATTGTCGTTGCCACCGCCTCCGACCCAGCAGCTTCACAGTTCTATGCACCGTTTGCAGGAGCCGCGATAGGCGAATTCTTCCGCGACACGGGCCGCGATGCTCTTATCATTTACGACGACCTCTCAAAACAGGCCGTATCTTACAGGGAAGTCTCACTGCTTCTCCGTCGCCCCCCGGGACGTGAAGCATATCCCGGCGACGTTTTCTATCTCCACTCAAGGCTTCTTGAAAGAGCCGCCAAGGTGATAGAATCGGATGAGGTGGCAAGGCAGATGAACGACCTTCCCGAATCAATCAGGCCCCTGGTAAAAGGAGGAGGGTCGCTGACAGCGCTTCCCATTATTGAAACACAGGCCGGTGACGTTTCAGCATATATTCCGACCAACGTAATTTCAATCACCGACGGCCAGATATTCCTCGAGTCAAACCTTTTCAATGCAGGCGTAAGACCCGCGATAAACGTAGGTATCTCGGTTTCGAGGGTAGGGGGTAATGCCCAAATCAAATCGATGAAGAAGATAGCCGGTACGCTGAAAGTTGACCAGGCACAGTACAGGGAGCTGGAGGCATTTGCCAAGTTCGGTTCCGACCTCGATGCAACCACCCTTTCTATCCTCGACAAGGGATCAAAGAACGTGGAGATCCTTAAGCAGGGACAGTATTCCCCGGTGCCGGTTGAGAAGCAGATTGCAATCATCTACTGCGGAACAAAGGGCCTGCTGAGGGATGTACCGCTTCACAGGGTTAAAGAATTTGAAAAAGACTTTATAGAGTATCTCGAGCTGAAACACAGGAATGTACTCGATTCACTGCGCGACGGCATTCTGAATGATGAAGTTACCGGGACCCTCGAAAAAGTTGCAGCAGAGATTACGCTTAAGTTCAAATAGAAGAAGAATTTAAATCTTGAATGGCGAACCTTAAATCAATAAGGACAAAGATCAGTTCTACCAAATCGACCAGGCAGATCACGTCGGCTATGAAAATGGTATCTGCGGCAAAGCTGAGAAAGGCCCAGGACCGCATTGTCAGGTTCAGACCGTATGCCGAGAAGCTGCATGAAATACTGGTAGGACTAACCAGCAGCCTTACAGATTCCGACGAGGAAAGCGTTTATGGAAGAATGTCTTCACCCGATAAGGTCCTGATCGTGATGATCACTTCAAACAGGGGACTTTGCGGCGGCTTCAATGCCAATGTTATCAGGGAGACAAAGAGACAGGTTAACGAGGTTTATTTCGACCAGTACGGCAAGGGAAACCTGTGGTTCATGCCGGTTGGCAAAAAAGGGTATGATTTCCTGAGAAGGCAAAAGGTCAATATACTTGAAGAACACAACAATATCTTCAACCACCTTACCTTTGAAAATGTCTCGGTTATCGCTATGAGGATAATGGAGGCATTCGTCGAGAAGAAATTCGACAAGGTCGTTATAATCTACAACCAGTTCAGGAACGCTGCCCTGCAGAAGCTCACCTGCGAGAATTACCTTCCTGTCGAACCGGTAACGGACCAGAAGGCTGTTGCCCAGAATGTCGACTATATATACGAACCGGGCAAGGAGGAGATTGTGAAAGATCTTATACCTAAGTCGCTCAAGCTGCAGTTTTATAAGGCTGTTCTCGATTCTTTTGTCGCCGAGCATGGTGCCAGGATGACGGCTATGCATAAGGCAACCGATAACGCAACTCAGCTTATCCGCGATTATACACTCCAGTACAACAAGGCAAGACAGTCTGCAATCACAAACCAGATTCTTGAAGTTGTAAGCGGGGCAGAAGCCCTGAAGGGCTAATAAATTTGGAAGTAATTTTATCTTCTTGATTCACATATGTACAGCCAGGCCGAGCTAAAAGAATTGGTTGAAAAAGCTATTGCCAATCTTGCCATTTCAACAGAGGCCGAGAAACTGACGGCTCCGGTTAAATATATCCTGTCAATCGGCGGTAAGAGGCTCCGGCCTGTTCTCGCGCTGATGTCGTGCAACCTTTTCCGCGACAAGATCGATGAAGCTGTTCTGCCTGCAACGGGTCTGGAGGTATTTCACAACTTTACCCTTGTGCACGACGATATAATGGACCAGGCCCCTGTAAGGAGAAACCTGCCGACAGTGCACATCAGATGGAACCTGAACCAGGCAATATTGTCGGGCGATGTTATGGCGTTCATCGCTAACGAGTGCTTCCTTCAGACCCCCCCGGCTTCACTGGCCAGGGTATTCAAAGCCTACAACAGGGCAGCCGTCGATGTCTGCATCGGGCAGCAGCTTGATATGGATTTTGAAAAGGCAGCAGTTGTCGGTCATTCAGAGTATCTCAGGATGATAGAGATGAAAACCGCTTCACTGATCGCCGCTTCGGCAAAAGTTGGTGCGATAATCGGGGAAGCCCCGGAAAAAGATTGTGACCATATGTTTGAGTTTGGCCGTAACCTGGGCCTCGCTTTCCAGATACAGGACGATCTTCTTGACGTTTACGGGGATGCGGGGGTATTCGGGAAAGCTTCAGGCGGCGATATCGTCAGCAACAAAAAAACATTCCTCCTTCTGCGTGCCCTTGAGCTTTCAACAGGGAACACCAGAAAGGCACTTGAGGAGCAGATAACGGAAAAAAATCCTGATCCTGCTGCCAAGATAAGGAAAGTTACGGAGATTTATGATTCACTGAATATCAGGGAAATTGCCGAGCAGCTTGCCAACGAATATATTTCCGGATCCCTCGGGCACCTCGAAAAAGTCTCGGCCGACCCTGAAAGAAAAAAGGAGCTCACCTTGCTGGCAAACTCCCTTATCGGAAGGAATAAATAACTAGACAGGTTCCTTGCTGTGTTTGATGATGTAGGTAAGGTTCACCAGGACACCTGCATTCACCATAAACTGCCCGTATTTGCTAAAGACATATTTGGCCTCGACGAACCCGAGCATCTGCTTGGTTGCCTTGATATACGACCCGGCGCCAAGGTTTAAACCAAGCGCATTATCATGCTCTTTCCCGTTAAAAGTCTCTTTCCTGCTGGTGACCAGGATATCGGCGCCCGCAAGTCCGTAAAACTCGAACCTGTCGAGTGAGTTGAAGACATAATGCGCGTTCAGGTCAAACATCATCGCCGACACGGTCGATTTTATACTTGTGCTGGGGCCACTCTCCAGGGTGTAGACGTGGGGAATAAAGTAAGTGAGTGAAGGAGCAAGCTGGATCGAAAGCTTCATTTCATAGATACCGGTGATAAAAATACCAAGGAACGGGCTTTTGTTTGCGTCACTGTTTACCTTGTCGTAGTGATAACCCGTGGTATAGACCAGGCCGCCTCCAACTCTCATTTTTTCCTGAGCTTTTATTGATGTGGCAGTTGTAATCAGAATAATGATCAGAATAAGATACTTTTTCATAGGGGAGAGGTTTTATTTTTACAGAATAAAGTTACTAAATATGGCATTAACCGCACCAGCTATTTGACCGGAAGAATGATTTTGTTGATAAGAACCGGATATTTATTCGACAAAGATAAAAATCGGGCTCTGCACGGCTGGGAATGCAAATTTTATTAAATTTGTATCTTATCAAAAATTTTTAAATTACAGATAATTATGTCACTTAACACCGGAATAATCAGTCAGATAATCGGAGCTGTTGTTGACGTCACATTTGAGAGGCAGGGTTCCGAGATGCCTGAGATATACGATGCTCTGGAAATAAAGAGGGATGACGGTACCACGCTCGTTGTTGAATGCCAGCAGCATATCGGGGAAAATACCGTGCGTACCATCGCGATGGATTCGACGGATGGTCTTCGCCGCGGAATGCAGGTAGTTGCAACTGGTGCTCCCATAGTGATGCCTATCGGGGAACAGATCAAGGGAAGGCTGATGAATGTCACCGGTGAAGCTATAGATGGCATTGGCCCGCTCGACAAGAAGAACGGTTACAAGATCCACCGGATGCCTCCAAAGTATGAAGAGCTTACCACCGAAAAAGAGGTGCTCTTCACCGGAATTAAAGTCATAGACCTTATTGAACCTTACTCAAGGGGCGGAAAAATCGGGCTGTTTGGTGGTGCCGGTGTTGGCAAGACAGTAGTTATTCTCGAGCTGATAAATAACATCGCCAAGGCATATTCGGGCCTCTCGGTATTTGCCGGTGTGGGAGAAAGAACCAGGGAAGGGAACGACCTTCTGAGGGATATGCTCGAAGCCGGGGTTATCACTTACGGGAAAAGATTTCTCGAAAGCATGGAAAAAGGCGGATGGGACCTTTCAAAGGTTGACAGGGAAGCTCTAAAGGAATCCAAGCTCGCCCTCGTGTTCGGCCAGATGAACGAGCCCCCGGGTGCACGTGCGCGTGTTGCACTCTCCGGTCTTGCCGTTGCTGAACATTTCAGGGACGGGGATGGAAAATCGGGCGGAAGGGATATCCTCTTCTTCATGGATAACGTGTTCCGTTTTACGCAGGCCGGTTCCGAAGTTTCGGCTCTTCTCGGGAGGATGCCGTCGGCAGTGGGTTACCAGCCGACTCTTGCAACTGAAATGGGTATAATGCAGGAACGCATCACCTCCACAAGACACGGATCAATCACATCCGTTCAGGCAGTTTACGTACCGGCCGACGACCTTACCGACCCTGCCCCCGCCACAACTTTTGCCCACCTTGATGCAACAACCGTTCTGAGCCGTAAAATATCTGAACTGGGGATCTATCCTGCAGTTGACCCCCTCGATTCGACATCGAGGATACTTACACCAGATATTGTCGGTGCCGATCATTACAACTGTGCCCAGAAAGTGAAGGAAATACTCCAGCGTTACAACGAGCTCCAGGATATCATCGCGATACTGGGTATGGATGAGCTTTCTGAAGAGGATAAGCTTGTTGTGCACCGTGCCAGGAGGGTGCAGCGCTTCCTTTCACAGCCGTTCCATGTTGCCTCCCAGTTTACCGGCATCCCCGGCAAATGGGTATCGATAGAAGATACAATCAAGGGATTTAACATGATCATTGAAGGAAAGGTCGACCAGTATCCCGAAGCCGCATTTATGCTTGTCGGAACAATTGAAGATGCCATTGAAAAGGGCGAAAAGCTTCTCGCCCAGACCAGATAGAAGGATATGAAGATTGAGATAATCACTCCCGACCAGAAAGTCTTTGAAGGCGACATAAAGTCTGTCAGGGTACCGGGTCAGAAAGGATCTTTCCAGGTGCTGAAGGATCACGCCCCCATTGTCTCGACTCTCGATAACGGACCCGTTATCATTGTCGATATGGAGGGCAAAGAGACCAGATTCAACATTTCGGGAGGTGTGGTCGAAGTCAAGACGAACAGGATCATCCTGCTGGCTGAATCGGTCGTTACAAGCGCCTGAAATGAACCCCTCTGAATTCCGTAAATATGCCCATGAGCTTGTCGACTGGATGGCTTCATACATGGAGCATGTCGGGTCATACCCGGTACGTTCACAGGTAAAACCCGGGGAGATCTCGGGCAGGCTGCCTGGTTCACCGCCTTTTGATCCGGAATCGTTTGAGTCGTTCTTCAGCGACTTTGAAAAGATAATAATGCCCGGTATCACACACTGGCAGAGCCCTAATTTTTTCGCCTATTTCCCTGCTAATTCCAGCCCCCCGTCTGTCCTCGCTGAAATGCTGACCGCAACCCTTGCATCGCAGTGCATGATATGGGAGACCTCGCCGGCCGCAGCCGAGCTCGAAGAAGTGGTTATGAACTGGCTCCGCGATGCAACCGGACTTCCGGCTTCTTTTGAGGGTGTTATCCAGGACACCGCCTCAACTGCTACCCTGGCTGCGATACTGACTGCCCGTGAAAAGAAAACAGGCTTCGGGTCGAACGAGTCGGGCATGTACGACGGACCCGTACTGAGGATATATTGCTCGGAACAGACTCATTCCTCGGTCGAGAAGGCGATAAAGATTGCCGGACTTGGCCGTAAAAACCTGGTTAAAATCAGGGTTAACGATGACTATTCAATGGACCCCGTGGCACTTGAAGAAGCAGTGAAAGCTGATGCGGACTCGGGGTTTGTCCCATGCTGTGCCGTTGCAACCCTGGGTACAACGGGTACTACCGCAATCGATCCGCTGAGAAGGATTGGTGAAATCTGTTCCAGGCATGGCATATGGCTCCACGTTGATGCCGCCCTGGGTGGTACGGCGCTCCTTCTCCCGGAGATGCGCTGGATGGCCGATGGGTGCGAATATGCCGACAGCATCGTCCTCAACCCTCATAAATGGATGTTTACGAATTTTGACTGCACGGCTTACTTTGTGAAAGATGCGGCAACTCTTATCCGTACATTTGAGATCCTTCCCGAATACCTCCGCACAAGGACACGCGGCCAGGTTAACGACTACCGCGACTGGGGTGTTCCCCTCGGGAGAAGATTCAGGGCACTAAAGCTCTGGTGCGTGATCAGGATGTACGGCATTAAAGGATTGCAGGAAAAGATCAGGCTGCACCTCCGGCTGGCATCCTGGCTGGCGGAACAGGTCAATTCTGAAAAGGACTTTGAGCTTCTTGCACCTGTACCGCTCAATACGGTATGCTTCAGGTACATCAGGCCCGGAGAACAGGAGGAGGCTCTTGACGGGCTTAACGAAAAGCTGAATCATGCGCTTAACGATTCGGGGAAGATCTACCTGAGCCATACCAGGCTGCAAGGGAAGTACACGCTGCGCATGGTAACGGCTCAGACCAACGTCACAGCTGAACATGTAAAAAAAGCCTGGGAGCTCATTAAGAATACTGCAAGGAGCCTGTAACAAGGTGGCTATAACCTCGATTTCCCGATTTCCATCCCGAAGATATTGATGTTGAATACAGCCTGCAGGACAGGTGATGAGGTGTTATTCAGCCAGGCAGCCTGTATTCCCCCCGACATGAGCAGCGGGAGGCGGAACATGTAAAAATCGGCAATGAGCTGACCGCCGTATGAATAAAAATTTTCGCTTCCCTTTACATAGTTGTTACCGCTCCCAAGAAGATGGTAGTTCCCCCTTCCTGTTGCGTAATCGCAGAACAACGTTCCCCTGATGCGTTTCAGATAGACAAGCGGTGGAACGCTGATGTCGGGATAAACGACAGGAAAAACATAATCCGCGGAACCGAGCCTATAGTTTATTGAAACAATGTCATTATATCCCCTGGGGAGGTCAGCAATATTGTACAGAACCAGCTTTCGCGGATCCTGGTAATCGGATTGATATCTTAATCTCAGTCCATGATTACGGGCAACCCCCGGGAAATAAAACTCTGTCTTCAGCGACGTCAGCGGACCGTAGATGCTCTTGTCGAAGGGGTAATAAACGTAAGTAAAATCAATGACCTGCGCCCACCTCGGGTAAATGTCGCGGAGTGCCGGTACACCGTAATTCGAGAAAAACAGCCTGGTCTTCACCTGCAGCTGGCCCGGGTCGTAGAGGCCGGATTCCTTAATGTAGATGTAGTCGTTCCTGTATCCTGCCGAGAGGGAACTCCAGAAAAACTGCGAGAAATATCCGGTTGAGAAAGAGAGCGGAAGCGAAACCGAATTGGTAAAGCTCATTTTCGGGCTCACACTTAAAGGATCCCCCACTGAGTTTCCCAGTTTATAGATCAGGGGTCTGGCGCCATAGTCAATACTGGATTCAAAAACCGGGATCCGGCCTTTCCAGGTGAATTTGTAATGCAGGTTATTTCTTCCCTGGGTATATTCATATCCCAGCGATGTGATTACCGTGCTGAGCGTATTTTGTGAAAGAAGTGTCAGTCCGGGGCTCGCGCTGAAGCTTGCCGTCTTCAGCTGATCAATATCGGTATAGAAGGGTAACCATGAATGAAGCCTGAAAGGATGCTGCCATTTTCTGTAAGGCTCAGGTTTATATATTTCCCCGGCTCGCGTAACGGGTTTGTATTTAATGCTGTCGAACCCGTTAATAATGAATGATTCCCTGCTTATCGCCACCGGGCGGCCGGTAATCTCTTTCTGGCTGAGGGAGCATATCCTTGAACCCAGGAAAGTGTAGTCCGAAAAGTACATTTTATCACCGGTGAACAGAGGATCATTTGCACCGAACCTCGAATTTGTCACCATCCTCGTTTCTCCTCCCGGAAGGCGCACGAAAATATTATCGGTACCCGATTCGCTGGTAACATAATAAAGTGTGTCACCCATCATCATCGAAGACTGAAGGTCATTCCTCGCCGGCTGCAGCAGCCTCTTCCATTCTCCTGTTTTTTCATTCCACGATAGTATCCCCTCACCCTCCGCACCGAGGGAGATAAAGGTCAGAAAATTCCCGTCTTCCGACCATTCCGGCCGCTGAAGGTATTCATTTCCCGGCACCTCCGCGGAGGTTAATATATTTCCCCCGGACGCATCAATTATCAGCAGCCTGTTTTTGTTGCTCACGCTGTTTTCACAAGCGGCGACAAGCTTTCCATCGGGAGATATTGCCGCTGCCATGTATCTTTTGTTGCGGCTCAGCCTGGTAACCGAGTGTGTTTTGATATTATATACAATTATGTCGGAGTACGTCCGGTTTTCCCACCTGGGATCGGGTCGCTGTTCGACCCACACTATTTTGCCTCTGGCGCCGGAGAGGAAATATGGCCATACCATTCCCGGTGTGAATATCCTTGTTTCTCCTGAGAGCTGGGGCCGGAGAAGCACGATTACCGGCGGACCGGAGAGCGATGTTTTGATGACGGCCAGGCTGTCTTTCCCGATTGCCACAGGGGAGTGATAATTACTGTAATCCTTGCCTCCCGCTTTATTCACGGGGTTGTAAGTATCAGGCTTGATCCTTTCTGATTCGTCATTCCATACCTTCACGAGCGAGTTGAAGGTCCGGGTGTATAAGCCCGATTGTGTATAGCCGGTGTTTTTCTTCAGGCTGATACCTGCAGGGTTAAGCGTGAAAGGGTAGCCCGAAGTGAAACTGAAGGCGTTGTTCCAGATACCGTGACCGTATTTTAGCGACGACCAGGCCACAATCTGGTACCCCGACTGGTAATAATCCGGAGTATAGTTCCTGAAGGAACCAAGCATCATTTTATCGTAACTGTACAGCTTGTTCCCCGAAAGTACTATTGCTTTCAGGTCCTTCTGGAAGGCGGCTGTCCTTCCTCTCCCCGAAGGTGTGAGCAATGATTCGGCAAGAACCGCATCACCTTCAATGAACCATAACGGGAAAAACAGAACCGAAGCACCCGTTACCTGTTCCCCCCCTGCATACGACAAAATCTTAAGGGATCTCTGCCGTAGCGAGTATAACTGCATCACATGCGTGAGCTCGTGCTGTGTAAGCTGCTCCACCGGATCGAGGGGTATTGTATTCTGTTCAGGTGTGGGGAACATTTCAATTCTCCTCGGGGCCCAAGCGACATAACCGTTCGAGAATGTAGTGTAGGAATGAATAACTATGGGCATTCTTACGCTGAAACCCGGGTAGAGAACCTGCAGCCTGTCGAGTGACCTGTCGAGCGATCCTGCATACTTCATGGCTTCTTCAGAGTAGCTTTGCGGGTAGATGAGGGTGAACCTGCGGGTCCTGATCTGCAGCCATTTCAGACCTGCCGGATCGGTCCCGGTATCGAAATACTGCGACCTCGACTGGAGGGAAAATGTCAGCAGGATAATGAATATCAGCAGGTCACGAAATCTCATACGAATTATGGTTTTTCAAAAATAGCAAAAAACACGACCCTCACCCATCATAAGTCATAACGTTTTAAGTGAGCTCCGGGTATAATGTATCGTTGATAAATCCGTTATTTTGTCATCTGTTCGAAAAATTAAGTATTTTCGTCAGCTGATCTTCAGCTTAAGGGTCAGACAAATAATTATCGGATTATGATGAAAAAATACAGGCTGATCAACAACATCACCGGATGGGGTGTATTTATTTTTGCCGCAATAATATATCTCTCGACCATTGAGCCCACGGGCAGCCTGTGGGATTGCGGCGAGTTCATTGCCGTGAGTCAGAAACTTGAAGTCGGCCATCCCCCGGGAAACCAGGTTTTTATGCTTATGGCCAATTTTTTCACCCATCTCGCCTTCGGGAACCCGGTAAAAGTAGCACCGATGGTCAATTCAATGTCGGCGCTGGCAAGCGCATTTGCCATCCTTTTCCTGTTCTGGACGATCACCCATCTTTCGAGAAAAATTTTCCTGAAGAAGGAAGAAGATTTTACTACTGGCAGGCTGATTGCGGTCATGGCCGCGGGGGTGGTCGGTTCAGTGGCCTATGCATTTTCCGATTCATTCTGGTTTTCCGCGGTGGAGGGAGAAGTGTATGCAAGCTCATCCTTCTTTACTGCCCTTGTGGTATGGGCCATGCTGAAATGGGAAGATGCATCTGATGAAAAATACGGTGACAGGTGGATCGTTCTAATAGCCCTTCTTACAGGTATATCTATCGGCGTTCACCTTCTGAACCTGCTGACGATCCCGGCCCTTACCCTGGTTTATTATTTTAAAAAATATGAGTTCTCCTGGAAAGGGTTCATCTATACGACGATTATTTCTTTTATTCTCCTCGGACTGATACTTTTCGGGCTTATACCGGGGGTCTTCAGGATTGCCAACTCGCTTGATATTTTCTTCGTGAACTCGGTTGGCTTACCTATCAACAGCGGCCTGATGTTCCTGGTTATACTGTTAATGATTTTCTTCGTTCTTGCCATAAGATCGACACTTGCCTCATCGGGTAATAAAAAGACTGCCATGCTTGCTGGCATGGCTTTTCTCCTGTCGGGCATCTGGGTCGTATCTGACAGCGCGATGCTTAATATCATCACACTTATTGCCGTAGCATCGTTCACGTGGTATATCACGGGTAAAAACAGGTACGTCCTGAACATTGCCCTTACCTCGGTTATGGCAATACTGATAGGCTATTCGGCGAATGCGGTTATCTTCATCAGGTCGAATGTCAACCCTCCGCTGAACGAGAACAAGCCTTCAAACCCCAACAACTATCTTTATTACATTAACAGGGAACAGTACGGGCAGACACCGCTGTTCAAGGGCCCTTATTTCAATGCTCCTCCACCGGAATACAAGGAAGGAAAGGCCAGGTACAGCGTCGTTGACGGGAAATATAAAGTCACCAGCCATGACATTGAAAGGGTGTATGATGATAGGTTCATGACACTTTTCCCAAGGATGTGGAGCGATCAGAACGAACACCAGCAGGGTTACCAGGCCTGGTCGAGGATGAAAGGTGTGCCGGTGCAGGTAACCGATCAGAATGACAGGAAGAAGATCATCCGCAAGCCCACCTTCGCGGAAAACCTGAGATTCTTCTTCAGGTACCAGGTCGATTTCATGTATTTCAGGTATTTCATGTGGAACTTCTCCGGCAGGCAAAATGATACGCAGGGTGAGGGCGGAGCATTCAACGGCAACTGGATCACAGGAATTAATATGCTTGATAAAAACAGGGTCGGTTCAACCGATTTGCCGGCGGAGATGAAAAACGATCCCTCAAGGAATACATATTACCTGCTTCCTTTCCTCCTGGGAATAATCGGCTTTTTCTGGCATCTGAACAGGGACACCAGGAACTGGTGGATAGTGATGCTTCTCTTCCTTATGACCGGAATTGCGATAATCTTCTACCTTAACCAGACACCAAACCAGCCGAGGGAAAGGGACTATGCCTATGCGGGTTCATTTTATTTCTTTGCCATCTGGCTCGGAACAGGAGTTCTTGCGTTCTTTGAACTTCTTTCGAAGGTTTTAAAAGAAAGAATTGCCGCTCCCCTGGCGGGAGTTATCTGTACCCTTGCTGTTCCGGTGATTATGGGAACGCAGAACTATCACGACCACGACCGTTCAGGACGTTACCTCGCAAGGGATGTAGCCTGCAATTACCTTAATTCTTGCGCACCGGATGCGATCCTCTTCACGAACGGCGATAACGACACCTTCCCTCTCTGGTATGCACAGGAGGTGGAAAACGTGAGAACGGATGTGAGGGTTTGCAATCTCATGCTTCTGAATACCGACTGGTACATCGACCAGATGAAGTATAAGAGCCATGAATCGGATCCCCTGCCAATGACGCTTCCTGCAAAAAAATACTACGACGGTGTCAACAACCAGGTCTTTATTGTGGAAAAGACCGATAAGCCTGTAGATATAAGTACAGTTGTCGACTTTGTGAACAGCGATAACCCGGCAACAAAATTCCAGATTTCATCAGACGAGATCCTGGATGTTATTCCCACAAGGACCATCCGTATCCCTGTCGATGCTGCAAAAGTTCTCGCGGCCGGTGTGGTCAGACCCGAAGACGCCGACAAGATTGTTCCATATATCGAGATAAAGCTCAAGGGAAGCTCAATCATGAAAAGCACCCTCATTGTTATGGATATACTTGCTCATAACGACTGGAAACGCCCGATCTACTTTGTTACAGGCTATCAATCCGACGCCATGGGACTGGAGGAATATTTCCAGCTTGAGGGTCTTGCTTACCGGCTTGTCCCGATAAAATCGCAAAACAAGAGCTGGCTCGAATATGGAAGGATCGATACCGACATCCTGTATAATAACATGATGAAGAAATTCCAGTGGAGGGGAGCATACGACAAGAAGGTCGATATTGACTACAATCATTCAAGGACCCTCCTGGTCGTGAAGGCAAGATATAACTACGCCAAGCTGGCCAATGCCCTTACTGCAGAAGGGAAGAATGAAAAGGCAAAAGAGGTTCTTGACTATTGCATGAATACATTCCCGGTCGACCATGTACCGTACGACATGTTCGTACCCGACGTGATCGATGCATACCTGAGGGCAGGCGATACGGAGAAGGGAATTCAGATGGCAAAAGATCTTGAGAAATTCTATTCTGAAAGGCTTGATTATTATCTGAGGCAGGACGAGAACCTCGTTGCATCGGCCGAGTACGAGGTAAGATCATCGCTTCAGTATATACAAAATACAGCCGTCGCGCTTAAGTCGGCAAAGCAGGACCAGCTATCGGACGACTTCAGCAAAAAGGTCGAAAGCTACTATACAAGGTACCTGAAGCTGATAAAGGCTGATGTGGGCAGGACAAATTAGTTGGGATGCGAGTAACGATACTGCTGCCTGAGGTATTTTTCCAGCAGGCAGTAGATCTTCTCGGGATAGACGGGCTTAAGGACATATTCGCTGCAGCCTGCGATAAGGGCCTCGTTTTTTGTCTGCTCTGAAAAATATGCAGTTACCATAATAACAGGCGTCTGCTTTTTCACCCTCCTGAAGAGCCGGGTGCATTCTATACCGTTTACGAAAGGAATCAGGAAGTCAATTATAAGGAGGTCGATCTTTTCAGATGAAGATTCGATATGATTCAGGAAATCCTTCCCGTTTGTAAAAATAGTTATTGCCGCGCCTGAGTTTAAAAGAAGGTTTTCGTAGTACCTGATAGAAGGAACATCATCCTCGACTATTATTATTTTCTTTCCCTGCAGTTCGGAATTGTTGAAACTTAAGCTCATTAACGCGTCAATAAAGTATATGTAAAATTAGTACAACTAAAAATCGGCTCAGGTCACCGGAACCGCAGTTATTAACATTTTTTCAACATGGCAAAACCGGCCCTCTTCCTGCTGATTTGCAATCTTGAATAAAAATTTGCAATTTCGTGATATCTAATACTGCTACCATGATCCGAAAAGTAAACCTGTTTAAGGCCATCGCCCTGGCGCTTGGAATCATAGTATCCGTGAATCTCGCGTACAGCCAGAACGGATTTGACAACCCGACCAGGGCATTGTACATCTTCGACCTTGCCAAGTATGTCGATTACGGAGCCGGTTTTAAAGATTCAGCAACCTTTAAGCTGGGAATGCTTATGGGTGACTATGACCTTATAAATGAACTGGCCAACCTGGCAAAGACCAGGACCAGGATACAGGACAAACCGGTTTCAGTATCGGGATATAAGAGGCTGGAGAGCCTTATACATACACAGGTGGTTTATGTTAACAAAAGTGCCGGGTTCGATCTCGACAAGGTAAAGGAGAAGATTGAAGGGAAGCATACGCTTCTTATTACTGAAGGATATGAATTCCGTGAATCGATGATCAACTTCATTGTTGTTAACGGCAAACCAAGGTTCGACATTAACGAAGAATACCTGAAACAAGAAGGGTTGTCAGTTCCCCAGACCCTGCTTTTCCAGGCCATCAAGACAAAGGAGGACTGGCAGAACCTTTTCGATGTGGCCAGCAAGCAGATCGAGGAACAGAAAGTCATAATAAGCCAGCAGCTGGCAGAGATCGATAAACAGAAGCAGGAGATCATAAAGCAGAAGGCTGTACTCGACAGTCTCGATAAACAGGTTGAAGCCAAGGAGAAGGCCCTTAACGAGAAGCAGAAAGTGCTGAATTACCAGGTGGCCCAGATTTCAAAACAGCAGGGCGAAATATCAGTTCAGAAGAAAACCATCCGGGCTCAGCAGGATGAGGTAAAGGTCCAGCAGGATACCCTTGCGGTTCAGAAATCAAAGATTGAGGGGCAGATTTCAAGGATAAACGATCAGCTTAAAAAAATTACCGACCAGGAAGGAAAAATAAAGATTCAGCTGGCAACCCTTGAGAAGCAGAAGATCATAATCTATTTCATAATCTTCGCACTAGTTCTTGCAAGCTTCCTGGCATACTATATCTACAGGGGGTATAAGATCAAGAAGGAGGCCAACATAAAGCTTGAGGAAAAGAACAGGACAATATCGGCACAGAAGGATGAGATAGAAAAGCAGAGGGATATTGCAGCGGCACAGCGCGATCAGATTGCCTACCAGAAAAAGCATATCACCGACAGTATCATGTATGCCAAGAGGATACAGACGGCGCTTATCCCCTCATTGGAGCTCTTCAGCGACAAGCTCGATCATTTTGTACTGTACAAGCCGCTGGCAATTGTGAGCGGTGACTTCTACTGGGTTGCCTCGAGAGATAATATCCAGGTGATCATCGCGGCCGACTGTACGGGTCACGGGGTTCCCGGGGCATTCATGAGCATGCTGGGGGTGACCATGCTTAACGAGATTGTAAACGAGAAGCAGATCACCATGCCCGACCAGATAATCAACAGCCTCAGGGAGGGTGTGATTAAATCCCTGAAGCAGGTGATGGATGAGGACACGGTAAAGGACGGGATGGATATTTCGGTTTGCACTGTCGATTTTTCACAGAATGTACTCTGGTGGGCAGGCGGAAACAATCCACTGTACCTTATAAGGAACGGCGAGCTCAACCATTACAGGCCCGATAAAATGCCTGTCGCGGTACATTACAGGATGCAGCCATTTACCCTGAATAAGATAGATCTTCAGAAAGGCGATGCCTTCTATATTTTCTCTGATGGTTACTGCGATCAGTTCGGCGGACCGAACGAAAAGAAATTCATGTCAGCCAAGCTGAAGGAAAAACTTGTTGAGATCCATCAGCAGCCAATGATAGAACAGGGAAAAATCCTTGACAGGATTTTTGAAGAGTGGAGGGGGGACCATCCCCAGGTTGACGACGTTACCCTGATCGGGGTACGGTATTAATGACACTCGACCTTTGTGGTGACGTTTCCGATGGTTACGTCGGGAGTCGCCTCTTTTGCGATCAGGTCAGTCCCGCAGTATTCGGTTTCCGTACCCTGAACCGTAAGATTACCGTTTTCGTACGAGTTGTTCGCGCACATCTTGCAGGTCTTGGAGCAGGCGTCAAACGAAATACTGGCTGCGATAAGGGCAACAGCGAAGAAAAATCCGTATAAAGTTTTCTTTTTCATAGGGCATTTATTTCAATTCAAATATACGAAATCTCTTTAATGGTATCATGAATTTTGACAGACGCATCCTTTAATGAGACGGCTGTATAACAAGTAACCGGCGAAGAACGGATTTTGTTCAGGAAAATTCAGACCGGGATTTGTGCATAAGGTCCCCTTCAACGGTTATCAAACCAGATGGAGGGGATGTTTTTTCATGCATTTTATATCCTTTCACACTGATTTTTCTTAAATTTCCTCAACGGCAATGCAGCATTCCTGCAAATTCACAGTCATTTGGTCAGGAATGAAAATTAAAAACATTAATAACTAATGTCATGGAAGAGTCAAGAATGAAAAAGCATGTTACCATAGTGGGGGCGTTGCAAATAGGCTTCAGTTCACTATGGCTGATACTGGCGGTTGTCCTCTACTTTATTTTCAACTTCGCAAGAGGCCAGGTCGGGGATGATGATACAGCTCTTAAGGTCCTCGGGTTCCTCAGCATTTCATTGCCGTTGTTCATAGGCCTCATCTCGGTTATCGGGATCGCCTCGGGGATTGCCCTCCTGTCTTATAGAAGCTGGGGCAGGATTCTGACGATAATCGTATCGGCCATAGGATGTTTCAACATACCAATAGGCACGCTTGTAGGAGTCTATTCAATCTGGGTTCTTATGCAGGATGATACTGTAAAGCTTTTCGAACATAAGGAACAATAAGATTTAAAGTTATAAATTTGAAGGTGTCTGAAAAGGCACCTTTTTTTGTTTTAACAAAGAACTCACCCCCCAGCCGCCTCTCTACTTTGCAGAGAGGGGGGTCGGGGGTGAGTTCATGAAATTTTAAATGATTTTTCAAAATGGCTGAAGACAACAAGATCATCTTTTCAATGTACAAGGTCAGCAAGACCTTCCCTCCCCACCGGCAGGTGATAAAAGATATCTCCCTTTCTTTTTTCCTTGGGGCGAAAATCGGTATTATCGGTCTGAACGGGTCGGGTAAATCAACCCTTCTCAGGATTATTGCAGGGCAGGAAAAGGAATACCAGGGAGAGGTCGTATTCAGCCCGGGGTATTCAGTCGGCCTGCTTCCCCAGGATCCGCTCCTCGACGATTCACGTACTGTAAGGGAAATTGTCGAGGAAGGGGTACAGGAGACGATGGATATCATAAAGGAATACGAGAAGATAAACAACAGCTTCGGAGAGCCCGAGATCTATGAAAACCCCGGCAGGATGCAGTCGCTCATGGACAGGCAGGCGGTTCTTCAGGAAAAGATCGACTATCACGACGGCTGGAACATAGAGCATAAGCTCGAAATGGCGATGGATGCCCTCAGGTGCCCCGATAGCAGTGCGAAGGTCAATATATTGTCAGGAGGCGAGCGGAGAAGGGTCGCGCTTTGCCGGCTTCTTCTCCAGGAACCCGATATACTGCTCCTCGATGAGCCTACAAACCATCTTGATGCCGAATCGGTCCAGTGGCTGGAAACCCACCTCAAGCAATACAAGGGAACTGTGATATGCATTACACACGACCGTTACTTCCTCGATAATGTTGCCGGGTGGATCCTCGAACTCGACAGGGGAGAAGGGATCCCGTGGAAAGGGAACTATTCATCCTGGCTCGAGCAAAAGGCAAAAAGGCTTGAAGCCGAGGAGAAGGGCAATGTTAAGCGCAGGAAGATTCTCGAGAGGGAGCTCGAATGGGTGAGGATGTCTCCAAGGGCCAGGCAAGCGAAATCGAAAGCAAGGCTCGGAGCTTATGAAAACCTTCTGAACCAGGATGTGAAACAGAAGGAAGAGAAGCTCGAGATATTTATCCCCAACGGACCCAGGCTGGGCGATAAGGTCATCAAAGCACAGAAGGTTGCGAAGTCGTTCGACGATAAATTACTGTTTGATGAGCTTGAATTCAGCCTGCCGCCAAACGGCATTGTCGGAGTAATTGGCCCGAACGGGGCCGGCAAAACAACACTCTTCAGGATGATAATGAACCAGGAGGCTCCTACCCGGGGGCGGTTTGAAATCGGTGATACGGTGTCGCTTGGCTATGTCGACCAGTCCCATGCCGACATAGATCCGGCAAAAACAGTATTTGAGGTCATTTCAGGCGGACAGCCCGATATCATGGTTGGCAACCGGCTAGTAAACGCGAGAGCCTATGTCGCAAGGTTCAACTTCACAGGCGCAGACCAGGAGAAAAAATGCGGCATTCTTTCCGGAGGTGAAAGAAACAGGCTCCACCTTGCTCTTACTCTCAAGTCGGGAGCAAACGTGCTGCTGCTCGACGAACCGACAAACGATATTGACGTCAATACCCTCCGGGCCCTCGAGGAAGGTCTTGAGAACTTTGCCGGCTGCGCGGTGATCATTTCCCATGACCGGTGGTTCCTCGACAGGGTCGCGACACATATCCTTGCTTTCGAGGGCGATTCAAAGGTCGTCTGGTTTGAAGGTACCTATTCCGATTACGAGGAGAATTACAGGAAACGGGTAAATAATGCAGCTCCTGTCAGGATAAAATACAGGAAACTCACGAAATAAATCAGTACCTTTATATAACTGTCGGAACGTAGATTTACTAACCCTTTTAAAAAACCAACAATGTCAATAGCTCGTTTTATAGCATGGATGCTGCTACTTTACGGCGCCGCCGGGTTCCTTGTCTTATATCTATACCGTCCAACGGGTAGCAACGACAGGGGGAGCAAGCCATTTCGTCTTCCCTTCTTCAGACCCATTCTCATAATCGGTCTTTTCAGCGTTATTACCATGAGCCTCATAGTTATGATCACTGCACAGGAAGTGGGTGTGGTTGTAACTCCAAGGGGTGTCAGGCCCGTTGCTCTCCATACCGGGTGGCATGTCGTCATGCCCTGGAACAATGTTTTCAGGATGGACAAGACCGTATGGGTCTATACCTGTGCCCAGTCTTCAAAAGAGGGGGCAAAGCCGAATGCAGATGCTGTCTGGGCTCCGACAAAGGACGGTATTAAAATGGGCTTTGATGTTTCGGTGTCGTGGAGGATCGACGCAGACCAGGCAAGCTGGATTTACAGTAACGTGAGCGAAAACGACGGTGGAGACGAAGGCAGGTACCTGTGGCTCGAGGAAAATGTGATCAGGCCCAAGCTGAAATCTGCCCTTGCCCTTACTGTTTCAAACTATACACCGATAGAGGTGTACAGCACAAAAAGGCAGGATATCCAGGACGAGGTAGCAAGGAGGATCAAGCAGGAGATCGGGGCATTCAGACTGATACTCGAGCAGGTCGACCTGAGGGAGGTTTACTACAACTCCGAATATGAAAAGGCAATCAACGACAAGAAGCTGGCCGAGCAGGAGGCATTGCGCCTTATCGAAGTGACAAAGCAGCAGGAGGAGCTCAAGAAACAGGAGGCAATCAAGAAAGATATCGCCATCCTGAAAGCCGAAGGCGAATCAAAAGCCTTGCAGATAAAAGGACAATCGATATCAAACAACCCGAAGATTATTGACCTTGAATGGATAAATAAATGGAACGGTCAGCTCCCGACCTACATGATGGGGAACGGCCAGGGTGTGATACTTAGCCTGCCCAACAAGCAGTAAGCCGGACCTCAGGTAAAATATTCCTTCACAAGATCACACACCTCCCCGCTGTGTGATCTTGTGTTTGTGACCAGGTCGGTATGCCTTGCTCGCGAGATCAGCGATACGATTTTCAGAGTATCATCGTGCCTGTGAAAAGTATCCTGCGATGTCGAAATAACCATAACAGGCACATTAATTTTTTTGGCCGCTTCACCCATCCGGTACCCCGACATGGCCAGGATTGTTTTTGCCATTTTGCGAGGATGTGCCGAATCAAGCGATCTGACACTGATATTATACATTTCCATATCTTTCTCCGTGTCGATAAGCGATCGCCTGAAATAAAGCTTTAAAAATGGCTTCACGACGGGATAGAGCGGGTAGAGATACTTTGCCAGGGGTATTCCGAACCAGGGAACCCTGAATTCCGTTACCGGCTGAACCAGCACCATCAGTGAAGGATAAACTTTCAGATCGGTCGAAAACATTTCAACTGACAGGGTGGCGGAATATGAATACGAAACAATGATGTAGTTTTTTTCCTTCAGACCGAGAGCTTCCGCCGCGAATGCAATGTCACCGGCCATTTCCCTCACTCCGAAAGCCGCTCCTCCCGGAAGCCTGCTCGATTCCTTCTCCCTTGTTTCGAGATAATATACTATGAAATCCTTTGTTAAAGCGCTTATTACTCCCGCGAACGATTCAATTACCGATGCCAGGCCCGGGATAAAAAGCACCGGCGGATAATGTGATGAAGAGACTGGTTTAAAGGAAACCACATTCAGATTGACACCGCCGGGCAGGGCTAAGTACTCCGCCCTTGCTTCAGTTCCGTCATAACAGTGCCGCCTGAACCTGGCTAATCTTGTCTCTTCGTTCTCCTTCACCCTTAATCGACGTTTATCAAATTTACCATTAGCAATACAAAAAACAATTCCTACCTTTAAATTTCTGCTCCCATATACGATTCTCTAAAGCCACCCTTTCCCTCCTGGTAGAAAGGGCTGGTGATAGGGCTTCAACTTAATTTGTAAGACGATGAAACTACTTAATCTTCCTGCCACACTTCTTCTGGTCTCTCTCTTCTCCGGGCCCCTCTTCTCCCAGTCTGTTGAGACAATTGTTCAGACCGGTCATTATGCACCTGTTACGGCAGCGTGCTACAGCCCCGACGGCCGCTTCATTGCCACGGGAAGCGACGACAAGACAGTCAAGCTCTGGCGAAGGTCCGACGGAAAGGAGATCCGCACTTTCCAGGGGAATACCTCCGGTATATCGATGGTTGAGATAAACAGGCAGGGAACAGATATTCTCTCTGTCAGCGACAATGGCACAATTACCGTCTGGGAGATAAGTACAGGAAAGCTGGTCAACCAGATCAGACAGGCGGATGACAGGTTCACATGTGCCTCGTTCCACCCGGGGGGTACAAAGATCATTGCCGGGACACGGAAGTCCGGCATCTCTCTCTGGGATATTGTCGATGGAACAAGGATCTCGGGTATCACACCTGTAAAGAAGGATCTTAACTACGAAAAGGGATTTGACTACCCCGAAGCTAAAAGCATAGCCTACAGTACCGATGGAAAATACATCATAGCCGGGGTGCAGGATTACACTGCCATCCTGTTCGATGCAACCACCGGGAAGGAAATAAGAAAATATAAGAATCAAAACTCCGAGTGTACCAGCTGCGCAGTGAATGCGGTATTATCGGCCGACAATAAGCTTGTGATCATAGGCAGCTCCGATTCCGTAAAGGTTTTTGAAGCGGAGACAGGTAAATTTTTAAAAGCTCTCTACGGGCAGGGTGGCGAAGCGGAGATGCTGTGCATAAGTGCCAATAACAGGTATCTCGCCGCCATGGAATACGGAGTCGCGGAACTTTGGGACCTTAATACCTGGACAAGGGTTCTCAGGAAGGGTGATTATTCCGACCGGAAGGTGATGTCGGTAGCATTGAGCCCCGACGGGAAAGAACTCGTTGCAGGAAATGAAAAAAGGACGGCCGATGTGATCGGAACCGGCAAAGGTGAAGTGATAATGACCCTGAAAGGATACCTGAACCAGGTTGATGAAAGGATACTTACCGATTCGTATATGTACTGGGCCGCGCTGGTGAACAAGGCACGGCTGAGCCCCGACGGCAGATATATTGCGGTTGGAAGAACAGGTAACAATGCCAAAATCCTGGACTTCAAAACGGGTAACGTCTTCAGGACACTGAGGGGCCATAAGAGCATGGTTATAAGCCTTGCCTTCAGTGCCGACAGCAGGTACCTTGCAACAGGCGGGATCGACGGAAGGGTTATAATATGGGATGTCGAGACCGGCAACGCGGTAAGGACCTTTACATTTCCCGACGAAAAGGAGGCAATCTTTTCCCTCGATTTCAGCAACGACGGGAAGATGCTTGCCGCAGCAATATGGGCCGGATATGTTATCATCTGGGACACCTCTACAGGTGAGAGGATAAGGGCAATCTCCCCTCACGATAAAAGAGGATGCTACCAGGTAAAATTCACACCGAATGGTCTCTATTTCGTATCTGCCGGGCTTGACATGAAGATGAAACTGATAGAGATCGATACCGGTGAGGAGGTCAGGACCTTCATCGGTCATGCCGATGAAACACTCATCAACTCGGTTAATTTCAATGCCGCGGGTGACAGGTTCATAACTGCCGGGCAGGACGGGTCCGTGAGGATATGGGATATTGCCTCCGGCCTCCAGGTGAAAAGACTAAAGGCCCATACCGGCGGAGCATCCTCCGCGACCTTCGATCCCACGGGGAAGTTCATTATTACCGGCGGGGAAGATTTCATGGTGAAGCTCTGGGATGCAAATTCCGGTGACCTTGTTTGCGGGTTCGAGGGTCATAAGGGAGGTGTGGGTGACGTGAATGTCACATCCGACCTCAGGTACCTGATTTCCGGCAGCCGCGACGGATCGATAAAGATCTGGGATGTGGCCTCGAAGAAAGAGGTGGTATCGGTTGTGTTTATCAACGACAACGACTGGTTCATCAGGAACCCTGAAGGCTATTTCGATGCCACCGAAGGTGCGTACGGTTCGATCTCCTTTGTGAGGGGGACGGAAATATTCAACATCGGGCAGTTCTTCAATGAATTCTACCGGCCCGGACTTTACAGGGAAGCCTTCGGGAATAATCCTGCATTCAGGCAGAACCTGATGCAGACGGTGGAAAAGTACCCGCCGCCAAAGGTTGAAATTGTCATGCCGGATGCCGGGGAACCTACCGATAACGCTTTTACGACATTCATGGTAAAGGTCACAAACAACGGTGGAGGGGTGAAGGAATTCAAGGTTATGCAGAATGGCAAGAGACAGGATGTCGATTATTCCGACCTGACAAAGATGTCGAAAGCGGGCCAGTACGCCATGAAAACATTCGATGTAAACCTGGTCCCGGGTAACAACGAGATAACCGTTTCGGCTTTCAGCGAAGGCGACATCGAGTCGGCCCCGGCAACAATCGACCTCGTGTACAAGGGTTTGCAAAAGTCATCCGACTGCTGGGTGCTCAGCATCGGTATAAATAACTATGAAAACGAATCCATGACCCTCACTTACGCGCGGCCGGATGCACAGGCCGTGGCGGAAACGATTAACAGGAAAGCCTCAAAGCTGTTCAATAAAATACATGTTTACACCCTCCTCGACAGAGATGCGACCAGGGCAAAAATACTTTCTACCCTCGATGAGATAAGCAAACAGATGAAAAAGGAGGATGTTTTCGTGTGGTTCTATGCAGGACACGGAAGCACCGTCGATAACGGCTTTTATTTTATAACCTCCGAGGTAACCGGGATGTACCAGCAGGATAAGCTGAAAGGGGCACTTTATGTGAAGGACCTGCAGGAAAAGTTCAGGGAACTTCCCGCTCTGAAGCAGGTCGTTTTCATCGATGCCTGCCATTCGGGAAGCTCGGTCGAGACTCTGGCCATGCGCGGAGGCGCCGAAGAAAAAGCACTTGCCCAGCTTTCGAGGAGCTCTGGCATCCACGTGATGGCTTCATCGGAAAGCCAGCAGCAGTCGGCCGAAATAAAAAGCCTTAACCATGGGGTCTTTACTTACGTGCTGCTCGAGGCTCTCAACGGCAAAGCCGACGGGGCACCGCTCGATCAGAAAGTGACCGTCTATGAGATAAAATCATATATCGATGACCAGGTACCCGAGATATCGTACAAGCTAATACGGCACAAACAGTTCCCCAGCACCTTCTCGATCGGGCACGATTTTCCGCTGGTGATGGAATAAACCGGTTGCCGGGAAGAGTTATTTTTATTAATATTGTCTACTGTCCGAAATTTTTCTTTATGACTCCTTTAAGAAACAAGAGGATATCAGCTTTTTTATTAAGTCCTTTCGTACTTGCACTCATTCCATCCGTTCTGGTCTTCATGGTTGTACCGTTCAGGAATGACAGGTATCTTCTTAATCTGGATTCAAGGAAGAATATCCCTGCCAACACCTATTACCAGTTCGACGATCTCGATAATGATGGTAATTCCGAGAAAATCATGGCCTTTGAAAGATCCAACTCTTCAGGCGTTACCATCTACAGGGATAATAATACATTAAACCAGTGGAACGTAAGAGGTTCACTGGACTTTGCACAAAAACGCACCCTCTATATAACAGCCGACTGTAACAACGATGGCAGGAAAGAGGTATATCTCTTTACATTAAACAATGATTCCTTGTTCCTGCATTGCATTGAGGATTTCAGCAATCCCGGCTTTAAATTCAGGAACAGGTTCATTGCAAGGATCGGGCACGGGATCAAAGCGGCCGACCCGGATATTTTACCCGCAATCCCCCAGGATCTGGACGGCGATGGAAGGAAGGAGCTTCTTTTTGGCATTTCAACCGGGTTTTCAAAATTTCCAAGAAAGGTTTATGCCTATTTTACATCCTCAGACTCACTTATCAGTTCACCTGAAGCCTCCATGTTTCTCCTGGGTATCCTGGAGTCAGATATTAACAGGGATGGCAAAATGGAAATTCTGCCGCACGGTTACGCTGCGGAAAATATAGAGCCCGGGGATGCAAAATACCACGATTACTCTGCATGGCTGACCGTGATGGATCAAAATATGAAATTCATGTTTGAGCCAATGGAGTTCAGGGGGAAGTTCTGTGCGGTCCAGCCCATGGTCCTGGTTTCGGACAAAGATACTATCACCGACCTGCTTTACTGTTCTCATGAACAAGACTCGACAACAGTTTTTTATACCTTTTCTCCCGACGGCAGGCTTAGTGGCAGGAAAGTTACAAATGTCGTGGCAGAAAGTGGATTCTTTACCTTCGACAGGAATAAAAGACCAGTTTATGTCCTGGAATCCAGTGAGAAAGGACTGACGCTTCTTGACCATAAAAAAAGGTTCTTAAGAAAAATCAACCTTACCGGGCCCGTATTTCGTAAGGTCTGTGATATTGACCAGGACGGGAAAGATGAGATATTCCTGGTTGCAACAGACATGGGAAAGGCAATGGTTTACCGGGAAGGTTTTGAACAACCTGCCGAATGTGAACTCAGGGGTGAGAATGCAGTGACCAAGATATTTTCCGTTTGCCATAAAAAGGGTGAGTTCCCTGTTATTTCCTTTCAGGACGGGCAGGACCTGTTCCTGATGACATACAGGCCAAATAACACCTATTTCCTGGGCTTCGGTGTCTATCCTGCAATTTACCTGGGTTTCCTTGTTTTTGTTCTCCTCGTGCAGTGGGTCCAGCGACGGATCATACTCAGAAGGCTTGAAACCGAGAAGCAGATCAACGGCCTCCAGTTGGCCCTGATCAGAAATCAGCTCGATCCGCACTTTGCTTTCAATGCAATTAATTCAGTGATATATTCTGTTCAGAACCTCGACAAGGAAAAAGCAATTGCCCAGCTTACATCTTTTGCACACCTGTACCGCGATCTTGTTCTCTCAGCCGGCAATTCGCGCAGATCGCTGGAGGATGAAATCAGATTCTGCAACGATTACCTCCTGATTGAAAGGATCAGGTACGGGAATGGATTTAATTACAGCATTAATGTTGAAAAAGATGTCGCAACAGAAATGCTTGTCCCTAAGCTTCTTATCCAGTCGTATGCCGAGAATGCCGTTAAGCATGGCTTACGGAACCTTAAATCAGGAGGAAAGCTGGATATTTCGGTTTCCAGGGAGCATGGTATTGTGTGGATAGTAATTGAGGATAATGGTGTCGGACGGCAGAATGCTTCTCTTGAAATGAGCGATTCAACGGGTAAAGGGCTAAGGGTGATGGATGAGCTCTTCTCGGTATATAATAAATTCTATGGCGACAGGATAAGCGCGGAAATCGAGGATCTGCACAATACGAAAGGCGACCCGTGCGGGACAAAGGTCATAATCAGGATAGAGCTGAAACATGAAAAACTGCAGCATTAAAGAGAAAACCGTAACGGCGGTGCTTGTTGATGATGAAGTCCATTGCCTTGAATCTCTGGGGCTCTTGCTTGAGAACGAGACGAGGATATCCATAACCGGAAAATTTTCCGGTTCCCAGGCAGCATATACGGCAATAATCTGCCGGAATCACGCCCTGCAGTTTGACCTTTAGAAGAGTTCTGTAAATATCTTTCAGGAGCTGTCTATATAGCTCATATTCAAGATTATTAAATTAGCGGAGCACTATTCAGGAAGTGATATAATTAAGTTTTTTTTTGATACGGGTAATTATATTCCAACTAAATGCACTGCTGATGCGTCTTTGTTTTGAAGAATGAACCAGGAAACCTTCGATATTAATCACAGGCTCATAGAAAAATGCCGGGAAGGAGACATGAAGGCCCAGTTCATGCTCTACAAAAACTATTCGAAGGCAATGTACAACATAGCAATAAGGATAACGGGAAACGGGATGGATGCTGAAGATATCCTGCAGGAATCTTTTGTTACCGCCTTCGGAAGACTGGGCGAGCTCGGGAGTACAGCCTCATTTACCAGCTGGCTGAAAAGGATCGTTATCAATAATTCCATTTCCTTTGTCAGGAAGAGGAGACTGATCTTCGACGACCTTACCTTCCAGGAACCTGAGGCTGATGATGATCCCGGACCTGAGATCGACATCGATCCGGCACTCGTTCATGAAGCTATCAAAGCACTTCCCGATGGAAGCCGTACCATCCTTGTCCTGTACGCACTCGAAGGATACAGGCACAGGGAGATTGCAGAAATGATGGAAATATCGGAATCGACAAGCAAGAGCCAGTACAGGAGGGCTCTCACTCTTTTGCGCGAAAGGCTCTTAAAAAAAACTGTCAATGAAAAATATTGAAAAATACCTTGCGGAGAACAGGCAGCAGCTCGATGTTGAAACACCCGACGACTCAGCTATTTGGGAAAGGATTTCAGATGATTTGTCGCTTAACGGCCCGGTAAAAACAAAAAGGGGATCAGGTATAACTTTTTACAGGATTTTAAAAATTGCCGCTGTGGCTTTTATCATCTTTTCGATAGGTTACATAACAAAGGACCTTGTCGGAAGGAAGGATACGGACCGTGCTGTCACCCTTTCGGATATCAGCCTTGCCCTTGGCAGGAAAGAAATTGAATACAGGACCCTGGTCTCTGTCAAAACAGGTGAAGTCAGGGCCCTCACAACCACGGACAACCTCATTATAAAGGAGCTCTTCGACGAGATCAAAAGGCTTGATGTCGTGTATGACCAGTCACTCAAGGACCTGAAGGAACTTGGTTACAACGAAAAAGTGATTAATACCATTTTCGACACCTACGAGAAAAAGATACACCTTCTTGAATTAATAATTCTTGAATCAAATAAACAAGTCAGTCATGAAAACAACGGAAAAATTACACTTTAGAAACACCGCGTTTGTCTTATTAATTACGTTACTGCTGCCGGCCTCTCTTTTTGCGGCCCAGGTGCAGAAAACATTTACCTGGAAGTACCCGGTGAATATGCAGACCCAGGTAAAATTCGACAATTACAACTGCGACCTTGTGATCCACACATGGGAAAAGAGCCTGGCGGAGTATCATCTTACCATCGAGGCAACGGGCAAAACCCAGGAAGATGAGGAGAGGCTGGTCAGGTACCTCGAGAAATATGATTTCAGGCACTCCGAAGGCGAAGTGGCTTTCGGCAGCTCCTTCTGGAAAAACCGTATGACATTTAACGGAAGGACCACACTTGAGATAGAGGGAGAGAAGAACATTGTGCTGACCGATTTCACTATCAAGGGGGAGCTTTGGATACCTGCAGGTTGCAATTTTGCCTTTCAGTCGAAATACTCGAAGGTTGATATGGAAAATTTCAGCGGTAAATT